>Ga0255338_1002560_pt1 | contig 25810 bp, 20 predicted proteins | sample MeOH1_35cm_T4_19_FD_203715 | JGI IMG/M metagenome (GOLD analysis project Ga0255338, IMG submission 203715) | Sandy soil microbial communities from University of British Columbia, Vancouver, Canada - MeOH1_35cm_T4_195 | ecosystem: Engineered > Artificial ecosystem > Sand microcosm > Unclassified ...
TCCTCTGCCGTAATGGCTTTGTTCTTCTTCGGAGGATACAACTATCCGTGGATGGACAAGATCACCGACCCGAACGTTCAGGCGCTTATCGGACTGGGTGTAATGTTCGCAAAAACGATCTTCTTCATCTTCGTGTTCATGTGGATCCGCTGGACAATCCCGCGCTTCCGTTATGATCAGCTGATGAACCTTGGCTGGAAAATATTGATTCCGTTTTCACTGCTCAATCTTCTTGCAACTGGATTGGGTATGTGGGGATTGGGTAAATTGTAATTCATAAATATCAAATCACAATTGTGATGCAGTTAACGAACAGATCGAAACAAGTTGTCGACAAGAAGATGACCTTCCTTGAGAAGCTCTATCTCCCGGCAATATTTGGAGGAATGCGGATTACGTTTTCGCACTTCTTCAAAAAATCAGTGACGATCAGCTATCCCGAGCAGAAACGACCGATCTCTGAAGTGTATCGCGGCATGCACGTGTTGAAGCGCGACGAGAAAGGCGCTGAGCGTTGCACGGCTTGTGGATTGTGTGCGGTGGCCTGTCCGGCAGAAGCAATCACCATGACGGCTGCTGAACGCAAGAAAGGTGAAGAGCATCTGTACCGTGAAGAAAAATATGCTGCGGTTTATGATATCAATATGCTCCGCTGCATTTTCTGCGGACTCTGCGAAGAAGCTTGTCCGAAAGAAGCAATTTTCCTTACAGATCGTCTCGTGCCGGTGGAGTTCGAACGCAGTGATTCTGTTTACGGCAAAGACAAACTCGTTGAAGGAATCGAACCTCAGAAACGCATTGATGTTTCAAAGCGGCAGACTCCCGAAGTAGCCGAGTTCAAATCGCATCCCGAATACGCACACAATAAATTGTGGGACCCGAATAAATCACTGACCGGCAAGAAAGCCCACTAAACTGAAATTAAGAATATGAATCTTTCCGTTACTGAAATCCTGTTTGGTCTGCTTTCGCTCATGGCGATCTTCAGCGGGATCTGTGTAATCTTCAGCAAGAACCCGGTGTTCTCTGTGCTGTACCTGATCATCACGTTCTTCTGCATCGCGGGACATTACATCCTGCTGAATGCACAATTCCTTGCGGTGGTGCACATCATCGTGTACGGCGGCGCTATCATGGTGTTGTTCCTGTTCGTGATCATGATGCTCAATCTCAATAAAGAAACAGAACCGCATAAGCCGGCGTGGTTGCAGATTTCTGCTGTCGTTGCCGGAGGAACCCTCATGCTCACCCTCGTTGGCTCCCTGAAAGGTGCCGCAGAAATGGGCATGGCACAAACGCCTGATACAAAATTGGGTCTCACGGAAAATCTCGGCAAAGTGCTCTTCACCGATTTCCTTGTACCGTTCGAACTTTCATCCGTACTCTTTCTCGCAGCAATGGTTGGTGCCGTTCTGTTAGGTAAAAAACACGCTCAGTAATATGTCGGCAATACAGGTCATTCCGCTCAACTGGTACATCGCGCTCAGCGCCATTCTTTTCGGAATGGGTGTTATGGGTGTGCTGTTCCGTCGCAACGCAATTATCATTCTCATGTGCATAGAGCTCATGCTGAATGCGGCGAATCTTTTGCTGGTTGCCTTCTCTGCTTATCATAACAACGCCGGCGCACAGGTATTTGTTTTCTTCATCATGGCAGTTGCGGCAGCAGAAGTTGCCGTCGGACTTGCCATCATGGTTATGATCTACAGGAACACGAAAAGCACAGACATCAACTTCCTGAATAAACTCAAGTGGTAACACTACGATAAACGTATATGATTCAATTAGCCTGGCTTATTCCTCTTCTCCCGCTCCTCGGATTCATCAGCATCGGGTTGGCAGGAAAGAGACTTTCCAAAGTAATGGTGAATGCCATTGCCTGTGGAAGCGTACTTGTTGCATTCGGAATTGCACTTGGAGTTTTCTTTGAGCTGAAAGGAACTTCCACAACTGTTGATGTGTTCCCCTGGATTCATGCCGGAAACATGAATCTCGGATTCTCATTGCTGATCGATCCGCTTTCCTGCTTATTCCTGCTCATCATTACCGGTATCGGTTTCCTCATTCACGTGTATTCAACCGGATATATGCACGATGACGAAGGATACAACCGCTACTTCTCTTACCTGAATCTTTTCGTGTTCTTCATGCTGCTCCTCGTGATGGGAAGCAATTACGTACTGATGTTCGTCGGATGGGAAGGTGTCGGACTCTGCTCGTATCTCCTTATCGGATTTTGGTTCAAGAATCAGCAATACAACAACGCAGCGAAGAAAGCATTCATCGTTAACCGGATCGGCGATCTTGCGTTTCTCGTGGGAATGTTTCTCGCCTACAATACCTATCACTCACTTGAATTCAGCAAAGTATTCGCATTGGCAAATGCGCCGGGAGCAGATAAAAGCATTCTGAATCTCATCGGTATACTCTTCTTCATCGGTGCCTGCGGAAAAAGTGCGCAGATCCCGTTGTACACCTGGCTACCGGATGCGATGGCAGGTCCGACACCTGTATCGGCACTCATCCACGCGGCGACCATGGTAACCTCGGGCATCTACATGATCACCCGTTCTGCTGCAATCTATGTTCATGCAGATGTGGCAATGGAATTGGTTGCAGTTATCGGACTCATCACCGCATTATTTGCTGCTACCATCGGACTGTTCCAGAACGACATCAAGAAAGTGCTTGCGTATTCAACCGTCTCCCAGCTTGGATTGATGTTCCTCGGCTTAGGTGTTGGCGCCTTCACCGGAGGAGTTTTCCACGTGATGACGCACGCGTTCTTCAAAGCATTGCTGTTCCTCTGCGCGGGATCTGTGATTCACGCAATGAGCGGAGAACAGGACATCCGCAAAATGGGCGGACTGAAAAAAGCATTACCGGTTACACATCTTACTTTCCTCATCGGCACTTTGGCGATTTCGGGAATTCCTCCGTTCTCCGGTTTCTTCTCGAAAGATGAAATTCTCGCAGCAACATTTGAACACAATAAACTCTACTGGATTCTCGGCGTGATCGCTTCGATGATGACCGCGTTCTACATGTTCCGTTTGTACTACCTCACATTTCACGGATCATTCCGCGGGACAAAACACCAACAGGAACATTTGCACGAGTCACCAAAGAGCATGACCGTTCCGCTGATGATCCTTGCAGGACTCGCAGTCCTCGGTGGGTTCCTGGGAATTCCTGATGGTCACGCACATTGGCTGCACTTCTTCCTGAAACCGACATTTGCAGCAAGCGGTGTTGCTTACAGGATTCCTGATCCGCATGAATTCAGATTCTTCTCCGAAGAAGTAGCTCTGATGGCAGTTGCAGTAGCAGGGGCTCTCATCGCCTTCGCACTCGCATGGAACATTTTCAAGAAACGCGGAAGTGTTCCGTCAATGATCGATTCAGAAATGAGCAAAGCACAGAAAGTGGTTTACAACAAATTCTATGTCGATGAAATTTACGATGCGGTCATCCGCAAGCCTCTCGACAGGATTTCTGAATTCATGTACAAGAGCTTTGAGATCAAGGTGGTCGATGCCTTTGTAAACGGAATCGGCAGCATGACACGTCGCGCAGGAGAAGGGATCAAATACCTGCAGGCAGGAACATTGGGCTTCTATGTATTCGCAATGGCACTTGCAGTGATTGTGATCTTCGTTATTAAATTATTCTGAACAGGTATTTGATTTAGTTATGATAACAGCATTATTAATCGGTTTACCACTCATCGCAGCTCTCCTCCTGCTTTTCAGCAGCGGAGAAGGCGCGAAGAAGATTGCTTTGGTCGCTGCAATTGCAGAACTCGGCCTCGCACTGTTTGCCTTCTGGTTCATGCGCACCGCACCGCGCGACGAAGTGTATGTTCACCGAATGGTAATGGATGTTCCGTGGATTCAGTCCATTGGTGTCCATTTCAACGTTGCTCTCGACGGGATCAGCATGGTGCTCGTGTTGCTTACTTCCTTCCTTGTTCCCGTTATCATTCTCAGCGGGTTCGAAAAGAAGTACGACAATCCTTCTCTGTTCTATACGTTGGTGCTGTTTATGCAGATGGCGTTGGTGGGCGTATTCGTAGCACGCGACGGATTCCTGTTCTATGTGTTCTGGGAATTAGCGCTGATTCCGATTTACTTCATCTGTCTTTTGTGGGGCGGTGAAAACCGCGGAAAAATTACTTTCAAATTTTTCGTGTACACGCTCGCGGGAAGTCTGTTCATGCTCGCGGCACTGATCCTTGTATACATCAACACCCCGGTTACACTTTCAGGTACACACTCGTTTGAAATAAACGCATTGTATGATGCCGGGCAACACGCACTCACCGCCAATGAACAAACGTTTGTCTTCTTCTCTTTCTTCCTTGCATTCGCCATTAAAATGCCGGTGTTTCCTTTCCACACCTGGCAGCCCGACACGTACGTAACAGCACCTACGCAGGGAACTATGCTCCTGTCCGGGATCATGCTGAAGATGGGAACCTACGGGTTGATCCGCTGGATGCTTCCGATGACACCGGATGCATTTGCAGTGTGGGGGCCCTGCCTCGTTGTGCTGTCGGTAATCAGCGTGGTATACGCTTCAGGAATGGCCATCGTGCAGAAAGATTTCAAGCGGCTCATTGCTTACTCGTCGATTGCTCACGTGGGATTGATCTCCGCAGGGATCCTTTCCTTCGACGTGAAAACCGGCACCACAGAGGGACTCAACGGCGCTATTATCCAGATGTTCGCACACGGTGTAAACGTTGTCGGATTATTCTTCATTGCCGATATCATCCTGAAAAATGCCGGCACACGTGAAATGAGTAAACTCGGTGGAATCAGAAATGTATCTCCGCAATTTGCAGCACTGTTCCTGATTGTACTGCTGGGTTCGGTTGCGCTTCCCCTCACTAATGGTTTCGTTGGAGAATTCCTCCTGCTGAACGGAATTTCACAATACAGTTTGTGGGCCAGTGCAATCGCCGGAACCACTGTAATCCTCGGTGCGGTTTACATGCTGAGAAGTTACCAGGTAGTAATGCTCGGTGAAACGAACAGCACTACTTCCGGATTCGCAGCATTAACCGGAAATGAAAAAGCAGTGCTCTTTATTGTTTGCGCCGCAGTGCTTGCTTTCGGTGTTTACCCGAAACCACTACTCGACATTATGCAGAACGATGTGAATGATCTTGCAAAACTCATCACGTCGAACCTTACTACACATTAATTGAATCAACCGCGTACCGCATAAAATATGAAAGCAATTCTCTTACTCTCCGGTCTTGGTGTACTGGCGCTCTTCGCGGAGCTCTTTAAGTTCCGCAAAGCTTTGTTTGCGCTGGTAGTACTCGGACTACTCGGCACCATTGCAACGGCAATTTCGTATTGGTGGTATGATGATGGCGATTTCGCCAGGTACTTCGGCGGTATGGTCCGGTTCGAAGGATCTTCCGTGGTCTACTCCGTGATCATGCTCGCTACCACCCTGCTTTGGTTCGTGATGTCATCGGACTACCTGAAAAGAGAAACCTCCGAAACCGATCACACCGCTTTGATCCTTTTCGCACTTGTTGGCGGATTGATTCTTACCTGCTACACCAATCTGGTGATGTTGTTTCTCGGAATTGAAATTCTTTCTATTCCATTGTACGTTCTTGCAGGCAGCCGCAAAAACGAACTGAACTCAAACGAAGCTGCTTTCAAATATTTCCTGCTCGGCGCATTTGCTTCGGCATTCCTGCTCTTCGGAATTGCATTACTGTTCGGCGCTACCGGAACATTTGATATGGGTGTAATGACGGACTACATCCGTGAAAATCACGAGCACCTTCCTGCATTCTTCTACGGCGGAATCATCATGCTGCTCGTAGGATTGCTCTTCAAAATTTCCGCAGCTCCGTTCCACTTCTGGGCACCGGATGTTTACCAGGGATCGCCAACCGTGTTTACGGCATTTATGTCGACCGTTGTAAAGACAGCGGCCATTGTTGCAATTCTCCGGTTGTTCCACATGAAGGGACCGTTCATCGCAACAGAAGTTAGTGATTACTGGATCCCGATCCTCGGAGTTTGTGTCGGACTTACCTTCATCATCGGAAATTTCTCTGCGGCAATTCAGACCAGCGTGAAGCGCATGTTCGCCTTCTCCAGTATTTCTCACGCCGGATTCTTATTGCTGGCGATCGTTGCGGCTTCGGCATTCACACCGAAAGCAATTATCTATTATACCATTGCATATTCAGTAGCATCCATTGTTGCATTCACTGTTCTGATCAACATCATCAAAGCGTGCGGCAGCGACAACATTGAAAACTTCAACGGTCTCGGAAAGAAAAGCCCTTTGCTTGCGGTTGTAATGAGCATTGCATTGCTTTCACTCGCGGGGATTCCCCCAACAGCAGGATTCTTTGCGAAATATTATGTGCTCACTGCGGCAATCGGAAGCGGACACATGTGGCTGGCGGTGATCGGAATTCTTACGTCGCTCGTCGGGGTGTACTATTACTTCCGCATCATCATCGCGATGTACTTCAAAGAACCGAAAGAAGGAATCGTATTTACCGTTAGTGCGCAACACCAGGCTTTGCTTTTTGTAACAGCTGTTGCAACCATCGTTCTCGGATTACTTCCGGATCTCATTCTCAACATCGGCGTGCGACAGGAAATTGTTGACGCTTTACCGCACTAGCGGTTCACAGTTAACGGTTGATCGGTTCACCGTTCAGGGGTTGCGCTTATCAATAACTTTGGGCGAATAACCGTGAACAGTGAGCATTTGAACAGTGAACGGATTAACTTCGAACCGTGAACATGAAAAAACCGGGCCTCTCATTCTGGATCATATTAGGACTCATCGGTGGTGTAATTGCCGGTGTGATTGCTCACGAAATGATCTGGGGCGGTTACAATCCGGACAACTACAGCGGGTACATACAGAAAGCCGTACAGAAACTCATTCCCGTACAGGTCCGCGGATTCAAACTCTGCAGTGATATTTTCCTCAGTCTTGTTAAAGTAATTGTTGCCCCGCTCGTCTTCTCATTGTTACTGGTTGGTCTCGTGAAGACCGGCAACTTCAAAGCGATGGGAAGAATCGGTTTGAAGACCATGGTGTATTTCACAGGCGCTACGCTGATTGCGCTTACAATGGGATTGGTGATCGTGAATGTAATCAAGCCCGGAGAAAAATTGCATGTTACGCAAGCGGCGGAAACTGTTGTTCAACCGAAAGCATTTGAGCCCACGGAATTTATCCTTCACATCTTCCCGAAGAACATTATCGATTCGATGGCACACAATGATATTCTTCCGATTATCATTTTCGTTTTGTTCTTTGCTGCGGCTGTGGCTGCTATCGGAGAGAAGGGAAAAATTGTCCTCGACTTCTTTGATGCGATTGCGCACATCATGCTGAAGGTAACGGGATACGTAATGTTCTTCGCACCACTTGCGGTGTTTGGAGCTGTCGCCGCTGTGATTGCAGTCAACGGCCTCGGCATTCTGCTCGGTTACGGTTGGCTCGTCGGAAGTTTCTTCGCCGGACTCGCAGTATTCCTTTTCGGAGTTCTTCCGTTGATTTGCTTATTCGCCCGCGTAAATTTCTGGAAGCTGCTCGGCCTGATCCGCGAACCGATGTTGATTGCATTCGGAACTTCTTCTTCAGAAGCCGCCATGCCGAAAACAATTAACGCACTGGAGAAATTCGGTTGTCCTGATCGCATCATCGGGTTTGTATTGCCGCTTGGTTATTCTTTCAACCTCGACGGCTCTATCATGTACATGACGTTTGCAACGGTAAGCATTGCGCAGGTGTATGGAATTCATCTTTCATTGCAGGAACAATTAACGATGATGCTGATGTTGCTCGTGACCAGCAAAGGCCTCGCAGGAGTTCCGCGCGCATCACTCGTTGTAATCGCAGGTATGCTTACCGCCTTCGGAATTCCACCGGAAGGTCTCGCGCTCATCATCGCAGTCGATTGGCTTCTTGATATGGGCAGATCTGCAATCAACGTTGCGGGAAATGCCGTTGCAACGGCTGTAGTTTCGAAATGGGAGAAATCACTCGGCGAACCGGCAGAGAATTAATCAGCGGGTTCGGATCACAAGTCTCGCAAACAACCTGGCGCTCCTGGCGTCCTGGCGGTCAAATTCGCCACTACCTTTGAAATAACATGTGGGAATTCCTCAAGCAGTTAACCGATCCGGAGTCAATCATTTCTTATGGTGGATTGGCTCTCCTGCTTTTCGTCGTCTTCGCAGAAACCGGCCTTCTCGTCGGCTTCTTTCTTCCCGGCGATTCACTGATTTTCATTTCGGGGCTCATCTGCCGCACCAAACCCGGGCTGCTGCACACCAACATTTTTTTACTGTTGCTGCTGTTGGTCGCTGCCGCAGTATTGGGCAATATGGCGGGCTACTGGTTCGGATGGAAAGTCGGTCCGCCACTCTTCAGGCGCCCCGATTCCCTCATTTTCAAGAAACGGTACCTTGACACGACCAAGGCATTTTATGAAAAAAACGGAGGAAAAACTCTCGTTTTTGGTCGCTTTTTGCCAATAATCAGAACTTTTGCCCCGATTTTGGCCGGAATCATAAAAGTTCCGTTCCCGCAATTCATGGTGTATAATGTTGCGGGCGCCATCGCGTGGATTGGCTCTCTGGGCCTCGCAGGTTACTACCTCGGACAGATACTGTGGGTACAAGACAACATCGGCTGGATCGTCATCTTCCTCATTGTCATCACGCTAATCCCAGTAACTACAGCTTGGTTGAGGGGAAAAAGAACGCAGCAATAATTTCATTTGACTGCCTGCTGCCAGACTGCCAACTGCCTACTGGTTCCCGCCACTTATCAAAACCCTGTTTCTAACTCAAATACTTCTTGTCAACTTAGCACCAGCAACAACGAAAACTCCCCATTTCTCCCTGTCAAAAATGGGCTTTCTAGTCTAAAACTGATTTTGTAAGTTTGATCCCCTTGTAAAGAGGCTTGTTTACAGAAAATTAACGCCGCTCTCTGTTTGAGCACAGGTTATTTCTGCTAACATCGCATCCCCAAGTGTAAACAACGATTCACTAAATAAATAACCAAACAAAAATCGCTATGAGCAATAAGAAGAAGTCCTCAAATATTGCGGCTTACTTCACGATTGGAATCTTTATCGTGGAATTAATCATCAGCATTCTCATCTACTCAAAAGTTCTGGGAAGCCCGTCGAATTTCGAAAACAATAACCTCGAAACCGGCCATCCGATCAACACGCTCGGTATTATTTACAAAGGAGGTTTCATCGTACCGATTCTGATCTGCATCAACCTTGTCATCATCACTTTCTTCATTGAGCGTTTGATCACTCTGCTTCGCGCACGCGGAACAGGTAACGTATCAAACTTTGTGATGAACATACGTGAACTCATAGAGAACGATCGTATCGACGAAGCGATGGCAGCATGCGACCGTCAGAAAGGTTCTATCGGAAACGTAGTTCGCGCCGGGCTTGAGAAATACACACTCGTTGCAAACGATGGCTCAATGGACAAAGAGCAGAAAATTGCTGCGATCCAGAAAGACCTTGAGGAGTCAACCTCGTTGGAACTTCCTATGCTTTCCAAGAACCTGGTTATCCTTTCAACCTGCGCATCTATCGCAACGCTGATCGGTCTGATCGGAACAGTATTGGGTATGATCCGTGCGTTCTCCGCACTTGCAAACTCAGGTGCTCCTGACGCAAACGCACTGGCAACCGGTATCTCTGAGGCGTTGATCAACACAGCTCTTGGTATCTCCGGTTCCTGTATCGCCATCATCTTCTTCAACATGTTCCAGACGCAGATCGATCGCATCACTTACGGTATCGACGAAGCCAACTTCAGCATCCTGCAGACATTTGCGGCTAAGAAACACTAAGCGGTTGTTCGCCTAACTGAACTAATTAACAGAACAGAAGATGCCAAAAATTAAAATATCGAAATCGAGCCCTTCTCTGGACATGACTCCAATGGTGGATCTCGCGTTTCTGCTGGTAACCTTCTTCATGCTTACGGCTACGATGCGTGCTCCCGAGCCCGTGATCGTAGACACTCCAAGTTCAATCTCCGAAGTACTTCTTCCAAAGAACACCATGCTGATCACAATCGATACAGCGGGCCGTGTCTTCTTCAACCTTGAAGGAAAAGACGTGCGCATTAACATGCTTAAACGTATGATGAACAAGTTCCCTGCCGTGAAATTCACAGAGGAACAGATCAATACGTTTGGCTCTATGCAATCATTTGGTGTGCCGATTGCAGAACTTCCGGCCTACATAGATGCGGACGAAAAAGGACGTAAGACAATGGACGACGCTACCAAGGGAATTCCGATCGACACAGTTGACAACAAAGACGAGCTTTCGTTCTGGGTGAACTTTGCCCGTGTGGAGTCTTCTATTTGGGTGGCGGCACAAAAAGCAGAAGGAAAAAAGCAGGAAGACCTTCGCATTGCACTGAAAGCAGATGGCAAAGCGAAGTACAAAAAGATTGATGCCGTAATTGCCGTGTTCAAAAAGCAGGACGTGTATCGCTTCAATCTGATCACAGACCTCGAGTCTGACCCTAACGACGGGGCTCCGGCACCGGCGAAATAACTGACGCCGTTCATTTGAGCGGAGAATGAAATTCTAACCGAAAAGAATACAACGATACAATGGCAGAAATTGCACAGAGTGGCGGTGATGGTGGCGGGAAACACGGCAAGAAAGGCCGGAAACATGCGGGCTCTCCGAGAGTCGACATGACTCCGATGGTCGATCTTGCGTTCCTCCTGCTTACGTTCTTCGTCCTCACTTCTAACCTCAACAAGGCGAAGACCCTTGAGATGACGGTTCCCAAAAAAGCCGACAACAAGGAAGACAATTCGAAAATCAATTTTAAGCTTGCAAATACGATTTTGTTGGACGGAAACAAAAACGGCATAATATATTACTACCCTGGAAAACTGAGCGACACGACACAACTTTATGAATTAACGTTGGACCCGCAAAAAGGAGTTCGTAAAATGATCTCTAATAAAAATTTCCAGATTCAAGGAGAAGTGAAAATGGTGCGCGAAGTGTATAAAAGCGGTAAGTTTTCGCAGGACAATTTCACCAAGATCAAAGGTATTGTAACAGCGAAAACAACACCTGGACCGCTGGATGACAGTGTCAAGGCAAAGCGCAAGCAAGAAGATTACGCAGAGGTAATGGGCTATCTGAATCGCGATCTCACTGAAGGTTCAATGTCAGATACAACGTACAAGCTTGTTTATACTGTTGTGACTAACGATGATAATGCTCCCTTCTTCATCGTAAAATGGTGTGGGGATGCAACATATGGAGATGTAATAAATATAGTTGACGAGTTGAAAATCGGTGATGCCAATAAATACGCGCTCACCACTTTTGATCCAGCAGAATTGCGATCATTATCGGCAAAAACAGGAATTATTTACCCTGAACTTAAGGATTTACCACCGGAAGAGCCTGCGCCTCAGAATCCGTAAGCCTCCTTATGGAATTGGTGCTGTATTTGCATCTTGAATATGAAATTGGGCTCAGAGCCCACTAAAACAAAATAGAATGGCAAACTGGAGTAATGAGATTGCTGCCGAACGCAATGACCTTGTGTTCGAATCGAGAAACAAGGCCTATGGTGCCTATCAGATCCGCCGCAACTATGGAAAAGTAGTAGCAATTGCGGGTGGTAGTGCTACGCTTGCCCTGATTATGGTTCTGTTTCTCTATCGCATTGTTAATGCCCCCGCAACGGAAGACCCTACGAAAAAAGATCAGAAAAACGTGGAAGTAATTCTGAAAGAACCGCCTCCGGTTGACGAAAAGGCGCCACCACCGCCACCACCACCACCACCGCCACCGCCACAAGTCAAGATGGTTCAGTTTACTGAACCGGAAGTGACAATGGAGGACGTTCCGCCACCGGTGAATCAGGACAAACTAGACGAAAACATCGGCGACAAGGACAAGGAAGGTGATGATGAAGCGGTTATTGATCTAATTCAACCTACAGTAGTAGAAGCTGTAGAAGAAACGCCCGATGAAGTTCTTTCCTTCGCTGAGGAAATGCCGCATATGGCGGGTGGCGAAGCTGCTTTCCAGGCTTACCTGCAGGCAAACATCCGTTACCCGCAGATGGAAAAAGAACAGGGCAAAGACGGTACAGTTTACATCTACTTCGAAGTGGCGAAAGACGGTACCATCGGAAACGTGAAAACGCAGAAAGGCGTACCGGGAGCTCCTGGTCTGTCAAAAGAAGCGGAACGCGTTGTCAGATCAATGCCGCCTTGGGAACCTGGTAAAATGAACGGACGCTCAGTGAAAGTGGGAATGACTGTTCCTGTTCGCTTCCAGCTCCAGTAAAATATTCAACTTGTTTCTGAACAACCCGGGTCACGGAAAGATTACCCTCCTGCTCTCAGCATCGATGGTGATAATTTTCCTCGGTCTGGGTTGTTTGTTTGTATTCACTGATGTAATGATTGACCAATACCCGCGCCCCATGCGGAATTACATCGGATACGTGCTCGGCGGATGGGCTTTGTTCCGCGGTGTTTCTGTTTGGATGAAAATTCGTCGCATTCAACAACAAGAAAACGATGATGAAGAATAGCATTGAATCATTTTCCGTTTTCGGCAGAAGTCGGACCGTTCGCATTACTGCCTGCTGGCTGCTGCCCTGCTGGCTGCTGGTTAGTTGCGGTCCATCTGCTTCCGAATCCAGAATCGACACTCCTACCACCGGAAAAATCAATTTCTCTGTTGACGAAAACGTACAATCGCTCACAGAACAGCTCGTAGATGTTTTCGAAACTTCCTATCCGGATGCTTTTCTCGTTACATCCTTCAAGAGCGAAAAAGAAGTGGTGAATGATCTGTACGAAGACTCTTCCCGGCTCGCGATCATGACCCGCCGTCTGAATGCAGATGAAACAGCCTACTTCGAAAGTCTGAAGTTCGGCATTGAACACATCAAGATCGGTTCAGATGCGGTGGTGTTTGTGGTGAACAGGGAAAACCCCGACACGGCCTTCAAAACAGAGACGATTCGTAAAATGCTCGTCGGAGAAGATTCACTCTGGACCCAGATCGATTCCGCTTCAAAGTATTCGCACATAGACGTCATTTTCGACAACGGTGCTTCCTCCAATCTGCGCTACCTCACCGATTCCCTCATGAACGGACAAAAGCCCGGCAGCAACGTTTTTGCAGCTGATAATGCCGACTCCGTGATTGCCTATGTCGCACGGAATCCGGGAGCAATCGGAATTATCGCAATGAATGCAATCGGCGATAAAGACTCCGAATTGTGCACGAGCCGGAAAAATCAGATAAAAGTGTGTGCGGTAGGTTTGGATTCATCCGCGGCATATAAACCCAGCCAATCGGCCGTTGTGACCGGAAAATACCCGTTTGTACGCGATATCTGGATCGTCAAGATCGGCAAGAGAGCAGGCCTTGGCACAGGCTTTGCCTCCTTTGCATTGGGTGAGCGCGGACAGCTGATTGTGCAGAGAGCAGGATTAGCTCCGGCCGCCCCCGCTGAAAGAAAAATTGAATTAACCACTTACTAACGAAGAGTCTTTATTTTTGCCCCTTCGGCTCCAAGCAGGATGACCCGGGTCAACAGAAAATAAAAATTGATTATGAAATCCTGACGTTTAAAGTCTGGATTCACAAATACAGAAATGAAAAATAAAATCGCCATGAGTAAAACGCATTACAGATTAGCAGCAGGAGTCGCCCTTTTTATCAGCAGTGTGAGTGTAAATGCACAAACATTGGCAGATGCAATCCGCATGACTGAAAACGAGCAGTATACAGCTGCGAAGGCAGTCTTCAGGAAACTGGTTGTGGCAGAGCCTACCAACGGCGATAACTTTTTCTACTTCGGCGATCTTCTCCTGAAAATGGATGATGCTGATTCGGCATTGATCGTTTTCAAAAAAGGAACGGATATCGAACCGTCTAATCCGCTTACTCACGTAGGTGTTGGACGCGCGCTTACGTACAGCGGAAAAACTGAAGAAGGTTTGAGAGAGCTTTCGCAGGCGGACGCGCTCATCACTGCGCAAACCGGAAAAAAAGGAACGCTTACTCCGCAGAAGCAGGCGGTGATTCTTTGTGAACTCGCCGAAACATACACCTTCATGCCGAATCCGAATTACGATAAGGCAATCGATTACACCAACCGTGCGGAGAAACAGGATGCAACCAATCCGGATGTGTTTCTTACCCGTGGAGACGTTTTCCTTGCGAAAGATCCGGTGAACGGAACTCCTGCAATCGAGCAGTATAAAAAAGCTGCGTCTGTTGATCCGAAATCTGCCCGCGCAAACGTACGTATCGGTCGTGTGTACATGGCAGGTAAGAATCCAACTGAAGCGCTCAAATTTTATGATCTCGCAATAAAGAGTGAACCAAACTTCGCTCCTGCTTACGCTGCGAAAGGTGAAGCATGGTACCAGCTCGGGAAATTTGATTCTGCGTCAATCAACTACGGAAAATATCTTGCGCTGAATCCCGATTGTTATGCACGTTACCGTTATGCGGCGTTCCTTTACAAGTCGGGTGATCACGACAAGGCAATTGAACAGGGCAATAGTGTTATTGCATGCGACAGCAATCTCGTGGTGGTAATTTACCGAATCATTGGACGAGCTTACCTGGAGAAAAAAACTCCGGAGCCAGCGAAAGCGCTGGTGTATTTCGATTTATTCATTGCTAAGCAAGCAAAATTTGGTAAGCCAAGACTACTTGCGGATGATTACATCATGCGAGGAAAAGCTAACTCCGGCGCCAAAAACGACTCACTTGCAATTATCGATTTCCAGAAAGCGCTCGCAATGGACACGGCTAAAAAGGATGTGTACTTCGAGTTAGGAACCGCATATTTCAAAATGAAAAAGTACGATCAGGCTGCGCTTTGGTATAAGAAGAAATGCGTAGCGGAACAAAATGCTCCTATGGCTCTGCGCCTTACAAACCTAAACGCCTACGCAAAATCACTTTATCTGAATAAAGAATATTCGCGGGCCGATAGCGCATACACAGCTCTGATTGCTCTTGACTCAAATCTTACGTACGGATGGCTGGGTCGTGCACAGAGTAATGGTAAGCTGGATCCCGACGGAGTGAAAGAATTGGCCCGACCATATTACGAGCATTACTTTGCAATTGCCACCGCTGATTCAGCTGCAAAAGCGAAAAATTCGAAAGACCTTATCAACGCAGGGATATATCTTGCTTCAGTTCATCTGGTGGCGAAGAATTATGCATGCGCAAAAGCGTATTACTTGTTTGTTCAGGGATTGGATCCTGCAAATGCAAAAGCTAAAACTGCGCTCGAAGAGGATAAGAATATCAAAGCTGCAACGGCTGCTGAAATCGGAACCTGCATAGCGCCGAAGAAATAATAACTCAGATTGAAACTGAAAACGCGATCCAATGGGTCGCGTTTTTTTATTCTGTACAATGCCGGTTAATGTTGCACAACGACCCTCTTCGTTACTATCTCTTCCCTGCACGTGACGCGGATAAAGTAGATTCCCTCCGGAAGCGCTGTATTGCCGATCGTCTGGCTGAAGGATGCAGCATCGGTGTATCCGGTTTTTTCCAGCGTGCGCCCATGGATGTCGATGAACTCCACAGTAATATCTCCACGCTGTGACGGACGATACATCAAGAAGAATTCTCCGCCACCCGGATTCGGATACACGCTCACAATTCCATGGCCGGCAAATGGCCCCGAAGGTTCATCTAAAATCAATTGACACTGATACTGAGAATCCGGTACAAATATTTCCGCGCCGTTTTCGGCATATGAATTCATGTGAGAAACATATTCTACTCCCTGCCAGTTGAGCCGGTAAAAGCCGCGATCGCTTCCAACCCCTTCTACAATATTCGCCGAATCATTCATCATCGTATTATTCCCCCAATAGCGTTTGTGAAAATTCGTTCCGACCAATACCGAGTCAATACTCGTAATACGGATTCCGTATCCATAACCGCTGTCGGGAGTCGTATCGCCTATTCCCAGTGTGAAATCATAAAGAACATATTCGGTGGTTGACGCGGGGTCAACCATGTACACTTTTCTCGCAGCGGTATCTTCTCTGAATGCCCCCATGTATTGATCCGTGAAATAGGAATACTGCGACATGCAGTTCTGGTATCCGGTTGCTGTCAGATTATGATATTGGAAACTTCCTATGGTTGTATCTCCATTCATTTCCAGAATCTGACGCTCCGTAACACCGCAAACGACTCCGAAAGTTGCCGTCTCACACCATGCGGCATTCGAATCCGGCATCGGATGATACACGCTTGTCTGCGCAGATGAACTGCAGGTGATAAACAGAAAAAACAGCAACAGGGTTGCCGGTGCTTTGATCATACCTTCAAGTTACAAAAAAAACAAAGCCGGCTCGTTGGGCCGGCTTTGCAATAATAATCCACTACTGTTTATTTCTGCACTGCAATCTTTCGTGTTACCACGCCGTCTGCAGTTGTAATATTCACGAAGTAAATTCCGTTCGCCAGCGTTTCGTCGCCGATCTGCTGCGTGAACGTGAGTACATTTTTTTGTTCAATCGTAGTGATGACGCGTCCGGATACATCCGTAAGCTGTATCGCTACGTCTTTCGCCTCTGCGAATTCGAAGCTTACCGTAAACTGTCCGTCGTTCGGGTTAGGGAAAATACTCAGCGTGTTTGCAAGGTCATTGTCCTGAACTCCAACCTGCGTAATCGTTACCACCTGTGTGTAAGTATCAGTTCCGCAAGGGCCGGTAACCGTAAGTGTAACAGTGTACGTTCCGTTCGCAGTGTAAACATGTGACGGGCTTGCGGTGTTGTTCGCCGGACTGGCATCGCCGAAGTTCCAGCTGTAGGTGATCGCGCCGGTTGACTGATTGGTGAAGTAGGCTGTTGCGCCGGTTACGCTTGCGGTGAATTGCGCCGTAGCATTTGAAAGCAACGTCACAATTACTACGTCAGATGCCTGGCAACCATTTGCATCAGTTCCGGTAACATAGTACGCCGTATTGTTTGCCGGAGAAACGGTGGTTGGTGTTGTTGTTGCGTTGTTCGACCAGAGATAGGTCAACGCTCCGGTTGCAGTAAGTGTTGCTGTTCCTCCCGGACAAATTGCAGTATCTGCACAAGCAGTGACAACAGGCGGCACGTTCGTCGTTACTGTGATTGTATCGCGATCGCTGCATCCCGAAGGATCTGTCACCAACACATTGTATGTCCCGGATCCAACTGTAACAACCTGAGATGTCTGAGAATTGCTCCAGAGATAGGTGCTGCCCGGATTTCCTGCATCCAGAATTACGTTGGTAAGACAGATCGAAGTGTCGGGGCCAAGATTCACCATCGGCTGGTTGTTGATCGTAACGTTGATGGTATCTGCTCCGGCACAACCGGCCTGGGTAAGTACGTTCACGAAATAAGTTCCGGTTGAACTTACAGTTGTCTGCTGCGATGAAGTGCTGTTCGACCAGAAGAACAATGCGCCCGGATTTCCTGCGTCAAGTGTTGCAGATCCTCCGCACTGAGTGATGTCCGGTCCAAGCGCGACAACAGGTGCAGGGTTCAGCACAACGCCGATCGTATCGGTCAGCACACAACCATTGTTGTCAACTACGGTTACGCTGATTGTATCGTTCGTCGTAACATTTTCCATCTGCGAAGTTCCGCCGGTACTCCAGGCGTAACTCACATAGCCGCTGCCGGCATCAACACTCACCATGTTTCCGCACGATGAGGTGTCCGGTCCGAGTGTGTAGGACGGAGGAGTGTTAATAGTAACGTTGATATTATCCTGATTGATGCATCCCGAAGGGAACTGTACCGACACAGAATAGTTTCCGCTCTGCGTTACCAGCAATGTTTGTGTGCCTGCTCCGGTATTCCACAGGAAAGAACTTCCCGGGTTACCCGCGTCGAGTACAATGCCCGTACCACAGAATGTTGTATCGTTTCCTAAAGCAACCGGTGGTGCGGTCAATACCGAAACCTGCACGGTATCCATGTCCAGGCAACCGTTCTGGTCCGTAATGGTCAGCGTATAGATTGCAGATGTAGTAACCGTTGTGACGGTTGAATTCGGTGCGTTCGTGATCGTCAGATTGGATGTGGGAATCCAGTTGTACGTATAGGGTGGCGCACCTCCGGATCCGTTTCCTGCAATACCGATATTGGCCGGCTGACCATAACATGCCTGCTGGTCAGGAGCCGGAGAAAGCGTTGGGTTTCCGGTTCCCGGAGAGTTCATTGTCATGATCACATCTGCAGAAGAAGTTCCTGTCGTGCAGAAATACTGATCAAGTAATACCCGCACATAACCGCAAAATGCAGGAGTGAAGCTCACATTTGACTGCAGACCGCACCAGTCATCATTGTAAACAATGAAAGCACCGGTTGCGTCATTGTAGACGGTGAGTTGTGTATCCCAGCTGGAAGATCCGCACGTAGTGATGGAGTAATTCGCACCCGCTTCTACGAACGCAAGAACATATTGCCCGCTGGCATAAGTTACTGTTGTGGAAAGGGTGGGACCTGGTGGCGTCAGGTTTCCTGCGACCAGAACGTTGTCGTTTGCACATTGTGCCATTGCCTGATCGGTACTGATCAGTGCGAAGCATAATAGAAGCGCAATACGTAGTAGATTTTTTGCCATGCTGTTGCTAGTGTTTGACCAAAGACAAAAGTAAGAAATGGATGGCTGGAAACTAGCAATAATGCGTATTTTCGACATCCGATGAGCGGCACAGCAAAGAAAAGCGTGAAAACGCCCGATAAGCGCCCTGCATCAGGAAAAGCAGGGATATCCCGTACGTCCGATTCGAAATCCGGCTCCGATAACAGTGGTTTTTTTAAACGGAACCGCTTTGCTGTTTTCCTGTTCTGCTGCGCTTTCGTGGTGTTTGGGAATTCTATCTTCAATGGCTATGCATTAGATGATGAATTCTATACCGCCGGTTCCAATAAGCTGACCCAAAAGGGGCTCAAGGGCATCCCCGAAATTTTCAGTTCACGCACGTTTTTCAATAGCGACGGATCGGGTTATTCCTACAGGCCCGTTGCGGTTACATCATTCGCCATCGAAATCCAGTTCTTCGGGGAAAGGCCGCACGTCAGCCATTTTATCAATGTCTTGCTGTATGCATTTACGCTGGTCTTATTGTTCAGTGTGCTCCGGCGATGGTTTAAGGCGCAAGGCGATTGGTTTGCTTTTTTCGTGTGCCTGATTTTCCTGGTCCATCCGATTCACACCGAAGTTGTAGACAACATCAAATGCCGCGATGAGCTTCTCGCTTTTTTCTTTGCTGTTGCTGCAATCCGTTTTACCTGGATGCAGATTGAAACCGGAAAGTGGCAATACTGGTTTGCAATTACACTCTGCTTCATGCTCAGTATTCTTTCGAAAACTTCAGTCGCGCCCTTTTTCGTGCTCATCCCTTTCTCTGTCTGGTATTTTACAGAGAAAAAATGGTGGCAGGCGGCTATCTACGTTGCTCCGCTCGCCGCAGCTTTTCTGGGCATCAAATTCGGCATCATGGTTCATTTGCCGGAGATGAGCAGAACGTTGCAGGGATTTGAAAATCCGGTGGGGCAAATGGGATTCGATCAGCTTTCGGCAACTGCATTCTATGTCCTGGGGCGGTATCTCTATCTCATGGTATTGCCTCATCCGCTGATTTTCTATTACGGACTCAACGAAGTGCCGGTTTGTACTTGGAGCAATCCGATTGTGATTCTGTCGCTGGTCATTTATATCGCCATCATTGTCTGGACCTGGCTGGAGTTCCGTAAAAAATCTGTTGCCGGATTCGGCCTGATCTTTTTTGGAGCGAACATCATTCTGTTTTCCAATCTTTTCGGTGCAGCTCCGGGAATCATGGCTGAACGATTTGCTTATTCCGCAAGCCTCGGATTTATCATCATGGCAGTGGACATGATTTTCCGGCTCATGAAATCAAACCCGGCTTCTTTCGACTGGAAGGCAAGATCCTATTCGAACATCAGGGCTGTGTTTCTCTGCGTAGTATTCCTGTTCTCCATCCGTTCAATGGTGCGCAACGAAGCATGGGAAGACAAGGAAACACTTTACAGAAATGATGTAGAGCTCGCTCCTGAATCGGCGAAGATCAACATGCTGCTGGCCTCCTTACTTTCTTCAAAGGCGGCACAAATGGATTACGAATCGCAGCAGCATTTCGCCAATGCACAACAGTACATGGCTATGAAGTACCAGCAGCAGGCGCTGATGGAACAGGACACCGCAAAGAAACTGCATGCTGAATCATATGATCTGTTCCGTGAATCGCGCGGATATTACCTCCAGGCGACGGTTGTGTTTCCGGACTACTATACCGCGTGGAGTAATCTCGGCACAGCGTATTACTTCACACACGAATACCGCCAGGGCATTCCATATTTCAAGAAAGCGATTGAGATCAAAAAAGATTATGCTCCGGCATATTACAATCTCGGAATGTCGTATGAACAGATTGCCAAAGAGAAAGGAACGCTGGACACAACACTCCTGGATTCGTGTTTCTATTTTTTCCGTGAAGGACTTCGCCAGGATTCTTCATACGTCTCCACGGCAGATCAACTGAGCCGCATTTTATTCCAGTACAAAAATGATTCTGCAGGTGCTATGCAGGTGTTGAATGAATCTGTACTGGACAATCCGAAATCTGCTGTACCATGGAATGCGATGAGCAGTATTTATTTCAAATCGCGGGATACGCTGAGCGGCGTTGCGGCACTGGAAATGGCAGCGAAACTGGAGCCGGGGAATTTTACGCGGCTCAGGAATCTTTCGGATTACTTCTACCGCAAAGGAAATACCGCAAAGGGTGATCAATACCGCCTGCTGTACGATCAGCAGAAAGCGGAATACGATCAGCAGCAAAAGATGCTTGGAAAAATCCGCAAGCGCTGAGCCTGCCGTATTCAGTCATTCTGACGGGCCTCTTTTGTCTGCAGCCAGTTATTATAGTTGATCAGGTCTCCTACGGCGTTCTGTTGTTTGTCCAGGAATGTTTTTATTTTTTTCTGAAGCGGTTTGTTACGCAGGATGTTTTCGGCCGCCGCGAACTCTCCCAATAGCGACAGCATTTCCTGGTGGCGTTTTCCTTCTCGCGTTTTCAGCTGCGGGGCGAATTCTTTCTTTACCTGTTCGATGCGCTTCTCCAGAAATTCTTCGTCTTTCAGTTCGTACCGGATGATCAGTTCCGCCACTGTAATCTTCATCCGCAGGTTCACGTCGAGATTTGCATAACCCTCTTCCATCGTCAGGCGCACAAGGCTGCGCAGCGACTGTTTGTAATTCTGGTTATCAAAATTCAGGACCATGAGGTTGAGATAAATGAAAACATGGTAATGCGGCTGTTTCATGATCACCGCGTTCTCCTTGATTTCGTTCAGGACCTCAATTGCCTTGTCGCGGTCTTTCGTAGAGTAATTGATGACAAGAATATTGTAATAAAAGAACAGGTATTTATCGTGGAGCAATCCTCCATGTTCCGACATCGCCTGTTTCAGCCTGGCTGCTGTTGCAAGCGATTCTTCCATTTTCATATTCTTGAATTGTGCGTTCGCGAGGTAAGTGAGCATCTGTAATCGCGTATCGTGCGTATTGCGGTTGAATAGTTTCTCTTTCGAAAATTCCGACAGCGTGTCCTGAAGATATTTCTCAAGTGAAACGTAATCGTGTTTCTGCAGAAGAATCCGGCTGAGTGAATGATAGACCTTGAACCGCAGCTGGATACTTTTCGAAGTGGCTTTTTTCAGTCCGAGTCCCGAAACCCTTTTGCGAAGGTTCTCGATGATGCGGTAATCCTGTCCGGTAAAATTCTGTGTGGTACGCACTTTGTAAACTACTTCAGCAAGAATATCGTCGATTTCCTGAATCCGTGCGAGGTCTTCGCGGTTCTCTCTCCGCTTGCGGATGTATTCTGACGGATTGACTCCAAGAGTTTCCTGTGAATAACGGATGTATTCGGAATAAATCAGGTCCAGCAACTCATGGTTCTCAACGGTAATTGCGCGCTTCTCAGCTTTCGCCAGGTAATGGAGTGCAAGCTGAAACTGAGATCCCGCCAGGAAGTGTCGCGCTAATTGCAGAAACATCGCCACCTGGTTGAAGTCGCTTTCCTCAGAATATTGCAGGGCCAGACTTTTCCCCACATCATCCAGCAATCGGTTCTTCAGACGATAGAGCGCATTTTTGTCGCCCGTACCATATAGTTTCGCCTGGATCTTGCCCTCATCATAATCTTCCGGCCGCTGCCGTATATAGTCGAAAAGCTCAATATCCTTCCTATCCGGGCCCGAATTGGTCCTTCCCATGAAAAGCTTGAGGTGGCGCACCTCTTCCTTATTCATCGAGGCAATAATCTGTTGCAGAGTATTCATGTTGAACGCGTAAGATTTATTCAAATCTACCTGTTTTTCTGAATAAGTTGGTCTATTTTTGTTTAGGCAAAGACTCTTAATAAAAAAACAACCCGCCATGAGGTATTTCAAAAACCCATTCAAGCTGCTTCTCCCCGTGCTGCTTGCGTTCTTGCTGAATGCAACGCCCGGACAGGCGCAGGATTCTCTCGGGTTCTCTCCCAATGTTGTTTCGGGCTGGCCGGCGAATGACAGCGCCACTCTGGGAAGCTCTGTAACGGTCATGGGCTTTCTCAAGAATTATTCGAACAATACTACCTTCGACTCATCGTACACTTTATATTTCAATGGTACCGTTGACACGGGCTCTAATCCGATCCCGTTTTCAATACAATACCCTTCATCGATCGTCATTAATCCATTAGATACCCAACCGATATTCCTGTCGTTTCTGTTTGATACCAGTGTCGTTGGCGCTCCGCAGTTCCACGTTGGAAACAACGTAGTAGTGGTTTGGCCGATTGGTATGGGCCCAAATAACTTCGAGGCCCGAGACACGCTCACGCTTAACATATATCTTATTGATGATAGTGGTGTAGGACAGGAGCCCCCTGGTGGCTTCCTGCGCATTTACCCGATACCTGCAAACGGCCCCCTGGTCATCAGCAGTTATCATCCCCAATACCATGTAACGTCTGTTATCATTTATGATGCTTTCGGAAAGGAAGTCTACAATGGTGTTCCGGCAGGACAATCTATCAACACCGAATCGTGGGCGCCCGGGCTTTATACTGTGCAGGCCGCTCTCAGCAACGGAACGGTAAGCTGGTACAAAATAATGCGCGAATAGAAAGTCTTTTAGTTAGTTGCTTGTTTGGTTAATTGAACGATTCATCCCGGTGCGCCTCACGCCGGGATGAATTCATTTTGGGCCATCCGGTAATCTGATACGGATTCAGCCACAGTAATTTTTGAGATATACCGAAACACGTAAACTCCGGAATTCCTTTTCTCCCAAAGCCCTCCGCGATTTTGTCCCTGACAGATTTCGGCAACCCAAATATCAGATCGAACAACATCATGTGCTTCCCGCTGTCAGCTCCCTAAACAGCTGATCGGCATTTGTGCCGCCCGTTTCCGTGTGGCAAAGCCGGTCTTCCATCAAATAAGAAGCCCCGGGTAACCGTGTCACCCGGGGCTTCGTGTTATGAGTCCAATCGATTATCTTCCTGTTACCAGGTGCACAAATCCCTGGGCAGGGTAAAGTTTATCATCGTAACCAACCGCTGTGATAACGTAGTAGTAAACTCCGTCAGAAGCCGTTTTGCCTGCATTCTTTCCGTCCCACAACTGAATAACCTGTGGCGTCGCAGAGAAGCCCGACATTTTAGTGGAGTAAATCATTGCTCCCCAACGATCATACATCTCCACATTAATTTCCTGAACCCCGCTTACTGTTGCAGAGAAGAAGTCGTTGCTGGCGTCGTCGTTCGGTGAGAAAATGTTTGGCAATGCCATCGTGGCCTGCTCAACAACGGTTACGTAAATTGTATCATAAACTGCGCAACCCGGATCGTCGTTCCATGCAGTTACAATAACCTGGTAAGTGCCTGGAGCAACGTAGGTATTGCCGGTGGTTTGTCCTGATCCGGTATTACTGTCTCCGAAAGTCCATGTGTAGTTATTGACACCAGGAGACCCGCTTGCTCCGAATGTAACCGGCAATGGATAGGTTCCGAAGTTTGGATTCGCAGATGCAGTTACAGCTGCCGAGTTGTAGCTAAGAATGCTCATGCCGTTCGAAGTAGAGCAACCGTTCGCATCTGTAGTCGTCACAAGATATAATCCGGTATTGAGCCCTGTGATAGGCATGGTGTACTGCGTTGCTCCGATTGAATATGTAAATGGTGGAGTTCCTGCCATATTGCCGCCCAATAAAATTTGTCCGGTTGTGTCGCCGCATTCGGTAGAAACACCAATCAGATAAGTGGACGGCTGTTCATATACGAACACCGTGATGGTGTCTGTACTGATACATCCGTTCGCATCTGTACCCGTAACCATATATGTTGTTGTATTGGATGGACTCGCAGGTGTTGAAGACAGTGTTGGTGAAGTAAGTCCAACAGTTGGAGTCCATACATAACTTGAAGCACCGATAGCATTTACAAACGTCGATTGTCCAACGCAGATCGTTTGGTCAGGCGAAGTTGCACTGATTACCGGAGCCGGATTAACAGTAATCGCGATAGTATCCGCTGATACGCATCCATTGGCATCAGTAACGTTAACAGTGTATGATGTATTTCCGCTTGGCGCGGCCACGATCGACTGTGAAGTGGTGCTGCCGATAATGCTGCCGGCAGGAGCCCACGAATAAGTCCCTCCGGACAATCCAACATTCAGCGTTACCTGCGTTCCGGCACATACGTCAAAGTCAGGACCTGCATACACTGAGAGCGGAGGCGCAACGGTCACGACTACGGTATCATAGCTCAGACAGTTGTTTGTGTTTCCGGTAATGATATACGTTGTTGTATTCACAGGAGAAACAGTAACTGTACTTCCTGTCAGCGGACCCGGGCTCCATGAATAAGAAGTAGCGCCGGTTACTGAAAGCGTTGCCACTCCTCCGTTGCAAAGTGAAGTATCCTGTGAGGCAACTATCGGTGGTGCATTGGTTACCTGTACAAGTACAGAATCAATGGCCGTGCATCCGTTTACGTTTGTTGCCGTTACCGTGTATGTTGTAGTGGTTAAAGGTGTTGCTGTTGGATTAGGGGTGTTGGCTCCCGTAAGTGTTCCTGAAGGCTGCCAGCTGTAAGTCTGACCCTGCGCACCGGAGGCTACAAGAATGGTTGAATTACCGGTACATATACTTACCGATGGGCTGGCTGTTACGTTCGGAATAGAAATGTTGACCGTAACATTATCAGAATCCGAGCAGCCGTTTGCATCCGTGATGTAGAGCGTGTAAGTAGTTGTTGCAGGAGGACAAACGTTTACTGTAGTTCCCGAGAGATTGCCTGGCATCCACGTGTACGTAATACCGCCCGTACCTGTAAGGTTTGTACAACCTCCGGCGCATACCGAAGAATTGGCACCTGCGTCAGCGATGGGCGATTGATTGACCGAAACCTGAACCGGCGGAGAAGTGGCGGATCCGCAACCCGAACCCGGCCATCCTGTTCCGGTTACAATTGCGTGATAGAAAAGTGACGATGACAATGGCCCGGTATTCAGCGAGTCGTCCGTTGCACCCGCTACGTTAAACCAGTTAATTCCATTGGTAGAAACCTCCCATTGAATCGTGCCCGCGCCTTGTCCGCTGAGTACTACCCATGAAGACTGACCCGAGCAAAGACTTGTTGGAAATGCC
>Ga0255338_1002562_pt1 | contig 25788 bp, 21 predicted proteins | sample MeOH1_35cm_T4_19_FD_203715 | JGI IMG/M metagenome (GOLD analysis project Ga0255338, IMG submission 203715) | Sandy soil microbial communities from University of British Columbia, Vancouver, Canada - MeOH1_35cm_T4_195 | ecosystem: Engineered > Artificial ecosystem > Sand microcosm > Unclassified ...
GCGGCATGGCGGTGCCGGCGCTGATCTACACGGCCGTCAACTGGGGCGATGCGCAGGCGCTGCGCGGCTGGGCCATCCCGGCGGCCACCGACATCGCCTTCGCGATCGGCATCGTGATGCTGCTGGGCGCGCGGGTGCCGGCCTCGCTGAAGGTCTTTCTGACCGCGGTGGCCATCATCGACGACCTGGGTGCCATCGTCGTGATCGCGCTGTTCTACACCGCGCAGCTCGCGCCGCTGATGCTGGGCGGCGCCGCGCTGTGCCTGGCGGGCCTGGCGCTGCTGAACCGCAGTGGCGTGCGGCGCGCCGACCCCTACATCGTGCTGGGCCTGCTGCTGTGGCTGTGCGTGCTGAAGTCCGGCGTGCATGCCACCCTGGCCGGGGTGGCCACGGCGCTCTTCATTCCGATGGGCGGGGCGCGGCCGGGCCATTCGACGCTGGAGGCGCTGGAGCATGGCCTGCATCCCTGGGTGGCCTTTCTGGTGCTGCCCATGTTCGCCTTCGCCAATGCCGGCGTCTCGCTGGCGGGCCTGAGCCCGGCGGCCCTGCTGGACCCGCTGCCCCTGGGCATCGCCCTGGGCCTGCTGCTGGGCAAGGCGCTGGGCGTGTTCGGCAGTAGCTGGCTGCTGGTCAAGGCCGGGCTGGCGGCGCGGCCGGCGGGCGCCAGCTGGACGCAGTTCTTCGGCGTCTGCGTGCTGTGCGGCATCGGCTTCACGATGAGCCTGTTCATCGGCGGCCTGGCCTTCGAGGGCCTGGGCCCCGGCTTCGAGACCCGGGTCAAGCTGGGCGTGCTGGGCGGCTCGCTGCTGTCGGGGGCGCTCGGCGCGCTGATCCTGGCGCGCGCCCGGCCGGCCTGATCAGGCCTCGATCAATGCTTGTCGGCGGGCCCATGGCCGCCGCCCAGCAGGCGGTCGGTCATCGCGATGGCCATGGCCGAGAGCAGGAAAGTGATGTGGATGATGGTCTGCCACATCAGGGTCTTCTCGCTGTAGTTGTCGGCGTTGATGAAGGTCTTCAGCAGGTGGATCGAGGAGATGCCGATGATGGCGGTGGCCAGCTTGACCTTCAGCACCGAGGCATTGACGTGGCTCAGCCATTCCGGCTGGTCGGGGTGGCCTTCCAGGTCCATGCGCGAGACGAAGGTCTCGTAGCCGCCGACGATGACCATGATCAGCAGGTTGGAGATCATCACCACGTCGATCAGGCCCAGCACCACCAGCATCAGGATGGTCTCGTTGAGCTTGGTGACGGCCAGCTCGCTCTTGTAGCCGATGCTCTTGACGAGCAGGTCCAGGGCCTCCTGGTGGCCGAAGGCCGCCTCGATCAGGTGCACCAGCTCGGTCCAGAACTGGTAGACGTAGACCGCCTGCGCCAGGATCAGGCCCAGGTACAGGGGCAGCTGCAGCCAGCGGCTCATGAAGATCAGGTTCGGCAGGGGGCGCAGGCGGGGCGGCGTCGTGCTCATGGCAGGGCAGGTCCTTGGAATGTCTTTCTCGGCCCGCGATTCTAGGTGGCGCCCATGACACCCCGGACGCGGGAGGCACGCCCGGTTACGGCGCTAGAGTAAGGGCTTAGTCAGAGACCGCCCGCACAGTGGCGGCCCAGCACGCATTGCAATACTGGAGACAAGTTCATGAGTCAGACCAAGCAATATCTGCCCAGTCCCGAGTGGACCGCCCAGGCCCATGTCAAGGGCATGGCCGGCTACCAGGCTCTGGTGGCCGAGGCCGAGGCGGACTACGAGGGCTACTGGGGGCGACTGGCGCGCGAGCTGATCAGCTGGCAGACGCCCTTCACCAAGGTGCTCAACGACAGCGAGGCGCCGTTCTTCAAGTGGTTCGAGGATGGCCGGCTGAACGTCTCCTACAACTGCCTGGATCGCAATGTCGAGGCCGGCCTGGGCGACAAGGCCGCCCTCATCTTCGAGGCCGACAACGGCGATGTGACCCGCGTCAGCTATCGCGAGCTGCTCGCCAAGGTTGCGACCCTGGCCAACGCGCTGAAGGCGCGCGGCGTCAGGAAGGGCGACCGGGTCGTGATCTACATGCCGATGTCGGTGGAGGGCGTGGTGGCGATGCAGGCCTGCGCCCGCATCGGCGCCACCCACTCGGTGGTGTTCGGCGGCTTCTCGGCCCAGAGCCTGCGCGACCGCGTGCAGGACGCTGGCGCCGTGATGGTGATCACCGCCGACGAGCAGCTGCGCGGCGGCAAGGCCCTGCCGCTGAAGGCCATCGTCGACGAGGCGCTGGCCGAGAACAGCTGCCCGACCTGCCGCGACGTGATCGTCTACCGCCGCACCGGCGGCAAGATCGCCTGGGTCGAGGGCCGCGACCTGTGGCTGCACGACGTGCTGGCCGGCCAGTCCGCCAGCTGCGAGCCGGAATGGGTGGAGGCCGAGCATCCGCTGTTCCTGCTCTACACCTCGGGCTCGACCGGCAAGCCCAAGGGCGTGCAGCACAGCACCGGCGGCTATCTGCTGCATGCGGCGCTGACCACCAAGTGGACCTTCGACCTCAAGCCCAACGATGTGTTCTGGTGCACGGCCGACATCGGCTGGGTCACCGGCCACACCTACATCAGCTACGGCCCGCTGGCCCTGGGCGGCACCGAGATCGTCTTCGAAGGCATCCCGACCTACCCGGATGCCGGCCGCTTCTGGCAGATGATCCAGAAGCACAAGGTCACGATCTTCTACACCGCGCCCACCGCGATCCGCTCGCTGATCAAGGCGGCCGAGACCAACGAGGCGGTGCACCCGAAGAACTACGACCTGACGAGCCTGCGCCTGTTGGGCTCGGTCGGCGAGCCGATCAACCCGGCCGCCTGGGAGTGGTACCACGCCAACATCGGCGGCGGCCGCTGCCCCATCGTCGACACCTTCTGGCAGACCGAGACCGGCGGTCACATGATCACCCCGCTGCCGGGCGCGACGCCCCTGGTGCCGGGCTCCTGCACCTTGCCCTTCCCGGGCATCACCGCAGCCATCGTCGACGAGCTGGGCAACGATGTGCCCAACGGGCAGGGCGGCATCCTGGTGGTGAAGAAGCCCTGGCCCTCGATGATCCGCACGATCTGGGGCGACCCGGAACGCTTCCAGAAGAGCTACTACCCCAGCGAGCTCAAGGGCTATTACCTGGCGGGAGATGGTGCCATTCGGGACGCCGAGACCGGCTACTTCACGATCACCGGCCGCATCGACGACGTGCTGAACGTCAGCGGCCACCGCATGGGCACGATGGAGATCGAGTCGGCGCTGGTGAGCTGCACCGATCTGGTGGCCGAGGCGGCGGTGGTGGGCCGCCCCGACGACACGACCGGCGAGGCGATCTGCGCCTTCGTCGTGCTCAAGCGCCCGCGCCCGAGCGGCGACGAGGCCAAGGCCATCGCCAAGCAGCTGCGCGACCATGTGGCCAAGGAGATCGGCCCGATCGCCAAGCCCAAGGACATCCGCTTCGGCGACAACCTGCCCAAGACCCGCAGCGGCAAGATCATGCGCCGCCTGCTGCGCTCGGTGGCCAAGGGCGAGAGCGTGACCCAGGACACCAGCACCTTGGAGAATCCCGCGATTCTTGAGCAATTGGGTCAGGCCTACTGAGCCCCCTCCGCCCAAAAGCAAAAGGCCCGCTGTCGCGGGCCTTTGCACTTCCAGCGGGGCTCGCAGATCCGGCTCTGCCGGTCTGCCGAGCCCGCCCCTTGAGGGGGCTGGCGCAGCCGGTAGGGGCGGTCCTTACTTGATCGTCAGCACCCACTGGGCCAGTTGCTTGGCCTCGGCTTCGTTGACCTGGGTGTTGGCCGGCATCGGCACGGGACCCCAGACGCCGGAGCCGCCCTTGACGATCTTCTCGGACAGCTTCTTCACGGCGTCCTTGTCCTTGGCGTACTTGGCCGCCACGTCCTTGTAGGCCGGGCCGACCAGCTTCTTGTCGAGCGCATGGCAGGCCATGCAGTTCTTCTTCTGCGCCAGCTCGGCATTGGCGAAGGCGGCCGGGGCGGCCAGGGTGGCGGCCATTGCGGCCAGAGCGATCAGAGAGGACTTCATGGCTTCCTTTCGGTTCATCAACAAGCTGGGGTCGGTTGAGGCAATCTGCACTACAGTCCTGGCAGGTATTCAGCCGTCGGGGCATTGTAGTGTTGGTCCTGCCTTGCACACCCGGCTAAACGAGGAGTTGGGCGAATGTGGTTTGTGCTGATCGGAGTGCTGCTGAGCGTGCTCAAGCTGCTGGGTGTGGCGCCAGTGAGCGGCTGGAGCTGGTGGCTCGCGTTGTCGCCCTTCGCGCTGGCCGTGCTCTGGTGGGCCTGGGCCGACAAGAGCGGCTACACGCAGCGCAAGGCCATGCAGCGCATGGACGAGAAGAAGGAAGCCCGCCGCGACCGCGCCCTGGAGGCGCTGGGGCAGGGCGAGAAGCAGCGGCGGCGCTGAGGCGGCTGTTGTCCTGAATGAAACAAAGGGCGCCTCGGGCGCCCTTGTGTCGATTGACCGGCCGCCGCCTCGCGGCAGCCGACCCGCATCACCCACAATGATGCAGGCTGAACTCGCTGCGCGAGTTCAGTCAAACTTGTCCAGCACCGCGCCCGAGCTGGCGCTGGAAGCGCATTTGGCGAACTTGGCCAGCACGCCACGGGTGTAGCGCGGCGCCGGCTGGCGCCAGTTCGCCTTGCGGCGCGCCAGCTCGGCCGCATCCACATGCAGCTCCAGCTGCAGCTGGTGGGCGTCGATCGTGATCGAATCGCCCTCCTGCACCAGGGCGATGGTGCCGCCCTCGTAGGCCTCGGGCGCCACATGGCCGACCACCATGCCCCAGGTGCCGCCGGAGAAGCGGCCGTCGGTGATGAGACCGACGCTCTCGCCCAGGCCCTGGCCGATCAGGGCGCCGGTGGGGGCCAGCATCTCGGGCATGCCCGGGCCGCCCTTGGGACCCAGGTAGCGCAGCACCATCACGTCGCCGGCCTTGATCTGGCCGGCCATGATGGCCGCCAGTGCCGACTGCTCGTCGTCGAACACGCGGGCCGGGCCGGTGATCACCGGGTTCTTCAGGCCGGTGATCTTGGCCACACAGCCTTCGGGCGAGAGATTGCCCTTCAGGATGGCCAGGTGGCCCTGCTCGTACATGGGCTGGTCGATCGGGCGGATCACGTCCTGCGAGCCCTCGGGCATCTCGGGGATCTCGGCGAGGTTCTCGGCCACGGTCTTGCCGGTGATGGTCATGCAGTCGCCGTGGATCAGGCCGGCCTTCAGCAGGGTCTTCATGACCTGGGGAATGCCGCCGGCCTTGTGCAGGTCCACCGCCAGGTACTTGCCGCTGGGCTTGAGATCGCACAGCACCGGGATCTTCTTGCGCATGCGCTCGAAGTCATCGATGCTCCAGTCCACGCCGGCGGCGTGGGCGATGGCCAGGAAATGCAGCACCGCATTGGTGGAGCCGCCGGTGGCCATGATCACCGCGACCGCGTTCTCGATGGCCTTCTTGGTGACGATGTCGCGCGGCTTCAGGTCCTTCTTGACCGCCTCGACCAGGGCGCGGGCCGCGGCCTTGGTGGACTCGATCTTCTCCTGGTGCACGTTCGCCTGGGTGCTGGAAAAAGGCAGGCTCATGCCCAGGGCCTCGAAGGCCGAGCTCATGGTGTTGGCGGTGTACATGCCGCCGCAGGAGCCGCTGCCGGGGATGGCGCGCTTCTCGATCTCGCAGAAATCCTCCTCGCTCATCTTGCCGGCCGAGAACTGGCCGACCGCCTCGAAGACGCTGACGATGTTGAGGTCCTGGCCCTTGTACTTGCCCGGCAGGATGGTGCCGCCGTAGACATAGATGGCCGGCACGTTGGCGCGCAGCATGCCCATCATGCCGCCGGGCATGTTCTTGTCGCAGCCGCCGATCACCAGCACGCCGTCCATCCACTGGCCGCCGACGCAGGTCTCCACGCAGTCGGAGATCACCTCGCGCGATACCAGGCTGTACTTCATGCCCTCGGTGCCCATGGCCATGCCGTCGCTGATGGTCGGCGTGCCGAAGATCTGCGGATTGGCGCCGGCCGCCTTGATGCCCTCCACGGCCGCGTCGGCCAGCACCTGCAGGCCGGAGTTGCAGGGCGTGATCGTCGAGTGGCCGTTGGCCACGCCGATCATCGGCTTGCTGAAGTCGTCCTGCTGGTAGCCCAGCGCGTAATACATCGAGCGGTTGGGGGCGCGGGCCACGCCCTCGGTGATGTTCTTGGAGCGGCGGTTGAAGCTCATGGAAGGCGTCTCCTGGCGGATGCTTGGGGTAGGGGCCAGTATGGGCTGGCGGCTGTCGATTATCAAATATATTATTCAGTCAATATTCATATGTCTAACATGAATGATTGAGCTGAGAAGCCTGCGCCAGTTCCTGGCCGTGGCCGAGGAACTGCACTTCGGCCGCGCGGCGGCGCGCCTGCACATGACGCAGCCGCCGCTGACCCAGGCCATCCAGAAGCTGGAGCAGGCCCTCGGCGCGCCGCTATTCGAGCGCAGCAGCCGTTCGGTGGCGCTGAGCCCGGCGGGCGCGGCCCTGCTGCCGGAGGCACGGCGCCTGCTGGCCGAGGCCGAGGGCCTGGGGGCCCTGGTGCGGGCCGCGGCCGAGGGGCGGCGCGGACGCCTGCGCCTGGGCTTTGTCTCCACCGTGGGTTTCGGCGAGCTGCCGCGCTGGCTGCGCACCTTCCGCGAGCAGCAGCCCGAGATCGCGCTGAGCCTGCGCGAGGCCACGCTGGATGTGCAGCTGCAGGGCTTTGCCGCCGGCGAACTGGATGCGGGCTTCGTGATCCACGCCCCCGACGCCCTGCCGGCCGGCTTTGAGGCGCTGGCCATCGCGCGCGAGCCCCTGGTGCTGGCGCTCAGTGCCGAGGAGCCGCTGGCCGCGCGCGTGCGGCTGTCGGCCGCGGCCATCCTGGATCGGCCCCTGGTGATCTTTCCGCGCGACATCGCGCCCTCGCTGTTCGATGCGGTGCTTGCCTTCTACCGCGGGCATGGCGCGGCGCCGGTGATCGCCCAGGAGGCCATCCAGATGCAGACCATCGTCAATCTGGTCTCGGCCGGCATGGGGGTGGCCTGGGTGCCGGAATCGGTGATGGGACTGCAGCGCAGCGGCGTGGTCTACAAGCGGGTGGCCGGTGCCGTGCCGGTCAGCGCCACCAGCCTGATCTGGCGCCGCGATGCCTCGCCGGCGGTGCTGCGCTTTGTCGCGCACATCCGCGCCTGTCTGGCAGGCGGCGCCTGAGCCGCGACTTATGATGCGCGACCTGTTCAAGCGAGAAGCGCTGCCGCCATGCTGGTGCATCCCCAGTTCGATCCCATTGCCCTCAAGCTCGGCCCGCTGGCCGTGCATTGGTATGGCCTGACCTACCTGGCCGCCTTCGGCCTGTTCCTGTGGCTGGCCAATCTGAAGGTGCGCCAGCCGCAGTTCGCCACCGCCGGCTGGACCCGGCGCGACGTCGACGACCTGCTGTTCTTCGGCGTGCTGGGCGTGGTGCTGGGCGGGCGGCTGGGCTATGTGCTGTTCTACAAGCCCGAGTACTACCTGCAGCACCTGGGCGAGGTGCTGGCGGTCTGGAAGGGCGGCATGGCCTTCCACGGCGGCCTGCTGGGCGTGCTGGTGGCGATGGCCCTGTTTGCCCGGCTGCGCGGCCGGCGCTTCTTCGAGGTCACCGACCTGATCGCGCCCTGCGTGCCCACGGGCCTGGCTGCGGGCCGGGTCGGCAACTTCATCAACGGCGAGCTGTGGGGCAGGGCGGCCGACCCCGGCCTGCCCTGGGCCATGGTGTTTCCGCAGGCGCATGACGGCGGCATCCCGCGCCATCCCTCGCAGGTCTACCAGTTCCTCGGCGAGGGCCTGCTGCTGTTCGTGCTGCTGTGGTTCTACGCGAAGAAGCCGCGCGCCACGGGCCAGGTGTCGGGCATGTTCCTGATCGGCTACGGGCTCCTGCGCTTCCTGGCCGAGTTCTTCCGCGAGCCCGACGATTTCCTCGGCCTGCGGGCCCTGAACCTGAGTCAGGGACAATGGCTGTCCTTGCCGATGATCCTGGCCGGCCTGCTGATCTGGGCCTGGGCCGGCCGTCGCAAGAATCCCTGAATCCCCATGCGTCAAATCTTCTTCGATACCGAAACCACCGGCCTGCTGGCCGAGGGTGGCGACCGTCTGGTCGAGATCGGCTGCGTCGAGATGGTCAACCGCCAGCTCACCGGCAACAACCTGCACCTCTACATCAACCCCGAGCGGGCCAGCCACGAGGACGCGCTGCGCGTGCACGGCCTGACCGAGGAGTTCCTTTCCACCAAGCCCAAGTTCGCCGAGATTGTCGACCAGTTGCTGGAGTTTCTGGCCGGTGCCCAGCTGGTGATCCACAACGCGCCCTTCGACATCGGCTTCGTCAACGCCGAGCTCAAGCGCCTGCGCAGGCCGCCGATCACCGACCATGTGGACGGCGTGCTGGACACCTTGCTGATGGCGCGCGAGATGTTCCCCGGCAAGGCCAATTCGCTGGACGCGCTGTGCCGGCGCCTGGAGGTCGACAACTCCAGCCGCGTGCTGCACGGCGCGCTGCTGGACGCGGAGCTGCTGTCCAAGGTCTACATCAACATGACCCGCGGCCAGGACTCCCTGGTCATCGACGAGTCCGGCAGCAGCAGCGGCAGCGGCCCGTCGGACCTGCAGCTCGAGGCGGTGGACTTCAGCCGCTTCGTCCTGCCGGTGCCGGCTGCCAGCGAGGCCGAGCTGCAGGCCCACGAGGCGGCCCTGGCCGATCTCGACAAGGCCTGCGGCGGCAAGCGCATCTGGCAGGCGGCCCAAGAAAATCTTGATGAGCCCGCCAAAGCCATGGCATAATCGCGGGCTTCCCGGTTAGCGAATCGAGCAATCGATTCGCGGCGCGACAAGATACCGGGCGGTTAGCTCAGCGGTAGAGCACTGCCTTCACACGGCAGGGGTCGCAGGTTCGAACCCTGCACCGCCCACCAGAAACATGGGTCCGGCAATCGCATCGGATCCGCTCTGGCCCCAGTCGTCGCGCGCCCCAAGATACCGGGCGGTTAGCTCAGCGGTAGAGCACTGCCTTCACACGGCAGGGGTCGCAGGTTCGAACCCTGCACCGCCCACCAGATCACCCCGCGTTGCCGATGTGCAGCGCGGGGTTTTTTCTTGGGTCAGCGGACTTTGTGACAGTTCGTGCGATTGGTGGCGCAATGACCCGGGCCCGCGCTCGGGCTTGGCGCAGAATCGGCGCCTATGCTGCATCTGCTGAATCTGCTGGCGGCCATTGCGCTGCTGGTCTGGGGGACCTATGTCGTGCGCACCGGGGTGCTGCGGGTCTTCGGTGCCAATCTGCGCAATGTGCTGGCGCGCAGCGTCAGCAACCGCTTCTACGCGATCTGCTCCGGCATGGGCGTCACCTGCCTGGTGCAGTCCAGCACCGCCACCTGCCTGCTGATCACCTCCTTCGTCGGCCAGGGCTTCATGACCACGGCCGCGGGCCTGACCGTCATGCTAGGGGCGGACATGGGCACGGCGCTGATGACCATGGTCTTCAGCTTCGATCTCTCCTGGCTCTCGCCGGCCCTGATCTTTGCCGGTGTCGTGCTCTTCATCTCGCAGGAGAAGACCACGGCCGGGCGGCTGGGCCGGGTCGCCATCGGCCTGGGCCTGATCACGCTGGCGCTGCGCCTCATCGTCGAGACCACCGAGCCGCTGATCCAGAGCCCGGCGGTGCGCGCCATCCTGGTGGCCCTGCCCAACGACCTGATGATCGACATCCTGGTCGGCGCGGTGCTGACCGTGCTGTCCTATTCCAGCCTGGCCGTCGTGCTCTTGACCGCGACCCTGGCCGAATCCGGCATGGTGCCGGCGATGATGGCGATGGGCCTGGTGCTGGGTGCCAACATCGGCAACGGCGTGCTGGCCCTGCCATCCACCGCCAAGAGCCCGCTGGCCGCGCGCCGCCTGCCAGTGGGCAATCTGCTGTTCAAGCTGGCCACCTGTGCGGTGGTCGCGCCCTTCATGCCCTTCGTCCATGTGCAGCTGCAGGAATGGCTGCCGACGGTGCACGAGCAGGTGATCGCGCTGCACCTGGGCTTCAATCTGCTGAAGGCCCTGCTGTTCATCGCCCTGGTGGCGCCGGCCGCGCGGCTGCTGGAGCGCTTCATGGCGCAGCCGCCGGCGCCGGCCTCGACCCGGCCCCAGCACCTGGACCAGATGGCTCTTGCCACGCCCTCGCTGGCGATCTCCTGCGCGGCGCGCGAGGCCCTGCACCAGGCCGACATCGTCGAGACCATGCTGCGCGGCATCCTGCCGGTGATCAAGAACAACGACGTGCAGCTCTCGGCCGAGCTGCGCAAGCTCGACGACGAGGTCGACGACCTCTACTCGGCGATCAAGTTCTACCTGACCCAGATCTCGCGCGAGGCCCTGTCGGAGCGCGAGGCGCGGCGCTGGACCGACATCGTCAGCTTCACGATCAATATGGAGCAGATCGGCGACACCATCGAGCGCATCCTCGAGGACATCGAGGACAAGAAGATCCGCAAGGGCCGCAGCTTCTCCGAGGCCGGCATGGCCGAGATCAGCCATCTGCACGAGCGCCTCTTGGCCAATCTGCGCCTCGGCATGAGCGTGTTCCTGGATGGCCATGTGCGCGACGCGCAGAAGCTGCTGGAGGAGAAGGCGCGCTTTCGTGATCTGGAGCTGGAGTACGCCGCCACCCACATCGCGCGCCTGCAGGAGAATACCGCCCAGAGCATCGAGACCAGCTCCCTGCACCTGGACCTGATCAGCGATCTCAAACGCATCAACGGGCATATTTGCTCGATCGCCTATCCCATCCTGGATTCGGCCGGCGTGCTGGCGCAGACGCGCCTGCGCGAACCCGATGCCAAGGATCTGGCCGACCTTTGAAGGATTAGCAAGCAATGGTGGAACGTGTCGATGCCGTCGTGATCGGCGCCGGCGTGGTGGGCCTGGCCGTGGGCCGGGCGCTGGCGCAGCGCGGCCTGGAAACCCTGGTGCTGGAGCGCGAGCACGCGATCGGCCAGGGCGTGAGCTCGCGCAACAGCGAGGTCATCCACGCCGGGCTCTACTACCCCGAGGGTTCGCTGAAGGCGCGGCTGTGCGTGCGCGGCCGGCAGCTGCTCTACGCGCTGTGCGAGAGCCATGGCGTCGCGCACCGGCGCTGCGGCAAGCTGGTGGTGGCCACCGAGGCCGACCAGCTGCCGGGCCTGCACGCGCTGGCCGCCAAGGCCGCGCGCAACGGCGTCGACGACCTGCGCTGGCTGGAGCGCGACGAGGCGCGCGCGCTGGAGCCGGCACTGCGCTGCGAGGCGGCCCTGCTGTCGCCCTCCACCGGCATCGTCGACAGCCATGGCCTGATGCTGGCCCTGCAGGGCGATCTGGAGCGCGCCGGCGGCGCGGTGGGCCTGGCCTCCGAGGTCCGCAGCCTGCGCGTCACGCCGGAGGGTCAGGTCTTGAGCGTCGCCACCGAGGACGGCGGCATGATGGAGTTGCTGGCGCCCGTGGTCGTCAATGCGGCCGGCCTGTTCGCGCCCCAGTTGGCCGCGCGCACCGCGGGCCTGGACGCGCGCCATGTGCCGGCCGCGCATTTCAGCAAGGGCTGCTACTTCTCCCTGCAGGGGCGCTCGCCCTTCGAGCGCCTGATCTACCCGCTGCCCCAGGATGCCTGGCTGGGCGTGCACCTCACCCTGGACCTGGGCGGGCAGGCCCGCTTCGGGCCGGATGCCCAGTGGCTGGCGGAGGTCAGCGATCCCGCGGGGATCGACTACCAGGTCGACCCGGCGCGGGCCCAGGGCTTCTACGCCGATGTGCGGCGCTATTGGCCGGCCCTGCCGGATGGTGCGCTGCAGCCGGCCTACAGCGGCGTGCGGCCGAAGATCCACGGGCCGGGCCAGCCGGCCCCGGACTTCCGCATCGACGGCCCGGGCGAACATGGCGTGACCGGCCTGGTGAACCTGCTGGGCATCGAGTCGCCCGGCCTGACCAGCAGCCTGGCGATCGCCGACGAGGTGCTGGCCCGCTTGTTCTAGGGCCGGTGCGTGGCGGGCCGCGGGCGCTCAGGCCCCGCTGGCCTGCCGCCATTGCCCGTCCACCAGCAGCTGGTGCGGGCGGAAGCGCGCCTTGTAGGCCATCTTGGGGCTTTCGGCGATCCAGTAGCCGAGGTAGAGGTGGGCCAGTCCCAGCTGGCGGGTCTGGGCGATCTGCCACAGCACGTTGTAGCTGCCGTAGCTGTTGCGGCCCTCGGGTTCGTAGAAGGTGTAGACGGCCGAGAGGCCGTCGCTGAGCACGTCGAGGATGGACACCATCTTCAGCACCCCCTCGCTCTCGCCCGGCAGGGGCGGTTCGCGGAACTCCACCAGGCGCGAGTTGATCCGGCTCTGCAGCAGGAACTGGGTGTATTGATCGACGCTGTCGTGGTCCATGCCCCCTCCGCTGTGGCGGCCGGCCTGGTAGCGCAGGTAGAGGCGGTAATGCTCGTCGCTGTAGCCCAGCCGCATCACGCGCGCCTCCAGCTGCTCGTGCTGCTTCCAGGCGCGGCGCTGGCTGCGCGAGGGCTGGAAGCCCTCCACCGGGATGCGCATGGGCACGCAGGCCTTGCAGCCGTCGCAATAGGGGCGGTAGGTGAACAGGCCGCTGCGCCGGAAGCCCGCCTCCACCAGGCCCGAGTAGGCGTCGGCATGGATCAGGTGGCTGGGCGTGGCCACCTGGGAGCGTGCCTGACGTTCCGGCAGGTAGCTGCAGGGGTAGGGCGCAGTGGCGTAGAACTGCAGCTGCGACAGCGGTAGCTCTTTGGGGTGCGTCACGTTGGGGGCTCTGGTTGGGGCTGTGCCGATTCTGCCTGCAGCAGCGTCCACAGATCGTCATGGTAGGCCCAAGGCCCTGGGGAGGATTCCCCAATTACCCGACCCAGATGCGCCTGGAACAGGGCCCGCGGCAGCTCGAAGGCGCCCATGGAGGCCAGGTGCCGGGTGTTCTGCTGGCAGTCTATCCAGGCTATGCCGAAACGCCGGCACAGGCAGACGAGGGCGGCCAGCGCGATCTTGGAGGCGTCGCTGCGGCGCATGAACATGGACTCGCCGAAGAACATGCGGCCGATGTTGACGCCGTAGAGCCCGCCGGCCAGCTCGCCGTCCATCCAGGTCTCGACGCTGTGCACCGCGCCCTGTTCGCGCGCCCAGCGCAGGTAGGCGGCCTGCATCTCCGGGAGTATCCAGGTGCCGCTCTGGCCCTCCCGCGGCGCGCTGGCGCAGGCGCGCAGCACCTCGGGCAGGGCGCTGTCGACGCGGATCTCGCAGCCCGGCGTGGCGCGAAAGCGCGCGATGGTCTTGCGCAGCGAGCGGCTGAGCTTGAAATGCCGGGTCTGCAGCACCATGCGCGGCTCGGGCGACCACCACAGGATGGGCTGGCCCGGGCCGTACCAGGGGAAGATGCCCTGCGAGTAGGCGGCCCGCAGCCGCGCCGGGGCGAGATCGCCGCCCGCCGCCAGCAGGCCCGGCGCCTCGGAGCCGGGGCCCAGCGCGCGGTGGGTGGGTGGGAAGTCCAGCGTGGATTCGTCAAGCCAGTCGATCATCGGCTTCATGGTAGCGTCTGGGACATGACGACCTCGAAGATTCATGTCTACGGCATTCCCAATTGCGACACCGTCAAGCGCGCCCGCGCCTGGTTGGACGGGCAGGGCCTGGCCTACGACTTCCACGACTACAAGAAGGCCGGCGTGCCGGCCGCGGAGTTGCAGCGCTGGATCGCCGCGTTCGGCTGGGACCAGGTGATCAATCGCGCCGGCACCACCTGGCGCAAGCTGGACGAGGCCACCAAGGCCGGCGTCGGCGATGCCGCCAGCGCCGCGGCGCTGGCGCAGCAGCAGCCCAGCGTGATCAAGCGGCCCATCGTGCAATGGGCCGATGGCAGGCTCAGCCTGGGCTTCAGCGCGGAGTTGTTCGCCTCGCATCGCTGAGACGTATTTGGTGCGAAGTTCGCACCACCAAAAGGCATTGCGCTCTCTTATGGTGCGAAGCGCGGTCATGCCGTGCGCCCCGACTTGGGCATTGATCTTGCGTTCCTGGTGCGCTTTGGCGCCATGTCTGTGCAGACGTGGGCCGGCTTGGACCGAAGGACGGCAATGGAGAGCACGATCAAGCAGGGCGCGGATGCGCTGTTCATACTTCTGGGCGCCATCATGGTGCTGGCCATGCATGCCGGCTTCGCCTTTCTGGAGCTCGGCACGGTGCGCAAGAAGAACCAGGTCAATGCCCTGGTCAAGATCCTGGTGGACTTCGCGGTCTCGACGGTCGTGTATTTCGCCGTCGGCTACCTGGTGGCCTACGGCACGCATTTCTTCGTCGGCGCCGAGTTCCTCGCGGCCAGGAACGGCTATGAGCTGGTCAAGTTCTTCTTCCTGCTGACCTTCGCGGCGGCCATCCCGGCCATCGTCTCCGGCGGCATCGCCGAGCGCGCCCGCTTCGGCCCGCAACTGCTGGCCACGGCGCTGATCGTGGGCCTGGTCTACCCGCTGTTCGAGGGCGTGGCCTGGAACCATGCCTTCGGCGTGCAGGCCTGGCTGAAAGCCCATCTGGGGGCCGAGTTCCACGACTTCGCCGGCTCGGTGGTCGTGCATGCGGTGGGCGGCTGGATCGGTCTGGCTGCGGTGCTGCACCTGGGGCCGCGCGCCAACCGCTACCGCAAGGACGGCGCCATCAGCGCCCACCCGCCCTCCAGCATCCCCTTCCTGGCCCTGGGGGCCTGGATCCTGGCGGTGGGCTGGTTCGGTTTCAATGTGATGAGCGCCCAGACCTTGGACAAGCTCTCCGGCCTGGTGGCGGTGAACTCGCTGATGGCCATGGTGGGCGGCACCCTGGTGGCCGTGCTGCTGGGGCGCAACGACCCGGGCTTCGCCTACAACGGCCCGCTGGCCGGCCTGGTGGCCGTGTGCGCGGGCTCGGACCTGATGCACCCGCTGGGCGCGCTGCTGGTCGGCGGCGTGGCCGGGGGCATCTTCGTCACCCTGTTCACGCTGACGCAGAACCGCTGGAAGATCGACGATGTGCTGGGCGTCTGGCCGCTGCACGGCCTGTGCGGCGCCTGGGGCGGTGTGGCCTGCGGCATCTTCGGCCAGCATGCGCTGGGCGGCATCGGCGGCGTCAGCTTCGGCGCCCAGCTGCTGGGCACCTTGCTGGGCCTGGCCTGGGCCTTCGTCGCCGGCTGGGGGGTCTACGGCGTGATCAAGCGTGTGCTGGGCCTGCGCCTGAGCCAGGAGCAGGAGTTCGACGGCGCCGACCTGTCCATCCACAAGATCGGCGCCACCCCGGAGCGCGAGGTCAGCTGGTAAGCTGCCGGCCTCGCTTCCCAAGCCCTCGCGTCACACCATGTTCACAGGCATTGTCCAGGGCGTCGCCCAAGTCGCCGCCATCACCGACCGTCCCGGTCTGCGCAGCTTCACGCTGGAGTTTCCGCCCGGCTTCTGCCAGGGCCTGGAGATAGGCGCCAGCGTGGCCTGCGACGGCGTCTGCCTGACGGTCACCGCCCTGCGGGGCGAGAACCGGGCCGATTTCGATGTGATGCAGCAGAGCCTGAACCTGACCAGCCTGGCCGCGCTGGGGCAGGGCGGCCGGCTCAATGTCGAGAGGGCGGCGCGGGATGGCGCGGAGATCGGCGGCCATCCGCTGTCGGGCCATGTGGACTTCACCGCGACCGTGGCCTCGATCCGCCAGCCCGAGAACAACCATGTGATCCGCATCGCGGTGCCGGCCCCCTGGATGCGCTACATCTTCGCCAAGGGCTATATCGCGATCAACGGTGCCAGCCTGACCGTGGCCGAGATCGGACGCGAGCCGGGCGGCGCCGGCTGGTTCGAGGTCTGGCTCATTCCCGAGACCTTGCGCATGACCACCTTCGGTGACAAGGGCGTCGGGGCCCGTCTCAATATCGAGATCGAGCGCTCGACCCAGGTCTTTGTCGACACCGTGCGCGAGGCCATCGAGGAACGCCTGGGTCCCTTGCTGCCGGCACTGGAGAAGCTGCTGGCCGCCCAGGGCCAGGGCCTGGAGTCGCTGGCGGAGCCGGTGCGCCTGCCGCCGCGCTGAAGGCCGGAAGGCCGCGCATCAAGAAAGAAGGGCGGCCCCGGCCGCCCTTGTTCCTTTTCGTCGGGCGCCGGCGCTTCAGGCCGCCAGCAGCTGGCGCAGCACGAAGGGCAGGATGCCGCCATGGCGGTAGTAGTCCACCTCGATCGCGGTGTCGATGCGCAGGGTCAGCGGCCGCTCCAGCCGGCTGCCGTCGGCGCGCGTGACCACCAGCACGGCATCGCGCTGCGGCCTGAGTTCGCCGTCGATGCGGATGTCGATCAGCTCGTCGCCCTTCAGACTCAGGCTCTCCCAGCTGTCGCCGGCCTTGAACTGCAGCGGCAGCACGCCCATGCCCACCAGGTTGGAGCGGTGGATGCGCTCGAAGCTCTTCGCCACCACGGCCTTGATGCCCAGCAGCTGGGTGCCCTTGGCGGCCCAGTCGCGGCTGGAGCCGGTGCCATACTCCTCGCCGCCGAAGATCACGGTGGGCGTGCCGGCGGCGATGTACTGCATCGCCGCGTCGTAGATGTACATCTTCTCGCCCTTGTGCGGCCCGTCCTGCTGGAACAGCGTCAGCCCGCCTTCCTCGCGGCCGCCATCGGCGCCGGGCGGGATCATCAGGTTCTTGATGCGCACATTGGCGAAGGTGCCTCGCATCATCACCTCATGGTTGCCGCGGCGCGAGCCGTAGCTGTTGAAGTCGACCTTGCCCACGCCCAGGCTCTTCAGGTACTGGCCGGCCGGCGAGCTCTCCTTGATGGAGCCGGCCGGGGAGATGTGGTCGGTGGTGATGGAGTCGCCGAACAGGGCCATGATGCGGGCGCCGCTGACGCCGGCGGCGCTGAACACCGGTACCTGGGTGAAGCCCTCGAAGAAGGGCGGCTGGGCGATGTAGCTGCTCTTGGGCCAGTTGTAGACCTGGCTGCCGGCCTTCCCGTTCGAACCCTTGATGGCGTCCCAGAGCTTGCCGGGCTTCTTGGCCACCTGCTCGTAGTTCTGCCTGAAGGCCTTGGGGTTCATCGCGTACTTCATCAGCGCGTGGACCTCTTCGCTGGACGGCCAGATGTCGCCCAGATAGACCTCGCGCCCCTTCTTGCCCTTGCCCAGGGGCTGGGTCATCAGGTCCACGCCGACGTTGCCGGCGATCGCATAGGCCACGACCAGGGGCGGCGAGGCCAGGAAGTTGGCCTTCAGGTTCGGGTGGATGCGAGCCTCGAAATTGCGGTTGCCCGACAGCACGGCGGCGCAGACCAGGTCGTTGGCGGTGATCACCTCGTTGAGCTCGGGCGCGAGGTCGCCGGCATTGCCGATGCAGGTGGTGCAGCCATAGGCGGCCAGGTTGAAGCCCAGCTTCTCCAGATAGGGCAAGAGGCCGGCCTTCTCCAGGTACTCGGTGACGATGCGCGAGCCCGGGGCCAGCGAGGTCTTGATATGCGGCTGCACCTTCAGGCCGGCCTCCACCGCCTTCTTGGCGAGCAGGCCGGCGGCCAGCAGCACGCCGGGATTGGAGGTGTTGGTGCAGGAGGTGATGGCGGCGATCAGCACGTCGCCGTTGCGGATCTGCAGGCCGTTCCTGGCTTCGAAGCTGCGGGCGAGCTTCTCGGCCGGCTGGTTGAAGCCGTTCTCGGCCACCGGCTTGCTGAACAGCTCGGCGAACTTGCTGGAGAGATCGGTGATCTCGATGCGGTCCTGCGGGCGCTTGGGGCCGGCCAGCGAGGGCGCCACCGTGCCCAGGTCCAGCCGCAGGACCGCGCTGAAGTCGATCTCGCCGGCCTTGGGCACGCCATACATGCCCTGGGCCTTGAAGTAGGCCTCGAAGGCCTCGATCTCGGCGCTGGTGCGGCCGGTGCCGCGGAAATAGTCGATGGTCTTGTCGTCGACCGGGAAGAAGCCCATGGTGGCGCCGTACTCGGGCGCCATATTGGCGATGGTGGCGCGGTCCGGCACGGCCAGGCTCTCGGTGCCGGGGCCGAAGAACTCGACGAACTTGCCCACCACCTTGGCCTTGCGCAGGATCTCGGTGACCGTCAGCACCAGGTCGGTGGCGGTGACGCCCTCGCGCAGCCGCCCGGTCAGCTCGAAGCCGACCACGTCGGGCGTCAGGAAGTACACCGGCTGGCCCAGCATGCCGGCCTCGGCCTCGATGCCGCCGACGCCCCAGCCGACCACGCCGATGCCATTGATCATGGTGGTGTGGCTGTCGGTGCCGACCAGGCTGTCGGGATAGTAGATCTTCTCGCCCTTCTTCGTCGACTTGTCTCCGGTCTTGTGCACGCCGCGCGCCAGGTATTCCAGATTGACCTGGTGCACGATGCCGAAGCCCGGGGGCACGACGCCGAAGGTGTCGAAGGCCTGCATGCCCCACTTCATGAATTCGTAGCGCTCGCGGTTGCGCTCGAACTCCAGCTTCATGTTCAGGTCCAGCGCCTTCTTCGTGCCGTAATGGTCGATCATCACCGAGTGGTCGACCACCAGGTCCACCGGCACCAGGGGCTCGATGGCCTTGGGGTTCTTGCCGGCGGTGGCCGCCACATTGCGCATCGCGGCCAGGTCGGCCAGCAGGGGCACGCCGGTGAAGTCCTGCAGCACGACCCGGGCCACGACGAAGGGGATCTCCTCGTTGCGCGCCGCGTTCGGTGCCCAGCTCGCCAGCTGCGCCACATGCTCGGCGGTCACCTTCTTGCCGTCGCAGTTGCGCAGCACCGACTCCAGCACCACCCGCAGCGACAGCGGCAGGCGCGACACCTGGGGGAATTGCTCGGCCAGCTTGGGCAGCGAGTAATAGCGCCCGCCACGCCCGGACGGGGTGCTGAAGGCGCTGAGCGTGTGGGCGAAAGCGTGGGCAAGGGCTTCGGGCATGGGCACTCTCCTGGCAAAAAAGGCGCTGAGACGGGCTGGCAGCCGGCCGGCTGCCAGCGCGCATTGTGGCCTCAAGTCTCCCGCCTCGGGGATACTCCGCGCAACGCTGCGGAGGGACCGGCGGGCCGGGCGCCTCGCCGTAAGCGGCGTATCAAGACGTTTCGGCCGTCATCCCGGACGCGGCCGGCGCGTTGAAAATAGAGGCAAAGGAGTCTTGCGATGAAAAAAATGTTCCTGATTGCCGGCTTGAGCCTGGCGGCCCTGGGTGCCCATGCCACCGACGTGGGGGTGTCCATCAGTGTGGGGCAGCCGGGTTTCTATGGCCGCATCGACATCGGTCCGCAGTACCAGCCGCAGCTGATCTATCCGCAGCCGGTGATCATCCAGCGCGCGCCGGTGGCCTATGCGCCGGTCTATCTGCGCGTGCCGCCCGGCCATGAAAAGAACTGGGGCAAGCATTGCGCCCGCTATGACGCCTGCGGTCGCCCGGTGTACTTCGTGCGCGACAACTGGTACCGGGACGTCTATGCGCCGGGCTACCAGCGCGAGCATGGCGGCGGCGGTGAGCGCCGCGACAACTGGCGCGACGATCGCCGTGACGAGCGGCGCGACAATGACCGCGGCCATGGCCGCGGTCACGGCCACGGTCGCGGCCACGACAAGGACTGAGGACCGTCTCTCAGACCGCCTGGGCCCGCTCCAGCATCGCGTGCAGCAGCACATTGCAGCCCGCGCTGATGTGCTCGGGCAGGGCGGACTCGATCTCGTTGTGGCTGATGCCGTCCTTGCAGGGGATGAAGATCATCCCGGCCGGCGCCAACCGCGCCATGTAGACGGCGTCGTGCCCGGCGCCTGAGACGGCCGGCATATTGGAATAGCCCAGGGCCTCGGCCGCCTTGGCCACCGCGGCCACGCAGTCGGGGTGGAAGGGCGCGGCCGGGTAATGCGAGACCAGCTCGATCTGGATCGCCAGCCCGGTCTTCGCGCTCAGCTCGGCGGCGAAGCTGCGGATGTCGGCGTCCATCGCGTCGACCAGGGCGTCCGTGCTGTTGCGCATGTCCATGCTGAACTTGACCCGGCCCGGGATCACGTTGCGGCTGTTGGGGTGCACCTGCACCATGCCCACCGTGCCGCGGCCATGCGGGCCGTGGCGCAGCGCGATCGCCACCACCTCCTGCATCAGCACCGTGGCCACCTGCAGCGCATCCTTGCGCAGGGCCATCGGCGTCGGGCCGGCATGGGCCTCCATGCCGGTGACGGTGCAGTCGTACCACTTGATGCCCAGCACGCCGGTGACGACGCCGATGGTCTTGTCGTGATCCTCCAGCACCGGCCCCTGCTCGATATGGGTCTCGAAATAGCTGCCGATCGGGTGCGCGCCGGGCTCCTCGGTGCCGATGTAGCCGATGCGCTCGAGCTCCTCCCTGACGCTCTTGCCCTCGGTATCGGTGGCGGCGTAGGCGTGTTCCAGGGTGAAGGCCTTGGCGAACACGCCCGAGCCCATCATCACCGGCACGAAGCGCGAGCCTTCCTCGTTGGTCCAGAAGGCCACCTCGATCGGCGCCTCGGTCTCGATGCCGTGGTCGTTCAGCGTGCGCACGACTTCCAGGCCGGCCAGCACGCCGTAGTTGCCGTCGAACTTGCCGCCGGTGGGCTGGGTGTCGATGTGGCTGCCGGTCATCACCGGTGGCAGCGCGTTGTTGCGGCCGGGGCGGCGCATGAAGGCGTTGCCGATCTTGTCGACGGTGACCGTCATGCCGGCCTCGCGGGCCCAGCGCGTGACCAGGTCGCGGCCCTGCTTGTCGAGCTCGGTCAGCGCCAGGCGGCAGACGCCACCCTTGTCGGTGGCGCCGATCTGGGCGAGCTCCATCAGCGAGGCCCAGAGGCGTTCGCCGTTGATGCGGAGATCCGCGCTGGCGGGTTTGGTCTTTTTCATGTCCATGGTGTACTGCTCCTTAACGGACGACGGCGCTCGGTGCCAGGTCTTGCGCCCTGGCCTTGGCGGCCTGGAAATTGGGGCCGAAGGCCGGACGCTTCAGGTAGCGGCCCGCGCCCTGGATGGCGCGCAACTCGCCCTGGGCGTAGACGATGCGGCCCTGGCTGACGGTGTGGCTCGGGATGCCGCGCACCTGGCGGCCCTCGAAGATGTTGAAGTCGCCCTTGCTGTGCTGGGTCTTCGCCGAGATCGTTTTCGTGCCCTGCGGGTCCCACAGTACCAGGTCGGCATCGGCGCCTTCGCTGATCGAGCCCTTTTGCGGATAGAGATTGAAGAGCTTGGCGGTGTTGGCCGAGGTGATGGCGACGAACTCGCTGGGCGTGAGGCGCCCGCTGTTGACCCCGGCATCCCAGATCACCGCCATGCGCTCCTCGATGCCGCCGCAGCCGTTCGGGATCTTGGCAAAGTTCTCGATACCCGCGGCCTTCTGCGTCGCGCAGAAGGTGCAGTGGTCGGTGGCGGTGGTGTGCAGTTGGCCGCTCTGCAGGCCGCGCCAGAGGAAGTCCTGGTGGATCTTGGGGCGGAAGGGCGGGCTCATCACATGGGCCGCGGCAGTGGCGAAATCGGGGTGGCGGTAGACGCTGTCGTCGATCAGCAGATGGCCGGCCAGCACCTCGCCATAGACTCGCTGGCCGCGGGCGCGGGCACGCGCGATCGCCTCGGCCGCCTCGATGCAGGAGACATGGACGATGTAGATCGGCACGCCCAACACGTCGGCGATCGCGATCGCGCGGTTCGCGGCCTCGCCCTCGACCATCGGCGGGCGCGACAGCGGGTGGCCTTCGGGCCCGCTGATGCCCATCTTGGCGACCTCCTGCTGCAGCAGGTAGACGAGCTCGCCATTCTCGGCATGCACGGTGGGCATCGCGCCCAATTCGAGTGCGCGCTTGAAGCTGTTCACCAGGGTCTCGTCGTCGCACATGATGGCGTTCTTGTAGGCCATGAAGTGCTTGAAGCTGTTGACGCCTTCTTCCTTCACCAGGCGGCCCATATCGGCATGCACCGAGTCGCCCCACCAGGTGATGGCGACATGGAAGCCGTAGTCGGCCGCCGACTTCTCGGCCCAGCCGCGCCAGGTCTGGTAGGCCTCCATCAGCGGCTGCTGCGGATTGGGGATCACGAAATCGATGATGGAGGTCGTGCCGCCCGCCAGGCCCGCGGCCGTGCCGGTGAAGAAGTCGTCCATCGTCACCGTGCCCATGAAGGGCAGCTGCATATGCGTGTGCGGGTCGATGCCGCCGGGCAGCAGGTACTGCCCCGAGGCGTCGAGCGTCTGGCAGCCTGCCGGCGCCTCGGCCAGCGCACGCGCGCCGACGGCGGCGATCCTGCCGTCGACGCACAGCACATCGGCGGCGAACTCGCGGTCGGCATTGACCACGATGCCGCCGCGGATCAACAGGGCGGGGCGGGGCGGGATGCTGCTCATGACGCGTCTCCTTGTGCTTGTTTGCGGCTCGGTCAGGCCTTCTTGGGCATGCTGAGGTAATAGACCAGACCCGACACCGCCAGGCTGAAGAACCAGCCGAAGTCGAACAGCGAGAGCAGCAGCGGCGACATGCCGTCCTTGCCGATCACGCCAGAGACGGCCAGGTAGCCGGGCAGGCAGGGCAGCACGCCGATCGCGAAGGCGATCAGCGCCTTCGCGTTCCAGCCGCCGCTGTACTCGTAGTCGCCGCCGCGGGCATAGAGATCATCGACTTTCAGCTCGGTCTTGCGGATCAGGTAGTAGTCCACCAGCAGGATGCCGGCGATCGCGCCCAGCAGCGTGCCGTAGCCGCCCAGCCAGGTGAACAGGTAACCGCCCGAGGTGGCCAGCAGCTTCCAGGGCATGAAGACCAGGCCGATCAGCGCGGCGATGATGCCGCCCATGCGGAAGCTGATCTTGCTGGGTGCGAGCTGGCTGAAGTCGTAGGAGGGCGAGACCAGATTGGCCGCGACATTGGTGGTCAGGTTGGCCAGCAGGATCACCAGCAGGCCGATGCCTGCGGCCACCGGGCCCATCTGTGTCAGCAGGCCATCGGGGAAGAGCTGGGCCTTGCCGTAGAGGATGGCGGAGGCCGAGAAACCGATGATGCCCACCATCGAGAACAGCGCCATCGGGATGGGCAGGCCGATGGCCTGGCCCAGCACCTGCTCCTTCTGGCTCTTGGCGAAGCGGGTGAAGTCGGGGATGTTCAGCGCCAGCGTGGCCCAGAAACCCACCAGGCCGGTCAGCGCCGCCCAGGTCCTGGGCCCGCCCTCGACCACCTTGGCCGGCAGCGCGAAGAGCTGGCCGGCGGGCACCTTCACCATCAGCACCACGACCAGCAGCAGCGAGGCGGCGATCATCAGCGGCGCGGCGATCACCTCCAGCAGGCGGATCGACTCCGGGCCCTTCCAGATGAACCAGATGTGCAGCGCCCAGAAGGCCAGGAAGCAGGCGAACTGCGAGCTGCTGATCGTCTGCCCGTCGGCCGGGCCGGCCAGGTTCATGCCCAGCAGATTCAGGAAACCGTGCAGCGCCAGCGCGCCGAAGTAGCAGTTGATCGAGAACCAGCCACAGGCCACCAGGCCGCGCAGCACGGCCGGCAGGTTCGCGCCCTTGACGCCGAAGGGCGCGCGCGCGAGCACCGGGAAGGGGATACCGTACTTGGTGCCGGTGCGGCCGATCAGCAGCATCGGGATCAGCACGATGACATTGGCCAGGAAGACCAGCCAGACCGCCATCTGCCAGCTGAAGCCCTGGTCCAGCATCGAGCTGGCCATCGTGTAGGTGGGCACGCAGACCACCATGCCCACCCAGAGGGCGGCGAAGTCCTTCCAGCCCCAGTGGCGCTGGGCGGCCGTGGTCGGGAGCAGGTCCTCGTTGGCCAGCGGATTCGGGGCTGCCGGGGCGCCATCGAGGGCGCCGGTGCTGATGCTCATGCCATCTCTCCGTCGAGTCGTTTAGGGTAATCGCGGAACTGCAAGCTCTGTGCCCAGCCCGCCGTGCCGAGTTCAGCGCGCGCAGGCCGGCTTCATCAGGCGCCCACGCGGGCCGGGTTGTTGGGGTGCGTGGTCCAGTTGGCGTACTCGGCGCGCACCGGCTCGCCGGTCCGCAGGTCGATCTCGCCGGGCATCACACGGCGCATCGTGATCGTGTCCGGCACCGGGCAGATCGAGACGCAGAGATTGCAGCCCACGCATTCGGCCTCGTTGATCACGAAATGGCGCTTGCCGTCCGCCGAGGCCGCGCTGGGCCGCTCCCGAGCGGCCGAGACCCCCTCGGGGGGCGAGCCGGCACGCAGTGTCGGCTCTGGGGGCCCGGGTCTCACGAAGATGGCCTGGTGCGAGGTGTCCTCGCAGACCACATGACAGCGGCCGCACTGGATGCACGAGTCCTGCTTGATGACCGCCTTCTCCACGTAGTTGAGGTTGAGCTGGTTCCAGTTCTTCACGCTCGGCACGGCCAGGCCGCGCATCGCGTCGAGGTTGGCGTAGCCCTTCTCGTCCATGTAGTTCGAGAGGCCCGAGCAGAGGTCCTGCACGATCTTGAAGCCGTAGACCATCGCGGCGGTGCAGACCTGCACGGTGCCGCAGCCCAGGGCGATGTACTCGGCCGCGTCGCGCCAGGTCGTCACGCCGCCGATGCCGGAGATCGGCAGGCCCGCGGTCTGCGGGTCGCGCGCGATCTCGGCCACCATGTTCTGCGCGATCGGCTTGACCGCCGGGCCGCAGTAGCCGCCATGCGAGCCCCAGCCGTCGGTGCTGGGATTCATCACCATGCGGTCCAGGTCCACGCCCATCACCGAGTTGATGGTGTTGATCAGCGAGACGGCGTCGGCACCGCCGGCATGGGCGGCGCGCGCCGGGAAGCGCACGTCGGTGATGTTGGGCGTCAGCTTGACGATCACCGGCAGCTTCGAGTACTGCTTGCACCAGGCCGTCACCATCTGGATGTACTCGGGCACCTGGCCCACGGCCGAGCCCATGCCGCGCTCGCTCATGCCATGCGGGCAGCCGAAGTTCAGCTCGATGCCGTCGGCGCCGGTGTCCTCGACCATGGGCAGGATGTTCTTCCAGCTCTCCTCGGTGCAGGGCACCATCAGCGAGACGATCATCGCGCGGTCCGGCCAGGCCCGCTTGACCCGCTTGATCTCTTCCAGATTGGTGCGCAGCGGCCGGTCGGTGATCAGCTCGATGTTGTTGAAGCCGATCACGCGCCGGTCCTGGCTCATCAGGGTCGCGTAGCGCGGCCCGTTGACGTTGACGACGGGCGGGTCCTCGCCCAGGGTCTTCCAGACCACCCCCCCCCAGCCGGCCTCGAAGGCGCGGGTGACGTTGATCTCCTTGTCGGTCGGCGGGGCCGAGGCCAGCCAGAAGGGATTCGGGCTCCGGATGCCCAGGAAGTTGCTGCTGATGTCGGCCATGATGCTCAGCCCTTCAGAAATTGGTCGATGGAGATCGCGGCCTGCTTGCCATGCTCGACGGCCTCGACCGTCAGGTCGCGGCCGCCATGGCGGCAGTCGCCGCCGGCCCAGACCTTGGCGTGGCTCGTGCGGCCCGCCGCATCGGTGGCGATGCGGCCCTGCTTCAGTTCGAGCTCGATGCCCGCGGGCACGAAGTTCTGGCCGATGGCCTTCAGCACCAGGTCGGCCTCGATCGTGAAGCGCTCGCCGGTCTCGACAAGCTTGCCGTCCCGCTCCGCGGTCACCGCGAACTCGACGCCCTTGAGCACACCGCCCTCGGCCAGGATCTGCCTGGGTGCGGCCCAGCAGCGCAGCTGCACGCCGTTCTTCTGTGCCCATTCCTGTTCGTAGGGCGAGGCGCTCAGGCCCTCGACGCCGCGCCGGTAGACCATCGTGACCTCGCGCGCGCCGAGCTTCTTGCTCTGCACCGCGGCATCCAC
>Ga0255338_1002563_pt1 | contig 25777 bp, 27 predicted proteins | sample MeOH1_35cm_T4_19_FD_203715 | JGI IMG/M metagenome (GOLD analysis project Ga0255338, IMG submission 203715) | Sandy soil microbial communities from University of British Columbia, Vancouver, Canada - MeOH1_35cm_T4_195 | ecosystem: Engineered > Artificial ecosystem > Sand microcosm > Unclassified ...
CTCCAGAGTTCGTCCGGCGCCCGGCGGCGCGACGGTGTCACGCTACCCGGGCGGGCTGACGCCGCCGAACTCCCTCGCCCGGAGCGGACGCTGCTCCCACCTCGTTTCACGTGAAACATTCAGCGCCGCCCGCCCTGGGGCGCCCGTGCGACTCCGAGCACCTGTGATGCGGTAGGCCGGTGGACGACCGAGCTGGCCGACAGGCCAGACCACCGGAACTCTCCCGAACCGCTGGGCTCGAACGGTGGGGAGCGATGGGAGCCGGCTTCGTTTCACGTGAAACGCCTCGACTGCGGCTCACTGCGTCTCGGCCACATCAACCGGTGAAGCCCCCGGCGAGCTCGGGTGCGCAGGACTGAGCCCAGTCCAAAGACGACCCGGGCACGCAGCCGTTCCATATCGGCAGCCCGCTAGCGCCCGGAACGTGGGGGCCCACGGCTGCGCTCGGTTTCACGTGAAACGCCCCCGAATGCGACTCACGGCGTCTCGGCCACATCAACCGGTGAAGCCCCGGTGAGCGCGGGTGCGCAGGACTGAGCCCAGTCGAGAGACGAACCGGGCACGCAGCCGATCCAGCCCTCCAGCGCCCAGGACGTGGGGGTCCACGGCTGCGCTCGGTTTCACGTGAAACGCCTCGACCGCGGCTCACTGCGTCCCGGCCACATCAACCGGTGAAGCCCCGGCGAGCTCGGGTGCGCACGATCCAGCCCGGTCGAGAAACGACGCGGGCCCGCGGACGTTCTACGATCGCGCGCCAAGACGGCCGCCGTGCAGGAGCAACTGGGGCCGTTTCACGTGAAACGCCACCGCACCAAGACTGCGGTGCACCTCAACACACTGGGCCGCAGACCGCAGCGCTCAGACAGGTTACGAACGGCGCGTGTCGCCGCCGGAAGCGCCACGCGACCGAGGTTCGTTCGGTGAGGAACCGCCCGCCTGGGTCGTCCTCGAGCGCGGCCCCCGCGGCACCGAAGGACAACGCCATGCACGCGAATTGGCAACCTCGCATCACCCGTCCGAAGGTCCGCCGACCCAACGACGTGAACGCCAAGCGCCGGCCCACCCACTCGCCACACCCCCGAACTCGACAGAACAGGGCGCACCCACCTGGGGCGCACTCGCGCACGGCGGCGCCGCGCTGCGGCGTCGGAACCGCATCCGCTCCCGGGCCCTTTCGACCGGCCAGCGGGGCAACGTCGCCGGCGAACTTCCAACAGATCGGTTCGCCAGCGAAAGCCGCACGAGGCCGCTCGTCCTTCCGGTCTTCAACGCGTCAAGTTCCCGACGCGTCCAGGTGTGGGGCCATACAGGTCCAGGCGACAACCCAGCCCGTCCGGGAGGCGGCTCGGCACCATGGCGACAGCGCGGTGGCGATGAGGCGAACAGGCCACCCCAAGAGAGCCCCAAGGCTCCCGCTGCGCCAACGCGAGCACCTCCAAGAACGCACAGCACCAGTGCCACCCTCGGCTCGTCTGGCCCGTCACAGGAAACTCCGGACAGCCGCCAGCCACCGGCCGGCAGCGACGTCCTCGTGTGCGCGCGGAAGCACCACAAGGGCGGTCGACTGGCTGCACGCCAGCGAACCAAGGCGTGGGGCCTCGAACATGCACAACGGCCTCGGAGCACGCGTGGGCCTGCACAGCCACGGACGCCCAGATGAACGGCACCGAAGTCCCGCCAACCGACGGCACGAGAACGCCGACCGGAGCATGTCGCGGCCAGACCTCGTGCACGGCGCCGTGGTGATCAGATCAGCCGCCCCGACGCCGTTTCACGTGAAACACCGCCCGGCCGTACCGGGCGGGTCAACCGATCAAACCGGCCGCACCACCACGTAACGGTAGGGCTCCACGCCGTCCGAATCCGATGCCAGCCCGGCCGCCGCCACCACGTCGTGCACCACCTTGCGCTCGAACGGGTTCATCGGCTCCAGGTCCACCGGCTCGCCCGAGGCGCGCACGCGGGCCACCGCGTCCTCCGCGAGCGTCGTCAGCTCCGCCTTGCGACCAGCGCGGTAGCCCGCGACGTCCAGCATCAGTCGAGACCGGTCGCCTGTCTTCGCCTGGACGGCCAGGCGTGTCAGCTCCTGGAGGGCCTCGAGCACCTCACCCTCCGGACCGACCAGCCGGCGCAGCGCGGGATCGGACCGGTCCTCGGACACGATCTCCACCGCGGCGCGCCCGTGGTCCACGTCGATCTCGATGTCCCCGTCAAGGTCGGCGATGTCCAGCAGCTCCTCGAGGTAGTCGGCCGCGATCTCGCCCTCCTCCTCGAGCCGGCGAGTCGTGGTCACATCACCGGCGTCATCAGGCGTGGTGGCGGTCATGGTGTCCTCTCTCCTGTCCGTCTACGCGGACGTGCCCGTGTCGGCCCCACCCGAAGGTGGGCCGTTGCGCTTCTTCTTCGGCTGGCCTGGTGCCGTCGAACCGCCGGTGGGCCGCGGCCCGCCCGATGGCCGCTTCGGCCGTGCGGTGCCCGTGCCGCCACCGCCCGACGAGCCCTTCCCGGGCTCGTCGTCCCCCGGGGTTGCTCCCCCCGGAGCAGCCGAAGTGTCCGAGCCTGCCTCGCTCGTCGGACCACCTGCGGCGCCCACCGATCGGGGACCCTGCCGGTTCTTCCGCTTCGGCTGCTGCCGCTGACCGGCCCCCGGCCGGGGCCCCTCCTCGATCACCGGCTTGGCGTCGTCGGTCAGCACCACTCCCCGAGCGGCGGCGCGATGCGCCTGGCGCTGCTTGTACGCCAGCTCCGCCGCAGATCCCGGCGCCGGCATGCGCCGGATCGTGTAGAACTGCTGGCCCATCGACCACAGGTTGGTGACGGTCCAATAGATAAGGACGCCGATCGGGAAGTTGACGCCGGAAAAGGCGAAGATCAGCGGCATCACGTAGAGCAAGATCTTCTGCTGCTGTGCCAGCGGGCCCTCGAGCGCTGACTTCGGCATGTTCTTCATCGTCAGCTGGCGCTGGGTGGTGAACGTGGTCACCGACATCGCGATGATCAGCACGATCGTCACCACCCGGGTGGGCGTGTTCTCGGCACGCAGGAAGATGCCGGAGATCGGGGCTCCGAAGATCGTGGCGCTCTCCGCCTGCCGGGCAAGCTCCTGGGTCAGAGTCCCGATGGCCTGCGTCGGGCGCGGGTTGGCCGGCGAGGGGTAGTTGCCCTCCGACAGCAGCTTGAGGGAGTTGAGCACCCGGAACAGGGCGAAGAAGATCGGCGACTGCAGCAGGATCGGCAGGCACGACGCGAACGGGTTCGTGTTGTGCCGCCGGTAGAGCTCCATCGTCTCCCGGCTCATCGCCTCACGCGACGCCGGGTCCGTCTTGCCCTTGTACTTCTTCTGGATCGCCTGGAGCTCGGGCTGCATCAGCTGCATGCCACGCGAGGCCCGAATCTGCCGGATGAAGAGCGGGATCAGGACGATCCGGATCACGACGACGAGGCCGACGATCGACAGCCCCCATGCCGCGCCACCGGCCGGGTCGAACCCCAACCAGGAAAAAACCTTGTGAAACGTCGTCATGATCCAGGCGACGGCGATCATGATCGGCCACAGCAGCTGGTCGAACCAGTTCATCGAGCGGAGCTCCTCGCGGGGATCAGTGCGCGGTCGCAGCCGCGGACGAATGGCGGTGTGCGCGCGCAGCGCTCACCTCGGGCACGTCGTCAACGCCGCCGCGGCTCCAGGGGTTGCATCGCAGCAGCCGCCACGTCGCCAGGACCGTCCCGCGCAACAGGCCGTGCCGCCCGATGGCGATCACGGCGTACTGCGAGCACGACGGGTAGTACTTGCAGGTGGGAGGCCTCATGGGCGAGATCCATCGCTGGTAGAAGCGCAGCAACGCCAGAACACCGAGAGCGGGCAGCCGCACCGCGACCCGCAGGACCCGCCACATCGACGGCTTCATCGTGACCGACCTCCGGTGCGGCGCCGCGCGACCGCGAGCGCTGCGTCCAGGTCCTCGCCCAGTCGCGCGGAAGGCACCTTCGCCGCGGGCGGCAACGCCCTTACCACCAGTCGTGCCCCCCGGGGCAGGTCCGCCATCCGTGCTGCGACGAGTGCGCGCAGCCGGCGCTTGACCGCGTTCCGCGTCACCGCCGGCCCGACCGCCCGGGACACGACGAAGCCGACCACGGGGCCCGCGGGCTCCGGCTCGGTCGGGGTCGTCAGGTGCACCACGAGGGTCTCCCGGCCGCCGCGCGCGCCTCGGCGCACCGTCTGCTCGAAGTCCGAGCCGCGGCGCATCCGGTGCGCGCGGGGCAACACCGAGGATGCGTCAGGCGGACAGCTCGGCGCGGCCCTTGCGACGCCGCGCGGCGAGGATGGCGCGGCCTGCGCGCGTGCGCATGCGCAGCCGGAAGCCATGGGTCTTCGAGCGGCGCCGGTTGTTCGGCTGGAAGGTCCGCTTGGTCACGAGTGTCTCCCCGGAACGCGCCCGCGGAGTGCGCGGACTGGAACTGCAGGTCAAGGCGCCGGAGGGGACGGCCCGCGTCATCCTGATCTCGGTGAACGACCGAGGGCGATGGCATCGAGGCGCGCGAACGGGAGCCGTCCACAAGGCTGCATCACGGTACGCTGCCGCGCTTGAGCGGGTCAAATCTCCCGTTGTCCAGTCGACTCACCGACCGAAACCGGACATCATCCGTTCAGGCCTCGCCGGAGTGGTCCGCGTGCCACTAACATCGGTGGTCGTTGCGACCCCCCCAGCGACGGTGCTCCGGTCAGTCGGTGTAGGGCCGACTTTGCGCGTTCCGCACACAGATGTGGACAAATGTGTGGATAGACGCGCGCCTGGGCGGACGCAGCCATCCGACGAACCGCAGAGGTACACGTGACTGACGACCTGGCCCGCATCTGGGGCCACGTGGTGTCGACCTTGGAGAACAGTCCTGACATCACCCCGCGTCAGCTCGCATTCGTCCGGTTGGCCCGCCCGCTCGGGCTCTTCGACGGCACCCTGCTGCTGGCCGTCGGCAACGACCTGACCAAGGAGTACCTCGAGACGCGCGTGCGCGACGAGGTCAACGAGGCGCTCACGGGCGCTCTCGGCCGTGAGGGCCGGTTCGCCATCTCCGTCGACCCCGCCCTCGACGACCAGGCGCCACCACTCCCGCCACCGCCCGCCGCGGTCTCGTCGGACCCCGCCCCACGGGCTGCCGCGCCGTTCGCCCCCGCCGCGCCGCGCGACGCTGCCCCGGCCGGCCGGCGCACTCCCGCGGAGCCGGCGCGCCTCAACCCGAAGTACCTCTTCGAGACCTTCGTGCCGGGCTCGTCGAACCGGTTCGCCCACGCCGCCGCGCTCGCCGTCGCCGAGGCACCGGCCAAGGCGTACAACCCGCTCTTCATCTACGGGAACTCCGGTCTGGGCAAGACCCACCTGCTCCACGCGATCGGGCACTACGCGCAGAGCCTGTACCCCACGATCCGCGTCCGGTACGTGAACTCCGAGGAGTTCACCAACGACTTCATCAACTCCATCGGCGAGGGCAAGGCCGGCGCGTTCCAGCGGCGCTATCGCGAGGTCGACGTCCTGCTGGTCGACGACATCCAGTTCCTGCAGGGCAAGGAACAGACGATGGAGGAGTTCTTCCACACGTTCAACACCCTCCACAACGCCAACAAGCAGGTGGTGATCACCTCCGACCTGCCGCCCAAGGAGCTCAACGGCTTCGAGGACCGGATGCGGTCGCGGTTCGAGTGGGGCCTGATCACCGACGTGCAGCCGCCGGACCTCGAGACCCGCATCGCGATCCTGCGGAAGAAGGCCGGCAGCGAGGGGCTCAAGGCGCCCGACGACGTCCTCGAGCACATCGCGTCGAAGATCACGACGAACATCCGTGAGCTCGAGGGTGCGCTGATCCGGGTGACGGCGTTCGCGAACCTCAACCGCCAGCAGGTCGACATGTCGCTCGCGGAGATCGTCCTGAAGGATCTGATCACCGACGACCAGACGACGGAGATCACCGCCACGGCGGTGATCGGTCAGACGGCCATGTACTTCGGTCTGACCATCGAGGACCTCTGCGGCTCGAGCCGTTCCCGCGTCCTGGTCACCGCCCGGCAGATCGCGATGTACCTGTGCCGCGAGCTGACGGACCTCTCGCTGCCGAAGATCGGCCAGGCGTTCGGCGGCCGTGACCACACCACTGTGATGCACGCCAACCGCAAGATCCGCGAGCTGATGGCCGAGCGTCGCTCCATCTACAACCAGGTCACCGAGCTGACCAACCGGATCAAGCAGCAGAGCCGCGCTTGATCCACAGGACCGGCTTCAGGCTGTGGATAAGTACCCGCCGCGGCACTTCAGCACGTCCTTGTGCAACGACCTCGTCGGGCACTGCCTACCGCCGTCCTTCGACCCCCACGCGCGCCCGGCGCAGGCCGCACGTCCCCGGTGACCAGGATGAACCCGGCACTCCCGGCACCGGGCGCACCACGGGCACGGTACCGAGGGGGAACTCTCCACCTGAGATTCAAGGAGCCGTAGGACGAATGTTCACACCTGTTGACATACCTGTGGACACCCGTGTACGGGCGCCCTCTACGTGTGGATCCGAGCGTCGTCGCGGTGCACGCGCCGGGCAGTCCTGGCGGCCGTCCACCGCCGTCCACGAGCTGCCGCCGCGCACCCACAGCCGCTTCCACATCCCGCCACGCCGGGCGACCTGGCCGGACGCCGGTCATCCACACCACACACAGCAGCGATGACGACGACGACTGTTCTCCTCATGGCGAGACCCACACCGTCATGCGGTTCGGTGCCTCTACCTCGTGGGACCTGTCGCGTAGTGTTTCGCGTCATCACCATGACACCGCCGGTCCCGGCGCGTGCGGGACGACGAAGAGGTGAGGGATGAGGTTCCGGGTCGAGCGCGACGTCCTCGCGGACGCCGTCACGTGGACGGCTCGCACCCTGCCGACGCGGCCGCCGGTCCCCGTGCTGGCCGGGGTGCGCATCCAGGCCGACACGACGGGCACCATCGAGCTGTCGAGCTTCGACTACGAGGTCTCGGCCCGCTCCCAGATCCCTGCCGACGTCACCGTGGCCGGCACGGTCCTCGTGTCCGGCCGGCTGCTGGCGGAGATCTCGCGCTCGCTGCCGGACAAGCCGGTGGACGTGCAGCTCGACGGTACGAAGGTGGTGATCACCTGTGGCGCGAGCCGCTTCACCCTGCTGACCATGCCGGTCGACGAGTACCCGTCCCTGCCGGCCATGCCGCCGGTGGCGGGCGTCATCGACGGCGACGAGCTGACGCACGCCGTCGCCCAGGTCAGCGTCGCCGCCAGCCGCGACGACACGCTCCCCTTGCTCACGGGCGTGCGCGTGGAGATCGACGGCGAGAAGCTCACCCTCCTGGCGACGGACCGCTACCGCCTCGCACTGCGTGAGCTGTCCTGGAAGCCCGCGTCGCCGGGGTTCGAGAGCATCGCCCTGGTCCGGGCCCGCACGCTCATCGACGTCTCCCGGTCACTGGGCTCGTCGGGTTCGGTCACCGTGGCCCTGTCCACGTCCGGGGGCGTGGACCTCATCGGTTTCGAGGCCGGCGGCCGTCAGACGACGAGCCTCCTGGTGGACGGCGACTACCCGCCGGTCCGACGCCTCTTCCCCGACGAGTCGCCCATCCATGCGGTGGTCGACCGCGCGGCCCTGGTGGATGCGGCCAAGCGCGTCGCCCTCGTCGCGGAGCGCAACACGCCCATCCGGCTCTCGTTCTCCGAAGGTCAGGTGGTGCTCGAGGCCGGGCATGGCGACGACGCCCAGGCGTCCGAGGCCCTCGAGTCCACGCTGGTCGGCGAAGCGATCACCGTCGCGTTCAACCCGCAGTACCTGCTCGACGGCCTCGGCGCCTTCGACACCAGCTTCGTGCGGTTGTCGTTCACGCACCCGAACAAGCCGGTGGAGTTCACCGGGCAGGACGAGGTCGCGGGGGACGACTCGCAGGAGTATCGCTACCTGCTGGTGCCGATCCGTTTCGCCGGCTGACCGCAGCCCGCGAGCCGTGGCGCCCCGCCGAGGCGTGGGGCACAGTGACCGGGACCGCCGCCGACGAGGCCGCGGCGGGCGATGGAGAGGTCGCGAGATGCAGATCGGGCTGGTGGGGCTCGGCAAGATGGGCGCCAACATGCGCGAGCGGATCCGCCGCGCGGGCATCGAGGTGGTCGGCTACGACCGGAACCCCGCCGTCACGGACGTCCCGTCGCTCGAGGCGATGGTCGCCGCGCTGCCGGCGGGTGCCCGCAACGTCTGGGTGATGGTGCCGTCCGGGGCCGTGACGCACCAGGTGGTCACCCAGCTCGCGACTCTGCTCGCGCCCGGGGACGTGGTGGTGGACGGCGGCAACTCGTACTACCAGGACGACTCCGGGCACGCCGAGCTGCTCGCGGACCACGGGATCGGCTTCGTCGACGCCGGCGTCTCGGGCGGGGTGTGGGGCCTCGAGAACGGGTACGGCCTCATGGTCGGCGGTGACGCGGCCACCGTGCGGCGGCTGATGCCGGTGTTCGACGCGCTGAGGCCGGAGGGCCCGCGCGACGAGGGCTTCGTCCACGCCGGCACCGTCGGTGCCGGCCACTTCGCCAAGATGGTGCACAACGGCGTCGAGTACGGCCTGATGCAGGCGTACGCCGAGGGCTACGAGCTGCTGGCCGCGAAGGACCTGGTCACCGACGTGCACGGCACCGTCAGGGCCTGGACGCGCGGCACCGTCGTACGCTCCTGGCTGCTCGACCTGCTGGTGCAGGCGCTCGAGCAGGACCCGGGCCTGGCCGCGATCGACGACTGGGTGGAGGACTCCGGTGAGGGCCGTTGGACCGTCGACGAGGCGATCGATCTCGCCGTCCCGGCGCCCGTGATCGCTGCCGCCCTGTTCGCCCGGTTCGCCTCGCGGCAGGAGGAGTCGCCCGCGCTCAAGGCGGTCGCGGCGCTGCGCCAGCAGTTCGGGGGCCATGCGGTGAAGCCCGCCCCGGGCGACGGCGCGTGAGCGGTCCGACGTGTTCGTCTCACACCTGGCGCTGACCGACTTCCGGTCCTATCCGCACGTCGAGCTCGCGCTCGAGCGGGGGGTCACCGCGCTCGTCGGGCCCAACGGGCAGGGCAAGACGAATCTCGTCGAGGCGATCGGCTACCTGGCGACGCTCGCCAGCCACCGGGTGCCCACCGATGCGGCGCTGGTGCGGTCCGGTGCGCAGCGCGCGGTGGTCGGGGCGCGCGTGGAGCGCGCCGGGCGCGCGACGACGCTGGAGGTGGAGATCACCCCCGGCCGCGCCAACCGCGCCCGCGTCAACGGCGGATCACCGGTGCGCGCACGCGACATCCTGGGGATCCTGCGAACGGTGCAGTTCGCGCCCGAGGACCTGGCGCTGGTCAAGGGCGACCCCGACGGCCGGCGCCGCTTCCTCGACGAGCTGGCGGTGCAGCTGCGTCCCCCGCTGGCGGCGGCGCAGGCCGACTACGAACGGGTGCTGCGGCAGCGCTCCGCCCTCCTCAAGACGGCGGCCGCCGCGTTGCGCGGCTCACGCGGCACCGACCTGCGGACGCTCGACGTGTGGGACGCGAAGCTCGCCGCCGCGGGCGCGCGGATCACGGTGGCCCGCCGCAGCCTGGTCGCCGCGCTCGCCCCACCGGTGACGGACGCGTACGCCCAGGTCAGTGCCGGCAGGGGCGAGGCACTCATCAGCTACCGGTCCTCGCTGGACGCGGCGCTGGAGGACTCGTCGGGCGGACCGGGTGGCACCGCGCCCGACGACGCGCCGGAGCCGCTGGTCGAGGCGCAGCTGCTGGAGGCGATGGGCCGGCTGCGCAGCAAGGAGATCGAGCGGGGGGTGTGCCTGGTGGGCCCGCACCGTGACGACCTGGTGCTGACCCTCGGCGAGCTGCCGGCCAAGGGGTACGCCAGCCACGGCGAGTCGTGGTCGTTCGCGCTGGCGCTGCGGCTCGGTTCGGCAGCCCTGCTGCGGGGTGGGGCGACGGAGGGGCCATGGGCCGGCGACTGGGGCCCGGACGGCGACCCGGTGCTGGTGCTCGACGACGTGTTCGCCGAGCTGGACGTGCGCCGCCGCGAACGCCTCGCGGAGCTCGTCGCGCCCGCGGGGCAGGTGCTGGTGACGGCGGCGGTGCCCGGCGACGTGCCCGAGGCGCTCGCGGGCGGCCGGATCGACGTGATGGGTGGCGAGGTCGCCCGTGTCCTCTAGCCGGCGCGGCGGAGGGCCGGCTGCGGGGGCCGGGCCGGCTGGGGGCGGTGCGCCGGCTCCCGACGACGCCACCCCACCCAGCCGCACCCCGCCCGACCAGGTGGCGCGCGCGGCGCTCGCGCGTGCGCAGGACGGCGCACGTGCACGGGGGCTGCGGCCGGGCGACCCGCCCCGCCGCGGGTCCCTGGCCGCACCGCCCAGCGGCGCGGGTCCCGGCGCACGCGACCCGCAGCTGGTCGGCGTCAGCGCGGGACGGCTGGCCGCCGAGCTGGGCTGGCGGCCCGGCCTGGTGGAGGGCGACCTGCGTGGGCGCTGGCCCCAGCTCGTCGGGCCGGACGTCGCCGAGCACTGCCGGCCGGAGGGCTTCGAGGCCGGGCTGCTGACGCTGCGCGCGTCGTCCACCGCGTGGGCGGCGAGCCTGACACTGCTCGCGCCACAGCTGTTGCGGCGCCTGGCGGACGATCTGGGCGAGGGTGTGGTGGTCGAGGTGCGCGTGCTCGGACCCTCGGGACCGGGGTTCTCACGCGGCCGCCGCTCGGTTCCCGGACGGGGTCCGCGGGACACCTACGGCTGAGCGCTGTGGATGAACCGCGGGCCCAGGCCCCCTACGCGGTAGACTGAAAGGGTCGTCCTGGCGCGTCCGCGCCCGTCCTGAGACTTCAACTCCCACGCCGTGGAGTGATCCGCCCTGTGAACCGCCGGGCGGCGCCCTCCGCGCCGTCCAGCCCCTCGAGGAGACCTGTCGCCCGTGGTTGCCGAGCCCAACAACACCAGCCCGGACGGCACCCCTTCCCAGCACCCAGACGGCAACGGCGGCTACGACGCCAGTGCCATCACGGTGCTCGAGGGGCTCGAGGCCGTCCGCAAGCGGCCCGGCATGTACATCGGCTCCACCGGCGAGCGCGGCCTGCACCACCTGGTGTACGAGGTGGTCGACAACTCGGTGGACGAGGCGCTGGCCGGCTATGCGACCGAGATCCAGGTGACCATCCTCCCGGACGGCGGCGTGCGGGTGGTCGACGACGGCCGCGGCATCCCCGTGGGCATCGTCAAGTCCGAGGGCAAGCCGGCCGTCGAGGTGGTGCTGACGGTGCTGCACGCCGGCGGAAAGTTCGGCGGCGGCGGGTACGCCGTCTCCGGCGGTCTGCACGGCGTGGGCGTCTCGGTGGTCAACGCGCTGTCCCGGCGCGTGGAGGTCGAGGTGCGCACCGACGGCTTCGTCTGGCGCCAGGCGTACGTGCGCGGCGTGCCGACCGCTCCGCTGGCCCAGGGCGAGCCGACCCGGGAGACGGGCACCACGGTGACGTTCTGGGCGGACGACGAGGTGTTCGAGACCACCGAGTACGACTTCGAGACGCTCCGCTCCCGGTTCCAGCAGATGGCGTTCCTCAACAAGGGGCTGCGGATCAGCCTCGAGGACCAGCGCCCGCGGCACGCCGACACGGGCGAGGACGAGTCCGGTGACGTCGTCGAGCCGGCCGAGGGCGCCAGGCACTCGGTCTCCTACCGGTACGAGGGCGGCATCGTCGACTACGTCACGCACCTCAACACGGCGAAGAAGTACGAGGTGGTGCACCCCGAGGTGATCGACTTCGAGGCCGAGGACACCGACCGGCGCATCTCCGTGGAGATCGCCATGCAGTGGACCGGTGCGTACTCGGAGTCGGTGCACACCTACGCCAACACGATCTCCACCACCGAGGGCGGCACGCACGAGGAAGGTTTCCGCGCCGCGCTGACCTCGCTGATCAACCGGTACGCCCGCGACAAGGGCCTCCTGAAGGAGAAGGACGAGAACCTGACGGGCGACGACGTCCGCGAGGGCCTGACCGCGGTGGTGTCCGTCAAGCTGGGCGAACCGCAGTTCGAGGGCCAGACGAAGACGAAGCTCGGCAACACCGAGGCGAAGACGTTCGTGCAGAAGGTGGTCAACGACCGCCTGGGCGACTGGCTGGACTCCCACCCGAACGACGCGCGGGACGTGATCCGCAAGTCCATCCAGGCGTCGGCCGCGCGCATGGCGGCACGCAAGGCGCGCGAGGCCACGCGGCGCAAGGGGCTCCTGGAGTCCGGCGGCATGCCGGGCAAGCTCAAGGACTGCCAGAGCAACAACCCCGCCGAGTGCGAGGTGTTCATCGTCGAGGGCGACTCCGCCGGCGGTTCCGCCGTGCGCGGGCGCAACCCGCGGACCCAGGCGATCCTGCCGATCCGCGGCAAGATCCTCAACGTCGAGCGCGCCCGCCTGGACCGCGCCCTGGGCAACCAGGAGGTGCAGTCGCTCATCACGGCCTTCGGCACCGGCATCGGCGAGGACTTCGACCTTGCCAAGCTGCGGTACCACAAGATCGTGCTGATGGCCGACGCGGACGTGGACGGCCAGCACATCCGCACGCTGCTGCTCACCCTGCTGTTCCGGTACATGCCGGAGCTCATCACGCAGGGACATGTGTACATGGCCCAGCCGCCGCTCTACCGCGTCAAGTGGACCAACTCCGAGCACGAGTTCGCCTACTCCGACCGGGAGCGCGACGCCCTCGTCGCCAGCGGCACGGCGAGCGGGAAGCGGCTGCCGAAGGAGAAGCCCTACCAGCGGTACAAGGGCCTCGGCGAGATGAACTACGACGAGCTGTGGGACACCACCATGTCCCCCGAGCACCGGATCCTGCTGCAGGTGACGCTCGACGAGGCGGCGGCGGCCGACGAGACGTTCGCGATCCTCATGGGCGACGACGTCGAGCAGCGCCGCTCCTTCATCCAGCGCAACGCCAAGGACGTGCGGTTCCTCGACATCTGAGGCGACCGGACCAGCGAGCGACCGCACACCCCACGAAGGACTGACGCATGAGCGAGACCACGGGATCCGAGCCCATCGAGCACGGCCGCATCGACCAGGTGGACCTCCAGCTGGAGATGCAGCGGTCGTACCTGGACTACGCGATGGCGGTGATCGTCGGCCGGGCGCTGCCGGACGTGCGGGACGGGCTCAAGCCCGTGCACCGGCGGGTGCTCTACGCGATGTACGACGGCGGGTACCGGCCGGACCGCTCGTTCTCCAAGTGCTCGCGCGTCGTCGGCGACGTGATGGGCAAGTTCCACCCCCACGGCGACTCGGCGATCTACGACGCCCTGGTGCGCCTGGTGCAGGACTGGTCGATGCGCTACCCGCTGGTGGCCGGGCAGGGCAACTTCGGCTCCCCCGGCAACGACCCGGCCGCCGCCCCCCGGTACACCGAGTGCCGGATGGCGCCGCTGGCCATGGAGATGGTCCGGGACATCGACGAGGACTCCGTCGACTTCGGTGACAACTACGACGGCGAGACCCAGGAGCCCAGCGTCCTGCCGAGCCGGTTCCCCAACCTGCTGGTCAACGGCTCCGCCGGCATCGCGGTGGGCATGGCCACCAACATCCCGCCGCACAACCTCCGCGAGGTCGCCGAGGGTGCGCAGTGGTACCTCGCCCATCCGGCGGCCGACCGCGAGGAGCTGCTCGCCGCGCTGATGGAGCGGATCAAGGGTCCGGACTTCCCCACGGCGGCGACCATCCTGGGCCGGCGCGGCATCGAGGAGGCGTACCGCACCGGCCGGGGCGCGATCACCATGCGCGCCGTGGTCGAGGTGGAGGAGATCCACGGCCGCACGTGCCTGGTGGTCACCGAGCTGCCCTACCAGGTCAACCCGGACAACCTCGCCGCGAAGATCGCCGAGCTGGTCAAGGACGGGCGGGTGGGCGGCATCGCCGACATCCGCGACGAGACCTCCGGCCGCACCGGCCAGCGCCTGGTGATCGTCCTCAAGCGGGACGCCGTCGCCAAGGTGGTGCTCAACAACCTCTACAAGCACACCCAGCTGCAGGACACCTTCGGCGCCAACATGCTGGCGCTGGTGGACGGCGTGCCACGCACGCTGCCGCTCGACGGGTTCATCCGGCACTGGGTCACCCACCAGCTGGAGGTCATCCAGCGGCGCACCCGGCACCGGCTGCTCGAGGCGGAGCGCCAGATCCACATCTACCGGGCCTACCTGGCCGCACTCGACCAGCTCGACGCGGTGATCGCCCTGATCCGCGCGTCGCAGAGCGCCGACGCCGCCCGCACCGGTCTGATGGAGCTGCTCTCGATCGACGAGGAGCAGGCCAACGCGATCCTGCGGATGCAGCTGCGCCAGCTGGCCGCCCTCGAGCGCCAGCAGATCCTCGACCGCTACGCGGAGCTGGAGGCGAAGATCGCGGAGTACGAGGCGATCCTGGCGTCCCCCGAGCGGCAGCGGGAGATCGTCTCGACCGAGCTGGCGGAGATCGTCGCGCGGCACGGCGACGAGCGCCGCACGCGGATCCTGCCCTTCGACGGCGAGGTGACCGACGAGGACCTGATCGCCGAGGAGGAGATGGTGGTCACCATCACCCGCGGCGGCTACGCCAAGCGCACCCGCAGCGACAACTACCGGGCGCAGCGCCGCGGCGGCAAGGGGGTGCGGGGCGCGCAGCTGCGCGAGGACGACATCGTCGACCACTTCTTCGTCACGACGACGCACCACTGGCTGCTGTTCTTCACCAACCTGGGCCGCGTCTACCGGGCCAAGGCCTACGAGCTGCCCGAGGGCGGCCGCGACGCCAAGGGCCAGCACGTCGCCAACCTGCTGGCGTTCCAGCCCGACGAGCGCATCGCGCAGGTGCTGGACATCCGCGACTACGAGCAGGCGCAGTACCTGGTGCTGGCCACCAAGCGCGGCCTGGTGAAGAAGACGCGCCTGGCCGACTACGACTCCAACCGCTCGGGCGGCGTCATCGCGGTCAACCTGCGCGAGGACGAGGAGGGCCGACCCGACGAGCTGGTCGCCGCCCGCCTGGTGGACCCCGAGCAGGACCTGATCCTCGTGTCCCGGCACGGCCAGTCGATCCGCTTCACGGCGTCCGACGAGGCGCTGCGGCCCATGGGCCGGGCCACGAGCGGCGTCAAGGGGATGGACTTCCGCGGGGATGACGAGCTGCTGGCGATGGACGTGGTGCGCCAGGAGGCGTTCCTGTTCACGGTGACCGAGGGCGGCATCGCCAAGCGCACCGCCCTGACCGTGGAGAACTACCGGCAGCAGGGTCGCGGCGGGCTGGGCATCAAGGTGGCCAACCTGCCCGAGCACAACGGCCATCTGGTGGGCGCTCTGGTGACGGACGAGGACGACGAGGTGCTGGTGATCATGGAGCGCGGCAAGGTGGTGCGCTCGGCCACGTCCGAGGTCCACGCCACCGGCCGCACCACGCAGGGCGTCATCTTCGCCAAGCCGGACTCGGGCGACCGGATCATCGCGGTCGCCCGCAACGGTGAGCGCCACTTGGGTGACGACGCCACGGCCGATGCAGGTACCGTGGACGAGGACACCGGCGAACCGACTCCCGCGGAGGACGCATGACGGACGTGCCACCGCCCTCGATCCCGCCCTCGATCCCGCCGCGTCAGCGACCGGCCTCCGGAGCGGCGACGCGGACGGTGACCACCGTGCGCGGACGCGCCACCGACGGCGCCGACGGCGAGGTGCGCGACGGGGCGCCGTTGGCCCACGTGCCCGTACCGCACCCCGCCCCGGCGGCCCGCGCGCCGTTCCCCGAGCCCGAGCCCGCCGGGCGCGCGCGTGCGCCCCTGGCGTCCGACGACGAACCGGAAGGCCCGTCACCCCTGGCCACCGCCGTGGACCGCACCGGCACCTGGCTGCGCAAGGCGGCCGGTGCCACTGGCACCACGCTGGGCGCCGCGTACGCTTCCTTGTCACGCCCCCGCCCGAAGGATGACCCGATGACCGCTCACCCCGAAGCGCCGAGCATCCCGGCGCGCACCAGCGCGACGAGCCTCGGGACCGGAGCTGGCCCGGGCGTCCGGCCCACCAGCGGGCGCGTGCCCGCCGTGGGCGGAGGCCCGCGCCGGGTGCGCCTGGCGATCTCCCGCATCGACCCGTGGTCGGTGATGAAGCTGGCGTTCCTGCTCGCGTTCGCGGCCGGGATCATGCTCGTCGTCGCGGTGTCGGTGCTCTGGCTGACCCTCGACGGGCTGCACGTGTTCACCTCGGTGAACAACCTGGTGCGCCAGATCGTCGGGCCCGAGAGCCCGATCGACGTCCTCGAGTACGTCGCCTTCAACAAGGTGCTGTCGATCTCGACCCTGGTCGCCGTGCTCGACGTCTTCCTGCTGACAGCGCTGGCGACCATCGGCGCGTTCCTCTACAACGTGGTCGCCGCCCTGGTGGGCGGGGTGCACGTGACGATGACGGACGAGTGACGGACGGTTTGGGGCGTCCCGGCGGGCTGCTGTAGTCTCGTCCGGCGTTCGGACCGGAGTCCCCACGCACTCGGGCCTATAGCTCAGACGGTTAGAGCGCTTCCCTGATAAGGAAGAGGTCACAGGTTCAAGTCCTGTTAGGCCCACTGCCCAGCAAGGAGGTCGTTCCGTGAAGAAGCTGCTGGTGCTCGCCGCCCTTGCCGCGGCCGGCTACGTCCTCTACACCAAGTACCTCCAGGACCGCGACGAGCGGGACCTCTGGGCCGAGGTCACCGACACGCTGGACTGAGAGTTCCCGCGGGTCCCGGCCGGACGGGGCGTCCGGCGGCAGTCAGTCGGTGGCGCCGGCGACCGTGGCGATACGTTCGGCGGCCTGGTCGACCTCGTCGTCCGTCGTCCACCGGCCGACGGAGAACCGCAGCGCGGCGACGGCCCGCGCGAAGGGGACGCCCATCGCGGTGAGCACCGGGGACGGCTCGTCCTGGCCGGAGTGGCAGGCCGAGCCCGCGGAGGCGGCGACGGTGTCCAGACGGTCGAGCACCGTCAGGGCACGGACGCCGTCGAGGCTGACGTTCAGGGTGTTGGGCAGCCGCTCGACGGGGTGTCCGTTGAGGTGCACCCGTCCGGGCAGCAGGTCTTCCAGTCGGGAGTGCAGCCGATCGCGCAGTCCGGTCAGCCGGGCGGCCTCGCCGCCGGCCAGCGCGGCTCCCGCGAGCTCGGCCGCCCGGCCGAGGCCGACGACGTACGGCACGTTCTCCGTGCCGGCTCGAAGCCCACCCTCCTGGCCACCGCCGCCGACCACCGGACGGAGCGGCACCCCGGCGGCGACGAACAGCGCGGCGACTCCCTTGGGGGCGTAGACCTTGTGCCCGACGACGGTCAGCAGGTCGACGCCGAGGGCGGCGACGTCGACCGTGACCTTGCCGACCGACTGGGCGGCGTCGGCGTGGACCAGCACCCCTCGGGCGTGGGCGATCTCGGCGATCTGGGCGATCGGCTGGATCGTGCCGGTCTCGTTGTTCGCGTGCATCACGGAAACCAGGACCGTGTCCGGCCGGATCGCGTCGGCCAGGGTCTGTGGGTCGACGACGCCGGCGGCGTCGACCGGCAAGACGGTGATCCGTACGCCGTGCATGTCTCGCAGCTCATCGCAGGCCGCGAGGACCGCCGGATGCTCGGTGGCCTGCGTGATGACGTGCACGCCGCGGCGCAGCCTCGGCGAGGCGAGGACCACGCCGCGGATCGCCAGTGCATCGGCCTCCGACCCGCTGCCGGTGAACACCAGCGACGACCCGGCCGGCGCACCGATCAGGGCGGCGACCTGCTCGCGGGCCCGTGCCAGCGCCAGATGGGCGGTCGTCCCGTACGCGTGGCCGCTCGAGGGGTTGCCGAACTCCGCGGTGAGGTACGGCAGCATCGCCTCGAGCACCGCCGGGTCGATCGGCGTGGTGGCGTTGTAGTCCAGGTAGGCGGGCCGGCCCACCAGGCCCGGATGGCGCGCGCCGAGGGCGCCCATCAGAACACGAGGACCTTGTCGGCGGCCAACGTGGCGTCGGCCAGCTCCTCCATGGTGGAACGCCGCGCCCCCGGCAGCAGCATCGCCTCCCCGACGCCGCGGGCGTCCATGCACGTTCCGCAGCACAGCACCTGGGCGCCGGCGCGAATCGCTCCGCTGAGCATCCGGTCGAGCTTGTAGTACCCGTCCGGGGTCTGCTGACCGCCGATCGCGGCCGTCACCCCGTCCCCCATGAGGAACACCGTGATCTCCACCGCGTCGCGCTTCGCCAGCGTTCCGGCGAGGCGCACCGCGTTGTACGTCGCGTCCGATCCGTACGCCGCGCCGTTGATCACCGTCAGCACCTTCGTCATGGCGATCACCGTATCCTCTATTCCATGAAGTTAGGGAGAACGACGAAGGCGGACGTCTTCGACGCCCTGGCATCGCTGGTCAAGGCCCTCGGCAACGGCCGGCGTCTCGAGCTGGTCGAGCTGCTCGCCCAGGGCGAGCACTCGGTGGACGACCTGGCGCGGATGTCAGGCATGGCGCTGACGACCACCTCGGCGCACCTCCAGACTCTCAAGGCGGCCGGCCTCGTCCGCACCCGGCGGGAACGCACGACGATCCACTACCGGCTGGCGGGTGACGACGTGGCCGAGCTGTTCGTCGCCGCCAAGCGCGTCGGCCTGGCCCGCTCGCCCGAGCTGCGGGAGGCCCTGCACCTGTACCTGGCCGAGGCCGACGAAGGCACGTCCGTCCCGACGATCGCCGCGGCAGCCGTCACGTCCGGCATGACGGTGGTCGACGTGCGTCCGGCCCAGGAGTATGCGGACGGGCACTTCCCCGGCGCCGTGTCCATCCCACTGGCCGACCTGACCGACCGCACCGGCCAGATCCCCCCGGACCGACCCGTCGTGCTGTACTGCCGGGGCGAGCTGTGCCGCCTTGCCCGGCAAGCCGCCCATCAGCTGCGGCAGCGGGGGTTCGACGCCGTCGCCATGGACGACGGCGTCCTCGAATGGCGCGCCAGCGGCACCGTCGACGTCGGCGGCGCCGTCTGATCCCCCGGCGCCGCCCGTGGTGCTTCGTCAGCCGCGCCGCGGACGCTCGGCGGCGCGCTCGCCGGCGTGACCCTGCGAGGAGGTCCGTCGTCGCGCCACCATCGGGACCTGTAGCCTAGGTCGGCGTTCTCGGGGCGGTCGTTCAACGGTAGGACGCGGCCTTTGCAAGGCTGTAATCGGGGTTCGATTCCCCGCCGCTCCACCACCCGCTGAGCGCAGTCGCGGCGGCCACATCGCCATCAGCGGCGCCGCTGCACCGCCCGGACCGTCATCTCCTCGAACACCTCGGGGAGGTAGACGTCCTCGGGGTCGATGGTGACGGGGCCGCCCTCGAGCGTCGCCCAGTGCCACGTGGGCCACAGCTTGGGCGAGTCCTGGTCGAACGTCAGGTGCAGGTCGAGCAGCACGGCGTAGCGGTAGCCGAACCGGCGCTGGATGCGCTGGGCGCGGGTGAAGTCGCCGGCGCTGGTGCCGCGGGTCTCGCGGTCCGCGGTCAGCTCGAGGATCAGCAGGTTCTCCTCGGGGCCCAGGCGGCCGCGGCGGTGCACGATCAGGTCCGGGATGCGCCGGCCCTTCTCGTCGTCCTCGAGCTTGACGGCCTGCTCCAGCACCATCCCGGAGCGGTCGTACTCCGCGTCGATGTCCCACGCCTCCTCGACCAGCGGGCGCAGGTTCCACCCGAGGTGGAACGCCATGGTGCGCTCCGACGCCGTGGAGGAGCCGCTGGACGGCGTGAACAGGGTCCACTCGTTGACGATCGTGTTGGTCAGCGCGATGCGGACCCGCGCCTGGAGGTCGGCCAGCTGCATGGGGCGAACCGTACCCCGGACCCCGTTTGCCCCGATGGGCCTTCCGTCACGCGATCCCGAGCCAGTCGCGCACCGGCTCGACGCCCTCCAGCGTCACCTCCGGACGCATCCATTCCGGCCGCGCCCGCCAGTCGTCGCGGTCCAGGCGGAACCGCAGCTCGGTCACGGCGACGCCCTCCCGGACGTGGGTGGTCGCACCGTTCTCGCGGTAGCCCAGCTTGCGCGTCACGCCGAGCGACGGCGCGTTGTCGACGAACGCGGAGGTGGTCGCCGCCCTGGCGCCGAGGCCGTCGAACAGCAGGTGCAGCACGAGGAGCCGCATCGCGGTGCCGACGCCCTGGCGGTGGTGCGCCCGGCCGAGCCACGACCCGGTCTCGGCGGTGCGCGTCAGCGGGAACTGCGTGGCGCAGGCGCCCTGGACGCCGAGCACGGCGCCGTCGCGCAGCACCGCGAGCTGCAGGTCCCAGTCGTCGGGCTGCGCCTTCGCGCGCTGGCCCCAGTTGTACTGGAGCACGCTGCGGGCCACCGCGAGCGGCTCGCCACGGGTCCACGGCGTGAGGAACGGCATGGAGGCGTCGTCGTGCACGCCGTCGGCCGCCAGGCGCGCGAGCTCGAACAGCAGCTCCTCACGCGCCCACCGCAGCTCCAGTCCGGCGCCCGCGACGCGGAGTCCCAGCGGCGGCCACACCGTGGCGTCGTCGAGCGTCATCCGGCGAGGGTGCCCCTGCCCACCCGGCAGGTCAACGGGATTCGGTCAGAGCTCGGGCTCGGCGGGTCCGGGCTCGGCGGGCGTCGTCGGCTCGGTTGCCTTGGGGCGTCGCGTCACCTTGCGCGCGGTGCCCTCGACGACGTCGCGGACCTCCTCGGCCTTCTCGGCTGCGGCGTCCTTGACCTCGGCCACCCGCTCCTCGACGGCGTCGCGCACCTCCTCGGCCTTCTCGGCCGCCTTGTGCGCCGCCTCGCGGCTGCGCGCGACCGCGGTGCCCGCCGCCTCGCCCACGGCGTCCGCCGCGTCCCCGACGGCGGCGCTGAAGCCGTGGCCGTCGTGCGGCCGGGTTGCGAGGGTGTCCGCGCCCGTAGGGTCGGTGGGCTCCCAGGGCTCGGCCCAGGGGTCCACCGTGGAGCGCGACTTGTACCAGGCGGCGCCGGCGGCCCCCGCGGCGACGATCGCTGCGACGACGAAGAACGCCTTGGCGGCCGCGTGGCTCTTCTTCTCCTGCGCGCGGTCGGCCGCGGCCGCGGCGGCAGCGCCGAGGGTGTCCGCCTTGCCGGCGACCGCCCCGGCCGCCGTGCCCGCCGCGTGCGCCGCCTTGTCGGCGGCCTCGTTGAACGCGGCGACCAGCTTGGGCAGCAGCTCGTCGACCAGCTTGTCGTGTGCCGTGTCGATCGCGGGCCCGGCCTTCTCGGCGGCCCGTTCCACCCTGGGAGCGGCCGCCTTCACGCTCTCCTGGTACGCGTGCTCCAGCCGCGGGCCGAGCCAGGCGATGAACGCCTCCACCTTGGGAGTGCCCCAGTCCTTGGCGTGCACGGCGGCATCGGCCAGCGCGGCGCCCATCTCCGCTGCCTGCGTCCTCAGCTTGTCGGTGTCGACGTCGTTGACGTTACGGCCCATCGCGAAACCCCCGGTTCCGGTCGGTCTGTGTGGCCCACTCTGCCACTGCGGCCGTCCGTCCGCAGGGCTCCCCGGCTGCGTGCGAGACTGTCCGCATGTTCGCCACCCTGCACACGAGCGCCGGTGACATCCGCGTCGAGCTGCTGCCCAACCACGCCCCCCGCACCGTCGAGAACTTCGTCGGGCTCGCCACCGGGACCCGCGAGTGGGCCGACCCGCGCACGGGCCAGAAGCAGACGACGCCCCTGTACACCGACGTGATCTTCCACCGTGTCATCCCCAACTTCATGATCCAGGGCGGTGACCCCCTCGGCACCGGCACCGGTGGCCCGGGTTACCAGTTCGACGACGAGATCCACCCGGAGCTGACGTTCTCCCAGCCGTACCTGCTCGCCATGGCGAACGCCGGCAAGCGGCCCGACCGGATCACGGGGAAGCCGTCCGGCACCAACGGCTCGCAGTTCTTCATCACGGTCGCCGCCACGCCGTGGCTCAACGGCAAGCACACGATCTTCGGTCGCGTGGCCGACGACGCGAGCAAGGCGGTGGTCGACGCGATCGCGACCACTCCCACCCGCTCCGGCGACCGCCCGGTGGACGACGTCACCATCTCCTCGATCACCGTCGAGGACTGACGATCTCCACACCGCCGCCCGCCTGGCCGCCGGAGGCCGCTGCGCCTCCGGTGTGCCCGCGCCACCCGGACCGCGTGTCCTACGTGCGCTGCCAGCGCTGCGGCCGGCCGGTGTGCCCGGACTGCCAGCGTCCGGCGCCGGTCGGCGTGCACTGCGTCGACTGCGTCGCGGCCGCGGCGCGGGCCACGCGACCCACCCGCACGGTGTTCGGCGGCCGCGTGCGTGCCGGCCGTCCGGTGGTGACCCTCACGATCGTCGCCCTGTGCGTCGCCTCGTACGCGATGCAGTGGGTGGATCCGTCGTGGACGCAGCGCTGGTGGTTCGTGCCCGTCGCCGGCGCGTCCGAGCCGTGGCGCTTCGTCACCGCCGCCTTCCTGCACTCCCCCAGCTCGGTGTTCCACATCGTCTTCAACATGCTCGCCCTGTGGATGACCGGGCCGTACCTCGAGGTGGCGCTGGGCCGGGCCCGGTACGTCACGCTGTACCTGGTCTCCGCCGTCGGCGGCTCGGTGGGCGCCCTGGTGCTCGCCCCGGCCACCCACGGCTGGGTAACGCCGATGGTGGGCGCTTCCGGCGCGGTGTTCGGGCTGTTCGGCGCGGTGCTCGTCGTGCTGCGGCGGCTGGGACGGGACGCCGGCGGGATCGTCGGCGTCATCGTGCTCAACGTGGTGCTGAGCTTCGTGCTGCCGGGGATCGCCTGGCAGGCCCACCTCGGCGGTCTGGTGGTCGGTGCGGCGCTCGGCGCCGCCTACGCCTACGCGCCCCGAGGCCGCCAGCACATGGCGTCGATCGCGGCGAGCGTCGCGGCGGTGCTGGTGCTCGTCGGAGCCGCACTGCTCACGTACTCGGCGAACGGGATCCCGCTCTGACCGACGGACGAATCACACGGCTGTAATTTTCCACAGGGTTGTCCACCCCTGGGGAGAACCAACCGGTCAGCGCCACCGCGTGGTCATGCCGAACCCGGCCAGGATGAACAGGAAGCCGATCGCCAGGTTCCACTGACCCACCGGCGACGGGAGCGGGTAGGCGGACCGCGACAGGTACGTCACCACGACCCAGGCGAGCCCGATGACCATCAGGCCGACCATGACGGGGACGAACCAGCGGGGGTTCGGCTTCTTGGCGGCCGCCTTGGCGGGCGGGGCGACGTAGGTGACCTTCTTGCGGGACCGAGACTCGGGCACGTCCTTGTACTCCTTGGCAGACGACGCCGCGGCCTGCCCAGGGGGTCCGGGGCCCACAGGAACCGGGCGTAACGTCCCTTAGCCTAGACGGAACGTCCGCCGGCCCCGCGCGCCGGCCCTGCTCCGGGAGCGATGGTGAGCGAGCATCCGCACGCCGAGCGCCGCCACCTGCTCAATGGTGGCCGGATATCGGTCGCCGTGGTGCTGATGCTCGCCACCGCGCTGTTCGTCATCTCCGCCCACGAGGCCCGCGACCCGGGCACCCGTCACCCGCAGGACCTGGGCCAGCTGACCGAGGCGGAGTCGAAGCGGGTGGAGAAGCTGGCCGCGCAGGTGGACTCGCTGCGGGCGGAGGTGGACCGGCTCACCGCGCAGAACGCCGACCGGTCGGACGGCACTCTCGACGCCGGGCCGGCCGGTTCCGAGGTCGAGTCGGGGTCGGTGCCCGTCACCGGCCCCGGGCTCCTGGTGCGGCTCGACGACGCCCCGCCCAACCCCGCCGTCGCGGCCGCCGGTGCCGACGTGCTGGTGGTGCACCAGCAGGACATCCAGGCGGTGATGAACGCGCTGTGGGCCGGCGGCGCGGAGGCGATGGGCCTGCAGGACCAGCGCGTGGTCGCCACCAGCGCGGTGCGCTGCGTCGGCAACGTGCTGCGGCTGCACGGCCGGGTGTACTCCCCGCCGTACGAGATCCGGGCGATCGGCGACCCGGCGGCGCTGCGCGCGGGGCTCGAGGCGTCCGCCGCCGTGCGCGCCTACGTGCGTGACGTCGCGCAGGTGGGCCTGGGCTGGGAGGTCGTCGACGAGCCGTCGATCACGCTGCCGGCCTATGCCGCGACCGAGCTGGGGCACGCCCGGGTGCCGGACGGGGTCGAGGTGCTGCCGGGCGTGGCGGCCGCCGCGACGACCGGGACCTCCGCGCTGCGCACGAGCACCGCCGACACGTCCGGGACCGGTCGGTGACCGCGGCCGTCTGGATCCGCCGGCCCTCCCGCGCCGCGCGGATCGGCTACGACGCGCTCGGCGTGGTGGGCGAGCTGCTGATCACCCTGGGCCTGCTCATCGTCGCGTTCCTCGTCTGGCAGCTGTGGTGGACCGACGTGGTGGCCGACCGGCAGCAGGCCGACGTGCTGTCCGGCCTGTCCTGGGCCGTGCCGGCCGACGACGGTCACGGGCCGTCCGCGGGCGGCCGGACCGGCGAGGCGGGCGGCACCGGGTCCGGCCCGGCGGTGGTCGTCGCGCGGCACGACGAGCCTCCGGTCGCGACGGCGCCGGCGCACGCGACGACCTTCGCCACCCTGCGGGTGCCGCGCTGGACCGGCGAGCCCGCACGGCCCATCAGCGAGGGGACCGACAAGCGCACCGTGCTCGACGTGCTGGGCATCGGCCACTACGAGGGCACCGCGATGCCCGGCGGCCTGGGCAACTTCGCCATCGCCGGCCACCGCACCACCTACGGCAAGCCGTTCAACCGCATCGAGGAGCTCGCGGTGGGCGACCCGCTCGTGGTCCAGACGGCGCAGGCCTGGTACGTGTACCGGGTGACGTCCACGCAGGTGGTAGGGCCGTCCGACGTGTCGGTGATCGCGCCGGTGCCCGGCGAGCCCGGTGCGCAGCCGACCGCGCGGTCGATCACGCTGACCACCTGCCACCCGATGTACTCGGCGCGGCAGCGGTACATCGTCCACGGCGAGCTCGACTACTGGGCGCCGGTGGATGGGACGTCGGTTCCGGCCGAGCTGCTCGGTGCCGCATCATGAGGGGCGGGAGGCGGTGATGTACGGATGGTTGTGGCGGCACCTGCCCGGTCCCGTGGCGGTGCGCGCGCTGCTGGCCGCCGTGCTGCTCGCGGCGGTCCTCGCCGCCTGCTTCGTCTGGCTGTTCCCGGCGGTCGCGCCGTACATGCCGTTCAACGACACGACGGTGGGTGACTGATGACCAAGATCCTCGTGGTCGACAACTACGACTCGTTCGTCTACACGATCGTCGGCTACCTCAACCAGCTGGGTGCCGACACCGTGGTGGTGCGCAACGACGCGGTGCCGCCGGCGGAGCTGCGCGGCGGGTTCGACGGCGTACTCGTCTCGCCCGGGCCCGGCACGCCGGCCGGTGCCGGCGCCAGCATGCAGGTGATCCGCGACTGCGCGGCCACCGGCACCCCGATGCTCGGCGTGTGCCTGGGCCACCAGGCGCTGGGCGAGGTGTTCGGCGGGGTGGTGACGCACGCCCCCGAGCTGATGCACGGCAAGACGAGCCAGGTGGAGCACTCCGGGCAGGGCGTGCTGGCCGGGCTGAAGTCGCCGTTCACCGCGACGCGCTACCACTCGCTCGCCGTGGTGGACGGCACGGTGTCCGACGAGCTCGAGGTCACCGCCCGGGCCAACGGCATCATCATGGGGCTGCAGCACCGCACCCTGCCGTTGCACGGCGTCCAGTTCCACCCGGAGTCGGTGCTCACCGAGGGCGGGCACCGACTGCTGGCGAACTGGCTGGCGATGTGCGGGGACGACGAGGCCGTCG
>Ga0255338_1002564_pt1 | contig 25726 bp, 20 predicted proteins | sample MeOH1_35cm_T4_19_FD_203715 | JGI IMG/M metagenome (GOLD analysis project Ga0255338, IMG submission 203715) | Sandy soil microbial communities from University of British Columbia, Vancouver, Canada - MeOH1_35cm_T4_195 | ecosystem: Engineered > Artificial ecosystem > Sand microcosm > Unclassified ...
GATACATTGGCCCGGTGATGACGGTGACGGTATTCTCCGGCGCGCCGAACTTCGGATTGAAGCCCATGACATGGCCGATGATCGTGGTCCATGCCGCTGTCTGTTCGGCCGTCGGCGGATTGCGGCGCACACCCTTGGGGTGGCCCGTGGTGCCGGACGTGTAGATCATCGATCCGGGCGCTTCGTCGGGCCCTTGCGCCTTGGGCGGAAATTTCTCCAGCCAGTCGTGCCAGAGGGGAATGCCTGCAGGTGCGCGCGCCGCGTCCTTTGAAATTCCGTAAGCAGATAATATCTCCGGTGGCGTCTCGACGATGAAGACGGGCACGCCCTTCGGAATCGCCCTTGCGATCGGATGATAGAGATCCGCATGGATCACGATGGCCTTGGCGCCGGAATTCTCGAAGATATATGCGGCTTCGTCAGGCGAATTGTGCCAGTTGGCTGGCGTCGAGTAGGCGCCGACCAGGCCGGCGGCAATTGAAGCCTCGAAGAAAGCGAGATCGTTGCGGAGATAGACGGCGACGACATCGCCCCGTCCGATTCCGAGTTCGGCAAAGCCGCTCGCGGCCCGGGCCGCATTTCCGCCGAGCGTCGCTATGTCCGCGGCGCGAGCGCCGGAACGCACATAAGAAGCCATTGGTCCCTCCCCATCAGCTTTTTTTGTTGCTGAAAGTGTAGCAGGCGAGGGGAGGGGGTACAGGCGATTTTCCGGGGTGCCGCGCTTACAAGCCTGTCGGCAGGGGGCGGGAGCCCATGCCCCGGCAGGGCTCCCGCTCGTTCCTAGCTGTAGCGGGCCTCGCGCGCCGCGCCCTTCATGCCCGCTTTCACCTGATCGACGGCCCAGGCGATGTCGGCGAGGTAGGTGTCAGCCACCTGAAGGTGGAAGGGTGAGAGCATGAGGTGAAGGCCCGCGGGCACCGTCGTCAGGCTCGTGAACCAGCCGCGCTCGAAGAGTTTGCCCCAGACGGCCATGCAGTCGATCTCGTCATGCGTGAACGAGATGATGCCGAGTTGTGGATTTCCCAACACGCGGAAGCCGAGCGCCGTGACGCCTGCCGCGATTTTCTCGCGTGCATCGGTCACCTGCTTGTGCTTCGCGCGGTAGCCTTCGACACCGAGGAAATTCATCACTGCCCATGCGGCGGCGATTGCGCCTCCGGGCCGCGTACCGGCGAGCGTCGGCGTCACCATGCGGCCACCCGGCCAGTCGCCGCAATCGAAGATCATATGTGCACGGAGGGCCTCGGAACGGAAGAGAACCGTCGAGGCGCCCTTGGCGCAATAGCCATATTTGTGGAGGTCCGCAGACATGGACGAAACGCCCGGCACCTCGAAGTCGAAGGGCGGGACGTCGCCGCCATTCATCCGCACGAAGGGCGCGATATAGCCGCCGACGCAGGCGTCCACGTGGAGCCAGAGCCCGCGCGCCTCGGCGAGCTCGCCAAGCTTCGCGATCGGGTCGATCAGGCCATAGGGAAAGCAGGGGGCGGAGCCGACGATCATGATCGTCTTGTCGTCGGCGGCCTTGCCCATAGCCTCCACATCCGCGAGATAATTGGCGAGCGGCACGCGCCGCACCTCGATCTCCATGACCTTCGCCGCCTTGTCGAAGGCGGGATGGGCGGACCAGGGCAGCACGATATTGAGCGCGCCCGTCAGGCCCTTTTCCTTCCGCGCATAATCACGCGCGGTCTTCATCGCCATGGTGATCGAATCTGTGCCGCCGGAGGTGATGTTGCCCGCGGCCCCTTCCGGCGCATGGAGCAGGGAAAGGCCCATGGCGATGACTTCGTCTTCCATCTTCTTCAGGCTTGGAAAGGCCATCGGCCCGAGGCCGTTTTCGGACATGAAGAGCGTATAGGCTTCCTTCTGCACCCGCTCCACATCGGGGCCTGCATTGAAGACGTAGACGGCGGTCTTGCCCTCGCGCCACTTCACGTCATGCGCGGCCCGCGTCAGCATTTCCTGCTTCAGGCTCTCCCAATCGGCTCCCTTTTCGGGCATCGGCATCGTCATTTCCTTTTCCTTGCGTCGGCGACGGGCTTCGGCCACATGCCTCTTTGTGCCTATACTCTCCGAAATGCCGACGGCTTGGAAGGTGGCGCCGCAAAAGAGCGCCCGCCGGATCGGAAAACGACAACAACAGGAGGGAACGACGATGCAGCTGGAAGATCTTACATATGATGTGAAGGACCGCGTTGCGCTTCTGACGCTCAATCGCCCGGACAAGCTCAATGCCTGGACGGCGGCGATGGAGAGAAGCCTGAAACAGGCGCTGGCCGCCGCCGTCGCGGACGACAACGTCCGGGTCATCGTGGTGACGGGCGCGGGCCGCGGCTTCTGCGCGGGGGCCGACATGGGTCTTCTGCAAAGCATCAAGCCTGACAATTGGGAGGAACGCGAGCTTGCGCAGGCGGCGCGGGAAGAGAAATTCGATTTCGCGAGTGGATTGGGCCCCGATGTGTCGCCTCATTATGGCGGACGCTTCGGCTATCTCATGCAGGTGAAGAAGCCGATCATTGCCGCGATCAACGGGCCGGCGGCCGGGCTCGGTCTTGTCTTCGCGCTTTATGCGGATATGCGTTTTGCCGGTTCGGACGCGAAATTCACCACGGCCTTCGCGCAGCGCGGGCTGATCGCGGAGCATGGCATTTCATGGCTTCTGCCACGCCTCGTGGGTCCCGCCCATGCGCTCGATCTGCTCCTTTCGGCGCGCAAGGTTACGGCGCCGGAAGCCGAGCGGATGGGCCTCGTGAACAAGGTCTTCGAGCAAGCGAATTTCATGGGCGCTGTGATGGACTATGCCAAGGCGCTTGCCGAGACCGTCTCGCCGCGCTCGATGGGCGTGATGAAGGCGCAGGTCTGGAAGGCGCTCTTTCAGGACTTCAATGAAGCGCTGGCGGCAGGCGACAGTGAGATGCAGAAGAGCTTTTCGACGGCGGATTTCAAGGAAGGCGTCGCGCACTTTGTCGAGAAGCGCAAGGCGAACTTCACCGGTCGATAGACAAAAAAGGCGCGTGGAGATTGTTTCTCCACGCGCCCCATTCGGTCGCTGCGTTCAATCAGAACGTCACGGCAATACCTGCAAGCGCTTCGATGCCCGCCGCTTGAAAGCCGTTGGCTGGTTCATATTGGCGGTCGAGCAGGTTGTTGACGCGAGCGGTCAGTTCGATGCCCTTCGTGATGACGCGCGATGCGGAGAGGTTCACCACGAGATAGCTGCCCGGCTTCGTATAGACGAAGGTGTCGCGCGTTATATCGAGATAGGGATCGACCCACTTGATGTCCGTTCCGACGGTCGTGACATCGTCGATCTTCCACTCCGTCGTCCAATTTGCCGTATGGCGCGGACGGCGCGTCAATGTTGTGCTGAACGTGTCGGCTTCGAGCACCGTGAGCGTGTAGTTCAACCGGGTGGTCAGCGAGGGGAGCGGCGTTGCCTCTATGAAGGCTTCCACGCCATGCGTATTGAAGGCAGGCGTGTTCTGCGCGGTCGAGTTGCCGGCGATGTCATAGACGATCGACACCGCGTTCTCGATGCGGTTGTCGAAATAGGTCACTCCGGTCCGCAGCATGCCGGGAACGAGTCCCTGCTCGACGCCGAATTCCCAGCCGCGGCTTTCCTCGGGCTTCAGGTTCGGATTCCCGGTGTAGATAGACGCCGGAAAGGGCGGGCTCTGCGAGATCGAGTAGCCGAAGCGCTGATAGAGCGAAGGCACCTTGAATGAGGTCGCGTAGCTTGCCGTGAAGCGGGTATCAGTCGACGGGATGTAGTATCCCGGCGCGATTGACCAGGTCATCTTCTTCCTGAAGTTGGACGGCATGTCATAGCGCAAGCTCGCCGTCGCGAACCAGTTTTCGCCCCATGTCTGGTGATCGGACAGCGAGAGGCCATAGGCGTCGGTCGATGCGCTTGACACAGGCGTGATGAGATACCCATCGAAATCCTGCAGGCCATTCGATGAGAAGGACTCGTGCGAGTAGTCGGTGCCCAGTGTCAGCGTGTTGGTTGCGCTGAGGTCGACCGCATTGTCGAAAGCGGCGTTGACCCGTTCTCCGCGCGTATTGATATTCTCCGAATAGACATCGAGGAGCCGATCCGGATAGTCGACGGTGTTCGTCGCATAGTGGCTGTAGGCGAGGGTGAACTTCGGACGCCACTTACCATCCGCGAGGCGGCCGGCGAGCGAGCCCGTCACGAAGGCCTGCTGCGCACGGGAGCGATTTCCGAGATCCTCGAACACGGGATTGAAGGAGGAGTTGTATCCGCCTTCGTCAAGCTCCATTCGATTGTCATTGTACTGCACGAAGAAGGAGCCGCTGAGATATTCGTTGAAGGCGCGGTCGAGCTGGCCCGAAAAGGCCACGTTCTCGCTCGCATCTTTTTCTTCTCCGGCGCCGAAGCGCAGACGCGCCGGCGTAACGTCGTTGCCGTCGGTTGCTTGCCGGGAGAGCGAGAGAAAATAGTTGGTATCTTCAACGTTTCCGGCGGATGTGAGGCTCGTGTTGAGCGTCCCGAGCGTGCCCGCTTCGATGCGCGCCGTTGTGGTCGGCGAGGATTTGCCCTGCTTTGTGATGATGTTGATGACGCCGCCCATGGCCTGGCTGCCATATAGCGCGCTTTGCGGGCCGCGCACGATTTCGATGCGCTCGACATTGTCGAGCGTCAGGTTTGCGGCGTTGAAAGCGCCGCGCGGGTCCGAGGGATCGCCAATACGCTGGCCGTTCAGGAGAAAGAGGGTCTGGTTGGAATTCGTACCTCGCATGAAGATCGAAGCCACGCTGCCAGTTCCGCCGGACTGGATGACGGTCACGCCGGGTACCGAGGCCAAAGCCTGAGGCAGCGTGCGATATTGATGGGCCTCGATCTCTTGCGCGGTGATGATCGTGTAGGAGCTTGCAACCTCCTTCGTCGGCAGCGGTTCCGGGCCGCTGGTGACGAGGATTTCCGGCGGGAGCGTCGCCGTGTCGGCGAGTGCGGGCGTGGCGGCGACCGCCGCCAGGCCCAACGCGGCCAGAATATGCAGGCCGAAGAATGAACGGTTCATTTGTGTACCCGAATCTCTTTCGCGGCCAACCCCGGCCGCTAGGACCGGCGGAGAGGCAGACGAACGAGACGGGATGGGCAGGGCAGGCGCGGCAGGATTATCCGAGGCATCGCATGCAACGCGGACACATAGCCTGACGCGTCACCAATGCGGTTCTCCGCCCCGCTGACACACCCCGGCCACCGGCAGATGACGCGCTTGACGGCAGGTTTCCTGGCTCGCGGGTCATCGGCCTGGTTCCGCCTTCCCAGCCTCATGCCCAAAGGGGGCAGGAAGACCAGTGGCTTAATGGAACCGGGCCTCGCCGCTTACAGTTGCGGGGGCAGCCGGGGAATTGGCGCTGAAGGCGCCGCACCCCGTTCCCTCTTGCCTCCTTCGGCCGCGCAAGTCGCGCGCCCTCGGGAACCATCGAGCGGGGGCACTATAGAAGTGGAGAGGGGCGTGTCAAATGCGGGTCGTCGGACTGGAAAGGATTGCGGTGGTGCTGACGTCGGGGACGCTGTTATTATGGGTGAGTAAGGGAAATGCCATGGCTCAGCGCTGCGCTCTTGTTCGGTTGGCGGACGGGTTGGTCGAGAATGTGATCGTCGCCGACCCGGAAACGGATCGAGTCGCGGAAGGCTATCTGCTGGTTCCAACCGATGCGGCAGCGCCGGGCGATATGTACCGGTTCGGCATGTTCTCACGTCCGGGCTTCACCGAGGACATTTCGGCCAAGGCCAAGGTAGCCCTCGACGCCTCCGACCAGATCGTCCTGCGCTGCTATGAGAATGGCGTCGTGGTGCCGGCGGCCTGGGTGGCATATCGGGTAGCGCTTCGCGCAATCATAAGCGGCAAGAAATCCGGCCCATTCCCCGCGCGTCCGCCTTATCCCGTCGGCACATAGCGGGATATCGGCCTGCCACGGGCAGAAAGGCGCTGCTCGAAACATCAGGCGACACGAGGATCGCGAGAGCGCTTTAGCCTGGGTTCGCCTTTGCGTGGGATGATTGCTTGTGTCGGGCCTATGCGCGAGGCAATCCCGAACTTTGCCCGATCTGGTACCGGGCTCCCCGAAAAACAGGGAAAGACTGGTCGGAGTGAGAGGATTCGAACCTCCGACCCCCTCGTCCCGAACGAGGTGCGCTACCAGACTGCGCCACACTCCGTATCCAATCTGAGGCGGCGTTATAGCGTCCCGGATATGTGTCCGCAAGCCTCTCCGCGCTTCGAAATCGAGAGAATCCGGCAAATCCACGCCGGTTGCGCCAACAACTCGTTGCGGCTATCTTCCGCCCCGTTTCGCAGGGAGGCTACGCACCTCACGGCTCCTGCTGGGGCGTCGCCAAGTGGTAAGGCAACGGATTTTGATTCCGTCATACGGAGGTTCGAATCCTCCCGCCCCAGCCAAACAGCCCGGTCTCTCCGGGTAGTTTCTTCCGTCTGTAAAAGACCGGGCGATTTCCGGCGGTTAGCCGCCGATGAGTCATTCGGAGCATGAAGCGGCCATGCCGGCTCCGCGAGAAGGTGGAATGGTCGGGAACCTTGCCGTCCAGCCCCAGGTGGCAAAACCACCTATAGGCCAGGTTGAGGTGGATCTCCTCGCACCGGCGCCGTTCGGACCGGATGCCCATGCAGTAGCCCACGATCAGCATCCGCATCATCAGCTCCGGATCGATCGAGGGGCGGCCGAGGCGACTATAGAAGGGCTTCAGAAGGGCTTCAACTCCGAGCGAACCGTCGCGAGATCGAGGAACCGGTCAATGCGGCGGAGCAGGTGATCATCGGAAACATGATCGTCGAGACAGAAATCATAGAACAGCTGTGCTGTGGCGCCACCTGTGTTCCCATCATCGCTCTGCCCTCCGATAAGCGCAGCTCGATAGGATCACGCGCCAGAAGCCCGATCAATCGCTGATTTAATCAACACAATCGGCGCAAAGCGGTCATATAGTCCGGATACGTCGTTTAGGCGCGGCTCATGACCAAACGGCGACCTTCGAAACATCTCTAAATTCCACGTGCTTTAGTTGCCCTGGTCGCCTTTCATTTTGAACGTCAGCTTGCACCGAGCGGGGTCGTGACTGAGTTCCGTTCCGGATCCGATTTGTTTATGCGGTTTTTATTCCGCGCCTTTTGATTTCCCCTCGATTCTTTATCCGGATCGGATGTTCTCTTTGGTACAGCAATGATGCTGTCGAAGGATGTTCGTCATGCTCGATCTAGGAGTGCTTCTGCTCGCGTTCGCCTCTTTCGCGGCGCTTCTTGGTTATCTCCATCTCTGCGACTGGCTGTGAGGATCTCATGAGCTTCGATCTCATCCTAGGGGGCGCGGTCGCCCTCTTCATTCTCGGCTATTTGCTCGTGGTCCTTGCGCGACCCGAGAAATTCTAGGAACGCGACATGACAGCCAACGGTCTCCTCCAGATCGCGCTCTTCAGCGCGATCGTCATCCTGATCACGCGACCTCTCGGCGGCTATATGACGCGCGTATTCAACGGCGAATACGTCTTCCTCACGCCGCTCCTCCGACCGATCGAGGTAATCTTCTACAAGCTCGCCGGCGTCGACGAGAAGAGCGATCAACACTGGCTTCGCTATGGCGGGGCGATGCTGCTTTTCAGCATCGCCGGGTTCGCGCTTCTTTATGCGATATTGCGGTTGCAGGGCTACCTTCCGTTCAATCCGCAAGGCTTCGGCGCCGTCGAGCCGATGCTCGCCTTCAACACCGCCATCTCCTTCGTCACCAACACCAACTGGCAGAACTACGGTGGCGAAACGACGATGAGCTATTTCACCCAGATGGCGGGGCTCACCGTCCATAACTTCCTTTCGGCCGCGACCGGCATCGCGCTTGCCGTCGCATTCGTGCGCGGTTTCGCGCGCGCCTCGGCGAGCGGCATCGGCAATTTCTGGGTCGATCTCACCCGCACGACCCTCTACGTACTGCTGCCGGTTTCGATCGTCGTCGGTCTGCTGTTCGTCTGGCAGGGCATGCCGCAGACGCTCGGCGCCTATGTCGACGCAACGACGGTCGAGGGCGCCCATCAGACGATCGCCGTGGGACCAGTTGCATCCCAGGAAGTCATCAAGATGTTCGGCACGAATGGTGGCGGCTTCTTCAATGCGAATTCCGCCCATCCCTTCGAGAACCCGAACGCTCTCACCAATCTCATCCAGCTCGTGCTGATTTTCGCAATCGGCGCTGCGCTGACGAATGTCTTCGGGCGCATGGTCGGCAATGAATGGCAGGGCTGGGCGCTCTTCGGCGCCATGGGCATCCTGTTTCTTGCGGGCGTGCTCATCGCCTATCACTTCGAGGCGGTCGGCAATCCGAACGTGACGGCGCTCGGCATCGATCAGGCGGCAAGCGCGCTGCAGTCCGGCGGCAATATGGAGGGCAAGGATGTCCGCTTCGGCATCGCCAACTCCGCGCTCTTCGCGACCGTCACCACGGATGCCTCATGCGGCGCGGTAAATTCCTGGCACGACAGCTTCACGCCGCTCGCCGGACTCGTTCCGCTCGTCAACATGGAGCTCGGCGAAATCATCTTCGGCGGCGTCGGCTCGGGTCTCTATGGCATGCTGCTCTTCGCCATTCTCGGCGTCTTCATCTGCGGCTTGATGGTCGGCCGCACACCCGAATATGTCGGCAAGAAGATCGATGGCTACGACATAAAGATGACGGCTCTTGCGATCATCATCCTGCCCTTCTCGACGCTGGGCTTCACGGCGCTAGCAAGCTCGCTTCCCGTAGGCGTGTCCAGCATCGCCAATGCGGGTCCGCATGGCTTCAGCGAGATCCTTTACGCCTTCAGCTCGGCGACGGGCAACAACGGAAGCGCCTTCGGTGGCCTGACCGGCAACACGCCCTTCTACAACATCACACTGGGCCTCGCGATGATTATCGGACGTTTTGCGATGATCGTGCCGATGCTTGCTGTCGCCGGCTCGCTCGCCCGAAAGAAGAAGGTCGCTGCCTCCGCCGGCACGTTCCCGACCGATGGCGGCATGTGGGTTGCGATCCTCGTCGCCGTCATCCTCGTCGTCGGCGGCCTTACCTTCTTTCCGGCCCTCTCGCTCGGTCCGATCGTTGAGCATCTCTCGATGATCAACGGCACGCTTTACTGAGGAACGATCCATGACATTCGCTCATACCCCCAAAACCGGCGTGTCGGAGAAACACCGGATCAGCAGCAGTTCGCTCTTCCGGGGAGACCTCGTGCGGCAGGCAATTATCGACTCATTCGTGAAGCTCGATCCGCGAACATTGATCAGGAATCCGGTCATGTTCGTGGTGGAAATTGTTGCCACGCTGACCACGGTCATTCTCATCCGCGACATCGTGACGGGCGCAGGTCACGAGGCCTTCACCGGCCAGATCGTCGGCTGGCTCTGGTTCACCGTGCTCTTCGCGAATTTCGCCGAAGCGATCGCCGAAGGCCGCGGCAAGGCCCAGGCCGACGCGCTTCGCCGCACGCGCTCCGAAGCCATGGCGAAACGGCTGCTCAAGAACAGCACGCAATATGAAGTCGTTCCCGCAGCCGAACTCAAGGTCGGCGACGTCGTTCTCGTCGAGGTCAACGACCTCATCCCGAGCGACGGCGAGGTGGTCGAGGGCGTCGCCTCGGTCGACGAATCCGCCATCACCGGCGAGTCGGCACCCGTCATCCGCGAAAGCGGCGGCGACCGCTCCGCCGTCACCGGCGGGACGCGCGTCCTTTCGGACCAGATCAAGGTCCGCATCACGGCGGCCCAGGGCTCGACCTTCCTCGACCGCATGATCCATCTCGTCGAAGGCGCCGCACGCCAGAAGACGCCGAATGAGATTGCGCTCAACATTCTTCTCGTCGGCATGACGATCATCTTCGTCTTCGCGACAGTGACGATCCCAAGCTTCGTCTCCTATGCCGGTGGACAGGTGCCTGTCGTCGTTCTCGTCGCCCTCTTCGTCACCCTCATTCCGACGACGATCGGCGCCCTTCTCTCGGCGATCGGCATCGCCGGCATGGATCGGCTCGTCAAATTCAACGTGCTGGCCATGTCGGGACGCGCGGTCGAAGCGGCCGGCGACGTCGATACGCTGCTTCTCGACAAGACGGGCACGATCACGCTCGGCAACCGCGTGGCGAGCGAATTCGTCGCCATGCCGGGCGTAAGCGACGCCGAACTTGCCGATGCGGCGCAGCTCTCCTCCCTCAGCGACGAAACACCGGAAGGCCGTTCGATCGTCGTTCTCGCCAAGGAGAAATACGGCCTGCGTGGCCGGGAGATGGCCGGCCATGGCGCGAAGTTCATCGCCTTCTCGGCGCAGACGCGCATGAGCGGCATCGATGTCGATGGCCACCAGATCCGGAAGGGCGCAGCCGACTCCGTGCTGAAATTTATCGCAACGAATGCGCCGAACGCAGCCGCCTCGACGCCGAAGGAATTCCAGCAGATCGTCGACCGCATCGCGCGGGCTGGCGGGACGCCGCTCGCGGTCGCCAAGGACGACCGGATCCTGGGCGTCATCCACCTCAAGGACATCGTCAAGGGCGGCATCCACGAGCGCTTCGCGGCACTGCGCCGGATGGGCATCCGCACGATCATGATCACTGGCGATAACCCATTGACCGCGGCGGCGATTGCGGCCGAGTCGGGCGTCGACGATTTCCTCGCCCAGGCGACGCCTGAGGACAAGCTCCGGCTCATCCGTGATGAGCAGGCGAAGGGCAAGCTCGTCGCCATGTGCGGCGACGGCACGAATGATGCGCCCGCCCTCGCCCAGGCCGATGTCGGCGTCGCCATGCAGACCGGCACGCAGGCCGCGCGCGAGGCCGGCAACATGGTCGACCTCGACAGCGATCCGACGAAACTCATCGAGATTGTCGCCATCGGCAAACAGCTCCTGATGACCCGCGGCACGCTCACGACTTTCTCGATCGCGAACGACGTCGCAAAATATTTCGCGATCATCCCGGCCATGTTCGCGGCCTTCTATCCCGCCTTGGGCGTGCTCAACATCATGGGGTTGCACTCGCCCGAAAGCGCGATCCTGTCGGCGATCATTTTCAATGCACTCATCATCATCGCGCTGATCCCGCTCGCGCTCCGGGGCGTTCAATATACGCCACGCAGCGCGGCCTCCTTCCTCGCCCGCAATGTCGCTATCTATGGCGTCGGCGGCGTCATCGTCCCCTTCATCGGCATCAAGCTCATTGATGTCGTCATCACGAGCATCGGCCTGATCTGAGGATCAAATCATGTTGAACGAAATCCGTCCCGCCTTTGTCCTGCTGTTGCTCTTCACGCTGCTCACCGGCATCGCTTATCCACTCGGCATGACGAAGGTGGCTGGTGCCCTCTTCCCCCACCAGGCGGAAGGAAGCCTGATCGTCAAAAACGGCGCGGTGATCGGCTCCGAAATCATCGGCCAGACCTTCACGGGTGAGAAATATTTCCACGGCCGCCCGTCGGCCACGACGGGCACCGACGACAAGGGCAATTCCATTGCTCTTCCGAACAATGCCGCGAACTCGATGGGCTCCAATCTTGGCCCCACGAACAAGGCGCTGATCGAGCGGATCAAGGCCGAGGCCGCGAAGCTCGCCGCCGAGAACCCCAATGCGCCCGTTCCGGTCGACCTGGTGACCACCTCGGCCAGCGGCTTCGACCCGGATGTCACGCCTGCCGGCGCTCTTTTCCAGGTGCCGCGCATCGCCAAGGCGCGCAATCTCAACCCCAAGCAGGTCGAGGAGCTCGTCGCCCGGTTCACGAAGCCCAGAACTCTCGGTATTATAGGCGAGCCTGCCGTCAACGTGCTGAAGCTCAACCTGGCTTTGGACGAACTGGCGGCCAAATGACGGATATCGAACCTTATGGCCAGCAGCACCGACCAGGAGGCACGGCGTCCCACGCCTGAGGCCTTGCTGGAGCAGGCCGCGACGGAAGGGCGGGGCACACTCAAGATATTCCTCGGCGCCGCTCCGGGCGTCGGCAAGACCTATGAAATGCTGACCGCCGGCGCGCAGCGCCGGAACGAGGGCATCGATGTCGTCATCGGCATCGTCGAGACTCATGGACGCGCGGAGACGGAACGCCTCACCCGCGGTCTGGAAGCGCTTCCCCGCGCGCGCATTGCCTATAAGGGGCGCGTGCTGGAGGAAATGGATATCGACGCGGTGCTGGCGCGCCGTCCCTCGCTCGTGCTCGTCGACGAGCTCGCCCACACTAACGCACCGGGCTCACGCCACCCCAAACGCTATCAGGATGTCGAGGAACTGCTCGACGCGGGCATCGATGTCTACACGACGCTCAATGTCCAGCATGTCGAGAGCCTCAACGATGTCGTCGCGCAGATCACGCGCATCAGGGTACGTGAGACGGTGCCGGACTCGATCGTCGATCGGGCCGACGAGATCGAGGTGGTCGATCTTACGCCGCAGGAACTCATTCAGCGGCTGCATGAGGGAAAGGTCTATGTCCGCGATGCGGCGCAGCGCGCGCTGAAGCATTACTTCTCCCCTGGCAATCTGACGGCATTGCGCGAGCTCGCGCTTCGGCGTACGGCACAGCGCGTCGACGAGCAGATGCTGAGCTACATGCGCGCCCACGCAATCGCCGGGCCCTGGCCGACGGACGAACGTCTCCTCGTCTGCGTCGACGGCAGCACTGCCTCGGCGGGCCTGGTACGCTATGCCCGCCGCGCAGCCGATCGCCTCAGATGCTCCTGGGCAGCGGTGCACGTCGAGACACCCGGCCGCGAAGCCCTGACGGAAGCCGAACGAGACAGGCTCGCAGATGCTCTTCGGCTCTCGGAAACGCTCGGCGGCGAAGTGGTCATATTGTCGGCCGACAGGATTTCGGATGCGGTGCTCTCCTATGCGCAAGAGAGCAACGTCACACAGATCGTGCTAGGGCGGCCGCGCGGTTCGCGTTGGTTCGGCGCATTGCGCGGATCGACCGTCAACGAACTCATAAGAGAGGCGGGCGCCATCGGTATCCACGTCGTTCCGGGCGACACCGGACCGCAGGAAAAGCCGGTCAGGACGCGCGTGGCGACGGATGGTGCAGATCTCATGCCCTATGTGGCGAGCACACTCGCCATTGCGATGGCTTTGGCGATCGGGCGCCTGATCCTGCTCTTCGTGCCGCTGCCGAACATCTCGCTCGTCTTTCTGGCCGCTATTCTCTTCACCGCCATCAACTACGGATTGTGGCCGTCGCTCTATGCGTCGCTCGTGAGCACGCTTGCCTATAATTTCTTCTTCCTCCCGCCGCTCTATACATTCACGATCACCGACCCGGCCAACATATTGGCGCTCATCTTCTTCACGATTGTCGCCGTGCTCACGAGCAACCTCACGGCACGAACGCGTCAGCAGGTGGTCGTTGCGCAGTCGCAAGTGAAGACGACGTCGGAGCTCAATTCCTTCAGCCGCAAGCTTGCCGGCATCAACGACCTCGATGACCTTCTCTGGGCCGCCGCCTTTCAGATCGCGTCCATGCTGAAGCTCAGGGTCGTCTTTCTCTTCCCTGCCGAGAGCCACATGAGCGTTGCGGCTGGATATCCGCCCGAGGATGTCGCCGACGAGGCGGACCTGGCGGCAGCCAGGTGGGCTTTCGACCACCAGCGGCCCGCGGGACGGGGCTCCGACACGCTGCCCGGCGCCAAACGACTTTTCCTGCCGCTCAAGACTGCAACGGGCATGCTCGCAGTCGTCGGCCTCGATCGCGAAGCGCCGGGTCCGCTTTTCACCGCAGGAGAACGCCGCTTGCTGGATGCGTTGCTCGACCAGATCGCCGTCTCGATCGAACGCATCAGACTTGCCGAAGATGTCGACAATGCGCGCGTCATGAGCGAAACGGAAAGGCTACGCAGCGCGCTTCTCACCTCGATTTCGCACGATCTCCGCACCCCGCTCGCCTCGATCATCGGCGCGATCACGAGCCTCAGGAGCTATTTCGACCGCTATGACGCCCGGCAGCGTAACGAACTCATGTCGACCATCGAGGACGAGGCCGAGCGGCTCAATCGCTTCGTCGGCAATCTTCTCGACATCACCCGGCTCGAGTCTGGCGCGCTCAACATCCGCCTGGGTGAGATCGACGTCGCCGAGCTCGTCGAGACGGCACTCCGCCGCTCTGCGCGCATGCTCTCGAAGCATCGTATCGAAGTCGATATTTCGGCCAACCTGCCGCCGATCAAAGCCGACCCCATCCTCTTCGAGCAGGTGCTGTTCAACCTGCTCGATAATGCAGCGAAGTACTCACCGACGGGGAGCCTTGTGACCATCGACGCACGTGCAGCCGGTCCCGACGTGTCGATCAGCGTCGCGGACGAAGGCGAAGGCATTCCGCCTGAAGACCTCGAATCCATCTTCGACAAGTTCCGGCGTGCGGGCGCCGGAGACAACCGGCCTGCCGGAACGGGCCTCGGCCTCGCCGTCTGTCGGGGCTTCGTTGAGGCCTTTGGTGGCCACATATCGGCGGCTAACCGGATCGGTCGAACAGGCGCTATCTTCACGGTGAGACTGCCGGCCGCCGCTTTCACGCATGCTCTTTCGACGGAAGCGCCGACATGACCGCTCCCATTCACATTCTTGTCGTCGATGACGAGCCGCAAATTCGCCGGTTCTTGCGAACAAGTCTTTCTGCGCAGGGCTATCGCCTGTCGGAAGTCACGGGTGCGGCCGAGGCTCTGTCCGCAGCCGAGAACGAGAAGCCCGACCTTGTCGTCCTCGATCTGGGTTTGCCGGACGGCGATGGATATGGCGTCATTGAGAAATTGCGGGCGAGTTCGCAGATACCGATCATCGTGCTGTCGGTGCGCAGCGACGAGCAGGGCAAAGTCCGCGCCCTTGATCTTGGCGCCGACGACTACGTGACGAAGCCTTTCGGCATGGAGGAACTCGTCGCCCGCATTCGCGCTGCCTTGCGGCATCGCCTGCAGAAGCAAGGAGAGGCGCCCGTTTTCCGATCTGGCAAGCTCTCGGTCGATCTCGTTCGCCGCATCGTGACCGTTTCAGGCGTGGAGGTGAAGCTCTCAGCGAAGGAATACGATCTCCTGCGCATCCTGATCGCCCATGCCGGCAAGGTACTGACGCATGGGTTTCTGCTCAAGGAGGTCTGGGGACCCGCGCATGTCGAGGATGTCCAGTATCTCCGCGTCTATATTCGTCAGCTGCGTGAAAAGCTCGAAACCGATCCGACTCGACCGGAACTTATTCTCACCGAAACAGGCGTGGGCTACAGGTTGCAAATGGCTTGAATAGTCGAGATCGCCGTTTGCCGTCACCCGGGCAGCCAAATCGGCTGCCCGGCAACTCTGACCTCGATCTTTCCGCAGCTGGGCTCGGCCGCCGCCTCTCGATAGACATCCGCCGTGCCGGTCGTGTTCGCGATGTCGACGACGGCACGCGGGGAGGGTGTCGTAACTTACCTGGGCGTTACGCCAGTCACGACGGCGCGGCCCTTCTCGTTCTGGATGACGTCGATCGTTGCGCCCGTGGGATCTTCGCCGATGAGGGTCTGTACCACGGCCGGGTCATCGGCGAGTGCAACAAAGCGGGCATCCGCTGCCGTGCGTCCGATCAACAGTCCGCGCGGTTCGGGGCCGCTGTAATCGACCGTGTAGGTCTCGACGGTAGCGCGTCCCGTCGGGTGCGGATCGATGCTCGGAGCGGCCCAACCGTCGACTTCGGCTTGCAGCACCTTGCTGTCGAAGCCCTTCCATGCGGCAGGCCTGGTTGAATAGACGCCTACGGAATATTTCGACAGGAAACCGCCATTTGCAGCGACGAGACCGAACTTTCCGTGCGCCGACCGCAGCCGCTGAACCATGGTCGCGATGGCATGCATCGAATAATTATTGCCAGCACCACCGAAGAAGGGCAGGCCGCCCGTAACGGTGAGGCCGCGAGGGTCGTCTGCCTTCAGGCCGAAGGCATCCGTGATGTTGAAAACGGCAATCGGGAAGCAGCTGTAGAGATCGATCACGTCGATATCGGACAAGGCGAGATTCGCGACCTCAAGCGCGCGTTCGATAGTGCGAACGGAAGCCTTGCTCTTCGACAGATCCTGCCGCTCCATGACGATGCGTTCCTTCGCATCCGCGCCGCCATGAAGGTAGACCCATTTCTCTTCCGGAATGCCAAGCGCGCGGGCCTTGCCGACAGAGGTGAAAAGCACAGCGGCGCCCTGATTGGCCTGATCGCGGGCCACCATGCGACGGGGGAAGGGATCCGCCACCAGACGGTTCTTCGGCGTCACGGTGGCGAGTTCCTCGGCGGTGAAAACCTGCTGAGACATCGCGTGCGGGTTCTGCGCCGCGACCTTGGTAAAGGGTGCGAACAGCCGCCCCATTTCCAGCGCATAAGAGGCGCGGTCGAGACCGAGCCTCGCGCGGCGCGCATTTTCAAACAATGCGTACATCTGGATCGGAGTGCGCGCACCATGCTGAATGAGATCGGGCGTCAGCAGACCCTCTACGCCATAGCCGCGATCCTCCAGCGTTCCGCTGACGGTTTCCGACCAGTCGCGCGTTTCCTTCTGGCCGAGCACATGGCGCATGGTGGAGATCGCCTCGGAGCCGACGATCAGCGCCATGCCAATCTTGCCCTTCGCAATCTCTTGCGAGAATTCGTTGATCAGATGCTGCGGGCCCTGGCCGCCCGAGATTTCCAGCACGGCGCGCGCGGGATTTGCCCCGATGCGCTTGGCGATCGAGCGCGGGAAGTTGTTCGAATGGCCGAACGGCGCGACGGACGCGCCATGCGAAATTTCGAACTGCCTGATCGAGGCGATGACGTCGATCTCGGGTGCGAGCTTGGCGACCGACAGAGCGTCTTCAAGAGCCACCTGGGCGGCGGCGGCCGCCAGCTCGACAGGTGAACGCTCGGCATAGTCCGGAGCTTCGATCCGTTCGGAAACCTCACCGACGCCGACGAGGATAGGGGTGTTGTCGCTGATGCTCATGGAACTGATTCCAACTGGGAGAAAGGGGCTTACGCAGCGTCATAGAGGCTTTTTGCAGCCATGGCGCACATGGACAAATCTTATATCCTGACCAACTGAATACACAGTCTGCGGTGTTGGTTGAAGGGCGATGATGGGGCGGCTTGCATCTCGATCTTCTCCTCCCTGGCTCATTGGCGTTTTGCGTTGGTATTACCTCGCTGCCTTCCCTATCCTTCGTCAAAACAATTGGCTTACAGGCGGGGAAAATGGGGCAGGCGAGTTTGGTCATCCGCAACGGGCGGATCGTCGATGGAACTGGCGCAGAGGGATATCAGGGCGACCTCGCAATTGAAGACGGCAAGATCGTTGCGGTCGGCCGGTACGAGGGTAAGGGGGCAAGCGAGATCGATGCCAAGGGCATGGTCGTGGCCCCGGGCTTTATCGATATACATACGCATTACGATCCTCAGATCTGCTGGGACCGATTGGCGACGCCAAGCCTCGAACATGGCGTAACGACCGTTGTGATGGGCAATTGCTCGTTAAGCCTCGCGCCGGTGCGACCCAACGAGAAGGTCAAGTTGATCAGGATGTTCGAGAAGATCGAGGACATCAAAGAGGCGACTTTCGATCTCGCCGTTCCCTTCACGTGGGAGAGCTTCGGCGATTATCTCGATCACATCCGTCCCGGCCTGGGCATCAATGTCGGCGCTCTCGTCGGTCATTCGGCAATCCGCTATTACGTTATGGGCCCTGACAGTCAGGAACGCGTCGCGACGGACGCCGAGATCGAGCGGATGTGCGAGTTGATGGAAGAGGCCATGGCGGCCGGCGCCATCGGGCTTTCGACGTCCTATGTGGACATCGATGAAGATGGCCGCCCGGTGCCAAGCCGGCTTGCGGACATGCGCGAGAAGATCGCGCTCTGCAAGGCGATGGCCAAGAGCGGTCGAGGTGTGCTTCAGACCGTTCCATACTTCATCGATATTGAGAAACAGCTTGAGAATATCGAGGAGCTTGGCGATCTCAGCCTGGCCAGCGGCGTTGTCTGTTCCGTGGCGCCGATCACCTACAATCCTGTGGCGCCGGACAATTGGAAGCGATCGATCGCCAAGCTGGAAGAGCAGCGAAAGCGCGGTGCAAAGGTGTACGGCCAGTCGATGCCCCGCAGCTTCGACATCAACATCATTCTCTCTGAAACTTCATTCATGCTCTACTCGGTACGCAAGTGGGACATGATCATGAAAAAGCCGCTGCCCGAGCGGCTTGCGGGTTTTGCGGACCCGGCCGCGCGGCCCATGCTGGTGGAGGCGGCCGAGAAACGCATCATGCCGCTCTTGCGGAACATGACCGTGGGGCGGGTCTATTCGTCTGCCAACGAAAAATATCTTGGGCGCAAGCTGACAGAGATTTCGGCGGAGGTCGGGAAGTCCGTCGCCGACGTCATGCTCGATATCGCGGTGGCAGACGAACTGCGCACAGAATTCCAGATTCGTGGAGCGATCCATGCCGATCCGGAAATCGTGTCGTTCATTCTCGATCATCCGCTGGTGCAGATCGGCGGTTCGGATGCTGGCGCTCACGTCACGCAATTCTGCGGCGCGGGCGACACGAGCGACATGCTGGAACGGTATGTTCGCGGTTACGGCAAGATGACGGTGGAGCGTGCCGTTCACCGCATGACCGGTGAGTTGGCAAGGTCATGGGGCTTGCGCGATCGAGGCACGCTCGAACCCGGTCAGGCTGCCGACGTGGTGATCTTCGATCCCGCGACGATATCCCGTGGCGAGGAAATTTTCGTCGGTGATTTTCCGGGTGGAGCGAACCGTTATATCCGGCACGCCACCGGCATCGACAAGGTGATCGTCAACGGCAAGGTCGTGCTCGACAAGGGTCGATACACCGACGCTCGCGCAGGGACGATCGTCTAGGGATCGTTTTCCGATCCCGGCGCTATCTGGCGCGAGGCGCGAGGCCTTTCACCAGCAGAGAGATATATTCGTCGGCGATTTTCTGGCCGACCATATCTGCGTCCCGCTGGTGCCAATGGCCGATGGAATTCAGCGCGCCCGCCAGTGCAAACGCCGTGATCTTCGGGTCCGAAGATGCAATCGATCCATCCGCAATGCCGTTTGAAACCAGTTCGCGGATTCTGCGGTCGATTTCAGTCTTGATGCGCCTTACCTTCTTGCGGCTTGCATCCGAGAGTTCGGCGTCGCTGATGCGCACGGCACAGCGGCCGAAATCCGTTTCGTTGACTTTGGCATAGCGCTTGAGATAGGCGACCAGCCGTTCCATGCCCGTGCGTTCGCCCGGCGCCGGATCGGCGTCGCCGACGGCTTCGAGCATGTCGAGGCCGTGCTGGATGCAGGCAAACAGCATCGCCTCCTTGTTCTTGAAATAATAATAGAGCGTCGGCTTCGTCACATTGAGGATCTGCGCGACCTCGTCCAGCGAGGTGCGGTGATAGCCGCGCTCGGCAAAGACACGCGCCGCAGCCGTCAACACGGCTTCCCGTTTCAGGTCACGCTCGCTTCTGCGCTCGGGCGCCTTCTTCCAGGGTGACGCGATCGCCGGGCCTGGCATGGGTCTCTCTCCGATTCTCTCGATCTTGCGAGCATAGAGTCCGCTCCCGATTTGACAAGATACCAAGGAGAAACTATTTTACTCACCGGTAACATAAAAAGCCCGGCACAGACCGGGCCATGGGGGCTTTCTTGTATCTGACGCAAGCCATTCATCGCGCCGCCGCGACGACGCCGGACGCCGTTGCGACCATCTGCGGAAACCGCACAAGGCGCTGGGCGGATGTGAGGGACCGCGTCGCGCGTCTGGCCGGCGCCCTGAAAGGGCTCGGCGTCGAGACGGGCGATCGCATCGCTATGCTGTCTATGAACTCGGACCGATACTTCGAGGTCTACTTCGCGGTGCCCTGGGCGGATGCCGTCGTGGTTCCGATGAATGTTCGCTGGTCGGTCGCCGAGCACGTCTATTCGATCAAGGATTCGGGCGCGACGATTCTCATCGTTGACGATGCTTTTCTCGCCGCTGGCCTGGCCGTAAGAGACGAATGCGATGGCATTCGCTATGTGATCTATGCGGGCGATGGGCAAACTCCCGCCGGGCTTCTCGACTATGAGGCGCTGGTCGCGGCCGTTGCTGCCATCCCGGACGCGGGCCGCGCCGGTAGCGATCTTGCCGGCATCTTCTATACGGGCGGGACGACGGGCTTTCCCAAGGGTGTGATGCTGTCGCATCAGAGCCTGTGGACGAGTTCGCTCTGTATCGGTGCCGGCATGCGCCTCACTTCGTCGGTGCGATATCTCCATGCCGCGCCGATGTTCCATCTGGCCGATGGCGGCATGACATATGCGGCGACGATGTTCGGTGGCTCGCACGTCTTCATGCCATCATTCGATGCTGCCGCCTTCCTCAGCCTTGTGGAAGCCGAGCGCGTAACCCATGCCTTGCTCGTGCCGACGATGATCCGGTTGCTGCTCGACTGCCCGGATCTCGCGCACCGCGACGTCTCCTCTTTCGAACGTCTCATTTATGGCGCCTCACCGATGGCGGAGGCGCTACTCCGCGCTGCGATGGAGCGGCTTCCGAATACCGGCTTTGTGCAGGCTTACGGACAGACGGAGCTCTCGCCGCTTGCGACGATCCTCGGGCCCGAATGGCATGTCCTCGAAGGTCCGAATGCCGGCAAGCTGCGCTCGGCGGGACGGCCCGGTCTCTGCGTCGAGATCAAGATCGTCGATGCCGCTGGCAGAGAAGTTCCGCGCGGATCGGTCGGCGAAGTCTGCGCCCGAGGTCCGAATGCCATGCTCGGCTATTGGAACAAGCCTGAACAGACGGCGACGACGCTGGTCGATGGGTGGGTTCACACGGGCGACGGCGGATATGTCGACGAGGATGGCTTCGTCTATATCGTCGATCGCATCAAGGACATGATCGTGTCGGGCGGCGAGAACGTGTTCTCGGCGGAAGTGGAGAATGCACTGATGCAGCATCCCGCCGTCAGCGAATGCGCTGTGATCGGCGTTCCCGACGAGAAGTGGGGCGAGCGTGTGCACGCCATCATCGTGCCGAAAGACGGGCAGGCCGTCACGTCGGATGAAATCATCGCCCACTGCAAGGTCTTGATCGCCGGATACAAATGTCCGCGCAGCGTGGACCTGCGCATCGAGGCGCTGCCGAAATCCGGTGCGGGAAAAATCCTCAAGGTCGATCTGCGACAGCCTTATTGGGCCGACAGGGGCCGAAACGTCAACTAGCGAAGGGACCAGGTTATGAGCAATCGCGTCGTTGTGGCGGGAGTGGGAATGCTTCCGTTCGTCAAGCCGGGAGCAAGCGCCACCTATGACGAGATGGGCGCCGAGGCTGTCCGTCTCGCGCTGGCGGATGCCGGCCTCTCCTATGAGACGGTCAAGCAGGCCTATGTCGGCTGGGTCTATGGCGATTCAACCTCTGGTCAGGCCGCTCTCTACAAGGTTGGCCTCACCGGCATTCCAGTCGTCAACGTCAACAACAATTGCTCGACGGGTTCTTCCGCGCTCTTCCTCGCGCGTCAGGCTGTCGAGAGCGGCGTCGTCGATTGCGCGCTCGCATTCGGCTTTGAGCAGATGGCGCCAGGCGCGCTCGCGACGGTTTTCAACGACCGCCCCGGTCCGCTGGACGAATTCCTCAAGATTGCCGATGAATCCTTTCAGGGCGCCGAGACCGTGCCGATGGCGCTGCGGCTCTTTGGCGGCGCGGGTTACGAATACCAGCAGAAATACGGCGCGAAGAACGAGACTTTCGCCAAGGTGCGCGAGAAGGCGAGCCTGCATGCGATCCATAACGAGCGGGCGATCTTCAGAACGCATGTGACTGTCGACGATGTGTTGCAGTCCCCCAAGATGTTCCTCAACCTGACAAGGCTTCAATGCTGCCCGCCGAGCTGCGGTGCGGCGGCGGCGATCCTCTGCTCGGAGGAATTTGCGCGCAAGCACAACATCGACGCACGGATCAGGATTGCCGGTCAGGCGATGACGACGGACTATCCGTCGACCTTCTCCGAGCGCAGCCTCATCAAGGTCGTCGGCGCCGACATGACGAAGGAAGCCGCGCGCCGCGTCTACGAACAGGCGGGTATCGGACCTGAGGCCGTCGATGTCGTCGAGCTGCATGACTGCTTCACCACCAATGAAGTCATCACCTATGAGGGTCTTGGGCTCTGCCCGGAAGGCGGTGCCGAGAAATTCATCTGGGACGGCGACAATACCTATGGTGGCAAGGTGGTGACGAACCCCTCCGGCGGTCTTTTGTCGAAGGGCCACCCTCTGGGCGCTACCGGTCTTGGCCAATGCGCGGAACTGACGTGGCAGCTTCGCGGAGCGGCCGGGAAGCGGCAGGTCGAGGGCGCGCGGGTCGCGCTTCAGCACAATCTCGGATTGGGCGGCGCCTGCGTCGTCACCATGTACGAGCGCGCGGAGTGAAGACGATGATCGACAAGAAATTCATCGGCCACGAATTCGCGCCGGTTACGGCGGAAGTGGAGAAGGGGCGGTTGCGCTTTTTCGCCAAGGCGACGGGAAATAACGATCCGATCTATTCGGATGAAGAGGCCGCCCGAAAGGCGGGCTACCCCTCGCTGCCGGTGCCGCCAACATTTCTCTTTTGCCTCGAGATGGATCGGGACAATCCGTTCGACTTTCTCGACTTTCTCGACCTTCTCGATGTCGATCTCGGAAAAATTCTCCACGGCGAGCAGATGTTCACCTATCACGCGCCGGTCTGCGCGGGCGATCGCATCACCTTCACGTCGCGGATTGCCGATATCTACGACAAGAAGGGCGGCGCACTCGAATTCATCGTCATGGACACGCAGGCCCGCAATCAGGATGGGGTTCATGTCGCGGACATGCGCCGCTCGATCGTCGTGCGTCACGGCTAGGAGATGGAAATGACCGATATTCGAAACGCTGAAAGTGGGTCCATCGTCGGATCGCTGACCGTCGCCCCCATCACCCGGCACACGCTCGCGCTCTATTGCGGCGCGTCGGGAGATCTCAACCCGATCCATGTCGATATCGATTTCGCGAAGGCGTCCGGCATGACCGATGTCTTCGCTCACGGCATGTTGTCGATGGCATATCTCGGTCGCCTGCTCACGGATCTGGTGCCGCAAACGACGCTGCGCAGCTTTACGACGCGCTTCACCTCGATCACGCAGCTCGGTGCCGAGATCACCTGCACGGCGAAGCTCGCCGAACGGTTCAGCGAGGGTGGCGAAGACCGCGCCAGGCTCGAACTTACGGCGATCGATCAGAACAATGACGTGAAGCTGCTCGGCGAAGCCGTCGTCGCACTCCCAAATTGAGGACAGAACAATGAAGAAACTCGAAGGCAAGGTTGCGCTCGTTTCCGGCTCGGGCCGTGGCATCGGACGAGCGCTCGCGCTGAAGCTCGCTAGCGAAGGGGCGCGCGTCGTCATCAACGACATGGACCCGGAGCCCGCGCAGGAGACGGTCGAGGAAATCCGTCGCGGGGGTGGCGAAGCGACTGCCTGCGTCGGCAGCGTTACCGAAGCGGATTTCGGCGATCGCTTCGTCAAGACGGCCATCGATACCTATAACGGCCTGGACATCATCGTGAACAATGCGGGCTACACCTGGGACAGCGTCATCCAGAAGATGAGCGACGAGCAGTTTCAGGCGATGCTCGAAGTCCATCTCGCCGCGCCGTTCCGCATCCTCCGTGCCGCAGCCGAGCCCATCCGCATCATGGCGAAGAACGAAGCGCAGCAGGGCAAGGAAGTCTTCCGTAAGGTGGTGAACATCTCTTCCGTCGCAGGGCTTGGCGGCAATGCCGGTCAGGTGAGCTATTCCTCGGCCAAGGCCGGCCTCGTCGGCATGACGAAGACGCTTTCGAAGGAATGGGGACGCTACAAGGTGAACGTCAATTGCGTCGCCTTCGGCTTCATCAAGACGCGCCTCACGCAACCGCTGACCGAAGCGGGCGCCAGCATCGATGTCGAGGGCCGCAAGATTGCCGTCGGCGTGCAGCCTGCCTTTATCGACGCCATGGAAAAGCAGATGATTCCGATCGGTCGCGCCGGAACCCCGGAGGAAGCGGCGGACGGCGTCTATCTCTTCTGCACGCCGGAGTCGAATTACATCAGCGGTCAGGTCATCGTCGTCGGTGGTGGTGTATCGCTCTGAGGAGGAACGGTCATGACCGCGATCAATCGGCCTGCGTCTCGTTGGTTGACGGAAGATCTCAATATCTTCCGCTCTTCGGTTCGGAAGATTATCGAGCGCGAGTTCGCGCCGCATTACGATCGCTGGATCGAACAGGGCATTGTTGACAGAGAGGCTTGGCGCGTCGCCGGCGATGCGGGGCTTCTCTGTGTGTCGATGCCCGAGGAATATGGCGGCGGCGGTGGAACCTTCGCCCATGAGGCCGTGATTGCCGAGGAGCTGGAATACTCGGGTATTGGCATTGCGTTCAGCATCAGTCTGCATAACGCGATTGTCGCGCCCTATTACCTGGCTTATGGCACCGAGGACCAGCGCCGCCGCTGGCTGCCGAAGCTCGCGAGCGGTGAATATGTCGGCGCAATCGCGATGACGGAGCCGGGCACGGGCTCCGACCTCCAGAACGTGCGCACCACGGCGCGCAAGACGGAGGGCGACTATAGCATAAGCGGCCAGAAGGTCTTCATAACGAACGGTCAGTTGGCCGACCTCGTCTTGACTGTGTGCAAGACGGACCCCGAGCAGGGCGCCAAGGGCATTTCGCTTGTAGCGGTCGAGACGGACCGGCAGGGGTTCCGCCGCGGTCGCAATCTCGAAAAGATCGGGCTTCACGCATCGGACACATCGGAACTTTTCTACGATGACGTCGATGTGCCGGCCGACAATCTGCTGGGTGGCGTCGAAGGGCGCGGCTTCTATCAGCTCATGGAAAAACTCGTCCAGGAGCGACTCTTGCTGGCAGTGAGCGCCGCCGCAGCGATGGAAAGGGCGGTTGTCCTCACGACCGATTATGTGAAGGAGCGCAAGGCCTTCGGTCACGCCATTCTGGACTTCCAGAATACGCAGTTCCGTCTGGCCGAATGCAAGACGGAGGCGACGATCGCCCGCGTCTTCGTCGACAACTGCGTCGAACGTCATATCGCGGGCGAACTCGACCCCGCCACAGCGTCGATGGCCAAGTGGTGGTGTTCGCAAAAGCAGGGTGAGATCGTCGATACCTGCCTCCAGTTCTTCGGAGGGTATGGCTATATGTCGGAATATCCGATTGCACGCATGTACGCAGATGCCCGGATACAGCGGATCTATGGTGGGACGAACGAAATCATGAAGCTGCTCATCTCGCGTTCGCTCTAGTCCGGACGGCTCCTTTTCTTGTTCCTTCCGCGCTCCTTGCCGCCGCTTAAGCGCGCTTCAGGTTGAGAGAAATGTTTGCATGACCTACTCGAATATTCTCGTCGAGCGAGACGACGGCGTCGGCCGGATTGTTCTCAATCGGCCCGAGATTCTGAACCCGCTCTGCACCGAGACCTTCGCGCAATACCGCGAGGCGCTTCAGGCATTTCGCGAAAGCGGCGATGTCCGGGTTGTGGTCCTGACTGGTGCCGGGCGCGCCTTTTGCGCAGGCGCCGATATGAAATGGCTGGATGGCGCTCTTCATAGGGACACGCTCGACCGGGATGCGCGCCGTCGTGACATGGATGACGTCCTGATCGAGGGCCACGCGCTCATCAGGGAATT
>Ga0255338_1002565_pt1 | contig 25712 bp, 36 predicted proteins | sample MeOH1_35cm_T4_19_FD_203715 | JGI IMG/M metagenome (GOLD analysis project Ga0255338, IMG submission 203715) | Sandy soil microbial communities from University of British Columbia, Vancouver, Canada - MeOH1_35cm_T4_195 | ecosystem: Engineered > Artificial ecosystem > Sand microcosm > Unclassified ...
GGCGCACCGCTGAAGCGCGGATCGCCGCGCAGGCCGGATGCTTCAAGGAATTGCTCGAACGACTCCTGCAAGGAGCGGCCAGCATCAAACGACGCGCGACCGAAGCCGGTGCCGGCGCGCAGGTCGAGAAGCGTTTCCTCGATGCCGCGTACAAACTCCCGCGTTGCCTGTCGCCGCGCTTCGATTTCCGCTTCGATCGCTGCACGGCTTCCGAACAGGCTATTGGTGAGCCCGCCAAACACTCCCGATAGCGCACCGATCGCGGCGCCCCACGGACCGCCTGACATGAGACCGGATATCGCACCAGTTGCGACACCCGCGCCCATGCCACCACGCGCACCCGCAAGGCCGCCGGCAACAGCTCCGATGCCGAACCGTTGGATACCGCCTTTGCCGAATCCGTCTCCGAGCAGCGTATCCAGCAGATCGCCGCCGCTTTGTGCCTTCAGGTTCTTCAGGAGATCGTCGAGCCCGAGTGCATCGGATGCCAGAATGGATGCGATGTTCGCCGCTGCGCCCTGGAACACACCGACAAGCGAATCAGCGAACGAGTCGAAGCCCTGCAAGCCGTCGCGCTGGATGGCTTCAAAGCCCGATGCAAAGGAACGCTGAATGCCGCGGATGGCTTCGTCCCAGACAGCCTCCATTGCACGGCGAGCGGCTTCGCTTTCAGCGTTCAGTGTGGATACGTCGATCGGACCGACAGCAGGACCGCGAACCGTGCCGGCAGAGGGCAGGCGAACACGGTTCAGGTCCACCGGCATCGCGCGGGTGATTGATTGCCCCTGTGCCTCGTTCAGCGCCTTCGTGATGTCGAGTGCGAGTTTCGCCGCGGCGTTCCGCTTTTCGCGCGAGAGGGTTAGATCATCCTCGACGTCGCGCAGCTGGCGTAGAAGGAGGATCGCCTCTTCCATTTCTGCGTTACTTGCGGTGCCGAGTCGGATCGCTTCTACCAACGACTGCTGATGCTCGCGTGCCGCTGCGGCCGCGGAGGTTGTTTCGCCCTTTCGCTCCTGCTCGCGCTTCTTTCGGCCCTCTTCGTGGATACGGCTGATTTCATCGTTGGCGAACTTCAGCGCGCGGACGTATTCCTGCTCGAGCTTGATCGACTCCTGAATCCGCTGGCGGATGAACTGGATGCGTTTGTCGTTCGGGTCGAGTTGCGCGAGCGCGCGCTCGTCTTCACGTCGAGCGAACTGCACGTCGAACAGTTGCATCTGGGCGAGGCCGGCCTTTTGCGACAACCGCCCGGTCGCGCCCAGTCGTGCATCTTCCTCCATGCGCAACAACTCGTCGATCGCCTTGCCCGTCTCTTCCTTGAGCTTGCGCGCATCTTCCGTCAGTTCGCGCCACGCCAAGCCGATCGCCGCGATACCGCCCAGAACGCCCACGGTCATCGCGGAGCCAAGCGCCATCGAACCGAGTATAGAACCGAACTGCGTAACGCCTGGAGCCGCTTGCAGTGCATTGGCGGCCAGTGTCGTAACACCTTCACGCAACCGGCCAACCTCAAACGTGGCCTTCGGCGCGGTCTGTGCGAATCGCTGAGTCTCTTCGCGGATCGTCTTGAGGCCGCCGGACAGCTTTACGAAGTCGGCATCGCCGCGGGTAAACGCACCGGTGCGGGTTCCAACATCCAGCGCACGAATGATCTCCGCGTTGTAAGCCTGCGCCGCCTCGCGCCCGCGCTTGCGTGCTTCCTCCGGCGACAGCATGCCCTTCGCTGCCTCCAGCTTGATCTCGGCCTGCTTCGCGCGGTACTCGCGGACCGCGGCCTCGTGCCACAGTCGGACCTGTTCCTTGCCGGCTGAGGCGAACAACGCCTTCTGACGAGCCTGTTCCTGTGTAAGCGCCTGCGTCTGCTGGCGCGCACCCTGGGCCATCGCGGCCGTCGACTCTGCGGCAACCTGTTTCGTCGCCTGACCGACGCGCTTAAGCCCGCCCTCAAGCTCTTTCAGCTTGGGGATCGTGCTGCTCGTGTCGATCGTGAGCCCGAGCGTTGCTACGTCCATCTACGCTTCCTCGCGTTCGAACTCGGAGAAGTCATACCGCACCGCTTCAAAGCCTTCGCTGAACGCAGCCTCGGGGTCGGTGCCGTTGTGGTGGGCGCCCAGTGATCGACGGATCGCGTCAACGGAACGGTAGCCAGCGTCAAGCATTCGGAGAGCGTTTAGCATCGCGCGCCGGTCGCCGTCGAACTGTTGCAGCATGTCCTCGCCGCGCTTGATCTCTGCCAGCGCGCGGTTGAGCTGCGTGCAGACATCGGCCAGCGTGAGCGGCCTCTTGCCGCGGGCGCGCGAATATCTCATCTCACGTTCTCCGGTTGTCTCGGAATTGCACGCGCAGGGGAATCGAGCTCTTTCAACGTGGCGAACGTCTCCCGGCCTGCTTCCGTGTTCAGGAAAATCCTTCCCCGGAACACTGCCTTGCTGCCTTCGACCTCTATCACGCCTTTGCCAACCGGCGCATCGCCGCGAACCGCGCTGTGGCCCCAATCGGACAGCTTCACGCGCGCCGGGCTGACGAACGCGGAACGGCGGATCACATCGCCGTCCCTGTCCACCACGTCGAGTGTCGCAACGATCGCTTCGACCGTGCCCTTGTCCGCATCTGTGACAACCAGCGGACCCGCGCCCTTCGTCTGTAGCGTCATCGGCGGTGCCACTCGATTTGCGATCTTGGTCATTACTGCAATGCCTCCAAGGTCTCCGCATAGGCGCGTTGCGCACGGTCTGCCGTAAGTATGTAATTCGCCGTGGCATTCAGGTGCCGGATGTTCCGCTCCAGCTCGTTCACCGCTCGATCGATCGGCCGGCCGCTGAATGCGTGCGCGCGCTGCATGCCTTCCTCAAAGCCGTGCTCGGCGATGAAACGCGCTTCCGTTGCCGTGAAGCCGCGCCGCTGAAGCAGCGCCTGGTAATCCGTCCGGTTCTTCACCGGGCCAGCGCTGTTGCGCATGGTGCCTCGCTGTGGTTTTGGACTGCCGTTTCGATGAGGCGGGTGATTTCGTTGCGATCGAGAGCGCGGCGGCGCAGGAGCGCATCGCGGACAGCACGGACCGCCGGCCAGCGTCTCCAAAGAAGGTTCCGCGTGCGAACGAGTTCCGCCGACAACTCAACGTTGTCACGGCGGCATGCACGTTCTGCGGCGGCGAAGTCGGACGCCCACCGGTCAGACGGCGGCGCGGGGTACCCTGCCTCAATCTCCGCGGCGGCGCCGGCCAGCGCGCACGATGCCGGCGCGCAGAGTGCATCCAGACCTGCCACGACTCGCCCGCCCGCGCGGCCGCGATCGGCGTCGAGCACGACACGGCGCACGGCAATCCCCGCATCGTGCAGAAGAACAGCATGCGCGGCCTCGTGCAGTGCTACGCGGGACGGCTCGTCGTGGTTTGGCATCACGGTTCGAAGCCGTACGCTTCGCGTGCGCGGCGCAGGAACTGGTTGCCAGCACTCCGCGCGAACTGTCCGCGCAGCTCGGGAAGCGGGCACGGCCGCAGCACACTCGTACGACGCCCACCGGCCACGACGCTCGCGTAACGTGTGCGGATCGCATCCTCTTCATCCGACAACTCACCGAGCCGTGCAACCAGGCGAACCATTTCCTGAACCACCGCCTTGTAGCGCGGCTCCTCGGCACGGCTCATTCCGATTGACGTCTCGGTTACCGTCGTCTTGATCCGTTCGCGCTGCAACCGCAGAGCCGCCTCGAGAAGATCTCTGCGCGCGAGCAGGTCTGCGAACTTCCTGTCCGTCTGCGGCGCGGCGATCGTCTTCAGTGCCGCATCACGCTTGCCGGCGAGGAACTGTTCGGCGGCTTGCTCGACCGGCGAAAACTGTTCTGTGGGTTTGTACTCGCGCAGCTCTGAACAGACCGTCTCCAGTTCCGTTTCGAGTTCATGGAGCCTTTCCACTTCGGCGAGCACTGCGGGGGCTTCGCCTGGGCTGAGCGGTTTTGTCTTGGGTGCGATCATACCGTGTCTCCTACTAGGTCAAAGAGGGCGGCATCGGTGCCGCAGTTTCGAAGGCGCGTCTCGAGCACGTTGATCGCCGAGTATGTCTCTTCCAGCGAGTCATCCACGCCGCGGCGCTCGACGTGCAGCCGGGTGGTCGGCTGCTTCTGGACCACCGCCTCACCGATGTGCAGCGTTAGCAGCCTGCGGTTCTCGTGTAGTTCGCGCGCCCGCTTGCGGAGTTCGCGGAGCTGCGTGCGCATTTCGTTTACCGCTTCGGTGTGCGTCATCATCGTGGTCATAGTCTACCTCACGCAGCGTGCGGGTACTGAGGACATTTTGTCTTTGCTCGCGTGATCGCTTCCGCCTTGTAGCGGGATATGCGCTTCTGAATCGCGCTGGCTTCAAGCCCAAGGTTTGCGGCCGCGGCCAGCTCGGCGCGTTCACGGGAAACGCCACGGGCGATCAGGCTGTCCGAGATGTTCGCCCATGCCCACTCTTCGAAGGTGCGAGCAATTCCGGGTATGACATGCCAGCGGTCCAACTCGATGCCGTTCCGTGCGAGGGAGCGGAATAGCTCCTCGCGCTGCACCTCCGTAAGTGCGGCTTCCATCGCCTCGCGGCGGCCGGGACGGTGAGCGCCCATCCAGCGTTCACGCCGCGAGATGGGGCGGCACGGCGAGGTCCGCGTCCAAGTAGTCTTCTGGCTCAAGAAGGCCACGCTTCAGCGCGTCCGCTTCGGCCGCCTCGAGCGCTGCGCGCAACTTCGGGAGGTGTTGAACACGAACACTCACGCCGCGCTTCGTCGGCTGCGCAGTGTCGGGATCGCCGTAATGGAACTGGTAGTACTGGCGGATTCCGATTAGGTCCTTGCCGGCGAACTTTGAGATTTCAACGCGGACCGACGTTCCGCGGCCGGTCGGCAAGTCGAGGTAGATGCTCATGCGGTCCTCGCGAGATTGCGGTTACGTTGTGCGGACCACTGCCGCGCCGCTTCGCGCCATGCATTCAGGACGAGGTCACGGGCATCGTGCAGCCGGCGTTCAGCATCCGCGCTCCCGGTCTGCTCCCAATCGTGCAGCGCTTCGAGAAACTGCGTCGACGGCTGCTCGACGATTGACCACGCAACATCCCAGCGCCCGAGTCCTTCGGGGACTTCCTGTGCGATCCGGTCAGCGAGAAAACGGCAGATTCGTTTTGCGCGTTCGGTGCGCGTCACGCGGACCTCTTGTAGTGTGCGCGCCATGAAGACAACTCCAATGTCTCGGTTTCCGCTGCTGGCTTGTTGCTCTGCTGCGCGCCCTTTGCCGTCCGTTTCCACGCTTCGCGCTGCCGCTGCTGCAGGGCTTCAACATCAGCCTGCGGAGCACGCCATTCCTTGTCGTTGAGCTTGTAGCCGTTCGGGAAGTATCCGAGGGCAAACCAGGTGCGGATCGTCGAGGGGCCGCGCTTGAACAGTGCGGCGAGTTGTGAGACGTCGAGATCCATGCAGACTGACGGGGCAGCCGGTGCAGGTGTGTCACCACCTTCGGCGTCGAGCTGTGAGCGTAGCCAAGCGACCGTCACGGTAATCGTACCGTCAGGGTCGGAGGCATCAGCCATCAACCGGAGGCGGGAGAGAAGGTCCACGCTCAGCCCTCGCGCAGCCTAATACCGACGTACACGCGGAAGCGCTCGCCCTGAGAACGCCTGCTCGCCGTCACGAGCCCGGGTACCGCAGCACGAAGGTCGCGACCGAAGACTTGCTCCGTCGTGACGATCGTACGGCCGTGTCCCTCGCACCACGTTTTCCAGCGGGCATACAGAGCGTCCGTGTCGATCTCGGCGCCCGCCTCCACAACGCAGTTGTCGCGTACGAAGGCGCCGATTGGGCTTCCGAGGTCTTCGAGTTCACGCACCGCATCTTCGCTTGCTGCCGGCGTGACGAAGTGGCCGCGGTCTGCAAGGCGAGCGAGACCATCAAGCGCCCAATTCAGGATTGCAGGCAACTCGTTTTCAAGGCGGGCATCGAGCCCATGGTCTTCGTTGCCGTAGAAGCTGCGCCTCATTGTCAGCACAACGAAACGCGATGCGAACGCGCCCGACGCATCTGCAACCCGCGGCAATTCGTTAGTCAGGAGGAGGAACCGCGTTGGAAGCTTGCCGGTCCATGCTGGCTGGTGCTTCCGGTCGACGGTGGGAGCATCCTCGCCGGTGATTGCCAGGATACGTTCGGCGATGACGGCCTGATCGGAACGGCCACCGAGCCGTGCGTCTGAGATCACTGCCAACGGCTTATCGATCAGAGGTTGCAAACCGAACGGGCCGGCGAGGGATGTCAGTGTCGGCACGACGACGTTGTTTTCGCCCTGCAGCTTGCGGAGGAGTCGTGCAATCGTGCCCTTGCCGCTCCGCTTCGGCCCAACGACGAGGAATGCCTTCTGATAGTGCGTCCAGTTCGCCAGCAGGTAACCGACCATCTCCTGAAAGGTTTCGATCGATTCGGAGTCATCCAGCCAAATGGACTGAAGGAAGCCAAGCAGGTTTGTGGGCGCTGGTGCCTCGGGGTTGTAGCTGAACGGGAGCGCGTATGCGTTGAAGAAATCCGGCGTGTGGGGGATCAACTCGCGCGCGGTGATGTTGAGCAGTCCGTTTGCACACGGAATGAGGTCCCGGGGGTGCGCGACCGTCGTGTCACGAAGCCACGAAGGCAATTCGGTCCGGCTGTCGATGTAGGCAACGGCTCTAAGCGCGTCCAGGCAGTTCGTCACCAGCGCCGCGGTCGGCGGCGTGCGCTCCCCGTTGATGTTTGGCGTGTGGTCGATGTGAGCGTACATCGCGGCGCGCGCCGCGGCGTCATCAAGCCGCGCGTAATGCGTTCCCGTCCAAGCCCTCAGGCATCCATCATGGTGCACAAGCGTCGCCCGCCCGCCGTGCGTATACCGGCCGGCGATCAGACTGCGAGCGACTTGCAGAGGATCTTTCGGGTTGATTCTGTCAGGCTGATCGGTGGACGGCGTTCCTGCCAGTTCATCAATCAGACCGCGGACGCCATACGTAACGAGCGCCGAGCCCGCAGCCTCATCGCGCGCGAGCCCGCGAACGAAGACCTCCCCACCTGCGGAGTCGATTCGCTCGCCGAGGCGGTGCACTAGTGAGTCAACGCTGATCGTTGCTCCCGCCTTGAACATCCCGGCGAGTTCGGCCGCTATGCGCTCGAGCCGGTCGTCGCTGAACGGGAGTTCGGCGAAGTAGAGCAGTTTCGCATCCGGGTCGTCGAACGGGAACATCATCCCATGGACGGCGGCGCGTTCGGCGGTTTCACGTTTTACCGTACCCGCAACACCGCGCACCTCTCTCGAGTCGCGGTCGATTGCAAAGGCAGCGGCGCGCGCGCGGCTCATGCTGTCGTCACTTCTCCGACTTGGCTTCGGCCACCACCCGCCGCGCCTCCGCGAGAACGACGCGCCGAGCGAAAGAACTCATGCTCTCGCCGGTGGTGCGGGCCGCCTGTCGAACGAGTGCTTTCTGCTCGGCTGCCTGAAAGTGAATCGGGAGCTTTGGCGTCACCTCTTGTGCGAGCATCCTGTATCTCCTGGTGCTGGAAAACAAAAAAGCCCGCCACCTCTCGATTGAGGTTGCGGGCCGTCCGGCCTGTCCAGGTTTTTAGCTGCGCGCAGACCCCCGCCTCAATACTGAGGAAACGGGCCCACGCCCCACGCGATTGTTGGTACAGCCAGTCTAGCTACGCGCCGGCATCTTTCCGGCGACGTATCATATGTAAATCCGGGGCGCGCGTGCGTCAAGCTCCACGTTTTCACCTTACCGGATTCAACGCGGCTGACACGCGGTGACACGCAGTGTGACACGCGATGTGACACGCAACAAGCCGCTGAAATCTGTTGCGCCCCAACGGTGACACGCAGTGGCACGCGTAGTTTTATCTTATAGCGTGCGCGAGAAGAAAAAACGATCAGAATTATAGAAGCTGCAATGCAGTGGTACGCGTGTCATCGCGTGTCGCGTGTCACGCAAAATAGGCACTTTCTGCCCATGCGGCTGTCACACCCCGGATGTACCGTTGGCTTTCCTACCTTCACTCCACAGGGAGAAGCCAACGATGCGACGAAGCAGCCTGGCATTTGTACTCGCGCTGGCCGTAGCAGCGTGCGAAGGACCAGTAGGACCCGAAGGGCCGCAGGGTCCGCCGGGACCTCAGGGCGTTCAAGGTCTGCCGGGGCCGGCCGGACTCTCCGGACCAGGAACGCGCGCCAACTACGTTGTGCGCATCAGCTCAACGGGAGATGCCGTGCAAGCGCTTCCGACGGCGGCAGGTTCTGACCCGGCGCGTCCGCCCGGCCTTGCCTGCTATACGTCCGATGCCCCCAATGGCGTGTGGCTGAACTTCTCTGACGGGAATACGACGGCATCACGCAACTGCGGCTTAGTGCTCGGCACCTCTGGGACGTGGAACGCCGTGCTGATCGGCGGGATCCCTGGCTGGTACGCAGCGTTCGTCGTGGTCTACTGATGTGGCCTGACGTGAACCTGAACTCACTCGGGCTTGCCCTCGACATGGTGGCTGCAGCCTTGCTGGCCCTGTCTAGTGTTCGCGTTGACCGGAACGGAGATGGATACCTGATGCTCCTGGCGGTGATCGAGAACAAACGTTACCGCGACCGCGTTCACTGGATTGGATGGCTGTTGCTGTTCGTGGGCTTCGCGCTCCAACTGATCGGCTGACCCACCAGCTATTCCACGCTCATAACATTGATCCCCATGTCCTCTACATGGAAGGACATGGGGATCAATGCTTTCAGCCCGGCCGCCAGCAATCATCGTAACCGGCCGCGCCGCATTTCGAGTGCGGTGCCTTTACGGCAACGCCGCGGCCCAATGGTCCTCGGAAATGATTGCGAGCGGATAGCCTTTGTTGTCCCTGCAGTGCGCTGCATCCTCGATCTTCGTTCCGTAGCTGGTTGCCACCCAATCGCGAGATGCGAACGTTCCGACGACGACGAACGACGTAGAGCGGCGCACGGTGTTGTGACACGTGCCGCCGAGCGTGGTGACGGCCTTCTCGCAGACACGCCGAGGTCCGTATACGAACTTTCCGGTGAACACGAACTCACGACCTTCGAACTCGACAGACGGCGGCGGATCGTTGTACGCGAGCGTCGTGGAACCGCTGAGCCCGCCTGCTCCCGCACCGGTCAGCCCGTATAGTAGATCAGTGAGGTCCTTCGTTTCATCGTCGTCGATGTACCGGTCCTCGAGATATCGATTCACGCGCTGCGTAACAATGTTGGCAGGGAACTCGCCCCAGCATTCCTGATTCGCCTGTAACCAGTCGAGCACCGCCTGCAACTCGTAGGAGTTGAAGACGCCGTCGGCAAGAACGCCCTTCGCGATGCCGATCAGTTCAGTAACGCCCCTGCCCTTCCGCAGGTCTGCGTTGATGAAGCGCGGTGGCTGGTTGTCTGAGTCGATGTACATGAGGGACGGCTCCGGATCTTGAGGTGGGAAATAGCGCCCGGAGGATCACAAGGGAAGCAGGCAGGTCCCTTCGCTACTCCTGCGCGTCGCGCTCTAGCTCGTCCGCCAGCGCGGCCAGCGTTGCCGACCGATTCCTGAGTCCCTCTGCGAGCTGGCGCAGCTTCTCTGGTGTCGGATTACGGCGGCCCGTCATCCAGGACCACAGCGTGTCTTCGCTCAGCCCTGCGTCCCGGGCGAGCTGCGCGCGTGTCTGGCGGCTTTCCTCAACGATTCGTGTCACGAGCATCTGCGGAGTCTCCCTCTTTCGCCGCTTCAACGATAACTCTCCGCCGATGCTATGTACAATAAAAAGGTGGACAGGACTCCAGTCAGCAAATAGCTTGTACAGCGCCCATACGACGAAGCGGCCGTGACCCCGCCAAGAGTTCGGCCGCTTCAATCAATTCACCGCCTCTGGGCGGCTCCGGGAACCATTATGCAACCGGAGTTGCCCGAGGTCAAGCCGGAGGCTTGCCATGAGGGCAGCGAACCGTACCCCGAAGCAGGAATCCCCGCCGCAGGACGCCGCAACACCGGCTGAAAAGCCAAACCCCGCCCGTGTTCTGTTCGACCGCTACAAGCCGGTCATGGACGAAGGCCTGGACTTCTGGGAAGGTGACGAGGAGGGCAGGTACAACTTCGTGAACGGTGTCCTTTACGGAGTGGCCGCGACGCTCGTCGCCAACGCCGAAGTCCCGGCCGAGCTCCGCCCCCGCACCGCCCGCCAGCTGTTCGAGAGCTTCGCGCACTTCATCGAGGAGATGTACCCTGAGCAGGAGGTGGCCGCATGAAGCGCGATACATGGGATCGCGAAACGGTCCTGTACTCTCTCTGGAAGATCGTCCGGCCGATTCGTTCGCTTGTGAAGGCAATCCCGGAGGACGATTACGCCGACGACACCGACGAACAGCTGCAGATGTGGGAGGATGTGCAGATGGCGTGCGAAAACGGATTGGCGCAAATCGGTACGCTGGTGCGCGAGCACGTCCACGCCCATGACGCTGCCATTTTCGAAGATGCGGAAGCAATACTCGCGCTGATGGCGGGAGCACTGACGGCGATCGGGTGTGGCCAGCGGTACAACGACAGCGGCGTTTCCCTGCTCGCAATCCGCGGCAGCGTCGCACTGTACATTGAGAAGCTGTCGAACCAGGTCACGGCGGCGATCGACGGAATTGGGCAGAACACTCCTTCGGCCACACTCGCGAAGGAGGCCGCATGAACACGGTTCGCATTTTCTCAGTGAGCGCCGACATTGAAGCCATCGGCGCCAAGGCCGGCCAGTACGTGCTCGACGATGGCGGTCCTGTCCTGTGCGTGATGCACGAGGTGCCGCGCGCCACACTCACACAAGCAGACGCGTCGAAGCTGGCGGCAGTCGGTGCGGCGCCGCAGACCAAGGCAGGTGGCGCATGATCGCCCCGAATCGAACCACCCAGCCGGCAGCCAAGGACCGGAACGCCCGTAAGACGCAGGCGAGCGACGGCGAGTTGATCGAGGGCGTGGAGGACCTGTTCTGCACGATTCAGAAAAGCGTCCGCCCTGTTCGCACCCTAATCCAGGCGCTGGAGTGTCCGGGTGAGGACGCAGACGAAATGCGGGACGATGCGCGTCGCGCAGCTGTCGCGGCCATCAATGAGATCATCGCGGCTTTCGAGAAGGAGCGGCACTTCGGTGATGCGGTCGAAGAAGTTGTGACGGCTGTGGTGGGCGACTTGGCGCTGATCACCGCGGCGATACACACGCTCCTGCCATGGAAGAACGTCACGCTTGAGATCGACAGAATGGAAGTCGATTCGGGCATCTACCTCGCCATTGACCGGGCATGGGACCGGGTGAAGGATCCGGAAACGTGGCCGATCTACAAGGTCGTATGAAGCCGGCCCGCAAACCTTCGGAGGGGCGCCGCAAGCGCCCCCATCTCCGACTGATGAAGCCAGAGCCCGCCGGCGACGGAAGGCAACAGGGCCGCTCTTTCGTGTTCTCCGATTCCGCCATGATCGCCGAAACAGCTATCGCGCTGAAGCCCAAAACCGCGCAACTCGTTTTTGAGCCCGACTCAGAGGAGAGCGAGCGCGTGTGTGTTTGCCTCTGGTACGAAGGCCCGAAGGCGATGGCGCTGCTGTCACTGGCCGCGACCGATCCTGAAACCCGGTGCGTGCTCGCCACCGATGAGCGCGAGGACGCCACGGTGCGCGAAATGACCGACGCCGCACGCCGCGAGCTATTACGCTTTCTCGCGGAAGGTGGTCTATGAGGCACCCACCCGCTTGAAGAAACCGCCGGGGCGGACCATTCTGCCCCGGCATCCCTTCCCACACGTCGAGCAAACATGGCCCGCAGAAAGAATCGAATCTTCACGCGCCCCGGCCCCGACGGCACGCTGCTTTACTACGGCGACTTCCGCGACCTGGGCGGCGGACGCGAAGCGCTGAAGCCCTCAGGCAAGGCGCGCGGGCGCGCAACGTCGGATCCGGACGTAGCTGAGGCATTGTGCGCCGCGCGTGTCGAGGAGCTATTGAAGCAGAAGCACGCGGGCGAGCGGCAGACGGTTGGGATCGAACAGAAGGCCGGCCCGGGGTTGAAGGCGTTCGCCGCTCATCACCTCGCCGAGAAAGCGAAGTCAGGCAAGTTCTCGGAGAGGTGGCTTGCGGACCTCGAGAAGAAGCTGACGCTCGCGTGCACGTTCTTCGGAGACGATCGGCAACTCGACAGTATCACACCGAAGAACGTCCTCGTATTCCTCGAATCAGTGGGCCAGCGGGCCGGCAGGCGCGGAAACGCAACGCTGTCCGGGCAAACACGCAGGCATTACCTGAACGCGCTCAGCGGGCTGTATAAGCGTGCGCAGCAGGACGAGCACGTTCCGCCCGGCTTCAATCCCGCCGCGGCGATCATCGACAAGCCGACAGGGGAGCCGGAGGAAGCGAACTGGCTCGAGCCGCACGAGGCCGCGCTGCTGCTGGAGGCCGCACGCTTGCACGAAATCCCGAAGGCCACGGCGGACCGGCCGGCGCCCCCTGCCCTGCCACCCGCGATGCTTCATGCGCTCATTGCTACCATGCTGCTGACCGGAGGCCGCAAGTCGGAAATCCTTGGGCTGGAAGTCGGCGACATCAGCTTCACGCGCCGGAAGGTGACTTTCAGGCCGAACCAGTGGCGCGGCCTCAAAACGCGCACGTCCCGGCGCTCCGTTCCGCTGTGGCCGCAGCTCGAGGCGATCCTGCGGGAATACATCAAGACGCAGGGCATCGCCGGCGGGCTGCTGTTCCCGAGCCCACGAACCGAAGACATGATCGACAACTTCGACAAAAGCCTGGACGCGATCGCGGAGAAAGCAGGCTGGAAGCCGGGAGAGATCCGCACGAAGGCATTCCGTCACACGTACTGCGCGGCACGCCTCCAGACGCTCGACCGCGGCGCGCCCGTCGCGACCTTTACCGTTGCGCGCGAGCTCGGCCACGGCGGTCTGACGCTCGTGAACCGCGTATACGGGCACATGGGTGAAATCGCCCATCGCAGCGAGGTCGTGGAGTACACGCCGGCCCTGATCCACGGCCTACCGCAGGAGGTTCGGCCGCCCTTCCTTGCACGGCTGGAAGCACTCCGCGCCGTTCGCGCTTCTTGACTGCGTCATAGCTTTGAAAGCGAGAAGGGCCGCACATCCGTGTGGCCCTTTGTGCATCCAGCAATCAGAGGAAACCGTAAACATGTGCCAACGTTCCATCATCGGGCCGATCGTTGTGGTCATCGCAACATCGGCAGCCGGACCACTCTATCCCCTCATTACCGGACCCCTGCAGCCGGACGGGCCGTCGCATGAACTCACGATCGAACCGGTCGAGCAGTCGAGCCGGCAGACCTTCAGGTCGTTTGGCACTTCGTTTGGCACTTGAGCGTTTCGGGAGTCGAAAACACGAAACCCCGTCAACCGTGTAAAGGCTGACGGGGTTTTCATTTACGTTCAGAGCGGGCGATGGGATTCGAACCCACGACATTCAGCTTGGAAGGCTGACGCTCTAGCCAACTGAGCTACGCCCGCGCTTTGAAGCAAGAGCGGCGGAGCCTTTCGGACCGCCGCTGCCGGTCTGCCTGCGCGGCTTTCCGGACACGTAAATCTCGCGAAAATCGCAGGTTCGGTCAAGGTAAGGGGGCCGTGTGGCGGGTTGCGGAATGGGAAGATTTTCCGCGCTGACGAGCATCGTCCGATACTCCTTCCGATTCTCCTTCCAATCCTCCGTCCCGATTTGGCTGCAGGATGTTGCCGCTGATTGCCGTGCTTCGATCGATGGCACAGCATGCGAAGCGGATTTCGCACGGATGCGACGAAAACGCGGAGGATGCGAAGGGAGTTTCGGTGCGCAATACGCAGCATCAACGAGTTACGTGCGGTATACCTCCTGCCATTGGCTGCGCCCCCAACCGATCCGCTCACAAGGAGACATCATGCACGACCTCGATCGCACGTTGCAGGAGCTCGGCGGCGTCAGCACGGCTGAAATGGACGAGTTCGAGTTCGAACTGCTCGGCCAGGAGTACGACAGAGAGTACGGCGCGCTGTACGGAGAAGTCGCGGTGCTGGATGAAGTCGAAGAGATGGAGCTCGCGGCGCAGCTGCTGGAAGCGACGAGTGAAGAAGAGCTCGACCAGTTCTTCGGGAAGTTGATCCGGCGGGTTGCGAGCGGCGTGCGTGGCGCGATCAAGTCGCCGATCGGCCGGGCGCTGGGGGGCGTGCTGAAGAACGTGGCGAAGACGGCGCTGCCGATGGCGGGCGCCGCGGTTGGCAACGTGCTGCTCCCGGGTGTGGGTGGCGCGATCGGAGGGAAAGTCGGCGCGGCGGCGGGCAAGATCTTCGGACTCGAGCTGGAAGGCATGACGGGCGAGGATCGTGAGTTCGAGATCGCGCGTCGGGTTGTTCGACTCGGAACGGAAGCGGCGAAGCAGGCGGCGCAGTCGCCGCAGACCGGCTCGCCGGTGCAGGTGGCGAAAGATGCAGTGCTGTCAGCGGCGCGTCGTCACGCGCCGGGCCTGGCGCAGACTGGCAGCGCGGTGACGCCCGTGAACGGACGCGGCGGTAACGGGCACATCGCGCGGGGCACGTGGGTGCGTCAAGGCAATCGCATCGTGCTCTACGGCGTGTAATGCAATCGCCGCAACGTGACGCGAAATGGCTGCTGGAGCACGAGGCGCGCGCGCTGCTGTCGCGGCTCGCGCTGGTGAAGCCATTCGCGGTTCATGAGGTGTTGCTGCCGGCGGCGAGTGTGTCGGCGAGCGCGCAGGTCGCGATCGACCGATTCCTGGGGGAAGGTCGAAACGAACTGCGCGCGCGCCTCCGCCACTACCTCATGTGGCTGCGCAGCCCCGCGGGTGAAGCGGCGACGCCGGCGGAAGCGAATCGGCGGTTCGCGTTTCTCAGACTGCGGTTCAACCTCGTACTAACGCAATTCGATCTGTTCGCGGACGTACTGACGCAACGCAGCGAACAGCCGACCGGGCTGTGGCTCGCGGGACTCGACGTGGCGGCAACCGATGCACTCGCACTGCCGGGCGTTTACGACGCCCCACCCGTCGTGTGTTACCTCGACCGCGGACACGGCGCAGCGATCCGGCGCGCACGAACGCGGCTTCCCGGCGGAGGCTCGAACCCGGTCGCGGTGATCCGCGTGCCGCGCGAACGCATGGTCGGTTCCGGTGTCGCGAGTTCACTCGTGCACGAAGTTGGGCACCAGGGATCCGAACTGCTCGACCTCGTCAACTCGCTGCGCCCGCTGCTTCAGGGGATGCAGCGGACGGGCGGCGATGAACGCGCGGCGTGGGAGGTGTGGGAGCGCTGGATCTCCGAGATCGTTGCGGACATGTGGTCGATCGCACGGGTCGGCGCCGCATCCACACTGGGGTTGATCGCGCTGGTCACGCTGCCGCGTGCGTTCGTCTTTCGAACATCCCTCGACGATCCCCATCCGATGCCGTGGCTGCGCGTGCTGCTGAGTTGTGAAATCGGAAACGCGTTCTACCCGCATCCGCAATGGCGCACACTGTCACGGGCGTGGATCGAATCGTACCCGCTCGATGCCGATGTGCCAGCGCCAACGCGACGCATGATCCAACTGCTGTGCCGAACGCTGCCGCAGTTCGCGCGCAGTCTTGCCGAACACCGGCCGCCGAAGCTCGGTGGCGCTTCGCTCGCGGAGCTGTTCCGAACAGGCGAGCGAGGCCCGTCGGTTCTCGGCACCGCGTATCACGCATCACGCGGTGAGTTCCAGCGCATCCGGTACATGCCGCCGTGTTTCGCGTTTGGCATGCTCGCGCAAGCGCGGCTGGACGGTGCCTTGTCACCGGAAGCGGAAAGCCAGCTGCTGTCGGATCTGTTGACGTTCTGGGCGCTGCAGCGGGACGCGCAGCGAACGCGCGCGGCGGCGGGCACAACGAAGCCCGTCCGCGCGCTCACCGTCTGACTTCCAACACGCCAGGAGGCGGTCATGCCCTATGTAGAGGAAATTCGCGAGCACTTGGCCCGTAAACCCGACGACGAAGTGAGGAGCTGGGCGAATGCGATGGGGATACTGGTGGAGAGCCGCAACATCGAAGAAGTCCGGGCGGATCTCGAGCAGCGCATGGTCGGTGCGCGGCTGAGGGTGAACAGTGCCCTGGCGCAAGCTGTCAAAGCCGACGCGATTACGGGCCAACCCAGACTGGCGGTCGATGTTCGGGCATCGCTCGAGCCGCCGGATGTGAGGGACGACGATCTGGCACGGCTGTGGATCGCGATCCGGATGCACTCTGATGCGATTTCCTTCTCGAGGTTCAACGAGTTCATGACTCGCGTCCTTGCCGGCAAGGAACCGACCGACATCGCGAAGGACCTGACTGATGCAGCCACGAAGCTCAAGCGTCGTTTCCCCGTGCCGGGCACCGGGCTTTACGACCTGCTGCGTACGGCCGCGGAGACATTTCTACTGCTGGAAGTCGGTACCGTCCCGGACCAGAAGAACCGTTGGCAGTCACTGCGGATTCAAGCGCCGCGCGACGCCGACGGCGAGACGGAAGTCGGCAGCGATGTGCTGCGGAAGTACGCGCTGCTGTCGGCCGAGCCGTTCGACCTGAAGAACGCCGAGACGAAGCTGACCGAATACCTCGGTTCGGACAAAACAAACTACGTTCGCGCGATCGTCCGCAATGTGTTCGCGGACGGCGACGCCACGTCGTCGACACTTTCTCCGCTCTTTCGTGAATTCGCGAGCGCACCGTTCCTGATCGAGCTGATCTGGTCATACTGGATCGAAGAGTCGATGCTGTGCCAGGCGACGAACGCGCTGACGCAGCGGTTCCAGAACGTGCACCGTCGCAGCGGACCGGATCCGCTCGCTGAACTGGAGCTCGATCCGCTGCGACCGCTCAGCGGTGTGCTCTGGGGACACATCCAGAATCAGCACCTGCGTCTCACGGTGGCGCGACGTGCGTACGAGTACATGCACGAGTACAACTTCCCGCTGCACGGCGCCGCGGTCGGGTCCGGTCGTGCCGCCGATCCACGTCCCAATTTCATCGAGGCGTTCCATTCGCTGCTGCGCGAATGCGACCTCTTCATGAAGCAGGACAACGATGTAACGATCCGCGCGGATGCCTTCCCGGTTCTGAACGCGCTGAAGCAGGTGCATCTGAACCTGACCGAGGGCGGACACAATCAGTTCAGAGACCTGCCGTGGACGGCCCGCGCCGAAATGCTGGTCGAGCAGTGGGTTTTTGCGCAGCCGGAGATCCGGGAATTCCTGCGTGGCCGCTACTCGGTTTCGTACCCGGAGGACTGGATGGGTTCGGTCGACGCCATGAAACGCGTGCAAGGTTGGGGTGGTGCCAGCTCGATTCATTTCGGTACGCTGGCGAAGTTCGGCGAGCGGCTGCTGCTGTCGATCCGTCATTACCTGTGGAACAGCATCGATGATCCGCAGGTCGCACATGCGTGGGTGCGCTTCTGGAGAGAAGAGATTCAGGGATACATCCACGCCTACAAGGCGGTTACGGGCGTAAGCCTGATCGACGCGCCCGTCGTGCACGCGGGAGCAGCCGATGATGGCCGGTACCTGCCGCCATCCGTGCACCTGCGGAAGCGACTGCTCGAAGCCCGCTCGTCGGGCGATTGAGGGAGCACGACATGATACGGAACCAACACGAAACAGCGGGCGCCGCGGCAGGGTTCCGTGCGCGGCGCAACGCGCGCAGGCGCGCGCAATTCGGAAGTGATGCAGCGCTGGGGTACGAAAGCGGACTCGAGACCGGAACCGAGGCGGACGGCGAGTTTGAGTCGGCAGCCGAGGACGAGTTCGGCTGGATACCGGGATTCGACCGGCTGCGCGCGGCGGTATCGGCGATTCCGTCGTACCTCGGCGTGGTTGGCAGCACCACGCCAACGCCGGCCGCGGCGGCGGGACGGACGGCACCGGTTGCGACGCGGATCACGGCGCCGACAGCCGTTCCAGTGAGCGGCAATTTGAAAGATCATTCACATCTGCGTGTCGTAGCGCTCGCACCGGCCACCCCGGTCGCAATCGATCCCGCCTGGTCAAAGGCGCTGCGTGCAATGGCGCAGACGTACAACCGGCTGGGCGGGCTGATGCAGGCGGTTGCGACACAACTCGGCATCGAGGTGCCTGCGGTCCTCGCCGTGTGGCGTGTTGAGAGCGGCGGCCGCACACACGTGCCGAACCAGGCGACCATCCGCTTCGAGAACCACCTGCTCTACCGTCGCTGGGGAACCAGCAACCGGTCAGTCTACGACCAGTACTTCCGGCACGGAGGTCACGCCGGCAACGCCGGCAACTCGTGGGAGAATCACCAGTACCGTGAAAACACGAGCGAGTCGTTCCGTACGCTGCATACCGGCAAGCAGGAAGACGAGTACCGCGCGCTTCAACTCGCGACGCGCCTGGCCGGCGAGACTCACGCGGTCCAATGCATCAGCATTGGCGGACCGCAGATCCTGGTGTCGAATTATTCGCTGATCGGCTACGCGACACCCCGTGCGATGTTTGACGCATTCCAGGCGGATGAGCGGTATCACGTGCTCGGCTTCTTTGACTTCTGCCGGAACCGGCAGGCGCCGCTCGCGGGAGATTTGATCAGGTACCTGCGCGCACGCAACTGGTCGGAGTTCGCGCGCTACTACAACGGTCCGGGTCAGGTCGATACCTACGGCCGCCTCATCGGCGATGCGTTTGCGGAAGCGCAGAAGCTGCCGATCGGGTCGCGCGAATTCGAGTTGTGGGAAGACAGCCAGGATTCGGGCGACGCGGCATCGCTGGCAGAACCGGATGATGCAGTGGAGCCGGACGGGGTCGAACCGTACAACGCGACTGAACCGTACAACGCGACTGAACCGTACGGCGCGACCGAACCGATGCAGGCGCCGGTTGCGGGCGGGGGTCTCTCGGGATCCGGCGTGTCCGACACTGCACTGCAGGACCTGCTGCGACGCGTGCTGGCCGAGAATAGCCGGCTGCGTGACAGACTGAAGGGGCCTGATATCCTGCAGAAGCTCCGCCGGGACGTGCAGCGTCTGGCGCGGCGGGCACGCCCGATCGGAACGGTGCGCAATCGGAGAACCGGACGACGCCTTCCCGTCTACCAGGCGCGTGCAGGCCGCCGTACGTACAACCTGGTTGCGGGTCGCGGGCGTGGCGGCCGTCGTGAGATCATGCTGGTGACACCATCGGCGGATGCAACGTGATCATCGACTGTCACTGCCATGCCGGGACGGGCGATGGCCTGACCGGTCCGTGGGATACGACTGCCCCGCTCGACGCGTACATGGAACGCGCATCGCAGGCCGGCATCTCACGGACCGTTCTATTTGCCGTCTTTCATTCCGACTACGCGGAAGCGAACCGGCGCGTGGCGCGCATCGCCGCGCGCTACACGCCGCGTTTCTACTGCTTCGCGTTCGTGCACGCGATCCGTGACCGCGGGCGCGTAGGCCGCATGCTCGCGGAAGCCCAGCGTCTCGGATTCTGCGGCATCAAGGTGCATGCTGGGACGGAGAAGTTCTGGGACGGAAACCCACTAAAGTAATAAGACAGGCCCTGGCCCGTGCCTGGCGCGCCTTACGCGAGTCGCTGCTACTTCGTCCGCTCGTGGCGGTTCACGTCGAACACCTTGAGAACCTCATCGCCGAAGTTGGTTCATCACTTTCACAGCGACCTTGCCCGAAGCGGCGGCTCGAAGGGCCGGCTCACAGTGCTAAGCGGCTACTCCATGCCGCTCATCGATCTCTGCACGGAGCGCGCGCTTGAGCTTCTCGCACGGCCCATTGTTGCCCGAGAAGTACGCGTGCCTCACGACGAACGCTTCGCTGTTGTAGTCGATGTCGATGAACCAGCACGCGACGTCATCCGTCGAGGAACTGCGAATCTGTTCATGTCCAGGAACGCGAGCGTCCACGAGGACACCCATTTGATCGGCGGCTGAGTGTGCGGATTCAGTGCGCCGGCGCATCCCAACCTCAAAACAGTGAATTGCCAAGGAAGGGATCCGGTCGACCGGCGCCAAGCTAGCGTTTCAAAAATCAGCTGTGGTACGGGTCGTTCTCGGGCGCGCTGCCGTTCGCGGTGATATTTCACGCGAATACTCTGCAGTACCGGAAAGATTCGTCCGTGATTTTTCAGTAATGGCGGCAGCCCACCCCTTCAGCGCATCAGCACCGGTTCTTCGAACGAGTACCTGCTGATTGCTGACCGAGTATCCGTCGTCGTAACTCACAGTTCGTGTCAACAGCACGATTTGGGGAATTGCCGCGTAGCCCGGTAATTCATCCCAAACATATTTCACAATGCCCGAGTTCAACCAGGAACGACCGATCATGACTTCATCGAAATTTCCGAATCGGTTGAGCAAGTCGAGCCCGGGCTGAAACTGCCAATCCAGGGACACCCCAATCGCGACAAATCGCTTGTTTTCGGCGGCGGCTTGCCCCCGATAATTCGCCATAAGCGTCTTTACGGCAGAGTCTACGCCCGGCAGGCGAGTGCCAGGACATGTTGAAGAACCCAGGAATACGAATACCAGCTCTTCTCCAGCCACCAAAGGTGCCGGCCGGTACGGCTCCGTGTCGGGTCTTATGAATCGTACCAGGACAGTTGACCCGAACCCGAGGACGATGAGAACGAGCAGAATGTCAATTGTCCGAGCAATTTTGCTACTGGCCAGTAGCTCTCGAAGGCGGAAGTGCATACACCATGATCCTCGGATAGGGGAGATCGGCGTACGTGTAGACGTGCGTGCGTGTAAGACCAACGACTTTCTGGTGAGTTGAGATACGGGCGAGTTCGCGTCCATTCTGCAACGAAATCATACGGAGTTCATACTTCGGGACGCTCCTACGAGTAACACCATCCTCAATCAGGCTGATGGCGATAACGCTGTCCGTCACTCGGAACACTGCGTGTGCCTGGTGCCGCGTCCCGCTTTGCGGGTCAGCAGATTCACCAAACCATCCAGGCCGGCCCTGAACCGGTGCGACCCCTCCTTTGCGGTAGGCTTGCAGCTGCGTTTCCCACCGAGGGACGCCGTTTCGGGAGAATGAACGCACTAGTGGCGTCTCCTTATGAACGAGTACGATGAGGTCGCGGCTGGCATCGCAGTACATCAAAGCCTGATCCTGCCGCCTGCGACTAGCGGCGGCCATCTTTTCATCACCGAATGCCTTCGCGTCTCCAACACCCGTCGGCTTCCCAAATCCCGGTGAAAGCAATCCGTTCGGCCCGACCCGCCGGACTATATTGGGACCCGCTGGGGTTAGCACGAAGTATTCGTTGGCAATTCGGCAGAACGCTCTCGCACTGTCGGTGCGCAAGCTCCTCACGAATTCAGGCCCGTTAGGACCATCACGGAAGACCGACAGCTGTCCTCCGCGTAAATCCAGAATGTGCACGTCACCATTCTGATCCGTCTGCACTTCCGCCGGTATCCGAAATTCACCCGGCCCACCTCCGCCGCGACCAATCGTGCTCTTGAATTTGCCGTTTGCATCGAACGCTTTGATTTCTAGCGCCTGCCGATCAATCACCCGGACGCGGCCGTCATCCGATACCTCGATCGCCGAAATCGATCCGAACGTGTAATTGCGATCTCCGTCCAGTTCGCCGATGATTTGGACTGGGCGGTTACTTGCGAGCGCCGACTGAACGGCCGAGAGGATCGGCTTCCAGTCGTCCGCCTGGCTGGGCAGCGCGCCGTAGTTGGGCAGGCGGCTGCCCGGCCAGATGGATGTTTGGCCATGCGCCCAGCTGCCAGTTGATAGCGCCAAGAAAAGCAGCCCGGACGCCGAGCGCATCAGTTCTCGATTGTGCCGCACGGGACGTCTGCTTTGCACGTCTGTGTCATGCACGGGAGCCAGTCGCCCGCTTCCACGCACTGTTGATGCAGATCGTCTGGGTCCTCAGCGCATTCACGGCCGGAACAGATCTGACAGTCGCACACTGCCACCGCTTGCTGTGTGGGCTCCGTGAGACCCCACGCAGCAGTTGTCATGACGGCAAGCAGTATCAGCACCAGCCGTCGCCTCGGGGACTTCTTGTCCATCGGACCCTCCTTTGAGTGGGACTGCGACACTGACATACTGAAGCAATTCTACGTTACAATGTAAATTTGAGCACGCAAGGCTTTCGTTCGGATGACCCAAGGCGTTTCTCGACGGTTAGCGATCAATCGGTGAGGCGCAGCGATGGCTGCTGTGGCTGGAGGACGCATTGCTTGCCAGTACGTGCGCCGGCTAACCGGCCGAAACGGAGCGGCTGCTCAGCGCCTGACGTTTCCGCCGTACAGCACGGCCCGTCGCCCGGCGGACCGTTCAGAGCCTGTCTCAAAACTTCCCCGTCTCAAAACTTCGATTTCAGCGCCTCAGAACTTTTCCGTCCCAGCAGGTGCACCAGCACGATGCGCGGATTTCACGAGAAATCTGTGAAGCGGCGCGTGTGCTGCGGTGGCCGGTGCTTTACGATGTCATGGGCGAAACCTCGATCGTCGAGATCCTCGCCCGCGAGTATCCTGATGTGAGCTTCATCATCCCGCACCTGGGGAGCTTCGCGGACGACTGGCGCGCGCAGACAGCGTTCATCGGAATTCTCGAGCGTTACGCGAACATTTACACCGACACGTCGGGCGTGCGGCGGTTCGATCTCCTCGAGGAGGCCGTTCACCGCGCGGGAGCAGGCAAGATTCTGTTCGGCTCGGATGGTCCCTGGCTGCACCCTGGCGTCGAACTGGCGAAGGTTCGGGCGCTGCATCTGTCACGCTCCGATGAAGCACGCGTGGCGGGAGGCAATCTGCTGCGGCTGCTGCGGCACGCATCACCACGGATCGATGCGCGCGTCGCCAGGCGGTCAACACCTCATACGCAGGTTGCTCACGAGCTTTCGGCAGCAGCAGGAATCAGCTCGGGCGATCCCTGGGCGGGCTCTGCATTCATCCCCTGATCATCTTCTCCAGCGCTCCCGTTTGCGCGCATGCCCGCCCGTCGCATCTGGAGCGCGCGATCGGTGATGCCCAGCATGCGCGCGGCGTTGCGAGTGTTGCCGGATGATTCGTCCAACGCGACACGAATCGCAGTCTCGGCGATCACGCGCGAAATCTCCTTCAGACCGCCCCCCATAAATACCGCTGAGCGGACAGCGGCCTCGAGCTCTCGCGTGCGCCACCCTGTCTCACGGGCGGACGGCCGTCCCGACACAGGCAGCAGACCGGCCGTGATCGGCCCTGCACCCGGGTAGCGGTGGCCGACGTGCATTGCGAGTTGCCGAAGATCGCGAACGTTACCCGGATACTCGCGCTGCACGAGGAATTCGCGCACGACCTCATTGATGTCGGGCACGGAGCCGGAGGGTCGGAGTGTCGCAAGGAAATGTTTGAAGAGCGGGAGGATGTCCTCCCGACGTTCACGCAGCGCGGGCGTTCGACACGTCACACTCGCGATGCGGTAATACAGATCGGCACGGAAGCGACCTTTTGCGACCATGTCCTGCAGATCCCGATTGGTCGCACACACAAGGCGGAATTCCGTTCTGTGCCACGTATCTCCGCCGACGCGCTTGTATGTGTGTTCCTGTACGACGCGCAGCAGCTGCGCCTGCAGTCGCACAGGGAGATCGCCGACTTCGTCGAGCAGCAGCGTGCCGCCGTTGGCTCGCGCGAACACACCATCGCGCGCACCCGCTGCGCCGGTAAACGCACCCTTCTCGTGTCCGAAGAACTCGCTTCCGGAAAGTTCCGGCACGATCGTCGTACAATCGAGAACGATGAGTTCCTTCTTGTCCGGCCGTGGATCCAGCGAATGGATGAGGCGAGCGAGTAACTCCTTGCCCGTCCCGCTCTCACCTTCGAGGAGGATCGGCGCGCTCGTGAAGGTGGCAGCCTCGACGATCACGCGCAGTGCGTTGGTCCATGCGGCGGACCGCCCGATGAGGTTCTGTCGAACCAGTGGGGATTCGATAAGCCGGTCGATTTCCGACCAGCGCTGCAGGCGCGCCGCAACCGCGGCGGCCGCCGCCTGTGCGTCCGTTTCTGCAACCACGTCTTCGGCGCCGGCGTTCAGGAGTGACCACGCGGTTTCGGACGCGAGAGCCGTTTCGATGCACACTGCGATCACTCGGTTGGCACCACACCGACTTGCTTCGACAATGAACGCGTTGAGATCCGAATCAGGTGCGGACAGAAAGACGATGCCGGGGCCGGGCACATCGGGTGGCCACGCGGTGAGTTCGAAGCCGAGCCGGCTGACGCGCGCAAGCACCTCTTCTGCAAGATGAGCGGACCGACCTCGGGGAAGCCTGTACCAGAGTTTACACTCGCCATCGATCGCTCTTTTCGTACGCATTGCGGCGAGGATGCGTGCAATACATATGCTGCTGCGGAGTGACTGATTTCAATGCCGCGATGTCAGAAATTTGTCAGAAGTGTGTGGCGGATTTGTGACGCAGATGCGGTGGCAAGAAAGGGGTGTTCGCGAACGTGCGTGAATCGCGCAGCGGACTTGAGAGTTCCTGTTTTCGAAATGCACGGAATGGCACCGTGATACGGCAGGCACACGGGAGTGAAGAAAAGCTGACGGTCGGGCTCGAACCGACGACCTGCTGATTACAAATCAGCTGCTCTGCCAACTGAGCTACGTCAGCGAAGACTGGAAATTTAGCGAAACCCGGGCAGCGGCTCAAGCTGCCCCGGCAAAGCCTCAGCGGTAGTAGTGCGTGTATTCGAGGGATGCGTGCCGCATCAGCGCCGCCTGGTTGTACACTTCCCTGCCGTCGACGAAGACGCGGAGGCGGATGTCGGCGGTCTGGAGCGTGTCGCGGTTGATGACCCTGACGAGGAACCGATAGGCAGACGTAAACTCGTAGGACAGATTGACCGGCAGGTTGATGGTCGTGGTATCCGCCTCGACGAGGTTGGATACGCGGCTGCCGGATTGCGGATCGCGTATCCATTTCCCGGGGAACTGCATGAAGACCTCCCGAAGCTGGTGCAGGTTTGGGTTGATGCTGCTATTGGCGGCCGGCTGTCAGGAGTCGACCGAGGTGAGGCCTGCGCCGATGGGCGCGTCGCTCGCGGAACTCGGCGAGGCGGAACACACGCGGTTCCTTGCCGGCGAGCAGCTGTTCAACCGGATTTTCGAGCCCGAACACGGGCTGGGTCCGCTGTTCAACGACAACCAGTGCAGCGCTTGTCATACTTTTCCCTCCGCGGGCGGAAGCGGCGAGCAGAAGCTGATCCGGGTGGCGGCCTTCAGCGAGCGCGGCTGCGATCTGATGGCGACGTCCGGCGGCGAAAACGTTCGTACGCGGGCGACGCCAGCGCTCCAGGCGCACGGTGTATCGAGGCAGCCGGACCCCGTGGGGGGCACCGGCCGCACCCATTTCACCGTTCCCTTCCTCTTCGGTCTCGGGCTGGTCGATGTGATTCCGGCCGACCAGATCCTCGACCGGGCAGACCCCGACGACCGGAACAGGGACGGTATCTCCGGGCGTGCGGGGCGCGACGGGAAGGGTCGGCTGGCGCGCTTCGGTCGCAAGGCCGACGTGGCCAGCCTGCGCGACTTCGTCGAAAACGCGGCCCACCTCGAAATGGGCCTGACCACACCGAATCGGCCGGAGGAAAACACGTCCGGGGTTACCGTCCCGGAAGGTGTCGACCCGGCGAGAGACCCCGAACTGAGCGAGCACGAAGTTTCGCTGCTGGTGGATTTCGTCCGGTTCCTGACCCC
>Ga0255338_1002566_pt1 | contig 25711 bp, 23 predicted proteins | sample MeOH1_35cm_T4_19_FD_203715 | JGI IMG/M metagenome (GOLD analysis project Ga0255338, IMG submission 203715) | Sandy soil microbial communities from University of British Columbia, Vancouver, Canada - MeOH1_35cm_T4_195 | ecosystem: Engineered > Artificial ecosystem > Sand microcosm > Unclassified ...
AAGCTCGTGCTGATCCTGGCCAACCAGGTGGGCGAGCGCGCCGTGCTCGACGAAGCCCTGGCCCTGGCCCGTGCCAACACCCTTTCCTGACCCCCACCCGAAGTCGATGTCCATGCCGTTTTCCCGCCGCCACCTCGTCCTGAGCCTCATCGCCGCCGCCAGCACTGGCGCCTTCGCCGCCTATCCCGACAAGCCCGTCGAATGGGTCGTGCCCTATCCCGCCGGCGGCGGCGCCGATGTGGTCGCCCGCACGCTGGCAGAGGCCATGGGCAAGACCCTGGGGCAGACCGTCGTCATCAACAACAAGCCCGGCGCCGCCACCAATATCGGCGCCGACTACGCGGCCAAGGCCAGGCCCGACGGCCAGGTCGTGCTGACCGCCGACACGGCCACGCTGGCCGCCAACCCCTGGCTCTACGCCAAGCTGCCCTACAAGGCCGAGCAAGACCTGGCCCCGGTCGGCCTGATGGCACGCTTCCCGATGCTCTTGGTGGTCAACCCGAACGTGCCCGTCAAGAACTACAAGGAGTTCCTGGCCTGGGCGGCCCGGCAGGAGCAAGGCGTCAACTACGCCACGCCGGGCGCCGGCAGCCCGCACCACCTGGCCACCGAGCTGCTGCGCGAGCAGACCAAGCTCAAGCTCATCCACATCCCCTACCGCGGCGCGGCGCCGGCGGTGCAGGACGTGATCGGCGGCCAGGTGCCCTTCATGTTCATCGACACCGCGGCCGGCTACCCGCACATCCTGTCGGGCAAGCTGCGCGCCATCGGCGTGGCCAGCCCGGCCCGCATCCAGACCTTCGCCGAGGTGCCGACCCTGGCCGAGCAGGGACTCAAGGGCTTCGAGGCCTATGCCTGGCAGGGCCTGACCGTGCCGGCCGCCACCCCGGCCCCGGTGATCGCGACGCTGAACAAGGCCCTGCAGGAGGCGCTCAACAGCACCGCCGTCAAGGCCCGCTTCCAGGTCCTGGGCCTGGAGCCCCTGGGCGGCTCGCCCGAGCAGATGCGCGCCTACTGGAAGCAGGAACTCGCAAAATGGGGCCAGGTGATCAAGGCCGCCAACATCAAACTCGACTGAGTCCATTTCCATGAGCGAACTGCACTACCAGTCCGGCTTCGGCAACGAGCACGCCAGCGAGGCCATGCCGGGCAGCCTGCCCGTCGGACGCAACAGCCCGCAGCGGGTGGCCCACGGGCTCTACGCGGAACTGCTCTCGGGCACGGCCTTCACCGCACCGCGCGCCGAGAACCTGCGCAGCTGGATGTACCGGCGCCAGCCCTCGGTGGCGGTGGGCGGCTATGCGCCGCTGGAGCATGCCTGGCTGAAGACCGGCGCGGCCCAGGGTCAGGTCGTGCCGCCGGACCCGCTGCGCTGGGCGCCCACCGCCATTCCCGATGGCGAGCCGCTGGATTTCGTCGATGGCCTGCGCACCATGGTCGTCAACGGCGATCCCGACGCGCAGACCGGCATGGCCGCCCACCTCTACCTGGCCAACCGCTCGATGCAGCGGCGTGCCTTCGTCAACGCCGACGGCGAGCTGCTGGTCGTGCCGCAGCAGGGCAGCCTGCGCATCACGACCGAGCTGGGCCGGCTGGACGTGGGGCCCGGCGAGATCGCGCTGATCCCGCGCGGCCTGGCCTTCAAGGTGGCGGTGGACGGTCCGGCGCGCGGCTATGTCTGCGAGAACTACGGCGCCGCCTTCCGCCTGCCGGAGCTGGGCCCGATCGGCTCCAACGGCCTGGCCAATCCGCGCGACTTCCTCGCGCCCGTCGCGGCCTACGAGACGGAAGAGGGCGCCTACGAGATCGTCAAGAAGTTCGGCGGCCGCCTGTGGCGCGCCACGCAGGACCACACGCCCTTCAACGTCGTGGCCTGGCACGGCAACCTGGCGCCCTACAAGTACGACACGGCCCACTTCATGACCATCGGGTCGATCAGCTTCGACCATCCGGACCCCAGCATCTTCACGGTGCTGACCTCGCCCTCGGACACGCTGGGCTGGGCCAATGTGGACTTCGTGATCTTCCCGCCGCGCTGGCTGGTGGCCGAGGATACCTTCCGTCCGCCCTGGTACCACCGCAACGTGATGAGCGAGTACATGGGCCTGGTGCTGGGCCAGTACGATGCCAAGCCGGAGGGCTTCAAGCCCGGCGGCTCCAGCCTGCACAATGCGATGGTGCCGCACGGCCCGGACACCGAGGCCTTCGCCAGGGCCAGTGCGGCCGAGCTGAAGCCCCACAAGCTGGACCAGACCCTGGCCTTCATGTTCGAGACCCGCTGGCGCCTGCTGCCCACCGAGTTCGCGCTGAACGGCGCCGGGCTGGAAACGAACTACGCCGATTGCTGGCGCGACCTCCAGGACAATTTCAAAGCATGAGCCCCACCTCTCTCCTTGACCACACCCACGATCCCGTAGCCCAAAGCTGGGTGGCTTCGGCCAATGCCGCCGACACCGACTTCCCGATCCAGAACCTGCCCTATGGCCTGTTCCGCCGCCGCGGCACGAACGACAGCCCGCGCGTGGGCGTCGCGATCGGCGAGCAGATCCTTGACCTGAACCGCGCCGCCGGTGCCGGCCGCTGGAGCAGCGCCGAGCATGTCGCGCTGCAGCCCCTGGCCCAGGGCGACCTGAACGGCTTCATGGCGCTGCCGTCCGCGGCGCGGCGCGGCTTGCGGCAGGCCTTGTTCGACGCGCTGCTGGCCGGCAGCAAGCAGCAGGCCGCCTTGAGCGCCTGCCTCGTGCCGCAGGCCGAAGCCGAGATGCTGGTGCCCTGCCGCATCGGCGACTACACCGACTTCTACACCGGCATCCACCACGCCACGACGGTGGGCAAGCTGTTCCGCCCCGACAACCCGCTGCTGCCCAACTACAAATGGGTGCCGATCGGCTATCACGGTCGCTGCTCCTCGATCGGCGTGTCCGGCCAGAAGCTGCACCGCCCGCTGGGCCAGCTGATGCCGCCGGGCGCCACGGCGCCCGAGCATGCACCCTGCAAACGGCTGGACTACGAGCTGGAACTGGGCGTCTTCGTCGCCGGCGGCAATGCGCTGGGCGAGACCATCCCGATGGCGCGGGCCGACGAGCATCTGTTCGGCGTCACGCTGCTGAACGACTGGTCGGCGCGCGATGTGCAGGCCTGGGAATACCAGCCGCTGGGCCCCTTCCTGTCCAAGAGCTTCGGCACGACGATCTCGCCCTGGATCGTCACGATGGAGGCGCTGGAACCCTTCCGCTGCGCCTTCGCCCATCCGGCCGAGGACCCGCAGCCCCTGCCCTATCTCGACTCCGAGCACAACCGCGCCGCCGGCGGCTACGCGATCGAGCTGGAGGTCTGGCTGCGGACCGAGAAGATGCGCGAAGCGGGCCAGGCACCGACGCGCCTGATGCGCAGCAACTTCGGCGAATCGGCCTACTGGACCCTGGCGCAGATGCTGGTGCACCACGCCAGCAACGGCTGCAATCTGCAGCCCGGCGACCTGCTGGGCAGCGGCACGCAGAGCGGCGCCAAGCCGGAGCAGGGCGGTTCGCTGCTGGAGCTGTCGTCCGGCGGCAAGCAAGCCCTGACCCTGCCCAACGGCGAGACGCGGACCTTCCTGCAGGACGGCGACACCGTGATCCTGCGCGGCTACGCGGTCAAGGACGGCGCGCGCCGCATCGGCTTCGGCGACTGCGTGGGCACGGTGCTGCCGGCCCATCCTGCGGGCTGACGCCGGCTGACCGCGGCGATGCAGCTCAAGTGGCTGGCCGACCTGCAGGCCGTCGTCGACGGCGGCAGCTTCAAGGCCGGGGCCGAGCTGCGCCATGTCACGGCGCCGGCCTTTGGGCGCCGCCTCAAGGCCCTGGAGCAATGGGCCGGCGTACCCTTGTTCGAGCCCGGCAGCCAGCCGCCGCGCCTGACCGCGGCCGGCCAGCGCCTGTGCGAGCAGGGCCGCGCGACGACACGCGAGCTGGAGCTGCTGCGCCAGGAGCTGGGCACGGCCGGGCAGGGCGACCGCGTCGTGCGCCTGGTGACGGGCCGCACGCTGGCGCACAGCGTGGTGGCCGATGCGCTGGCGCCGCTGATGAGAAGGCGCGACGCGCCCCAGGTGCAGGTGATGACGCGGCTGATGAACGAGGCCAGCGAGATGCTGGAGCGCGGCGAGGTCGACATCCTGCTGAGCTACCACCATCCGGTGCTGGCGCTGAAGCTGGACGGGCGGCGCTATCTGCAGGCGCGCGGCGCCGACGACCGGCTGGTGCCGGTGCTGCACGGCCATGCCGGCAAGGAGCCGCCGCGCCTCTTGGCCTATGACCCCGGCCAGGCCCTGGGCCGGCTCCTGGACGACCACCTGGCCCAGTTGCGCGGCCTGCCGCCGCTGGCCCTGGGCATGCGCTGCGATTCGGTTGATTCGCTGCGCGAATACGCGATGCGCGGCATGGGCCTGGCCTGGCTGCCGCTCTCCATGGTGGCGGCCGATCTGCGCGCCGGCACCCTCGCCATCTGGGGCGAGCCGGCCTGGCAGATCCCCTTCGAGACGCGGCTGTTCCGCCGCAAGAAGCCGCCCAGCGCGGCGGTGGCCCAGGTCTGGGAGGCGCTGCTGGCGCACAGCCGGCGCGCCTGAGGGCGTTGCCGCGGAAGCAATAATGGTTGCCGAATCGGCAATCGGGCCAGCGCGCCCGGCTCGCAAGATGGGGCCTCTTTCCTTCATCCGTCGCTGCCCGATCGCCATGATGCCGAAATCCCTGCTCGCCACCCTCCTCGCCGCCTCGCTGGCCCTGCTCGGCCCCGCCGCCCAGGCTCAGACCGATGGTTTCCCCACGAAGAAGCCGATCTCGCTGGTGGTCGGTTACGCCGCCGGCGGCAGCGTGGACCTGGTGGCGCGCACCGTCGCGCCCGAGCTGGCCAAGCGCCTGGGTCAGCAGGTGATCGTCGACAACGCCGCCGGCGCCGGCGGCACGCTGGGCGCGCTGAGGGTGGTCAACGCGCCGGCCGACGGCTACACCCTGCTGCTGGGCTCCACCAGCGAAGTGGGCATCAATGCGCTGACCGCCAAGAAGCCGCGCTACAACGCGCTCAACGACCTGGCCCCGGTCGGCATGATCGGCAACCAGCCCCTGGTGCTGGTGACCACGCCGCGCATCAAGCTCGCCAACGCCGCCGCCTTCAAGGACTATGTGAGCGCACGCCCGGGCAAGCTCAGCTATGCCAGCTCCGGCATCGGCACCCCGCTGCACCTGGCCGGCGAGTTGATCAAGCGCGACGGCCAGATCTTCATGCTGCACATCCCCTACCGCGGCGCCGCGCCGATGGTGACCGACCTGCTGGGCGGCCAGGTGGACTTCGCGGTCTTCGTGCTCTCCAGCGCCCTGCCGCATATCCAGGAGGGCCGCATGCAGGCCGTCGGCGTCACCACCGCCAAGCGCTCGCCGGCCGCACCCAACATCCCGGCCCTGGCCGAGACCAAGGCCTTCGCCGGCGTGGACATCGGCGTCTGGTTCGGCGTATTCGCGCCGGCCAAGACTCCCGCGCCCATCCAGGCGCAGCTGCAGAAGGAGCTGCGCGAGGTGCTGCGCCAGCCGGACGTGATCGCCAAGCTGCAGGCCGCCGGCGTGACCTTGACGCCCGATCTGGACGGCAAGAAGTTCGTGCGCAGCGAGATCGACCGCTTCGCCAAGATCGTCGAATTCGCCAAGATTGAAACGGACTGAGCGAGCATGAGCAGTACCCTGCAAAAGCCCGAGCTGGGCCTGTGGCGCGAGGGCAATACCGGTACCGAGGGCGTCTGGTCCTTCGACAGCGGCAAGCCCGGCCGGCACCTGATGCTCTCGGCCCTGATCCATGGCAACGAGCTGTGCGGCGCCTGGGCCCTCTTGGGACTGCTGGAGCGCGGCCTGCGGCCGCAGCGCGGCCGGCTGACCCTGGCCTTGTGCAATCTGGCGGCCTTCGACCGCTTCGATGCGGCGAATCATGATGCGGCGCGCTTCGTCGACGAGGACCTGAACCGCCAATGGTCGGCCGAACGCCTGGCCGCGCCGACGAGCGGCGAGCGCCGCCGCGCCGCGGCGCTGCGGCCCTTCGTCGAGGCGGCCGACTGGCTCTTGGACCTGCATTCGATGCACGAGCCCTCGGCGCCGCTGCTGCTGACCGGCCTGCAGCCGCGCAATCTGGCGCTGGCGCGTGGCCTGAAGGGCGCGGCCGCGATCGTGATCGACGCCGGCCATGCCGACGGCGTGCGCATGCGCGACTTCGGCCGCTTCGGCATGGCGGATGAGCAGGCGCCCGAGACCCGCTCGCTGCTGCTGGAGTGCGGCTACCACCTGGACCCCGGCAGCCGCGGCGTGGCCGAGGACTATTGCGCGCGCCTGCTGGCCGCGGCCGGCGTGGTGGACGAGGCCGAACTGGCCCGCCTGCTGCCCGGCTGGCGCCGGCCCGATGCGGCGCAGCCGGCACCGGCCCTGCGCGTGCGCGGTGCCGTGGTCGCGCGCAGCGAGCGCTTCCGCTTCAACGCGGCCTTCACCGGGCTGGAATGCATCGCCAAGGCCGGCACCGTGATCGGCGACAACGACGGCGAGCCGGTCACGACGCCCTTCGACGACTGCGTGCTGGTGATGCCCTCGACGCGCCAGGCGCGCGCCGGCGTCACCGTGGTGCGCTTCGGCGCGCGCGTGCCGGACTGAGCCGCCGCGCCGCGGCGCGGCGCGTATCAGCGCGACGCGGCGCTGGCCGGCAGCTCCAGCGGCACCGTCGTCTGGACCGTGCTGGTCTTGCCGCGCACCGACTGGTAGGCCGAGCGCTCGGCCAGCTCCAGCAGCCGCCCCAGCAGCTCGGCAGGCGGCAGCTGGTCGAGCACGTCGATGGCGGTCGAGCTGGGGTCGTTGTACTTGATGTTGTCGAACTGGCGCTTGCGCGCCAGCACGGCCAGCGTCTGCGCGTCCAGGGTCACGCGCTCGAAATAGACATAGGGCGCCACATAGGTGCTGGCATTGCCGCGCCGGCCGGTCTTGGGGTCGACGGTGCGGTAGTCGCCATCGGCCGGCACGCCGATATTGCTCAGGCCCTGCTCGCTGATCTCGATCTGCTCGCTCTTCAGCGGCTGCACATAGATGCCGATGCCCGAGAGCTTGCCGGCCATGCCGCGCATCTCGGCATGGAAATGCTTGGGCAGCAGGGCCTCGATGCGGTCCCATTGCGCGCGCGCCGGCAGCGCGGCCAGGTGCTTGAGCAGCGCGTCCAGCACCAGCTCGTCGCGCTCCGCGCCGCGCGCCTCGGCCAGCGCCTGGGTGACCTCGGCCGGCGCGGTCCAGCGCAGCAGCACGCGCTGCGCCTGCGGCTCTTCCTGCGCGATGCCCTGGTCCAGGCCGCGCAGCAGGGCCATGTTCAGGGCCGGGCCGTTGACCGGCAGGCTGCGCCGCGAGAAGGGCTCGAGATGGCTGCCGATGCTCTCCTTCTGGCGCACGACGCTGATGCGGTCGCCGACCGCCGCCACCAGCGCGATCACGCGCGGCCGCGGCGGCTCGACCTGGGCCGTGACCGTCGCTGCAGGGGCGGCCAGGGCGCCCAGCAGGGCGGCACTGCGGACGGCCTTATTCAAGGATCTGCACGCCCTTCCAGAACGCCACGCGGCCGGCGACGGCCTCGGCGCCGGGCTTGGGGTCGGGGTAGTACCAGACGGCATCCGGATTCAGCTCGCCATCGACCATCAGCGACAGATAGCTGGCCTGGCCCTTCCAGGAGCACATGGTCTTGTGGTTGCTGAAGCTGGTGAATTCGCGCTTGAGCGCGCTTTCGGGGAAATAGTGGTTGCCTTCGACCACCACGGTGTCGTCGCTCTCGGCCACGACGGTGTTGTTCCACACGGCCTTCATGGGGGCACCTCCTTGGGCCGATTATGCAGGCGCCTGCAGCCAGTGCAGGCTGAACCACTGTCGCGCGTCGGTCCAGACCGGGCCGGGCTGGAAGCCGGCGCGTGTCGCCAGGGCCTGGAAGCCGGCGATGCTGAACTTGTAGGAGTTCTCGGTGTGCAGGGTTTCGCCGTCCTCGAACTCGTAGGCGGCCTGGCCGATGCGCAGGACCTGGCGCCGGCGGCTCTGCAGATGCATCTCGATGCGCTGCAGCGGCGCGTTGTAAAAGGCGCTGTGCGCAAAGCCCTGCGGATCGAAGCGCGCGCCCAGCTCGCGCGCCGCGCGCTGCAGCAGGTTGAGGTTGAACTGTGCGGTGATGCCCTGGGCGTCGTTGTAGGCGGCATGCAGCAGGGCCGGCTCCTTGACCAGGTCCACGCCGATCAGCAGGGCGCCGCCGCGCAGCTCGTGGGCGCTCATGCGCAGGAAGTCCAGGGCCTCGTCGGGGGCGAAATTGCCCAGGCTGGAACCGGGGAAGAAACCGATGCGCCGGCCGCCGGGCGGGCGCGCCGGCAGTTCGTGCGGCTGGGTGAAGTCGGCCACCACGGGCTGGATCGCCAGGGCCGGATGGCCGCGCTGCAGCTCCCGGCAGGCTGCCAGCAGGTGGCTGCCGGAGATGTCGATCGGCACGAAGCTGTGCGGCGCGGCCAGCTGCTCCAGCAGCAGGCGCACCTTGCGCAGCGAGCCCGCGCCGTATTCGATCAGCTGGGCCCGGGGACCCATCAGCGCCGCCATCTCGGCCGCATGGGTCTGCAGCAGGCCCAGCTCGGTGCGCGTCGGGTAGTACTCGGGCAGTTCGCAGATCTGCTCGAACAGGGCCGAGCCCGCCGCGTCGTAGAAGTACTTGGGCGAGATGCGGCGCGGCCGGTGCAGCAGGGCCTGATGCAGGTCATGGGCAAAGCCTTCCAGGGGGACGCTGTGCAGCCAGGGAACCGGAGCCGTGGGGGTCATGTCTTGCCTCCGCCATCGATGTCGCGCGCCAGGCGCAGGCCCGAGAACTGCCAGCGCGCGGCAGGCGGGAAGAAGTTGCGGTAGCTGGCGCGCGCATGGCCGGTCGGCGTGGCCTGGCTGCCGCCGCGCAGCACCAGCTGGCCGACCATGAACTTGCCGTTGTACTCGGCGGCGGCGCCGGGCAGGGGCCTGAAGCCGGGGTAGGGGTGGTAGGCCGAGCGTGTCCATTGCCAGGCCTGGTCGTGCAGCTGTCGCAGGCCCGGCAGGTCCCGTGCCGCCGCCTCCCATTCGAATTCGCTGGGCAGGCGCGCCCCCGCCCATTCGGCATAGGCCGCGGCCTCGTAAAAGCTCAGCTGCTGCACCGGGGCGGCCGGGTCCAGGGGCTGCACGCCCTGCAGGCCGAAGACCTGCCAGTGCTCGGCCGGCGCGCGCGCGTCGCCGGGCGGCAGCCAGTAGGGCGGGGCCTGCCATTGCTGGGCCAGCGGCCAGCCGTCCGAGAGCCAGAGCGCCGGCCGCCGGTAGCCGCCGTCGGCGATGAAGTCCGCATAGTCGCCGCAGCTCACCAGTCGGCTGGCGATCTCGAAGGGCGCCAGCAGCACGGCGTGGCGCGGCCCCTCGTTGTCGAACGCGAAGCCCGTGCCGGCATGGCCGATCTCGATCCGGCCGCCCGCGTGGCGCAGCCATTGCAGCGGCAGCGTCGGCGCCGGTGGCGCCGGCCGCGCCTCGTAGGCGGGCAGCAGGGGATTGCAGGAGAAGGCGTGCAGGATGTCGGTCAGCAGCAGCTCCTGGTGCTGCTGCTCGTGCTGCAGGCCCAGCTCCAGCGTGGCGCAGGCGCGCCCCCAGGTGTCTGCATCGCAGCCGGCGATGAAGTCCAGCACGGCCGCATCCACATGGGCGCGGTAGCGCCGTACCTCGGCCAGGCCGGGGCGGCTCAGCAGGCCGCGCTGCGGGCGCGGGTGGCGCGCGCCGAGGGCCTCGTAATAGGAGTTGAAGAGGTAGAGGAAGCGCGCGTCGAAGGGCCGGTAGCCGGGCTGATGTGGCTGCAGCAGCAGGGCCTCGAAGAACCAGCTGGTATGGGCCTGATGCCATTTGGCCGGGCTGGCATCGGGCATGGACTGCAGGCCCTGGTCTTCCTCGCTGAGCGGCGCGGCCAGCGCCAGCGTGTGGGCGCGCACGGCCCGGTAGCGTTCCGCCATCGCCGGGCGTGGCGCGGCCTCGGGGCCGGCGGCGGAGGTCAAGGGCGTGTCGGAGATGGGCATGCCGGGCCTGCTGTGAAGCGTTGCGTGAGGGTAGCGCAGCCGTGGGTCGGAATTTGGCAGTAGGGTCGGTGCGGCCGGCGGCCGCCCTACAGGGCAAACCTCAGGACTGCCGCGGGCCGGCCCCGCATAACATGGTCAAGCGTATAGAAGACAGCCCTCGGGCGGCAAGGAGACAAGCGGTGAAGACAGGCAAAAGCATGCATCGGCTGGCCCGGACCCTGCTGGCGCTGGGCGCCGCGCTGGCCGGCGGCGCGGCCCTGGCCCAGGAGATCACCCTCAAGGTGCACCATTTCTGGCCGCCCGGCGGCATGCCGCCGACCAAGATCCTGCAGCCCTGGTGTGACAGGATCGCGGCAGACTCGGGCAACCGGCTCAAGTGCCAGATCTTCCCGGCGATGCAGTTGGGCGGCACGCCGGCCCAGCTGATCGACCAGGCCAAGGACGGCGTGGTCGACATCGCCTTCACGCTGCCGGGCTACACCGCCGGGCGCTTCCCCATCATGGAGGTGTTCGAGCTGCCCTTCATGAACAACTCGGCCGAGGCCGGCGCGCGCGCCGCCTGGGATTTCTACGGCAAATACGCCACCAAGGAATTCCCCGGCATCAAGCCGCTGCTGTTCAGCATTCACGACGAGGGTTATCTGCATACGCGCGACAAGCAGATCAAGACCCTGGCCGACCTGAAGGGTTTGAAGCTGCGCGCGCCGACGCGCCAGACCAACAAGCTGCTGGCGTCCCTCGGCGCCACGCCGGTGGGCATGCCGCTGCCGGCGGTGGCCGATGCGGTCAGCAAGGGCACGATCGACGGCTTCGCCCTGCCCTGGGAGGTGATCCCCACCGTCAAGCTGCACGAGATGGTCAAGTACCACACCGAGACCGACCCCGCGCGCCCGGCCCTGTACTCGGCGCTCTTCATCCTGGCGATGAACCAGGCCCGCTACGACAGCCTGCCGGCCGATCTGAAGGCGGTGATCGACCGCAACAGCGGCGCTGTGCTGTCGCAGCAGGCCGGCAAGGTCTGGGACGAGAGCCAGGCCGTGGGCCGCAAGCCGGCGGTGGACCGCGGCAACGTGTTCTACACGGTGCCGGCGGCCGAGGTCGACCAGTGGATCAAGGCCAGTCATCCGCTCTACGACGATTGGGTGGCCGACATGGACAAGCGCGGCCTGCCCGGCCGGCAGATGCTGCAGGACGCCCAGGCTCTGCTGGCCAAGTACAAGAAAAAATAAGGAAACCCGCCGCGATGCCCCTGCTGCTGCGCCGGCTGGCGCTCTTGTGCGCGTTGGCCGGCTGCGCGGCCGCCTGCCTGGTGGCCCTGCTGACCGTGCTCAGCATCGCCGGCCGCGCGCTGTGGTCCCGGCCGATCCCGGGCGATGTGGAGCTGAGCCAGTTCGGCATCGCGCTGTGCGTCGCGCTGTGCCTGCCCTGGTGCCAGCTGCAGCGCGCCAACATCATCGTCGACTTCTTCACCCAGAAGTCCGGGCCGCGCGCGCGGCGGATGCTGGACGGCATCGGCAGCCTGCTGCTGGCGGTGATGGTGGGTCTGCTGGCCTGGCGCAGCGCGGTCGGCGCGCTCGCGGTGCGCGAGGCGCAGGAGACCACGATGATCCTGGCGCTGCCGATGTGGATCAGCTATGCCGCGCTGGCGCCAGGTCTTGCGCTGACGGCCGTGATCGCGCTGCTGCAGTGCTTCTTCGCGTCCCCCGAGGAAGAACGGCGATGAGCGGCGGCGCGGCGGTGGGGATGTGGATCTTCGGCGCGATGCTCGCGATGATGGCGCTGCGCGTGCCGATCGCGGCCGCGATGTTCATCCCCGGCGCGGTCGGCTATGCCTGGATGACCAGCGACCTGGCCCTCTTGAACCTGCTGAAGGGCTCGGCGGTGGCGCGGCTCTCGGTCTACGACCTGTCGGTGATCCCGCTGTTCCTGCTGATGGGCCAGTTCGCCACCCAGGGTGGCCTCTCCCGCTCGCTCTTCAAGGCGGCGGCGGCCTTCGTCGGTCATGTGCGCGGCGGCCTCGCGATGGCGGCCATCCTCGCCTCGGCGGCCTTCGGCGCGGTCTGCGGCTCCTCGGTCGCAACCTGCGCCACCATCACCCAGGTGGCCTACGGCGAGATGAAGGCCGGCGGCTACCACGGCCGCCTCTCGACCGCGGTGCTGGCCACCGGCGGCACCCTGGGCATCCTGATCCCGCCCTCGGTGCCCCTGGTCGTCTACGCGATCCTGACCGAGCAGAACATCGCCAAGCTGTTCGCCGCGGCGATGGTTCCGGGCCTGATCGCCACCGCGGGCTACCTGGTCGTGATCGCGCTCTACTGCCGGCTGCGCCCCGAGCTGGCCAGACCCAGCGCGCGCCAGCCTTGGCCGCTGCGCTGGCGCGCGCTGCTGGGCGTCTGGCCCCTGGTGGCGATCTTCGTGCTCGTGTTCGGCGGCATCTACGGCGGCATCTTCTCGCCCACCGAAGGCGCAGCGGTCGGCGCGATCTGCACCTTCCTGACCGGCTGGCTGAAGGGCGAGCTGGACGGCGCCGGCCTGCGCCGCAGCTTCCTGGGCACGGCCGAGACCTCGGCGATGGTGTTCATGATCTTCCTGGGCGCCGACATGATGAACTCGGCCCTGGCCCTGACCCAGATGCCGGCGCATCTGGCCGAGTGGGTCGGGCATCTGCAGGTGAGCCCGCTGCTGATCGTCGCCGGCATCCTGGGCTTCTACGTGATCCTGGGCTGCGTGATGGATGAGCTGTCGATGCTCTTGCTGACGATTCCGGTGATCTTTCCGACCGTGATGAGCCTGGACCTGTGGGGCCTGACACCCGAGCACAAGGCGATCTGGTTCGGCGTGCTGGTCCTGATGACGGTGGGCATCGGCATGCTGGCGCCGCCGGTGGGCCTGAACGTCTACGTGGTCAACGGCATGGCGCGCGACGTGCCGATGAAGGAGACCTACAAGGGCGTGCTGCCCTTCCTGGCCTCGGACCTGCTGCGCATCGTGCTGCTGCTGTGCTTCCCGGCCCTGACCCTGGGCCTGGTGAGCCTGCTGTAGAGTTTTTTAAACAAGCCGTCACACGCGCGGGCTACGCTGGCGCAGCGCAGCGGCCGGGGTGCCCGCCGCGCGCCGGCCCCGCCGACGCGAAAAGGGGTCGGGGAGGAGGGCGCCATCACCACCGCCCCATGCCTCATCTGCCCACCGAAGATCTGTACGGCTCCACCCTGTTCAGTGCCCGCCATGTGCAGGCCCTGGTGCGGGCGGCCGAGGCCGCGCTGGAGCTGCGCCATGGCGCGCAGTTCTTCGTCTGGAGCCAGGGCAGCATGCAGCTGCTGCTGCCGCACGAGCTGCTGCTGTGCGGGGCCTATCAGCGCAGCTGCCGCGAGCTGCGCTTCGAGCTCTTCAACAACGTGCCCCTGCCCCCGGGCCTTCGCGAGGCCCTGCTGGCGCCGGGCGCGGCCCTGCTGCCGCAGCTGCAGGCGCTGTGGCTGGAGGCGGGCTGCCGGCCCACGACCGTGGCGCTGGCCGGACTGGCGGCCGGGGAGCCAGCGGCGGCCCTGCTGCTGCAGGCCGGCTACCGCGAGCTGCTGGTGCATGGCCTGTCGCGGCCGCAGCGGCCGGCCGAGCTGGAGAGCTTCTTTGTGCTGGGGCGTGCCGGTGAGGTCTACAGCGCGCAGCAGCGCGTGCTGCTGGAGCTGCTGCTGCCCCATCTGCATGGTGGCTGGCAGCGCGTGCAGGCGGCCTTGCCGCTGCAGGCCGCCGTGCCGGCCGGCGCGGGCGCGGGCGCCCTGGCGGCCGGCCTGACCGAGCGCGAGCGCGAGGTGCTCAAGGGTTTGCGCGAGGGCCTGTCCAACCAGCAGATCGGCCAGGCCCTGGAGATCAGCGCCCTGACGGTCAAGAACCATGTGCAGCGCATCCTGCGCAAGCTGGGCGCCAGCAACCGCGCCCATGCGGTGGCGCGCGCCATGGCCCTGAAGCTGCTGGATGGGGCGCTCTGACCGGCTTGATCCGCGGATTGCGGCGGGCCTGCCTGCCTAGACTGTTCGGAACATCAGGGCGCAAAGAAGCCCGCATACCGAGCAGTGAACGGGAGGGGGATGGATGAGCACGCGATGCAGCAGGCCGGGGAAGCGGGCATGAGGGCGTACGGACGGCGGCTGGTCGCGGCCGGGCTGTTGCTGCTGCTCGCCTGCGCCGGCACGGCCGCCGCCCAGGAGGCGCGCACCATCACCTGGAACCTGGTGGACTGGCCGCCCTTTTATGTGCTGAAGAACGGCCAGGCGCCGGCCTCGGCCGAGGAACTGGGCGAGGGTGCGATCGACGAATTCCTGCGCCTGCTGCTGCCGCATCTGCCGCAGTACCGGCATCGCTTCGTCACGCTCAACGGGCCGCGCGCCGAGGTCGAGCGCCGGGCCGGACGGGGTCTGTGCTCGCCGAGCTCGATGCGCACGCCGGCGCGCCTGAAGGAGCGCTATTTCACGCCCGCCCTGCCGACCGTGCAGCTGCAGCTGGTGCTGCGGCGCGAGCGGCTGGCGCTGCTGGCCCAGGGGCGCGGCACGGTCTCGCTGCGCCAGCTGACGCAGCGCGCCGAGCTCAGTGGTTTGGTGATGCGCGCGCGCCATTACGGCGAGGAGCTCGCGCCCTGGCTGGCCGAGGCTCCGGACCGCAACGTCAAGGTCATGGTGGCGCCGCGTGCCGGCAATCTGCTGACCATGCTGGCGGCCGGGCGCATGGACTACACGCTGGAGTATCCGATGGTGGTGGCCTATCACCAGCAGGGCCGCGCGGCCGAGCTGGTCAGCCTGCCGATCGAGGAGGCCGGCGAGCCGCCGCTGGGCTATATCTCCTGCAACCGCAACCCCTGGGGCCTGGCCGTGATGCGCGACATCGACCGCGCCCTGCGCGAGCTGGCGCGCCAGCCCGAGGCCGCCCAGGTCTACCGGCGCTGGCTGGGCGAGGAGCAGCAGGCCCGCGAGCAGGCCAGGCTCGAGCGCTTCTTCGCGCAGCGGGCCAGGGGCGGCGTCAGGATCGAGTGAGGCGGGCCCAGCGCCGCAGCAGCGCGTGCAGGGCCAGGGTCAGCAGCAGGCCCAGCGCCAGCCCGCAGGCGTCGGCCAGCACGTCGGCCGGGTCGGCCTCGCGCGGCGGCAGTTGCGACTGCACCAGCTCGATCAGCACGCCATAGCCCAGCAGGGCCAGCGGCGCCCACAGCCAGCGCGTGCGCGGCCGCGCGGCGCTGTGCCAGGCCGTGAAGGCCAGGGTGGCGAAGGCCGCCAGATGGTTGAGCTTGTCCCAGCCGCTGTCCAGCGCGCGCGGTGGCGCCGGTGCCCAAGCCAGGTAGCTGATCACGAGCAGCAGCAGGACGAGCAGGGCCTGCCAGGCCGGGCGCAGGCGCGGCAGGGTCAGCAGCTCGGCGACCGAGGGGGCGGGGGATGGCTTGGACAAGGGCGGGACGTCGTTGTTTGCATTATTTGGGCGCAGGCCGCAGTGTGCCATCCGGTGTCGGCGGCACTGGCACTGCAAGTGCGTCCACCGTGGCGCCCCAAGCAAAAAGGCCACCCGGTGAGGGGTGGCCTTGTGCATTTGGTGCCGGTGAGAGGAGTCGAACCCCCGACCTTCGCATTACGAATGCGCTGCTCTACCAACTGAGCTACACCGGCGATGTAAGCCCGCCAGTATAGCAGCAAATTCCATGCAGTCCAGGCGGGGCGGCCTGTTGCGCTCAGGCCTGGCCGAGATGGTAAGCGGTGACGCGCTCCACCTCGTTCTTCGAGCCCAGCACGACGGAGACGCGCTCGTGCAGCTGGCTGGGCTGCAGGTCCAGGATGCGCTGGCGCGCGTTGGTGGCGGCGCCGCCGGCCTGCTCGACCAGGAAGGCCATCGGGTTGGCCTCGTACATCAGGCGCAGCTTGCCGGCCTTTCCGGGCTCGCGCTTGTCCCAGGGATACATGAAGACGCCGCCGCGGGTCAGGATGCGGTGCACATCGGCCACCATGGAGGCGATCCAGCGCATGTTGAAGTCCTTGCCGCGCGGGCCGGTGACACCGGCCAGGCATTCGTCGATGTAGCGCTGCATCGGCGCGTCCCAGTGGCGCTGGTTCGACATATTGATGGCGAACTCCTTGGTGTCCTCGGGGATCTTCACATCGTCCACGGTCAGCACGAAGGAGCCCTGCTCGCGGTCCAGCGTGAACATCGCAACGCCGTCGCCCACCGTCAGCACCAGGGTGGTCTGCGGTCCGTAGACGCAGTAGCCGGCCGCGGCCTGGGCGGTGCCGGGCTGCAGGAAGTCCTCCTCGCTGACGCCCTTGCTGCCCTCGGGCTTCTTCAGCACCGAGAAGATCGTGCCGATCGAGACGTTGACGTCGATATTGGACGAGCCGTCCAGCGGGTCGAACATCAGCAGGTATTCGCCCTGGGGATAGCGGTTGGGCACCACATAGATGCCTTCCATCTCCTCCGAGGCCATCGCGGCCAGGTGGCCGCCCCATTCGTTGGCCTCGATCAGCACCTCGTTGGCGATGATGTCCAGCTTCTTCTGCACCTCGCCCTGTACGTTCTCCGAGCCGGCCGTGCCCAGCACGTCGCCCAGGGCGCCCTTGTTGACGCTGATGGCGATGCGCTTGCAGGCGCGCGCCACCACTTCGATCAGCAGGCGCAGCTCCTGCGGGATGTGGCCGTGCTGGCGCTGCTGTTCGATCAGGTACTGGGTCAGGCTGATGCGGCGGGTCATGGCAGAACTTTCTGAAAATCAGGAACCGGAGGCCAGTGCGCGCTCGACGATCTCGCGCACGTCGTTGGACAGGTCGGGCTTGGCCGCCACGCGGGCGATCGCCTCGCGGGCCGCGCTGCGGTAGGGCTCGGCCAGCACGGTCCAGCGATCCAGGGCGCGCGCCAGGCGGCCGGCGACCTGCGGATTGATCGGGTCCAGCGCCAGCACCTGCTCGGCCCAGAACACATAGCCCGCCGCGTCGGCGCGGTGGAAGGCGGCCGGGTTGAACAGGCACAGCGAGAAGATCAGGCTGCGCGCGCGGTTCGGGTTCTTGAGGCTGAAGTCGGGGTGCTTGAGCAGCTGCTTGATGCGGGCGAAGACGCGGCCCTCGTGCTCGCCGGCGCGGGCCTGCAGCGCGAACCACTTGTCGATCACCAGGGCCTCGTCCTTGAACAGCTCGTGGAAACGCGCCAGCGCGGGCTCGGCCAGATCGGCATGCGCGGCGACCAGGGCCGACAGCGCGCCCAGGCGTTCGGTCATGTTGCCGGCGTCCTTGAAGCGCTGGTAGGCGCGGCCGGGCCAGACGCCAGCGTCATGCCGGCCGCTGCGCACCGCGTCCAGCACCAGCATCGACAGGGCCAGGTTGGCCAGCGCGCGCTTGCCCGAGGACACCGGATCGGGCCGGTAGCCGCCCTGGATCTGGTTGGCCTCGAAGGCGGCGATCCAGTCCTGGCGCAGCGCCTCGGCCAGCTGGGCCTGGGCGGCCTCGACGGCGGCGTGGATGGCCTGCGGGTCGACGATCTCCAGCTGCTCGGCGATATAGGCCTCGCCCGGCAGGGTCAGGGCCAGTTCCTTGAAGGCGGCGTCCAGCTCGGGGTGGCGCAGCACGCTGCGCATCGCCTCGATGTAGGCGCTGTCCAGCACCAGCGGCTGGCCGGCGCGCACGGCCGCCAGGATGCGGTTCAGCGCCAGGCGCTGGCCGGCCTCCCAGCGGTTGAAGGCGTCGACATCGTGCTGCAGCAGCACCAAGAGCTCGGCGTCCGTCAGGCCGTCGTCCAGCAGCACCGGCGCGGAGAAGCCGCGCAGCAGCGAGGGCACGGGCGCGCCGTCCACGTTGACGAAGACGAACTGCTGCTCGGCCTGGTCCAGCACCAGCAGGCGCTCGCTGCCGGCCGCGCTGTCCTCGCCCTGCAGCTGCAGGGGCAAGGCCTGACCCTTGTGGTCGAGCAGGCCCAGCAGCACCGGGATCACCTGGGGCAGCTTCTGCTCCTGGCCGGGGGAGGGCGGGTTGGCCTGCTCCAGGCTCAGGGTGTAGCTGCGGGCGGCGGCATCGTAGGCGCCGCGGGCGCGCACGCGCGGCGTGCCGGCCTGGCTGTACCAGCGCTTGAAGGCGTCCAGCCGGCTGCTGAGGGCCGAGCCGGGGTTGGCGTCGGCGATGGCCTGGGCGAAATCGTCGCAGGTCACGGCCTGGCCGTCATGGCGCTCGAAGTAGAGCTGCATGCCCTTCTCGAAGCCGGCGCGGCCGACCAGGGTCTGGTACATGCGCACGACTTCCGAACCCTTCTCGTAGACGGTCGCGGTGTAGAAATTGTTGATCTCCACATAGCTGTCGGGCCGCACCGGATGCGCCATCGCGCCGGAGTCCTCGGGGAATTGCATGGCGCGCAGGCCGCGCACGTCCTGGATGCGGCAGACGGCGCGTGCCGAGGGCGTGGCCGCCATGTCCATGCTGAACTCCTGATCGCGGAACACGGTCAGGCCTTCCTTCAGCGAGAGCTGGAACCAGTCGCGGCAGGTGACGCGGTTGCCGGTCCAGTTGTGGAAGTACTCGTGGGCGACGATGGACTCGATGCGCGCGAAGTCGGCGTCGGTCGCGGTGGCCGGGCTGGCCAGCAGGGCCGAGGTGTTGAAGATGTTCAGGCCCTTGTTCTCCATCGCGCCCATGTTGAAGTCGGACACGCCGACCACCATGAAGCGCTCCAGGTCCAGCGGCAGCTTGAAGCGCGCCTCGTCCCAGACCAGGGAGGCGATCAGCGAGTTCATCGCGTGCTCGGTCTTCTCCAGGTCGCCGCGGCGCACATAGACCTGCAGCAGATGATCCTTGCCGGCGCGCGTGCGCACGCGCTGCTCGCGGGCCACCAGATCGCCCGCCACCAGGGCGAACAGGTAGGAGGGCTTGGGGAAGGGATCGTGCCATTTGGCGAAATGGCGGCCCTTGTTGCCGGGCTCGTCCAGGTCGCCACTCTCCAGCAGATTGCCGTTGGACAGCAGCACCGGGTACTTGGCCTTGTCGGCGCGCAGGGTCACCGTGTAGACCGCCATCACGTCCGGGCGGTCGAGGAAATAGGTGATGCGGCGGAAGCCCTCGGCCTCGCACTGCGTGAAGAAGCTGCCGCCCGAGGTGTAGAGGCCCGACAGCGTGGTGTTCTTCTCGGGCGCGCAGGTGTTGCGGATCTCCAGGCTGAAGTCGGCGTCGGGGGCGTTGTCGATCACCAGCATGCCTTCCTCGGCGCGGAAGGACACGCTCTCGCCATCGATCAGCACGCGCAGCACGTTCAGCTCCTCGCCATGCAGGCGCAGCGGACCATGGGCCACCGCGGCGTTGCGCTCGATCCGCATCTTGCTGGTGACCAGGGTCTTGGCCGGGTCCAGGTCGAAGCTCAGGTCGATGGCGCGGATCCAGAAGGCGGGGGCCTGGTAGTCGGCGCGGTGAATCAGGGTGGCAGTGCCTTCACGCATGGCGGGCATCCTCGTGGGGTTTGTAGTTGTGAAGCCGGCGCCGGGGTGGGGCGCCGGTGTCTCTCGCGGGGTCTTCCGGCCCGGGGGCTCAGACGCCCTGCTTCAGGCTGGCGGTGATGAACTGGTCGAGATCGCCGTCCAGCACCTTCTGCGTGGCCGAGGTCTCGTAGTTGGTGCGCAGGTCCTTGATGCGGCTCTGGTCCAGCACATAGCTGCGGATCTGGTGGCCCCAGCCGACGTCGGTCTTGGTGTCCTCCAGCTTCTGCTGCTCCTCCTGGCGCTTGCGCATCTCGTGGTCGTACAGGCGCGAGCGCAGGCGCTTCCAGGCGACGTCGCGGTTGCTGTGCTGGCTGCGGCCGTCCTGGCACTGCACGACGATGCCGGTCGGGATGTGCGTGAGGCGCACCGCCGAGTCGGTCTTGTTGATGTGCTGGCCGCCGGCGCCGCTGGCGCGGTAGGTGTCCACGCGCACGTCGGCCGGGTTGATCTCGATCTCGATCGAGTCGTCGATCTCCGGATAGACGAACAGCGAGGCAAAGCTGGTGTGGCGGCCGCCCGAGCTGTCGAAGGGGCTCTTGCGCACCAGGCGGTGCACGCCGGTCTCGGTGCGCAGCAGGCCGAAGGCGTACTCGCCCTCGACCTTGATCGTGGCGCTCTTGATGCCGGCCACATCGCCGGGCGTCTCGTCTTCCAGGATGGCCTTGAAGCCCTTGCGCTCGCAGTACTTCAGGTACTGGCGCAGCAGCATGCCGGCCCAGTCGCAGGCCTCGGTGCCGCCGGCGCCGGCCTGGATGTCGATGAAGCAGTTCAGCGGATCGGCCGGGTTGTTGAACATGCGGCGGAATTCGAGCTGCTCGACGGTCTCCTGCAGCTTGGCCGCATCGGCCTCGATGGCCTCCAGGCCGGCGAAGTCCTCGTCGGCCTTGCTCATCTCGTAGAGCTCGCTGTTGTCGGCCAGATTGCTGGTCAGGTGGTTGATGGTCTCGACCACGGTCTCCAGCGTGCGCTTTTCCTTGCCCAACTCCTGGGCGCGCTTGGGCTCGTTCCAGACGCTGGGGTTCTCCAGCGCGGCATTGACCTCGTTCAGTCGCAGTGCTTTGCGATCGTAGTCAAAGATACCCCCTTAGCGCGTCGGTACGCGCTGTCAGATCGGCGAGGGTAGAACCGATCGCGTTGATGCGTTCGATGTCCATGGTGTTCTGGCTGGGCGGCCGGGCGGGCCGCGATGCTTGCAAGCCCGCTATTTTTACATGCCGGCCGCCAGGGTTATCGATAGGCACCCGGGCCGGGAGGCGGGCGCGGTTTGTTGGCACACTGGCGGGCGTGAGCTTCCCCCTGCTGCTGCTGGCCAAATCCCTCAAGCTGATGGCCGAGATCGCCCTGCTATGCCTGGCGGGCCAGGCCCTGCTCGGCTGGCTGGCCGGGCCCGGGCGCGAGGGCAATGCCGTCTACCGCCTGCTGCGGCTGATGACAGCGCCGCTGCAGCGCCTGGTGCGTCGGCTCAGCCCGCGCCTGGTGCCGGATCGCCATGTGCCGCTGGCCACCGGCGCGCTGCTGCTGAGCCTGTGGCTGGCGGCCAGCGCGCTGAAGATCAGCCTGTGCCTGCAGATCGGCCTGGCCGCCTGCCGCTGAGTCCGCCATGCCGCGCCACGCCACGCCCCGGGCCCGCCACTGGCGCCGCAACCTGCGCCTCACGGGGGCCTTGCTGGCGCTCTGGTTCATCGTCACCTTCGTGGTGAGCTATTTCGCGCGCGAGCTGGACTTCGGCTTCTTCGGCTGGCCCTTCAGCTTCTGGGTGGCCTCGCAGGGCGCGCCCATCGTCTATGTGCTGATCGTGGTGGGCTATGCCTGGGCGATGCGGCGCGAGGACGCGCGGCTGCGCCGGGGCGAACCGGACGAGCCGGAGGGGGCGGCACCGGCCGCCGCGCCGCCGCGGCCCCCGGCCGAGCCGCCGATGGGTTTCTAGGCCGCGCGCGCGGCGTCGGCCAGGGCGGTTTCCAGCTCGCGCACGCGCTGCTTGAGCTGGGCGTTCTCCTCCTGCAGGGCCTGGACCTGCTTCTCCAGCAGGACCAGGGGGTCGGAGACGTCGACCGCGCCGCTGGGCAGCGGGCCCGGGTCGCCGGCGCCGTCCTCGCCCTCCTCGGCGCGCGGCTTGCGGCTGGCGGCCTTGCCCTCGCGCACCCGCTTGGCTGCCTCGCGCAGCTCCTTCTTGCCGCCGGCCACCGCGGCCTGCTGCTCCTCGGCGGGCAGGGCGGCGATGGTCGCGGCGGCGCTGATCGAGACCGTGCCGGTCTTGACCGCCTCCACCAGTTCCGGCGCGGCCGCCTTCTGGATCTTCTCGATCTGGGCCACGGTGGCGCTGCTGATGCGCGCGGCCTTGGCGATCGCCTCGCGGCTGGCCAGGCGCGGCTCGGGCGGCGGCACCACCACTTCGCCCTCGCTCACCGGGGGCAGCGGCGCCGGCAGCGGCTTCGGGCGTGCGGCCAGGATCTCCTTCTTGCGCAGGGCCAGCACGCCGCGCTGGAAGTCCGAGACGCTGCGCCGGCCCAGGTGCTGGTCGATCATCCACAGGTGCACGTCCTCCATCGACTGGAAGCGCGTGTTCTGCACGGTCTGGAAGGGCAGGCCATGCTTGCTGCAGATACCGTAGCGGTTGTGGCCGTCGACCAGGATGTCGCCCCACAGCACCAGCGCGTCGCGGCAGCCCTCGGCCAGGATGCTGCGCTCCAGCGCGTCATGCTCGTCGGGGGTCAGGGGGTCGATGTAGGCGCGCAGTTCGTCGAGGACGGTGATGTTCATGGCTGGGAATCGCTGAGGGCGCGCCGGCAAAAAAACCGCCGGCGGCGCAAGGGGCGCGATTCTATCGGGCGGGGATTTCGGCCGCCGCCTCGATCGGCTCCACCGTCACCGCCACCCGCGGCGCGGCGCAGCCGCCGCCGCGGATCACGCCGCGCAGCGGCGCCACGTCCGCGTAGTCGCGGCCCCAGGCCAGGGTCACATGGTCCAGGCCGGCCAGCACCCGGTTGGTGGGGTCCAGCGCGATCCAGCCATGCGCCGGGCACCAGACCGCCACCCAGGCATGCGAGGCGTCGGCGCCGATCAGGCGCGGCTGGCCGGCGGGCGGCTGGGTCAGCAGATAGCCGGAGACATAGCGCGCCGCCAGGCCCAGCGAGCGGCAGGCGCCGATCATCACATGGGCGAAGTCCTGGCAGACGCCGCGCCGCAGCGCCAGGGCCTCGGGCGCCCGCGTGTCGACCTGGGTGGCCAGGGGCGCATAGCGGAACTCGGCATGGATCTGCTGCATCAGCGCCAGGGCGCCGGCCGCCAGCGGCCGGCCCGGCGTGAAGGCGCGCGCGGCAAAGGCCGCCAGCGCCGCGTCGTGCGGGGCGAAATGCGAGGCCAGGGTGAATTCCACCGCCTCGGGCTGGGCGGCGCCGGCCTGGTAGCGCAGCGCCGCAGCCACCTGCTCCCAGGCCGGGCTGGCGGCCGGGTCGGGCGGCGGCACGGCGCGCAGGCCGGCCTCGAACACGCTGCTCACCGTCAGGCTCTCGTGGACCTGGGCATGGCTGAAGACCAGGCGCTGGTTGCCCCAGGGGTCCTGGCTCAGCGCACCCGGCTGGGCCTGCGGGCCGGCCCAGCCATCGGGCGCGGGCTCGATGCGCAGCCGCCAGTCGCGCACCTCCTGCCAGGGCGTGTGGCGCGGGCTCAGGCAGGCCAGGTGGTGGGCCAGCTCGACCGGCGCATCGTAGGCGTAGACCGTGTCGTGGCGCACGCGCAGCCAGCGCTGCACGGCCTCGGTCGCCGGGGCGTCGTTCATTGCCACACCATCCGGTCGACCGTGCCCACATGCGAGAACAGCTGGCGGCTGATCTGCACCGAGAGGTGCTGGGCCTGCTGACCGCAATCCTCCAGCAGGGCCAGCAGGCGGCGATAGCGGCCGTCCTCGCCCGGCGTGCTGATCTCGGCCAGCGGCCAGCAGGCCGGCTGGGGCAGGGGCAGGGCGACCTGGGCCGCCCATTCGGCCTGGTGGCGCGAGAGCTTGAGGAAGCGCTCGCGCAGGGTGCCGGCCACCCAGGCCAGCGAGCGCGGGTTGTCGCGATTGAGCACCAGCAGGTGCAGCAGCGGCGCCATCTCGCGGCTGCCCTGGAACTGGGCGCGGTAGGTGATGGTGGAATCGAACAGGGCCAGCAGCAGCGAGAAGCCGTCGTCGCTGCGCTGCACGCCCTGGGCCACGGCTTCGGCCAGGGTGCTGGAGAGGAAGTCCAGGCGCTCGATCTGGCGGCCCACGCTGAGCAGGCGCCAGCCGTCGTCGCGCGTCATGCGGTCGGTCTGGGCGCCGGTGATGGCGGCCAGATGCGTGTCGGCGCGCGCCAGCAGGCCCAGCACGTCGGACAGCGGCATGGCCCCGCCCGCGCTCAGCACGCTGCTCAGGTGCTGGCGGAAATGGTCGCCCGCCTCGTGGATCAGCTTCCAGTGCTCGGAGGACAGGCGCTCGCGCAGCGACTGGGCGCAGGACCGCAGGGCCTGCAGATTGAAGGCGACGCTGCGCGCATCCCGGGTGTCCGCCAGCGCATGGACCAGGGAGCGCTCGAACACGCGCAGCGACTGCTCGGCCGCCGGCACGCTGGCGCCCACCAGGCCATGCTGACGCGCCAGCCGGTCCAGCACGCGCAGCAGCAGCGGCGAACTGCCGCCGCGCATCGATTCGGCCAGCGCCTCCAAGGTCACCCGGGCCAGACGCACGCTGTTCTCGGCGCGCTCGGTGTAGCGGCCCAGCCAGAACAGGTTCTCCGCCGAGCGGCTGGTGACCGTCCAGTGCACATGGCCCAGGTCGGCCGCCTGCAGGGGGCGCGGCAGCAGGGTGGTGGGGTCGACGGCGTCGCGCGTCTGCACCCAGCTGTCGACGCTGGCGCTGCCGTGCTGCATCGACAGCCAGGGGTCCTGCGCGCTCTCGCGCGGCTCCTCGCGGCGCTGCGCCACGCGGGTCAGGCCGCCGGGCAGCACGCGCCAGCCGCCGCGCCCGTCGGTGACGGCAAAGACCCGCAGCACGGCCGCGCGCGGCTCCAGGCCGCCGCTGCGCCAGACCGGCAGCTCCGAGGGCCGCACGCGCGCCTGCAGGGTGTAGGCGGCGGGATCGGCGGCGATGCGCTCCAGCAGGGCCGCGCGCGCCGCCGGTGCCAGTCCCGCCACCAGGCTGGGCGCCTGGCTGGAGGGGAAGGTGGGGGCGACGACGAAGTCGTCGAGCTGCTCGCGATGGGCCTCCCAGGCCGCCTGCTCGCCGCACCACCAGGCGGTGCTGGCCGGCAGCAGCAGCTCCTCGCCCAGCAGGGCGCGCGCCACGCCGGGCCAGAAGCCGGCCAGGCCCGGGCTCTCCAGCCAGCCGGCGCCGGGCGCATTGGCCAGCACCACGCCGCCGGCGCGCAGGGCCTGCAGCAGGCCCGGCACGCCCAGGGCGGAGTCGGGGCGCAGCTCCAGCGGGTCGAGGTATTCGTCGTCGACCCGGCGCAGCAGCACGTCGACGCGCTCCAGCCCGTGCAGGGTCTTCAGGAAGACCTTGTTGTCGCGCACGGTCAGGTCGCCGCCCTCGACCAGGGTGATGCCCAGGTAGCGGGCCAGAAAGGCCTGCTCGAAATAGGTCTCGTTGCCGGGCCCCGGGGTCAGCAGGGCCACGCGGGCGCGCTCGCCCTCGGGCGAGAGGCGCTTGAGGCCCTGCATCAGGCCCTGGAAGCCCGCGGCCAGGCGCTGCACCGACATGGCGCGGAAGGCCTCCGGGAACTGCTGGGCCACGATCAGGCGGTTCTCCAGCATATAGCCCAGGCCCGAGGGCGCCTGGGTGCGCTGGCCCGCCACCCACCACAGGCCGTCGGCGCCGCGCACCAGGTCGAAGGCCACCACATGCAGGTGCACGCCGCCGGGCGGGCGGCAGCCGTGCAGGGGGCGCAGGTACTGCGGATGGGCATAGACCAGGGCGGCCGGCAGCAGGCCGGCCTCCAGCAGGCGGCGCTCGCCGTAGACATCGGCCAGGGCGGCGTCGAGCAGGCGGGCACGCTGCTGCACGCCGCGCTCGATGCCCTGCCACTCGTCGGCATCCACCAGCATGGGCAGCAGCTCCAGCGGCCAGGGGCGCGAGGACTGGCCACCCTCGTCATAGACGTTGTAGGTGGCACCGTCCTCCTGCACGCGGCGCT
>Ga0255338_1002567_pt1 | contig 25702 bp, 18 predicted proteins | sample MeOH1_35cm_T4_19_FD_203715 | JGI IMG/M metagenome (GOLD analysis project Ga0255338, IMG submission 203715) | Sandy soil microbial communities from University of British Columbia, Vancouver, Canada - MeOH1_35cm_T4_195 | ecosystem: Engineered > Artificial ecosystem > Sand microcosm > Unclassified ...
CAGCGCGCTGTTCTGGAGACAGGCAGAGCGGTGGTTTGGGCAGCGGAGCGGTCGACTTTGGGCAGTTAGGTTTCATACTCAAGTGAATCACGCCCTCACCGCCCTGGCACATCAATTCCCGATCACAACACTAGTGCCCCGGTTGATTGATATCTGACCAACGCAAAGTCCGAGTCGCGCGAGTAACCGCCTAGGATGATCTTGCCATTGGGTTGGACGGCAACGCTGTAGCCGTTGTCTTCTTGGGATGGTGAAACGTCCGTGATCACTTTCCCAGCGGTTCCGAAAGATGGGTCGAGGGCTCCTGGCGCAGCAGCCACGACCGCGATCAGCAATGCCGCTAACAACACCGAGACTGCGATGTATCGCATGGTTGTGTTCCTCTCAGACCAGCGGATTGGTCGTCTTTACAAGCAAACTTCAGCCTGCCGTCACTTCCAATAGGGCTCTACCAACCTCTTGACTGGAGGATTGTTCAGCAGAAGGTATTCCTTCTCCTTGTTCGGTGGACTTACCGTCCACCATCTACCCGCAATGGGATAGGAGTGGACCTAGGGCCCTTTCAATAGTGGGGGTGTGCGCGTGATGCGCTAAGGTAACGCCAGCCAGGAGCGAAGGGAGTGCCAAGAGCGAGGACGAGGACCTCGGCACTCCGGGTGCGGTTAGCGGAAACGCTTCCGCGACTTTGATCGAGCGGGCTCTATGGGCTGCGTTAGCGGTCCAGTGGCGAGATCCGCTTGAGAAGGATTGGCGAGGTCTTTAGACGCAAACTTGGCAGCGCTCTAGCACGGGTATGCTGGCGCCCAAGGTTAGCCCGCACGCCTAAATTAACGTCCTCGATGTTGGCCTATGCCGAGTGCCGAGGTGCGGGGCGAGATATATGCCAGATGGGGACAGAATTACATTGGACTTCGGGGCCGGTTACCGGGCCATCTTCTTCGCCTCAGCCCTTTGGCTTCGTCTCAACCTCTACTTTGGCGCTCGGCGAATATGTCTCTAGCTGCGCCCGCTCCGCCTTGCTGGTGAATCGCATCCAATTCTGTACTTATTGGTCCAGGCGCAAGGCTACACCGTCCCAAACTTTCGTCCATTCCGCGCGCGAGTAGCGGCGGCTTCCAGGCTGGTCGGCGCCTTGCCCGGAAGGGTCCCACACATCCACTTCGCCCGCCCGCACGTCTTCCACCAGCACGTAGTGCCCCGGGTGGATCAGCGCCACCAGGTAGTCCGGCGCGTCTCGCTTGGCGTCGGGGCCGTTAGTGATCTTCCATAGGCCGTCCCAGGTGAGCTTGAGTCCCCTGGGTTGCAGCCCGTGCTTCTCGGCGGCTTTCGCCAGGGCGCCGAGCGTAGTGCCGCGGTGATCGGTCTTCAACTCCGCAGCCAACTCGTGCAGGTCCACCGTGGGTTGAGCGGCACGGCCCAGCACTTCGGCCAGTACTTCCGGCCCGCACAGGGAGCGCTCGCGGTCGCGGGAGTGCTGCTGCCCTTGCGCGGTGGCCATCGCCTGCTTCCACACGGCCTCGGCGTCCTTGGGAACGTCGCCGCCATGCATCCGGGCGATGCGCCGCACGGAAGCGTGCACCAGGGGGCTCTCCGGGTACTGGCGCATGAACTGGATGAACTCGGCCTCGGGGTCTTGGATTCCGGGTTCCGGCTTCCGCGTTCCGGGCTTTGCGTTTTTGGCCAGGGCGGCGGTGAGGACCGCGTGCTGATAGGCCGCTTCTTCTTCCAGGGTCGGCAATGCCTCGCCGGTGGAGGAAACGGGGCGATCTTCCAGCGTGATCGCGGCGGAGGCGCTGTCGCCTCCACCTGAGACGGCCCGGACCGGCACCGGCTTTCGGGACCCGAGCTTCCGGGCTTCCTCGAAGGTCCAGCGCTCTCCGGCGGCGGCTTGCTTGAGCTCCGCGAAGCGCTTCCGGGCGGTAGAGAGGTCGTGCCGGCGCGCGGCGGAGAAGGCAAGCACCCACCGGGCGCGCGCGGCCTCGCGGGCGGGGACGGTGGCACCCGCCCCCCGGCTGCCCGCCAGGATGCGCTGCGCCGCCGCTTCGGCCTGGTCGTACCGGCCGGCGTTGTAGGCATCCAACGCCGGCTGAACGGGCGAGACGCCCGGCTTTACTACCGCGCCCGCCGACGGCACGGCGGCAGGCGCGTGCGGCTGCGCATAGCCGCCATAGCCCGTAGGCGTATACACCGCCCGCGGCGGCACGTGCGTGGCCTGGTAGGCAAACCAGGCGCCTGCCCCAGCAAACAGCAATCCTGCCGTCGCCAGTGCGCGGTGCTTCGGCGCGAACTGTCCTCGGTCCATCTTCACTCTCGCTTCGCTTCTCGCTTGATTACTTGCGAACCGGACTACCGCTCTTCTTGAAGCGAGCGGCAAAGTCCCGGGTGAGCGTAAGATACTGCTCGCCGAACTCCGCCGAGGGCTCGATCTCCGTGCCGGAATGCCATTGGTTGAACGAGTTGATGAGCACCCAATCCGGACTGTCCCGGAGCGCCTGCTCCCAGAGGGCGCGATACAGGCCGCCCTCTTCCCGCTCGATCACCAGCGACGTCTTGGAGCCGGCGCGCGCGCTCTGCTTCCGGTCGTCGCAGCCGGGCGAGAGGGTGACCACGGAGATGCGGCCCGCCGCGCGGCCCAGCAAGATCGGCACCCGGTAGATGTCCGCCTGCACGCGCGCGCAGACGGTGGGGCTGCGCTCCGACATCCGCGGCAGGTAGCTCAGCGTCTGGAGCCCATCCCACAACAGCACGTCCGCCTGGGACGCCCCTTCTCCAATGATCCGCACCCCCGGCGCCGACTTGGTCGCGAGGTCGCCGAGCACGGTCGCCCACTGGTCGGCGGAGAGAGCGCTGCACACGGGGGCCAGCGCGAAGATCACCGGGCGGTCCCCCTCGCGCAGGTAGCCGGGCTGCTTGCCGAACGTCTCCATCAGGTAGGAAAGGTCCGCGGCGGCGGCTTCCGCGTCCCGGTTGCCGGGCAGCTTCTCCCACATCACGGCGACTGTCAGCCCCTTGCCGGCCGCCGCCGCGACCAGCGCCCGGAGCGCCTTGTCCGTGGCGTCTTGCCGGCCCCACCAGCTACAGACGAGCGTATCGATACCCGCGCTCTTCGCCTGGTCCAGGTGCTTGTCGATCACGGCGGGGTCGGTGCTGTCGTAGGCGCCGAGGGCCGGGAAGTGCGCGTGGCTGGCGATGCTCTTCTTCTCCGCCTCCACGCCATCCTGGTGCAGCCACTTCCCGCTCTTCTGCGGCGTGCCGTACCAGAGGTAGTAGAGCGCCAGCACCCGCCGCGATGGGTTGGTCAGCCGGATGGCCGCCCGCGCCGTGAGCGGCTCCGCCGCCGGATCCGCCGGCACGGAGATCGCTGCGGGCGCCGACGGAGCTGTGGGCGCTCCCGGCTTCACCGGCGGCTTCCGGATCTGCGCGCCTGCCCCATTGGCCACGGCAACCGCCAGGGCCGCCACCGCCGTTCCGAACCGCATCGTTTGCTTGATCTTCATCGACCTTCTCCCCCAGCCCCCTTCCCAGTGCGGAAAGGGGAAGCCTGCAATCCAGCTCCGCATCGGCAACCGGCCGAGAGTTAACCTGATCTCTTAAAGCTAAACGCCTAGTGCTTGTCGCCCGGCCCCACCAGCAGCACCTCGCCGTGCCAGAAGCGGCGGAGGTAGGCCTCCGGCCAGACCCGCTGGCCGAGGGAGGGGTCGGCCACGTAATAGCGGTCGCCCTGGATGCCGGTGAGCACGGCGAAGTGCCCCTGATGGAAGTAGAGGATGGAGGGCCGCGGTAGAGCGCGCAGCTCGCCCGGCGCCACCCGCCGCGCCTCCGCCACCAGCCCCCGTGCTTCCGCCGCGCGCTGCAGCCCCAACATGGAGGTGCCCCGCCGCGTGGTACCCGCGGCCTGCGCGAGCTCCCACTCTTGCACGGCCTGCCCGTAGTGCCGGCATACCGCCGCCAGCGCCGCCGGCCCGCAGTTCTCCTGCCGCTCCTGCCGCTCGAACACACCCGCCGGCCACACCACCTCCCGCATCACCGCGCGCTGCGCCCGGATGGCGCTCACCACGGAGACACCGAGGCACGGAGTGAGCAGGACGGAGAGACCGAGGGCCAGCTGGAAAGCCAGACGGGAAGCGCGGGGGCGTGGAAATGAAAGGGACGGAGCGAAACCAGTGCGTGGTCGGGACCTCGAAAATCGAGAATCCGAAATCGCAATTCGCACGGCCTGAGTGCCCAGCGCCAGCGAAAGCCACAACGGCGCGACCGGCTTCCACGCGTGGTGGAGCAGCGAGACGGCGGGGAGCCAGTAGCGCTGCGGGTCCTCGTTGTAGCCGATGCCGAGCACGTCGTACAGCGCGAAAAGGGTGGGCAGCGCGCTTACCAGGAACGGCGGCAGCCACACCCACGGGCTCTCCCGCCGGAGCGCCAGCAGCACCAGCGGCGGTAGCAGCAGCAGGTAGTGGTGCTCCCACACGTCCTTGTAGCAGAGCAAGTAGGCGGCACTCGCCAGCGCATACAGGTGGAGTAATGGAGTGCTGGAGTGTTGGAGTAATGGGTGGGAACCCGCTGGCTGCTTCTCGGCTCGCCACGCTCGGTAGGTGAACCACAGGAGCAGGGCGCCGACCAGGGCCACGGCCGCCAGGCGATAGCGGAGATACAGCTCGATTCGCTCCCCGGAGAGGGCGTAGAGGAGCGCCATGAGGCCCTGGTTGCCGCCGTGCCAGGTGGGGCGAGGGTCGGCGTTGGTGTCGGTAAACACCTTCCAATCGCCCGGGAACCGCTGGAAGTACGCCCACGAGGTCACCCCCAGCAGCGCCACCGTAGCGAGCGCACTCTGCCGCTGCCCCCGCAGCAGCGCAATCGGCAAGTAGAGCAGCGGCATCATCTTGAGCAGCACCGCCGCGGCCCACGCTAGGTCCGCTTTGATTACACCACGGAGATACGGAGTCACGGAGAGGAGAAGGGTAGAACCAGAGGTTGCCGCATGTGCCAGATGCCTCGCGGCGTCTCCGTGTCTCCGCGCGGGATTTCCTCTAATCCAGCCCACATACGCCCAGAAGACCAGGCTGGCCGTGATGAAGGTGAACTGCCCGACGTACAGCTCCAGGTAGTACGGCGAAAACAGGAGCCACATCGCCGCCAGCGTGTACGGATGCGCAAACAGATCCCGCACCCATCCCTTGCGCTCCCACTCCTCTCCTCGCGGTGTCTCCGTGTCTCCGTGGTGAACCAATTCCCAGGTGATCCGGATATTCCGCAACAGCGCCAGCTCGCACAGGCAGAGCCACACCCCATACGCCGTGAGGTGCGGCAGCCAACTCAGCGCGAGCCCCAGCGTGTAGGCCACCAGCGGTGCGTAGCGGAAGGCGTACGCGTACGGCACCTGCTCCACATGGCCGCCGATGGTGTAGACGGACTCTCCCAACCGCGCCTTCACCCCAGCCGCATAGATGGAGAAAAAGTCGCATCCTGGCCCGAAACGGTGCACCGCGTCGTTGAACAGCCCGTTCAGCGCGCCGCTATGCAATGACATTAGGAAGGCCAGGTGCCAAACAATCCCGAATACAAGCAACAGCGCGGGCCTCAAATCACCTAGACCGACGCGTTGCAGTGGAGGCGTGGTAACACACCTGACATCGGGAGAAATAGGAATTGAACGCGTTTCCAGAACAACCTCAATATTAGAACTAGGTCCAAATCATCCAGATAAATCGTTCAACGCCTCAGCCAGTTTGTGGGCACCTGCCACTCAAATAGATACCAATACTGCTTGCATTGCCCGACTGTCATTCAGGTTCCCCGCCAAACCTGGGCTCGAGGCGCCGATCACTACTTGATGCTCCAATCGATTATCAATGTGAAGGGAACCTCCGGCACGTTCAGGTATTGCGGCATCAATTTGGCAGTGCAGTACGACTAAATGCGGGTATCCAAGGCTCTTTCTAGTCAGGTAGCTTTCGCAGTAAGACTAAAAGCAGTACTAAGCAGATAATCGGCAATCCTATTAGAGACGTCAGGTTCACATGCCCGAAAAGCAATTGGTCAGTCAGTGCAGTCGCCGGTACAACTATGCACATAGCGAGGACGTAGAGGCGAAACATGTGACGCCTTATGGTCCCGGAGTCTGGTTGTGGACCATTCAAGCGCTGCCGAGTGCATCCACCTTCCTTACTGTTGTCAACTTGAGCAGGTGCAGATTGCTGCTCCACGCGTGGGCCAGAATCTTCGTCGCTACTCATAAGACACCTCTCCATGTTCACCAATCACGAGTACACTTCATTTAGAAAGATCGGCCCCGGAGCAAGCGGAAGAAACTCTCGTGTGGCTTGCCCGATACGATAGCGCGCGATCCACTGCGTCCGCATCGATATGAGTTCCAAGTGCAGCTAGTCAAAGGACTTCGGTGGCAAACGCCTTCCAAATCCGAAACTAAACCCTAGCTTGAGGCCTCCAACGCAGAAGGCCTCAAGCTAGGGCGCCGGCTAATTAGAAGCCAAACTCCGTCAGCAAGCAAGCTGCCGTTACTTTACAGGCATAGCCTGTAATATATGTCAAGCATGCCACTCCTACAACCCCTGTGAAGGAGCCAAGTTTCTGCATATCCTTGACCACATTAGCGATTTCAAGTACAGCTAACCGACCCCAGGCACCTGCTCCACCTAGTACAGCTGCGAAATTCCCCGCTTCGTCAGCGAATTTCGTCTCGTGTGGCAGTCCATCCAGTGCATTGCAGAAGCATTTAATCGCGCTCGCGATAAATCCGATACAAAGCGCCAACGCTGCCAGTGAAGCAGGTCCATCCGTTACCACCGACATGTAACCAAACAGACAAGCCGCCACGGTGCATGCATCTCCTGCCACAACCCAACTCTTGCCAGTCGGATCGCAGCGGGTCGCGGGATTTGATTCACAGTATGAAAACCAGTTAGATTCAGCTTTCGCAGGATCCTCACTCACGAACGTACCAGTCACGGGATCCAAGTAGCGCGACTGCATGTAAATGAGCCCGGTTTCATCGTCGCTCGCATGGCCTAGACTCCCCGCGAACTTGTGACTACTCGAACTCGTCCCGCTACTTGCTCGCACCGCTCCGTAGACATCATACTTCCGAGTCGCAGTCAGATTGCCACTACTGTCCACCTCGCCCAGCACGCTACCCAATCCGTCGTACAGATACCATTTTACAGTACCAGTGTTGTCATTACGCCGATACTCTGGCCCGCGCACCCCCTGCAAGTACGTGGCCACATTGTAAGCCCCGCGCCTCTCCCGCACCAAACTGCCGCCATCTAATATGTTGTCAGTTGTCGTGCCATTTATAGTCGCTTGCCGCCGCAATCCGTCGCTACCGTAGACGAAGGTGCTGGTGTCTGTGCCAGTTACACATTCGATCAACCGGTTCTCGCCATCCCATGTATTAGTGCGGCCTCCACCGGTCAGAGTGTTGCCGTTTGCGTCGTTGGTATAGCTGCTCGCGCCGCGAGAAAGCAGCATGTTGGCGTTGTTATAGCTATAGCTCTCGCTGGCAGAGTTTTCGGTCTTGGACAGCCGATTGCCCATCGGATCGAACGTGTAGCCCTGCGTAGTGCCGTCCCCATAGTCCACGCCAGTCAACCGATTCAGAGCATCATAACTGTAATCCTCGGTGCGAATTGGACCACTACTATCGCTTACGCTACTAGCCAACCGGTTGCCGTTGTTGTCGTAGGTGTAGTCGTTCTGCACCAACACGGATTGTTGCCATCCGGTCATTGGATCGATGTAGTTCCAAGTGTTCTTGAGTTGCGCTAAATTGCTACGAGTATAAGAACTGCTGGGCACATGATCATACTGATACTCGGTCTTGACATAACTAACCGGCGACCCACTCTGGTAAGTGATGTTGGATATCGCTTCGTGTATCTTGCCAGTTGTATCCAGTACGTAACGTACGTCTCGTCCTTGATCATCCTCTACCTTAAGCAACATCCGCCTGATCTTGTCCGGATTCTCTTCAGGCAGCACACTCGCACTTCCCGCATAGGTGTATGTCCAGGTGCCACCTCCGGGAAGCGTCATGGTTTGCCGCTCGCCGGTGGGGAGGTACGTATAAGAAATAACGCCAGTGGTGGGGTCCGTGACGCTGGCCACCCGATCATTGCCAGTCTCATAAGTCATACTCGTGGCACCGCGCCCGTCGGTGACACTCTCAGTACGACCATTCGATCCATAACTGTAGCTCACAGTATCGCCCGGCAAAATGGCCTGGGTCGTCTGCCCGACACCATCGTAGGTAAAACTGCTGTTCTGTAACTTCGAGTCCGTGGAAGAGATGAGCCGGCCGGCCACGTCGTAACTCATGGAAGTGGTGCGGTTCAGGTGTCCCGTCCCTGGATCCTGGACCACCTGCGTAAGGTTACCCCAAGTGTCGCCATAGGTGTTCTCGGTCACCACGTCGTTCAGGTTCGTCTCGCTCAACTTCTGTCCGTAGCTGTTATACGTATACTCGAACTGCTGTCCCGTCGTGCCGTAGCGCGCATCCCGCACCCACTTTGTCTCCCCTCGATTGCCAGGACTTGCGTCAGTGCTATCGTAGTAGTCGAAGGTAGTCACGTTCCCGTTGCCGTCCGTAACGCTGGCCTTCTGGAAATACTTGCTAGCGTCATAGTAGGTTGTGGTGAAATTGTTTGAAATACTATAATTTGGGTATGTATAATCGGTGACCAGGCTTCGCGTGAGCACGTTCCCATGTGGACCATAGGTCGCTAGCGTTGCCACGCCGCCCCAGCCGGCTAGCCAGGTCCGCGGATCTTGCCAAGCACTCATGTGGAAGGTCACGTTGTTAGTGTTGTCGTATTCCCACCAGTAGGTGTCCCAGCCCACGTCGTTCCACGGACCCACGCCCGCCGCCCGGAGATGATCGTCGGTCGTCACGGATACGTCTCTATGGTAGTCCGTGGTAGAGGTGGGGCTGGCCCAGACGTTCCAGATTCCCCAACTACCCATGGCGATCTCGAACCGCCATGTCAGCGAGCCGCCACTGCTCGGCTCGGTGACCGAGGTCACCCACACGGTGTCAGTAGCCGGCCCAGAGTACAGGTTCTGCATAATGTCGTAGGTGTACGACACCGTATGGCCCAGTCCATCTGCCACAGAGGCGAGGAGTCCAGCCTCACCGTTAGAGGTGGTGTAGGTTAACGTTGTGGTACGGTTCTGCCCGCTCGGGTCCTGGTGTACCTTCCAGAGGTTGTAGTCGTTATTGTACTCGTACGAGACGGTGTAGATCGGATCGTTGCTGGCGTCGAAGGGTCCCTGCACCTGGGTGACGCGGTAGACCGGTGCCATGCTGCTGCCCAGGTTGCTCCACGTAAAGTCCAGGTAGCGCCCGCTGGGGTCCGTTACCCGTGTTAGCAGATTCTTCGTGGCCAATCCACCTAGGTTCAGGGTAAGGGCGTAGGTGAAGACGGTTTGGTTCCCATGTCGGTCGGTAATGCTGTCTAGCACCCGCTCACTGCTCGGGGTACCGTCCGCGTCCGTACCGCCGGAGACAAAGTGCTTGACAGTGCCGTCCATCCCCTTCTGGTCGTCGGAAAGGATTTCGGGGGGACCGTCCGCCAGGAAAGTATCGTAGTCGCTGGAGAGTTCGTCAAACATGTAAGACGGTGGGGAATAGAGGCCATCTGCGTCCCGCTTATAGGTGTGCTTACCGCCGAAAAAGTCGGTGCGCGGCACGTCGTTACTTCCAGCCTCATCGATCCGTACGTCATAGGCGTGGGTCCAACCCACGCCGAACGGACCCACCCGCTCATCGTTGCTGTTGTAGGTACGCTGCATGGATAGGCCTGAACCCCGTGCAGTAGAAACCTGAATATCCGTGAAACTCTTGAACAGGTTGCCGTTGCACATGTTCACGTCACGAAAGCTTTTCTGCCATGGCAGCACGCCGTTGAAGGCGGCGTTCCGGTGCGCACCCCGGCCCCGCACTGCCCCCATTTCCTTTTCTGATAGCTCCCGGACATCCAGCTCTCGCGCAACATCCTGCTCTTTGGCGGCGATCTGCTTTCGCTGCTCGGCATCCGGCGTCTGCGTCTTCCCGTGCTTCGGGCGCGCTTGCGGCTTCTGAAGTGCTGCTGCGGACGGTGCCTGCCACAGAAGCAGACAGAGGACGGCCATGAACCCAGCCAACGGACGCGTGCGGCGATAGTTCCAGATCTTACGCATCAGACCAACCCCCAGAAGAAGGCAAAAGTAAAAAGTTAAAAGGCAAAGGGCGAAGCTACGCCCACCGTGCTTGCAGCCCGGGTCGAAAGTCGGATCACTTCCCCGGCTCCCGACTCCTGACCCCTATCCTACGGCGCAGGCTCGTAGGCGTAGAGCACCACCGGCGAGAGGCTGCTGTCGTATTCCTTCTTGGCGAAGTAGACCCACTTGTTCCAGGTCTCGTGGGTGCTCGCCAGGCCGACGGAGAGCAGGCCCGTCCCGGCGAAGGCGCCTTCAATCTCGCTGTTCAGGCTCCAGTGCGCCCAAGTGGTGGAGTTGGCCGGCGTGTCCGGGTCGTACACCACCGTGTACCGCTCCACCGCGTCGCCGGGAGCGAGGGTGGGGGCGAGCGACCACTTGAGCGGGGCGGCGGTCCAGCTCGCGTCCGCCACTTCCTGGCAGCCGATCTCCGTGTTTCCGCCCGCCGCGGAAACGGTGTGGTAGGCGTTCACGCTGCCGGCCCAGTAGGAGGCGCCGGTAGGGAGGGAGGGCAACTCGAACTTCAGGAAGCTGCGGCCCACGCGGGAGGGGTCGCTGGCGAAGCCGGCGTACAGCCCGCCTTTGTAGATGCGGCTCCCGAACTTGAAGTCGAGCAGCGTGGGGTTGCCGTAGCGCAGGTCCAGCCGGCTGTCGACCGTCTGGTTCTCGTCGGCCACGTGGTATTGCGGCACGGCTTGGATGCTTACGGGATCACTAGCTACCCAGTAATACGTTACTTCGTTTGGATCAGCCCCGGGCGGCGGCGGTGGCAGTTCCGAACCGGCGCTGGACGTGGGGACCGTCGTCACCCGGTACTCGTAGGTGGTGCCGTATTGAAAGTCGAAGGAGTCCACCCAGAATTCATCGTGGGTGTTGAATGTTGCCAACACCGTACTGGTGGCGGGATCGATACGCTGCACCACAAAGGATGAATCCGGGAAGATGTTCTCACCCCCGTCGTTCCACTCCACCCGGATTGTCTTCGGGAGGAAGATCTGGGTGATGCGCACATCGGACGGCTCCGGTAGTCGCATCGGGTTGGCGTAGAGGTAGCTCCCTACGAGGCCCTGCAACTGCCGGGCGCCGAGGCGGACCTGTCCCCCCGGCAGCACCGCGAACACCAGGGTGCATAGCAGCAAGCCCAACAGGGACCAGCTCCAGCGTCGCGCGAAGCCCGCCACGCGAACCCCCGTCATGTTACGTCGACAAACCGCTTGCTCTACCAAGATCCACCCCCGTAGTCGCCTGTGCACCGGCACGCGCTCGCTAGTTGGATAAGCGTAACCGATATTCCTTTGGACCGCGGGTATCAAAAAAGTATCAAAATGCCCGCCGAGCGGGCAAAGGACCGTGTTGCTACTGGAAGAGGGCCAGCAGCCCACCGCGCCGGTCTACCTGGAGCTTGTGATAGACGCGGCGGAGATGACTTTTCACGGTGATTTCGCTCAAGTGGAGTTGCTGGGCGATTTCGTAGTTAGCCAGACCCTTTCCGGCCAGGAGGGCCACCTCGGCCTCTCGTCGCGAGAGTCCTCGTTTGAGCAGCACCAGACGGCCCCGCTCGGAATCCGGGTTGATCGCAGCCAGAGTATTGAGCGCGGGAGGGGGAGGCAGCGAGCCACCCTGCAGGGGAGGGGGAACCCACTCCAGCCAGGCCCGGAGGAGCGGGTCGCCGGGCGCCAGGGTGGAGACCGAACGCAGACCCAAGTTAGAGGCGTGCACCAACTCCGGGTCCTCCGGATCCGTAGCAACCACCACCAGCGCAACCACCGCCGCCACGGTCGAATCCAGGAGCACTGTGACGCGAGGGTACCAGCCTCTACCACGGAATAGCATCACCCCGGCGCCACTCCCCTCGGAGGCGGCTGTCAGCACCAGCAAAAGTAACTCGCAACCGGTCTCCTCTCCCGCAGTCCCCGGATCTTCCCACCCCATAGTCGCTGCCTACTCCCTTGCCAACCCCAAAGTGATGACCCCGCCGAGATGCGGCGTGGCTCTGTTGGAATAGAACTGGGCAGAGGCACTATTTGTTGGACATTTTTTAGAAGCCTGTCAACCAGGCTTCCGAATGGCACAAGGAGTCGGTAAAGCGGGTCTGCTCACGGGGTTCGTTTCAGCGGCGCAGGTGAGCGACCGTCCAGTCTCCTTCCCGCCACGTCTTTACCATCTGGAAGGCCTGCCCGTGGCGGAAGCCAGCTTCTCGCACTCTTTCCAGCCCTGGGAGCGCGGCTACCCGGTGGACTTCCGCGGTGACGACGAGGTGGGGGAGCAGCGCCGCCATCATCTCGTGTTCGAGACGCGGCCCCGGCATCCGGAACCAGAGTGGTGGGAGCACCGGCACCTGGTGGAAGAGTTGGCTTACCAGATCGGAGTGCCCGGTCCGCTCGATTTGCCGACTGAGATCTCCTTTCCCCGTGGAGCCATGCCGCCCCCGGGCACGGCCGGCAAGATCGTGCTGCACAACGACCCGACCACGGATGCGAATAAGGGCTGGCCGTGGGCCTACGCCGCCGAGTTCGTCCGTCGGCAGGGTCCCGGGGAAGTGGTCTTGATCGGCAGCCCCGGTCCGGAATTGCCGGGCGTCATCGATCTGCGGGGCAAGACTCGGCTGGTGGAGACTGCGGCGATTATCGCCGCGTGCCGCTGCTATGTGGGGTCGATTCCGGACCGATGTGGCTTGCGGCGAGCCTGCAGGTGCCGACGGCGGGTCTCTACGGCACGAGTTATATCTCCGCCTATGGTGCCATCCAGCCCCGCAATCCCCGTGCCGCCTACCTCCAGGCGGAGGGTCCACTGGAGCGCATCCCCACCGAAGCCGTCGTTGGCTGGGTCCGACACGTCATTGAAACCACGCGGCAGGGACAGCAGCCGTCCGCCGGACAGCAGTTCTGAGCGCGTCCGTGTCGAGCGAGCAGCAAAAGGAAAGGAGCAGGGAGCGATGGGACGGGAATCACGCAAGGCCTACCCGCGGCGCCTGGCCGAGGGCTACTTTCATAAGTTCTTCGTCGGCGAAGGCATCGACATCGGCTGTGGTGAAGATCCGGTCCCCCCCACTTGCGTCGCCTGGGACCTAGAGCAAGGGGACGCACAGCAGCTGCCCGGGCTGCCGGTGCACGCCTTCGATTGGGTCTACTCCAGCCACTGCCTCGAAGATCTCGCCAACCCCTGGCAAGCGGTGCAGCGGTGGTGGGAGGTCCTGCGTCCCGGCGGACATCTCCTGGTAGTCGTGCCGGACGAGGACCTGTATCAGCAGGGCTGCTGGCCGAGCCGCTACAACCGGGGTCATCAGTGGACCTTCACCATCCATAAGACTCGGAGTTGGAGCCCGGTGAGCATCAACCTGACCGAACTGGCGGCGACGCTCCCCCAGCACCAGGTGCTCCGGCTACGCACCTGTGACCAGGGTTACGATTATTCGGGCGGGGTCTGGGACCGGACCGGCGGTGCGGCGGAGGCGCATATCGAGTTAGCGGTGCGAAAGCTGGCATGGCCCAAACTGAGCGGTCGCGCCGGTAATGGCAGAGGGAGATAGACAGCGATGGAAGATCCCGAGCTTCTCGACTGGGCCCAGGAGGTCACTGGAGATGCGGCTATACCCGCCACGGCGGCTTATGCTGAAGCCCTTGCCGGCCTGGATTGGCGTGGCGCTGACCGGGAGTTCGCGGCACAACTCGTCCAGGAAGTCTACTGGCTCCCACGCACGCCGCCGACCCACCGCCATTTCTATCCTCGTGGGAGCTCGCGCGTGGGCTTCCTTGGTTGGGGAGAAGATCTGGACACCGTGCTCCAGACGGATGCGGCAATTCTCGCCGCACTCCAGATCACTCCCCAAGCCCTCGGAGACGCGCTCAAACGGCTACTCGATTCGTACATTGGAGCAGTCACGGAGCTGAGTGACGACTTATCCGTGAATCTAGACCCGCAGGAGCGGGAGCGCCGCATTGACGATCACCTACTGTCGGCGGGCTGCACCACCCATTCCGTATCAGCCCGGATCTTTCGCGGCTATCAGCAATGCCCGTTCCCGGGCTGTGTTTATGCACGGCGCTTCTGCCCCCACAGTCACCTGGACTTCGTGATCACCGATCGCCGCACGGGCGAGAAGATCGGTGGGCCGGGTCTCATCTGGCACCTCATCGGCGAGCACGGTTTTTTCGAGGGCCTGCAGTCGACTTATCGCGTGGAGCCGGAACGACTCGTCCGCACCCTAAACCGGGTCTGATATGGCACCTCATCAGCGAACACGGATTTTTTGAAGGGAAGTGGTCGACCCATCGCGTCGATCCGGAGCAACTCGTCCGTGTCCTGCGTCTCGTCTAATAGTCCACCGGAGGCCTGTCGGCACACTCGCACGTGAACTCAAGTATGTGGCCGAACAGTGACCGCGGCCTGATACCAGGCACCTCGTGAGCCAAACACGTATGGCGAATTTCCCCGTGATCCCCAATGTCACGAGCGATACCGAGGCGCAGCGGCTTACCGCATTACTGGGCGAAACCCCACATCATCACCGCCACCTTCAGGGTTGCCACCCATCCGCGACGTGACCCGGTTCTGCCAGCATCCGGCACCCCAAGAGCCACCTCGAACAGCCCGGTGTGATCCACTTGCCGGGCCGCGCGGATCGCAACGCGGAGAGCGCTGGTAAAACTGTTCGTCGTACCAGTCATTGCACCACTCCCGTAGTCGCCCGTCTGCCATACCACTGCATCCGGCCCAGCTCTCCTCTCGGTCGTCGGGCACCGGCACTTCAACGTAGCCGGCATCACCGCGGAGCCGGCTCACCATCGAACCCAGGCCGGTTTTCGGCACCCGGCGAGTAATGCCGCGGGCTGCGTTGGTACAGGTGGCATACTCCCACTCCGCTTCCGTAGGGAGAGCAACGTTTGCCCAGTCACAGTAGGCATCTGCGTCATTCCAGGAAACCCAGAGACATCCCGGCTGTGACGCGCTGCACGAGCATTTCTGGCCTCGTAACCTGTGGCGTTCAGGAATCGGCGGTATTGGTCGAACGTGACGCGCTCTTGGTAGATCCAGAAACCTGCACTGATCTCGACGGTATGGAGATGCTCTCGCTGATAGATCTCACCTCCCATGCGGAAAGTGCCGGGCGGCACATAGACGAGGGTGGCTCCGTCGACAGGGTTAGTTTTGGTGCGCATGTTCATCTCAGGTGGGCGGCATTCGCTTTGGAGGGAAGGCGGTGGTTCGACCTAGGCGGTCCAGATACATCCGTAGTTGCTCGGGATGACGAGATTCACGGATGAGTTGGCTTGGACATTGAGGAGGTTTCGCTGGCCCTCGATCTCCTCGGTGTAATCACCTGCTTTGGGAAACTGGGAGAAGGAAACCGTCTTTTCGCTATCCGTGAAATTCAGTGCGATCAAGCTGAACGTGTTCGTAGCCGGCTGGAATCGGTGGAACAGCAGCACGCCCTGATGCGTGTACTGCGGATCGTTGTAGAAGAAATGCTCACCCGACCGGAACTGCTCACCCGACTTGCGGATGCGAATAAGGCGGCGGACGAGTCGGATCAACGTGCTTCCAATCTCATCGTAGAAGAAGTTGAAGTCCACCGGCCGATAGATCGCGACGCGCCCGGTGCCTTGATCCGGGACGAAGTAGTCCTGGCAGAATTCCTGGCCCTGCCACAAAAACGGTGTGCCCTTGGCCGTCAAAAGCCCGATTAGGTAAGGCTGTACCTTGAACCACTTCTCGCAGCGATTGCCGACGAGGAGTAGCTCGTCCCGACGCCGAGCGCTGTCCGGATCTGGAAAGTGGGTGCCATACGCGCAGATGAACCGCTCATGATCATGGCTTTCGAGATACTGCAAGGCCGACTTCGTTACGGTAACGCTGCCGGGATGAGTGTGTTCGTCGGGATAGTTGGGCAACCCGAGCCGCAGACCAAACTCGGCCAGAGCCCCGGATTCCCCGCGAGCGCAGCGTTTAGCGGCCTCCATCGTCTGGTTCTGCCAGGCAGAGTTCGCCACGGTGTCATAGAGCACATGCTCAGCTGGGTTACGGTCGGTGAGGTACTCGGCGATCTGGATCAAAGACATCTCGCGGCCCGGCGTGAAGAACCGCTGGTAGTGATCCGTGGCCGCTGTCTTGCCGGCTACGTGTGCTCGCACTGCCTCGGAGAGGTCAGCAAAGCCTCGCTGGCCGAGGGGACGAGTTTCGTCCCAGTACTCCGACACTGCGTCGTAGCGAATGCCATCAATGTGGTAAGCCTCTAGCCAATGGACACAGACCGTGAAGAAATAATCTTGGGTCAGTGACTCGGTAAAATCGGCGCTCTGAAAGAACTGATCCTCGGCGTAGGCTCCGGTGAAGGGGCTGCGGCGCCCGAGGGCCGAGTACAGGCGGTGATAGGGAAACCGGTCTTCCACGTGTCCGAAGACGCCATCCAAGATGACGGCAATCCCGCGCCGGTGTGCCTCGGACACAAATGCTTGAAACTCCCGTCGCTTACCCAGGCGCTCATCGACGCCAAAGTAGCCCAGTGGCGCGTAGCCCCAGTCGATCCGAGAGGCTACATTCGTAATCGGCATCACCTCGACTACGTTGATTGCTAAATCCTCGAGGTAATCCAGAAGCGCGGTCGTCTTCGGGAAGTCACCGCCCAGTTCGGAAACGTTCAGTTCGTATACGACCGCATCCCGGATCGCAGGCGTTTTAAACTGTTGTGCCTCAATGGCTGGGTCGAAGGAGAAAGGCTGGTAGCGCACGGTGATCGCCGACAAATCGCCGACCCCGTATTCACGCGCAAACGGATCGATGATGCCCTCCAAGTCGGGCTGACCACCGGGCCGATGCGTCAGTACATACCGGTAGACATAGGTTTGCTCACCGCTGGTCGCTCCCCACCCTCTGCTCCCGACCGGCTTCAGTGTAAGATCGTGGGTGTCCACGGTACCGGACCAGTAATCCAGGCTCTGACCGTTATGAACAAGCTGGCCATGCGCCAACTCCTTCCCCACGGGGTCAACGCCTTGAATAAACTGGTCGCGCTCATGAATGATGCGAACGACGAGTCGTCCGTCCGCGGGACTGATGCCGGGCAGGAGAACACCGAAGTCTATGAGACCGGGCTGGCCCACGCTCTCGCGTGCTCCGAGCCGGTCCAGTGGAAGCAGATTCACAGGGATACTCCTCAAGTCCTCAATGTGTGGGCGCCCAGCAAGCGGACCCAAAAGTCACGGTCGGATCGCCCTACCAACGAAGCGCGACCCTCTCCGGCGATACGGTACTGACGACCAAAGCATGGCGCTGGACCTGTCGCGAGCCCAACCGCCAAGTCAGGGGCAGTAATCGAATTGGGGTCCGTCACAAACTGCAAATTCAAGTCGCTAGGGGTTCACCAGCCCAGGGCGTGAAATGATGGGTTAGGAAGTGGGTGCTCTTGTAAAGAGCCTGCCCTTATATGCAAGAGTCTAGCACCGCATTGATTGGTTGTTCAACTTCCTGTGACGAGGTTGCTCTTCCAGCGCGCGAGGTGACCAAACCGATGGGCGAGTCCGCAGATCAACCGCGCAAGATTCGGGTTGTCAAAATGGGAGAAATCAGAACGGTCAAAGTGTGTGTAGGCGCAGCACGGTGCGTATTCTGCGACGCAGCACGTCGAGCGATCTATGGGGGTACTTGTTCAGTTCAGCACCGGAGAACCAGGGGGCTCGTATCCTCTTTCCAATAGAGCGTCTGGCTGCTAGTCAATCACTTACGAGTATCCACAAGTTCAAGAAGGAACCACCTGGTTGCTTGAGCAACAGCATAGTGATCCGCCCAATGCGATGGGCACACTTGGGGATGCTTCCGGCATCCCAGATTAGAGGTATTCCCGTGGACCAGCTAGAGGAGAAGTACTACTCGGAAGAGGAGCGGAAGCTCTGCGACATACTGCGTGCTACTTGGCAACTGCGTCTTGCGAATCTGCTGGAGCCGGAGCAGGCACAGGCGGCATTTCTCGCCCAAGCACGAAGAACAGCAGGTGCCTTGGGTGGGGTCGTAGAGTATCACCAGTCTGAGGCGGAGGAAACGGAGCGCTTGCGCGAGCGCTAAAAGCAAGTTGCAAGCCGTTGCGCGGGGTCCTAGCAAAGGGGCCTCTTTCGCGCAACTGGCCAAGTTCTACGGTGCTGAGCCTGTCGACGAAAGCATGCGGCCTTGGCAGTCTCCGCTGGGCAGTCGTTGATGCTGCCCGTTAAGGAGCGAGAGATGGGCGACTTGGGGGATGCAATTGATTGCTGGAACGCCGCTCTCACGGAAGAAGCGCGCTGGAAACGAGAACTCCTCGAAGAGGTCAATACCCTAGAGCGACGTATCGACGAGACATTTGCGCCGTTCCGACAGGTGTCAAACCTCCGGGAGAAGCGGGACACCCGAGCCCTCTGCGCGATGCTCCGTGAACCTAGCGATGCGGTCCAGAGTGTGACGGTGACCGCGTTGGCAGAGATCGGCGATCCTGCCGCGCTACCGGCACTGGGCGAATTACTCACCAGATGCAGTAACGAGTTTCTTCGTGCCAAGGTGGTCGGCGTTCTGGCGGGGCTGGGTGGAGTCGAATACGTCCTCGTGGCCGCTCAAGACGAGAGCGAGGTTGTGCTCCAAGCAGTTGCAGTAGCACTGGCAAAGGTCTTTCAGGACAGCCGCGTTCCAATTGCGGTAATTGAGTTGCTGGGTCATCCCTCACTCCCAACCAAGTCTTGGATTGCCTGGTCCCTAGGTAAGCTGAATTGCGTGCCGGCGGGTCGCGCATTAGCCGACGCACTCGAAACAGCACCACCAGAGATCCACCCTCACCTGGCCACTGCGCTGCTGCGGCTGTCACCGGTCGAAGCGCAGATCTGGACAGGCCAGAGCCGCGCCATTCCGATCCTTCTCACCTTTCTCCGAAATGACCCGGCCACAATAGGTCTACTCTATGGCCCCTGCGGCTACCGCGAGAAGCGAGGGGATGACGTAGAATACGGCGCAGCATCGGACGAGGCAAGGGCCCTCCGCCCTGCTGCCGCGTTGGCGCTCGGCTTGGTGGGTAACCCGGAAATGGCCAACCTACTTGGTATTTACCTCGACCGAGACCGTTGCCCCGGCGTGCGCGCGAGTTGCGCGGTTGCGCTTGGTCGCCTTGGAGGGGCTGGGGCGCTCGAAGCCCTGTCGCACGCAATCGAGGATAGTGACGTAGAGGTGCGCAGGTGCGCTGTCACCGCACTCGCCGCGTTCGGCGACTCCGCCGCCGACGTACTCAGTAGAGTTTTGAAGAACGAGCCGCCTGACCTGTGTCAAACTGCACTCGGCATACTGGAGTCCCTTGCGTCCAAGGAGGCGGCTACAGCCATTACGGCGGGCTTGGGGTCTGCGAGTCAGAGTATTCGTCAGGCGTCGGGAAAGGCACTTCTTCGTCTGGGACTGGTAGCCATCGAACCGTTGTGCGAGTCGATGACGTCGTTCTTCGGAGAAAAAGAGCGAGCTGCGAAGGTTCTCTTGCAATTTGAGCCAAAAGTGATCAAGCAAGGCCTCGGCATCTCGGACATTCGACATTTGGTCCGGAATCTCATCAGTGCCTGGGGTAGCGCCCGCGACGACCAAGCGCCCAACATTCGGATCGCGGCAGCCACTGTCCTCCGACAAATCGAGCGAACGCAGCTCCTTGATGGGTTGAACGCTCGTGGCGATCGGACGTGGGTCGTAGAGCAGGTCTGCGCCGATCTGACGTCAAGCCACGCCGAGCTAGCGGAACAGTGTTTGCAATTGCTCGTCTGGATCGGCAAAAACACCGTTACGGAACTCTGCAGCGTACTATGTGCTCGTCAGCCAACCGCCAGGCAGCGAGCCGCCCGGGCCCTCGGTGGTATTGGCGATCCTCGGGCCGTGATCCCCCTGCAGCACTGCCTCCAAGACCCCGAGGTAGATGTACGCATGGATACCGTAGGTGCTTTGGCAGCCATCGGTTCCCCAGAGGCGGTAGCCGCGTTAAGGGCAAGATTACCCATGTTCGGCCTGTTTGGCGGCGAGCGTCATGCCGGAGTCTTGTCGTCGCTAAAGGGCGCGCTCGCAAAATTCCCATGATCTCCTCACTATAGGCGACTATACGGGGACCCCGAGGCCAGGCTGCGAGCAGGAAGACTTGGCGATGATGCGGAGTGTGCAAGGCTGGTGCCCCGTTTTTTGCCTCTTATCTATCGGCTTCTGACTGAACGCTGGTTCTTGCGACTTCCTGGGGCAGGAACGACCCAGGCCAGCAGGTCGCAAACCAATCCCCTCCATCAGCCTTCGGTTTTCGAGGAGCAACTCGCTGCCGCCCGACATCCCGTCCCTGAGAACCCAACTGTATCGGCCGTTGGGAATGGACCGTAGAATGCCGCCGCATCTCTTCGAAATGAGCTAAACGGCGTGTCCCTGGCCCGGTCAGGGACGGGTACATAGCTTGTTACTCTACAGTTCGGGCATCCTGGAGAAGCATTTCCTGGAGTTCCAGAACGAAGGGCGACGGACCGAGTGCATACCGTGCGCCAGTGTAGTCGACAAAATGTCCCGAGTAGGTGATGTGCACCTCGTGCCGTGCCCGAGTGAGTCCGACGTAGAAAAGCCGGCGTTGCTCACGCCGTCGCTGTTCATCGTCGCTCGCTCGCGGAATACGGCCGTTCTCCATCCCCATCAAAATCACGACGTCGAACTCGCATCCCTTCGAACTGTACAAGGTGATGAGATTGAGGTGCTGTGGATCTCCGCCTTGACCGGCAAATCGACGAACCGTATGGTTTTCTAAACGGCCGCCCTCGCTGCAGGCAGCAATGAGTTTGTCGAGCGCACGCTTATCGTCAACAAGGTCCGGTGGAGTCGGACTGAAGAGCCGATGCAAACAATCGGTATTCAACCGGCCAAGCCATTCACGAAGCATCAAACCCTTGGTGCGAGTCTCCCAGAGAAAGCCGACAAGATCCCGCCGGGACACATACGCCGACTCCTGGGTTGCGAACTTCCGATCGAATGCGTGCCAGGTATCCAGCAGGCTCGCGAGGCTGGGATCGCCCGCCTCCCAGCCTCCGCTGGTCCAAGCGGCGCAGTCTTCTATCCAAGCAATAAGAGGTGTTCGGACGTAAGGTGCATTTCGGTCGACCCGGAGATAGTCCAGCCCTGACCTGTCCGCAGCGGCAGCAATGACGTCGCCATCATTCTTATCCAGGTAGAGCACCGCAATATCGCCCAGCGTACAGCCAGGCCGGCGTTCAAGAATTGTCGGAATCAACTCAAGACAGATCCTATCCGCCTGCTGGATGAGGCCTTCAGGATGCTCGTAAAGGTCGACGGTGCCCTGGTCGGCGCCATCCGGAGTTCCATAGTTTCGTTCCTCGCCCAAGGCGACCATCGATGCCCGAATGATCGTTGTGCCGCAGCGATAGTTCAAGCGCAGTTGGACGCGCTCAACCAACGGGTGTTCGGCGAGCTCACGAAGGAGCGTTGGATCGGCTCCCGTAAAGCCGTAAATTGACTGATCCGGATCACCGACCACCAGAAACCGAATGCCGGCATCTTCCAGCAAGCAGGTAACCAGTCGGTGGAGTGGCAGTCCAAGATCCTGGTACTCGTCCACCACCATGACCGGGAAGGTAGCCCGCAGTTGCCGGCGCACCCAATGATGGTTCTCTACCAGGGAGAGGCCGTAAAGCACCAGGTCGTCGTAGTCTACTCGATTTGCACCCCGCAGCCCGGCCACATAAGCACGGCACAACCTGGCGACATCTTCTTCGTCCGCACGCATCGCCTCCGCTGAAGGACATGTCCGACGATACAACTCGACTAACTGCATCCAGTGGGAAGGACTGCCCTTGAGGCGCCCACAACCGTTGAACGCGCGACGGAAGATTACGTTCCGCTCATCGTCAGAAGCTACGAGTAACGACCGCGGTAAGTCAGTCGAAGCCAGGTGGGCATAGGGCATCAGAATATGCCGCTGACAGAATCCGTGCACGGAACCCACGAAAGTGTTCGGTTGGTCACCCAGGCCGAGCCGGGCGAGACGTCGCTTGAGTTCGCGAACACATTCGTTATTGTAGGTGACGCACGCAAGCCCTCGTGGCGGCTCGACCTCTTGAGCCAACATCCTGGCCAGTTTGACGGTAAGAGTTTTGGTCTTTCCACTTCCCGGACCCGCGAGTACCACGCAACTGCCCCGCGACTCATACGCGGCCCACTGCCCGCTGTTAGACCGCAGTTCTCTGGCCGATTGTAAGTACGCAGGGCTAAAGGTGGATTGCTCGCGAAGCGACATGCCTAATGGCCTCCGAGATATAGAGCGGGCAGGCTGGACGTCGAAGGCTAATAGCGAGCCGTTGCGCGAAGCGCCCTTTTCCGATCGCACCCACGTCCTTGAGAAACTGTTCGGTGTCGAGCGTATCAGGATCAGCTTTCCACGTACGGGCTCGCCTTTTCGCGGCCCCATTCTCGGTCAGGTCTTCCAGGCCATCGCAGATCTCAGGGTGCAGCCCGGATCGAAACAGCTCGACCTCAAGGGTGTGCTCGTTCAGGTAGATACCGAACTTCGCAGCGGACGCGGGGATTTCATCGTCCGAGATGCCCGCCAGGATGTTCGGATCCGTCATCTCGGCCAGCAGTTTTCGGACGCGACCTTCTCCCAGCGATCCTCCGGCATTCAGAGGGTCGAGATCGGTCAAGACGACGAAAGGAATATCGAGACCGTTGCGACCGAGAAGGCGCACGTATGGCAAGAAGTTTGTGCCTGATACCGAGCAGACGGTGATCCCCAACGGATCGAAGGGGATACCAAGTAGCTTTCCAAACACGGGAAGAAGATACCGTTCGCTATCCCCCTCGACCAAGATGACGGCTTTCGCGAACAGCATCTCGGCGCGCGTGACATCCAGGTATCGCTCAAGCTCCAGAATGCTGGTCTCATCGAGAGACAACCCTGCGCTTGATATGATCTCTGACGAAGCGCCGTCCGGCCCCTTACGAATGAGTACGAGCGAGCGCAACGGAGCCACGCTAGCGATGTGCGGCGAATGGGTGGTGAGGATGGTAGTCTGGTGCTCTTGCTCGGATAGCTGTCCCTCCGGGGCATCTAGGTGAGGGCGCGGGCGGAGAAAGTCGCCATACACGAGTCGCTGGATGTGGGGGTGCAGGTGTGCTTCGGGTTCCTCGATGGCCAACAAAGTATGATCGCGACTTTTGAGACCTACCAATTGCGCCAATTCGAGCGATTTCAAGGTCAGGTAGACGAGATTAGCGGACCCGAGGCTCGCATCTGCGATTCCCCGCCGCTCCTGATCGATCAGGAGGCGCAGGGCGCGGATTAGCCGATCCGGATCGGTAGGAGTAAATGCGAGAGAAGTGTCAACGGCGTGGGGCACTCCAACCATGCGAACAAGCCGCTGCCCAATCTGCCCGCTGAGATCCCGGATCTCCGGCGTATTCTTTACCACATCCGTGGCTAGGGATACGTTTCTTGCGATCTCGGCAAGGTGGGACTTATCAATAGTTCGAGCGACCTGATCAAGCAGGGGCTTGAGGGGTGAGCGGGTCCAATTGGCCAGGTCTCCCTCGGCATCCCGGAGGGCAGGCAAGACGTCCAGTGGCAGACGTCTTCGGAGGTCGTATCGGATCTTGACCTCTTGACGAGTGCCACAGTAGGTGAAGAATTCGTAATCGCCCTCGTGTGTGGGATCTCCGTCCAGGTCGGGACGAGCTTGAAATACGAAAGTAAGCCGCGCCGTTAGTGGTTCCGAACAGACCAAGCAGTCAGCAAGCAAGGCAATCAGGTTATTATCATGCTCATACTCTACAAAATCTATCGCCACGGCGATCCGGTCGGTGCGCTTCAGCGGCCGTGGCAGGCCATCCCAGAAATCGGTCTCCCGCAATTGCCGTGCAGTATCCGGAAGCGACGGATCTAAGACGAGCCGGAGCGCGTGGATGAGGTTTGTCTTACCAATCTTGTTTTCGCCCACTACCACCAGATGACGATCTGTGGCAAAGTCTGCATTTCGGAAATTGCGAAAGTTCTTGATCCGGATTCTTGACAGCCGCATTGCTCGCCCATCGTGGTCTCTAGACATACTCTTGTCGCTAGCCGCATCAACGCACCAGCTTCCTCTTGGTTGCCTATCTACCGTTAGAGCAATAGCTCCTCTAAGTCCTCCCAATTGCGTCCAATTGGTGCACCAGCAAGCCAACTCTAGATATCCATAGTGTCACACTTGAGTTTGACTTGAGCCCGACAGACGAGCTACGAACGCCTAACGTAGACGTTACATGCTCTTGCGATTCACCCTCGGCTTCCACGTTCAGGGCTCAAACGGCTACTCCCGGGCATTTAGCCAATACCATCCGATTGGCTGGTCGGGTCTGCTTCCGGCCTAACATTGGCTACTCGTCTCTTGACTCCAGGTACCGGTACGATATGGTCAGGCTAGGATAGCAAACAAACAAAGTTGGGAGGTAAGTATGGCGATTACGAAGCCGGCAACACAGCAAACCTATCGTTCAATGGAGGGTGTGACGTTAGCCTTTCTTGAGCAGCAACGTAGCCTCTCGAAACTCAAATCCACCGTTACGGCAGCGCAGATCGGTAAAGTATGGGAAGTCCAAGAGACGATGCTCGCCACCTTCGCAGCGATGAACCGAGACGATTTGGAAGCCGCCACCAGCCTAGATGAGTTTTCGGGACTGATTGACGAAGCGACGAAGCTCATTCGGAAGGAATTACACCAGCAAGACGGTATCGAGGAGTTATTCGGCCCCGATTTGAACCAACTCGACTTGGTTCGGGAATGGCTCGAGCCACAGATCCCCTGGTTCCTCCTCACCCGACTTGGGCAACCCGACTCCATGGTCTGAGCACGCCCACCACTTTGCTCCGTAGTTGGACAGCGGTCGCCGCATAGCGCGGAACACACAGCCGGCGCTAAAAGTCGTCGCTGACGACCTTCGGTCCCCTGCTGATCCATCCAAGTCACCGACAGTCGCGAATCACTATCGCATCGCCCTTCCCGCACATTGCCCCTTTCTGACACGGTAACACGAGTAACCGAGCGTCCTTCGGTGCGTTTGTTGAGACATCAACGACGCACGGTGTCCCTTCTGCCAGGGACCGGAGGGGCAGCATGGCATACGACCGGCCGGAAGGACCAAGTGTCTCCTTCACCAGTTCGCGCACATTCGATGAGTGTCGGAGACGGTGGCTCCTGAGCTATGCAGCCGACCACTTACCCGGGCCGACGAACTGGCAGGTGATTCAGCGGAAGAAGCTGGCGCCGTGGGAGACGTTTGCGCGTAAGGTCGTTGACCACGCGATCTCGTCCGCGCTTCGGGACTACAAGCGGCAGCGACAGTGGCCGGATAATCTCCGAAAGACCAGGGCGATTCGGTTCTCCTATCCGAGTGAGCCCGTGAGAGCCAAGATGGCCGTGGGCCGCTGTTCGAGCCGTCGTTGCAGGGAAGCCACGCTCCGGTCGTTCCCCCGACGGTGCTCGGTGTGGAG
>Ga0255338_1002568_pt1 | contig 25688 bp, 24 predicted proteins | sample MeOH1_35cm_T4_19_FD_203715 | JGI IMG/M metagenome (GOLD analysis project Ga0255338, IMG submission 203715) | Sandy soil microbial communities from University of British Columbia, Vancouver, Canada - MeOH1_35cm_T4_195 | ecosystem: Engineered > Artificial ecosystem > Sand microcosm > Unclassified ...
AAAGAAAGGGCGCGCCCGGGACCTTAAGCAGCTTGCGCAGCTTCGGTTCTCGGACGCGCCCCCATCCCCAACGGATAGTCGCACCGCTCTCCAGCGGATCAGATGTAGCGGCGCAGGCTCCGGGCGAGCTCTGCGGCGCCGGACTTCTTCTTCGCCTGGACGGGCTGGTAGGCCACCGTGGCGTGTTCGTGGCAGTAGGGGCCGTGCTCTTCCGAACGGCGGCCGCAGAAGGTGAAGTTGTCGAGCGACGGGTCGCCGATCGGCCACTTGCACATGTGGGCGCCCAGGGTCAGCACGGTGGCCGTGCCGGGGCTTTCGTCGACGTAGCGCACCGGCGCGGGGGCCGGATGGGCCGCCGAGACCGGCTCGGCGATCCGCCGCGGGGCGGAGGGCGAGGCCTGGGCCGGACGGGCGGGACGCGGAGCCTTGAAGACCGTGCGTTGCGGTTTCGAGGGCGTGGCGCGGCCCGAAAGCCCCAGCCGGTGCACCTTGCCGATCACCGCGTTGCGGGTGACGCCGCCCAGCTGCTTGGCGATCTGACTGGCCGAGAGGCCGTCCTGCCAGAGCTTCTTGAGAAGTTCCACGCGTTCGTCAGTCCAGCCCATCGTCTAGCCTCCCACCCAGAGGGTTCCGGCGCTGCCTGCACAGCACCGGATCAATATCTTGTGGCCCGGGGCAGATCCGCCCCTCACCAACCACCATCAGTAGTAAACAAATGCCTTACGGCCACAATAGGCGCCATGGCGGTCATCCACAGGAACTAGATGTTGAGTCGGAAAGGGGCGCCCTTGCGCCTCAGCGCCTCAGCGCGCACATCTCGGCCATGCGAGACCTGCCCATCGTCGAGACCGTCCTGCCCCCCGAGCCGCGCGCCTATCACGGCGTGAACTGGGAGGGGCTGAAGACGCTCTACGTCCGGGAGGTCCGGCGCTTCATCAAGGTGGGGATGCAGACCCTGGCCGCCCCGGTGGTCACGGCGCTGCTCTACATGCTGGTGTTCGTGGTGGCGGTCGGCGACGGGCGCGAGGTCCACGGCGTGGCCTACGGCACCTTCGTGGCCCCCGGCCTGATCATGATGCAGATCCTGTCGAACGCCTTCGCCAACTCCTCGTCGTCGCTACTGCAGGCCAAGTTCAACGGGCTGATGGGCGACTTCATGACCCCGCCCCTGACGCCTGGCGAGCATGTGGTGGGCTTCGGCGGCGGCGCGGCGACGCGCGGCATCGTGGTGGGCGTCGTCAGCATGGCCGCGGTGCTGCCCTTCGCCAGCCTGCCGATCGCCCAGCCCTGGGCGATCCTCTACTTCGGGCTCGGCGCGGCCTTCATCATGGGCTTCATCGGGATCATGGCCGGGCTCTGGGCCGAGAAGTTCGACCACATGGCGGCGGTCACCAACTTCGTCATCATGCCGATGACCTTCCTGTCGGGGACCTTCTACCTCGTGGAGCGGCTGCCCGAGCCCTTCCGGTCGTTCAGCCACTACAACCCGTTCTTCTATCTGATCGACGGATTCCGCTACGGCTTCACCGGCCAGGCGGAGAGCAACCTGGCCATCGGCGCGGCGATGACCGCCGTGCTCACGGTGGGGTTCGGCTGGGTGTGCCTGTGGATGTTCAGGACCGGCTACAAGATCAAGACTTGAAGATCATCCCTCCTCTTCAGGGGAGGGACAGGCCGCGAAGCGGCCAGGGTGGGGAAGTCGGGTTCAGGCGCGGACTTCGGAGCTTGAGCCTGAGACCCCCACCCGCCCGAGGCTTCGCCTCGGCCGCCCTCCCCTGAAGAGGAGGGATGACTACGCCCTCAGGATCTCCGAGGGCGTCACGCCCAGCAGCCGGCGCATCCAGCGGGCCAGGTGGCTCTGGTGGGCGAAGCCGGTCTCCAGAGCGACCTGGGCGATGGTCATCCGGCGATCCAGCAGCAAGGCGCGGGCCCGCTGCACCCGGCGTTCCATGACATAGGCGTGCACCGACTGGCCCATGGTGCGGCGGAAGAGCGTGGTCAGGTGGGGGATGCTCATGCCGGCCACCTCCGCCACCTGCTCCAGGGTCAGTTCGCCGTCCAGGTTGGCGTCGACGAAGTCCACGACGCGGCGCACCTGCGGCTTGGACAGGGTCTGGCGGCCCGCGAACCCGACGGCGGTGAAGTTCTGCAGCAGGCGCGTGGTCAGCGCGGTGGCGAGGCTGTCGGCATAGATCCGCCCGGCCGGAGCCGGGGCCTCCAGCTCGGCCATCAGGGCGCGCACGACGTGCTCGACCAACGGGTCACGAGCCCCGATCTTCGGCGCCAGATCCGCCCGCCCACCCGGCAGCGCCAGCGCCTCGGCGGTCGACGACAGCAGGCCGGGCGCGAGCCGGACCGAGACCATGTCGCAAGGCGCGTGGTCTTCCCAGACCCCGGAGGCGCCGCCGGGGACCAGGTCGAAATCGTAGGGGCTCTGCACGCGGTACTGCCCGATGCCTTCGCAGATGCAGTCGGTCGGCACGCCCGGCGTCAGGTAGAAGATCACCCGGTGGTCCGCCATCACGTGGCCGGGATAGCGGCCCGGCGTGGCATGGACCTCGGTCGCCGCCACCTGGCCCCACTCGCGCTGGCGACCGAAGGTCAGGGTCGGCTCTCGGATGTCGGCGAACTTGAACGGGTACGTCATGGGGCCTGCCTGAGCCTGCAAGACCAACGCCAGACCCCAGCGAAGTCAAAGGTCAAGCGACCAGCGGTCAATCGCGATCATCGAAACGTGCTCTCGTCCCTCGGAACGTGCGCGACCCAGCGGTGAGCGGCGCGCCACCCTCCGAGCCGTTGCAGGAGGACCCCTCATGACCGCCGTCGCCGCCTCTCCGGCCGCCTCCCAGCCGGGTCGGGACACGCTTCCACGCATCGTGGCCGCGGGTCTCGCCGGCGCGGCGGTCGACCTCGTCTATGCGAGCAGCATGGCGCTCGCCAACGGCAATCCGATCACCCGGCCCTGGCAGGCCGTGGCCAGCGGCTGGATCGGCCGCGAGGCCAGCCAGGGCGGCGCGGGCGTCGTGGCGCTGGGCCTGGCGACCCACTTCGGCATCGCGGCCTGCATGGCCGCCGCCTACGTGCTGCTCGCCCGCCGGATCCCGATCGTGGTCACGAGGCCCTACGCCACCGCCGTCGTCTACGGCCTGATCCTCTATGTGGTCATGTACCTGGGGGTGCTGCCGCTGCGCTTCGGGGGCTTCCCAAGGTGGAACGACGGCAAGATGGCGCTGGATATCCTGGCCCATATCGGCGTGGCGCTCGCCATCGCCTGGGCTGCCGTGCAGCCGGCCAAGGCAATTAACCCCAAGCCCGCCGCGGCGGCGCGGTTCTAATGGGCGACATGGACAGATCCTTGAACAGTCACGGGCGGACCCGATGAAGCGGAGCGCCGAGGCCTCGGCCGCGCAGGACATCGCCGCCCTGCGGTCGGCGCTGATGGTGCGCGAGCACCTGGGCTTCCGCCGCGCGTCCGAGGTGCTGGGGGTCAATCCCTCGGTCCTTTCGCGGCGGGTGCTGGCGCTGGAGGACGCGCTGGGCGTTTCGTTGTTCCAGCGCTCGTCGGGCGGCGCGCGGCCGACCGGTGCGGGCGAACGGTTCCTGGCCGAGGTGGAGCGCGCCCTGGAGCTGCTGGCCAAGGCCGCGGTGCGCGCCGGGGCCGCCGGGCGCGGCGAGGTGGGCCGTCTCAGGCTGGGTCACGTCTGGCCGGCCACCGTGGGCCCCGCCGAGGCCCTGCTGCGCGCCTACCGCCGCTCGGCCTTCGACGTGGAGCTGGAGCTGCGCGGCGGGTCGGCGGCCGAGCTGGTGGCCGCCGTTCTGGACCGGGAACTCGACGCCGTGCTGATCGACGTCGAGGACGCCCCGCCCGGGCTGGACCGCCTGTCCCTCTGGGCCGAGCCGTGGCTCATCGCGCGGTCGCTGGAAGCCCCGGACGAACCCCTGGGCCAGGCGCCGGTGCTGTGCGCCGCGGGCGACGACTGGGGTCGCATCCAGCGCCTGGCGGCCGACCGCGGCGGGGCGCGGGCGGGCGTGCGCGTCCAGATGACCTCGCACGACGGGGTGCTCAGCCTGGTGGCCGCCGGCGTCGGCCACGCCATCGTGCCCCAGAGCGTGGCCCACGCCACCCGCGCCAGCGTCGCCTTCGCGCCCCTGCCGGGGGCCGCGCCGCTGCGGATGACCGCCGTCTGGCGCAACGACCATGACAATCCGGCGCTGCGCCGGTTCGTCAGCTTGCTCCGGACGACGCCGCTCGAGGCGGAGGGCGTGGTGAAGCCGCTGCGGGCGGCTGGATGGCGGGGATGAACGACCCCGTCGGCGCGGCCCTGGACGCCCTGGGCGACCCCACCCGCCGCGACCTCTACGAGCGCATCCTGGCCCGGCCCTCGCGGATCGGCGGCCTGGCCGCCGCCGTGCCGGTGACGCGGCCCGCGGTCTCGCACCATGTGCGCGTGCTGAAGGACGCCGGCCTGGTCCGCGAGGAGGACGGCCTGCTGGTCGCCGCCATCGACCCCTTGCCGCAGCTGCGGATCTATTTCGACCGGCTGTGGTTCGAGGCCTCGGTGGGCGAGGGCTGGCTGCGCGAGCGGTTCGCCGTCTCGCGACGGCTGCATGCGCTTGGAGCGGATGCGCCGACGCCGCGCTCGCGGAGCGCCTGATGGAGGCCTGGGCCGGCATGCCGGCGGAGGCGCCGGCGGACCTGCTGCGCGCGTTCGCCGACCCCGTCCGCCGCCGCCTGATCGAGCGACTGGTCGCGGGGCCATCCTCGGCCGGCGACCTCGCGCGGCGCCTGGCCCTGCCCCGCGTCAATGTCAGCCACCACCTGGGCGTCCTGGCCGCCGCCGGCCTGGTGGATCTGCGCCAGCGCCAGGCGGCGGTGCGGCCCGAGGCGCTGCACCGCCTGCGCCGCTACTTCGACGCCGCGCTGACCACGACGGCAATGACATTGCCCGGCTTGGCGCGACCTGTGTCCCGCGCAACACAGATTTAGAAAAACCCCGCTACGGTTTGGTCTGAAAACTGCTGAATATAAGCAAACTGTACCCGCATGTTCCAAGTGTTGCTTCCAGTGCATCGCACGTTGCTGACACGTCGATTGACCCTGTTTGTCACGCAAACGTAACTCGCCTCACCGGATCCCATTTCGTGGGCCGAAACCTTCCTGTGGGGAGCGGGGCCGCCGAGTGGGGGCCGCCGTGAAGGGGATTTTGATTGTGAGCAAGCCTAACGTACGTGCGCGCCTCCTGGCGTCTTCGATGATCTGTGGCGTCGCCGTGGCGACCGCCGGGCCCGCGCTGGCGCAGACCGGAGGGACCGCGGAGGAAGTCGAGGAAATCGTCGTCACCGGTTCGCGCATCCCGTCGCCGAACCTGGAGAGCGTCAGTCCCGTCACGACCGTCGGCGCGCAGGACATCGCCATGCGTGGCGTGACGCGCACCGAGGACCTGGTGAACCAGCTGCCGCAGGTGTTCGCAGCGCAGGGGGCGATGCTCGCCAACGGCGCCACCGGGACAGCGACCGTCGACCTCCGCGGGCTCGGGGCCAACCGCACCCTGGTGCTGGTCGACGGCCGCCGCCTGCACATCGGCACGCCGTCCGGCAACCCCGGCAACACCGCCCCTGACCTGAACTTCATTCCCGCGTCGCTGATCGAGCGCGTGGAAGTGGTCACCGGCGGCGCCTCGGCCGTGTACGGCGCCGACGCCGTCGCCGGCGTGGTGAACTTCATCATGCAGAAGAATTTCGAGGGCGTGCGCCTCGACGCCCAGTACAGCACCTACCAGCACACCAACAACAACAGCGACGTCCGTGAGGCCCTGCGCCGCCGGGCCGCGGTGTCGCTCTACCCCGACCAGTTCGCGGCGCCGGACAAGAACGTCTGGGACGGCGCCGTCACCGACATCAACATGGCCATGGGCGCGAACCTGGCGGACGGCAAAGGCAATGTGACCGCCTACGCCGGCTATCGGAACGCCAAGAAGCTGCTGCAGAACCAGCGCGACTTCAGCGCCTGTAACCTCGGCACCTCCACCAACGCCATCTCGTTCGCGGGCTTCGCCTGCGGCGGCTCGGGGACCACGGCGCCGGCGATGTTCATCCCCGGCGGCGGCACGGGTTCCCAGCTCACCCTCGACCCGGCCGCCGCGGGCGGCCGCGGCTTCCGGGCCTACAACGGCAACCGCGACGCCTTCAACTTCGCGCCGTACAACGACTATCAGCGGCCGGACACCCGCTACACCCTGGGCGCCTTCGGGACCTACGAGGTGAGCCCGGCGGCCGAGATGTACGCCCAGCTCATGTTCATGGATGACCACACCAGCGCGACCATCGCGCCGTCGGGCATCTTCGGCGCGAACATGAACATCAACTGCGCGGGCAATCCGTTCCTGACGGCTGCGATGGTGACCGCCTTCTGTGCGCCGACCATCGACCAGCTGCCGGACGACCCGAACTTCCCGGGGACCCTGGGTGTGAATGCCGACGCCGACCCCACCACGCCTGGCCAGCAGGCCTCGGTCGCGGTGCTTCGGCGGAACGTCGAAGGTGGGGGCCGGATCAGCGACCTGCGTCACACCAGCTACCGGGGCGTCGTCGGCATGCGCGGCGAACTCGGCAACGGCTTCCGGTATGACGTCTACGGCCTGTACGGTACGGTCGAGTACCAGCAGGTCTTCAATAACGACTTCTCCCTCACCCGCAGCGCTCGGGCCCTCGACGTGGTGACCGATCCCGCCACCGGCCGGCCGGCCTGCCGTTCGGCCGTGCCCTCCCTGGCCGGCAGCAACGCCGACGCCAACTGCGTGCCCTACGACATCTTCAGCCTGACCCCCGCCAGCCCCCAGGCGTTGGCATACCTGCAGACGCCGGGGTTCCAGAACGGCGAGTATGTCCAGCAGGTGGTCAGCGCCTCGATCACGGGCGACCTCGGCCAGTACGGCGTCAAATTCCCTTGGGCTAACGACGGCATCGGCTTCGCGCTTGGCGCCGAGTATCGGCGTGAGCGTCTCGACCTGAACACGGACACTGCCTTCCAGAGCGGCGACCTGGCCGGTCAGGGTGGCGCGACCATGCCGACCGAGGGGACCTACGACCTCTTCGAAGTGTTCGGTGAGGCGCGCATCCCGATCGTCCAGGACCAGCCCTTCTTCCACAGCCTCACGGCCGAGGTGGGGTACCGGTTCTCGGACTACTCGCTGGGCTTCTCGACCGACACCTACAAGATCTCCGGGGACTGGGCGCCCACAGCGGACTTCCGCATCCGGGGCGGCCTTAACCGCGCGGTGCGGGCGCCGAACATCGTCGAGCTCTTCGCGACGAATGTGATCGGCAACAACGGGAACGTCGACCCTTGCGAGGGTCCGGTGGCCCAGCTGAACTTGACGGCGGCCCAGTGCGCCCGCACCGGCGTCACGGCGGCCCAGTACGGCAACATCGTCCCGAACCTTGCCGCCCAGTACAACGGTCAGACGGGCGGTAACCCCAACCTCGATCCCGAGACGTCGGATACTCTGTCGTTCGGCGTGGTGTTCACGCCCACCTTCTTCCCGGGCTTCTCGCTGTCCGCGGACTGGTTCAACATCGAGGTGACGGACCTGATCGGTAACATCGGGCAGGACGAGACTCTGCAGCGGTGTGCGGAAACCGGCGACGCCTTCTTCTGCGGGCTTATCCACCGCGCCCCGGGCACGGGCTCGCTGTGGCTGTCGCCGAACGGGTTCGTCGTCGACACCACCTTCAACACCGGCGGCCTTGAGGTCGAAGGCGTGGACTTCGAGGCGAACTATCGCTTCAATTTCTCGGACTTCGGCGCCACCTCGGCCCTGGCCGACTACGGCGGCCTGTCGATCAACTTCCAAGGCTCGTTCCTGGACAAGTACCTGGTCACGACTCTTCCCGGAGACGAGCCGTTCGATTGCGCCGGCCTGTTCGGTTCGATCTGCACGAACGGGTCGGCGCCGGCCGCCGCTCCGCTCCCGGAATGGCGCCACAAAGTGCGCGCCACCTGGCGCACGCCGTGGAACGTCGAAGTGTCGGGCACCTGGCGTCACATCGCCTCGGTGGACGTGGACTCGGAGTTCTCGGGGGCGTCCCATGCCGCCGGGCCGGACGCCAAGCTGGGCGCGCAGGACTACTTCGATCTCGCCGGCACCTGGGCGATCCGGGAGAACATGACCCTGCGGTTCGGCGTCAACAACATCTTCGACCGGGAGCCGCCGCTGGTGAGCTCGGGTGGGGCGACCGTCAGCAATTGCCCCAGCGGGCCCTGCAGCGGCAACACCTTCCCGCAGACTTATGACGCGCTGGGCCGCTACCTCTTCGTCGGTCTCCGCGCGGACTTCTAGCCCGACAGCAACCGCACGGGGCTTGCGCGGGCGACGGCTCCGGCCGCCGTCCGCCCAACCGCTCGCAACGATTGACTTCGTCACATTCCGAGACGAGAACGCGAAGCCTTCCAGTCCCCGCTGCCTAGCGCGGCGGGGACGTTTCATTCTGGAGGGCCCAGACAGTGGCCGAGACGACCTCCGCCCCCGTTCCCAGCGATCACATCATGGGCGTCTACGCGCGCGCCCCGCTGGCGTTCGAGCGAGGCGAGGGCTCGCGACTGTATACGGTCGACGGCGAGGCCTATCTCGACTGCATGGCCGGCATCGCGGTGACGGCCTTGGGGCATAATCACCCGAAGCTCGTCCAAGCCGTGAAGGACCAGGCCGAGAAGCTCTGGCACACCTCCAACATCTTCCGGATCCCGAACCAGGAGAAGCTGGCGAAGCTGCTGACGGACAACACCTTCGCCGACGTGGCCTTCTTCACCAACTCGGGCGCCGAGGCGATCGAGTGCGCGATCAAGACGGCGCGGAAGTATCACTGGGCCAAGGGCCAGCCGGAGCGGATCGATATCATCGGCTTCGACGGATCGTTCCACGGCCGGACGATGGCGACGATCTTCGCCGCCGGTAACCCCAGCTACGTCGAGGGCTTCGGCCCGCAGCTCCCGGGCTTCGTGCAGGCGAAGTTCGGCGACCTGGAGGGTTTGCGCGAGCTGGTCGGCCCGACCACCGCGGCCATCCTGCTGGAACCGGTGCAGGGCGAGGGCGGCGCGCGCTCGTGGACCGAGACCGAGCTCAAGGCCATCCGCCAGCTTTGCGACGAAACCGGGACCCTGCTGATCTACGACGAGATCCAGTGCGGCCTGGGACGGACCGGCAAGCTGTTCGCCTACGAATGGGCCGACGGCGGGGCCGACCCGGACATCATGGCGGTGGCCAAGGCCCTGGGCGGCGGCTTCCCGGTGGGCGCCTGCCTGGCCACGGCGGAGGCGGCCAAGGGCATGACCCCCGGCAGCCACGGCTCCACCTACGGCGGCAACCCGCTGGCCATGGCCGTGGGCGTGGCCTCGGTCGAAGAGCTCATCAAACCGGAACTGCTGGCCCACGTCCGCGAGGTGGCCGGCTACTTCAACCAGCAGCTCTCGGGCCTGAAGGACCGCTTCCCGGACGTCGTGCTCGACATCCGCGGCAAGGGCCTGCTGATCGGCATCAAGCTGGGCACGCCGAACCGCGAGTTCATGCAACTCGCCCGCGACAACCACCTGCTGATCGCCGGCGGCGGCGACAACTGCGTGCGCCTGCTGCCGCCGCTCACCCTCAGCCTGGACGAGGCCCGGGAGGCCATCGGCCTGCTGGAGAAATCCTGCGAGGCGGCCCAGAAGGCGGCCAAGGAAAAGGCGGAGGCCGCATGAGCCGGTCCGTCCGCCACTTCCTCGACCTCTGGAAGCTCGACGGCACGGACCTCCGGATCATCCTGGAGGACGCCAAGGCCCGCAAGGCCGCCCGCGCGGGCTGGCCCAAGGGCAAGCCCGACGAGGACCACCCGGCCCGCGGCCGGACGCTGGCCATGATCTTCGAGAAGAACTCCACCCGGACGCGCTTCTCGTTCGACGCAGCCATGCGCCAGCTGGGCGGCGACGTGATCATCTCCAACGCGGTCGACATGCAGCTGGGCCGCGGCGAGCCCATCGAGGACACCGCCCGCGTGCTGTCTCGGATGGTCGATGCGATCATGATCCGGTCCAACGTCCACGAGGACGTCGAGCGCCTGGCCATGTGGTCGTCCGTGCCGGTGATCAACGGCCTGTCGGACAAGAGCCACCCCTGCCAGATCCTCGCCGACCTGATGACCTTCGAGGAGCATCGCGGCAACGTCCACGGCAAGACGTTCGCCTGGGTCGGCGACGGCAACAACGTGTGCTCGTCGTTCATCCACGCGGCGCCCAAGCTGGGCTTCAAGCTCAACATCGCCACCCCGGCCATCTTCCACCCGGACATGATGGACCTGGCGCGCGCGGCCGAGCAGCAGGGCCAGGTGATGACCACCGACGACCCGCACGAAGCCGTGCGCGGCGCCGACTGCGTGATCACCGACACCTGGGTCTCCATGGGCGACACCGACCACGACGAGCGCATCGAGGCGCTGGAACCCTACCAGGTGGACGCCCGCCTGATGGGCGAGGCGGCCAAGGACGCGGTCTTCCTCCACTGCCTGCCCGCCCACCGCGGCGAGGAGGTCACCGACGAGGTCATCGACGGTCCGGCCAGCCTGGTCTGGGACGAGGCGGAAAACCGCATCCACGCCCAGAAGTCGATCCTGGCCTGGTGCTTCGGGAAGATCTGAAGCGAAGCGCGTCCTTCCGGCGACGGGCTCCTAGGACAACTCGTCCCGCTCGCAACCGCGCCGACGCGCCCTATATTGCGGCCCATGCCTGACCAGACCATTCCCGACGACGTCGTCGGCGCGTTCCAGATCGAAGGTGAGCCCGTGCGCGGCCGAGTGGCGCGGCTGGGTCCCGCCATCGACGAGATCCTGCGCGGCCACGACTACCCTGAGCCGGTGGCCAACCTGCTGGGCGAGGCCTGCGCGCTCGCCGCCCTGGTGGGCTCCAACCTGAAGTTCGAAGGCCGGCTGATCGTCGAGGCGCGCGGCGCCGGGCCCGTGCGCTACGTGGTCGCCGACTACGACACCACCGGAGGCCTGCGCGGCTATTGCCGGTTCGACGGCGACGAGGTGGCCGCCGCCTCCACGGGCTTCCTGCGGCCGGGCGCCAAGACCCTGCTGGGCGAGGGCGTCTTCATGATGACCGTCGACCAGGGCGGCGACATGGACCGCTATCAGGGCATGACGTCCATCGAGGGCGAGACCCTGGCGCTCTGCGCCGAGCAGTACTTCGCCCAGTCCGAACAGACGCCGACGCGCGTCCGCTTGGCCGTGGGCAGCGAGGGCGACGGCTGGCGCGCCGGCGGCTTCCTGATCCAGTACATCGCCGGCGACGACGCCCGGGGCGACACCCTGGAGGCCTGGGTGCGCACCCAGGCGTTCTTCGAGACCATCGGCGAGGATGAGCTGCTGGACACCGAGCTGGCCTCCGAGCGGCTGCTGTTCCGGCTGTTCCACGAGGACGGCGTCCGCGTGTTCGGCTCCAAGCCGCTCCGCGCCTTCTGCCGCTGCAGCCAGGACCGGATCGAGGCGGTGCTGAAATCCTTCGACCGGGCCGAGCGCGAGGACATGGTCGAGGACGACGGCAAGATCCACGTCACCTGCGAGTACTGCAGCCGCGTCTACGCCATCGCCCCCGAGGCGCTGGAGGCGGCGGCCTAGGGCCGCCCCGCCGGATCCCGCCCTTCTCCCCTTGCGGGAGGAGGTGGCCCTCGCAGCGGCTCGGATGACGGGTCGTGCGAGCCTGTCAGCCGCCATGGCGCGTCAGCGCCGACGAGATTCAACCACGGACCACACGGAAAACACGGACGGCTCAGCAGTCGCGGCCTCGTCCGTGTGGTCCGTGTGGTCCGTGTGGTCCGTGGTCGAATTGAGCAGCGCCTGCGGCGCGCGCTGAATTGGCGAGCGGAGCGCGACGCCTCATCCGTCACCCTGCGGGCGACACCTTCTCCCGGCACGGTGAGAAGGACGGAACCCCTCCCGCCCCCCGGTGACTGCGGATGGGTCCTCGTCGCCGACCACCCCAGTTGTGCCGTCCGGCGGCCCGCGACATAGTCCGGGGGTCGCAGACGCCGACTGGGGAGAGCAAAATGAAAACCTTCATGTCCAGCCCGAAAGGAGTTCCCTCTCACCTTCAGGACATGAAGCCCTATGCCTTCGCAAACCCGGAGGGCGCCGGCGCCAGACGCCGAACCTAGCGACCTTCCTCCGCCGCCCCACGCGGCGACTTCCCGCCTCCACTCCCATCCCACGCCGCCGCCGGGCGAGGCCGGCCGGTCGCGAGCCCGCGCCCGGAAGTTCCTCTCGTACTACCGGCCGCATCTGCCGCTGCTGGCGGCCGACGTCGGCTGCGCGCTGCTGGTCTCCGTCACCGCGCTGGCCCTGCCCCTGTGCGCCCGGGAGGTCACCCAGCGGCTCCAGACCCTCGGCGGCGCGCCGGACGCCCTGCAGCAGATCTACCTCGTCGGCGCCCTGATGCTGGCCCTGCTGGCCGTCCAGACGCTCAGCACCCTCTTCGTGGACTATAAGGGCCACGTCATGGGCGCGCGCATGGAGGGCGCGCTCCGCAAGGAGCTGTTCGAGCACTGCCAGAAGCTGTCGTTCAGCTTCTACGACCGCCAGCGGGTCGGCCAGCTGATGAGCCGGATCACCAACGACCTGTTCTCGCTGGGCGAGCTCTATCACCACGGGCCCGAGGACCTGGCCATCGCGCTCCTGAAGTTCGGGGGCGCCATGGTCATCCTGGCCTACCTGGACCTGCGGCTCACCCTGCTGATCCTGGCGCTGACGCCGTTCGCGGCGCTCTACGCCCTGCACTTCAACCGGCGCATGGGCGCGGCGCTCCGGCTGAGCAAACAGCGGATCGCGGCGATCAACGAGCGGGTGGAGGACTCGCTCTCCGGCATCCGGGTGGTGAAGTCCTTCGCCAACGAGGACGTCGAGGTCCGTCGTTTCGAGGTGGAGAACGCCCGGTTCCTCGAGAGCCGGCGCGACGGCTACAAGAGCGAGGCCTTCTTCTCGGTGGGCGTCACGACCTTCGCCCAAGTCCTCACGGTGGTGGTCATCGTCGTCGGCGGGGTGCGGGTGGTCCAGGGCGGCCTGGAGGTGGCCGACATGGTGACCTTCCTGCTGTGCGTGGCCGTCCTGGTCGATCCCATCCAGCGCCTCGCCAACTTCATGCGGCTCTGGCAGCAGGGCTATACCGGCTTCACCCGGGTCATGGAGATCCTGGAGGTGGAGCCCGACGTCCGCGACCGGCCGGGCGCCGTCGACCTCGCCCGGCCGCGCGGCGCCATCGCCTTCCGGGACGTGGCCTTCCGCTACGAGGGCGGGGGCCGGGTGCTGAAGGACCTCTCGTTCGATGTTCGACCCGGCGAGTTCGTGGCGCTGGTGGGAACCTCGGGCGTGGGCAAGAGCACGCTCTGCGCGCTCATCCCGCGCTTCTACGAGGCCACGGAGGGCCAGATCCTGGTGGACGGCCGCGACGTCCGCGACCTGACGCTGACCTCGCTGCGCCGGAACATCGGGGTCGTGCAGCAGGACGTCTACCTGTTCGCCGGCACGGTGGCCGAGAACCTGCGCTACGGCCACCCCGGCGCGTCCGAGGCCGAGGTGGTCGCCGCCGCCCGGGCCGCCCACGCCCACGACTTCATCATGGCCCTGCCGAACGGCTACGACACCGACATCGGCCAGCGCGGGGTGAAGCTGTCGGGAGGCCAGAAGCAGCGGCTGACCATCGCCCGCGCCTTCCTCAAGGACCCGCCCATCCTGATCTTCGACGAGGCCACCAGCGCCCTGGACAACGAGAGCGAGCGGGCGGTCCAGGAGGCGCTGCTGACGCTGGCCCGCGAACGCACCACCCTGGTCATCGCCCACCGCCTGTCGACCGTGCGCAACGCCGACCGGATCCTGGTGCTCACGGAACGGGGGATCGCCGAGGAGGGCGGCCACGACGCCCTGATCGCCGCGGGCGGCGCCTACGCCGGGCTCTACCGGATGCAGGCCAGCATCTAGTCGCCGGGAACGGCCCCGGGCCGCAAAGTCCCCCCTGGCGCCGCGCGTCTGGGGGGATCAGGCTCGCCCCTTCCCGAGAGGAGTTTGAGCATGTCGGACCTTTCCCCTGATCGTCGCGTCCTGCTGGGCGCCGGCGCGGTCCTGGCGGCCGCTCTGACCGCGCGGCCCGCCGCCGCCGCCCCGCCCAAGCCGCAGCCCAGGCCCCTGGGTTTCGACCCGGCGACCGTGCCCGGCCTCTCGGAGAAGCTGCTGCGCAGCCACTACGACAACAACTACACCGGCGCCGTGAACCGGCTGGGCGCGATCTCGGCCGAGTTCGCGGCGCTCGATCCCGCCACGGCTCCTGGCTTCCGGGTCAGCGGCCTAAAGCGCGAGGAGTTGATCGCGTGGAACTCCATGGTCCTGCATGAGGTCTATTTCGCCGGCTTCGGATCCGCCGACCGGCCCGCCGCGGCGCTCGCCCAGGCCGTCGAGCGGGACTTCGGTAGCCACGATCGCTGGGCGGCCGAGTTCTCCGGATTGGGCAAGGCGCTGGGTGGCGGATCGGGCTGGGTGCTGCTGACCTGGAGCCGCCGGGATGGCCGGCTGGTCAATACCTGGGCGGCCGACCACACCATGACCCTGGCCGACGGCGCCCCGCTGCTCGCGCTCGACATGTACGAGCACGCCTACCACATCGACTACGGCGCCAAGGCGGGGGCCTATGTCGACGCCTTCATGAAGGTCGTCTCCTGGAAGAACGCCAACGACATCTTCCGAAGGGTCGCGGCCTGACCGAGGTCAGGCGTTCTCCGCCACCAGACCCGCCAGGGCCGTCGGGTCGCCGCGCAGGCGCTGGGCGTCGCGGGCCGGCGGCGTGCCGAACAGGCGGGCGTATTCCCGGCTGAACTGCGAAGCGCTCTCGTAGCCCACGGCGTAGCCGGCCCGCGAGGCGTCGTGGTCGGCGATCAGCAGGCGCCTGGCCTGCTGCAGGCGCAGGCTCTTCTGGAACTGCAGCGGGCTCATCCCCGTGGCGGCGCGGAAGTGACGGTGGAACGAGGCCAGGCTCATGCCCGCCAGGTCGGCCAGGGCCTCGATCCGCAGCGGGCGGTCGTACTGGTCGCGGATCTCCACGATCACCCGGCGCACCTGGGACAGGCGACTGTCGGCGCGGGCGATCTGGCGCAGGGTTTCGGCCTGGGGCCCCTGCAGCAGCCGGTACAGGATCTCGCGCTCCAGCATCGGCGCCAGGATGGGGATGTCCTGCGGCCGTTCGAGCAGGCGCATCATCCGCAGCCAGGCGTCCACGAGCTCCGGGGTGATCGGGCTGACGCCGAAGCCGGCCACGCCGGCCTCGGGCCGGGCGACGTCGACCTCGGGCAGCAGCGCCGCCAGCGCCTCGCGGTTGAGCGCCATGGCGACCGAGACGTAGGGCTTCTCGCGGCTGGCCTCGCTGACCCGCCCGGAAGCCGCCAGTTCGATGGAGGCGACGAAGTAGCAGGCGCGGTCGTAGCGCAGGGTGCGCTCGCCCACGACCACCTCCTTGGCGCCCTGCAGCACCAGGCACAGCATCGGCTCGAACAGGCCGGGCCTGAGGTCGGTGGGCTCCGACCAGGTGTTGAGCGTGATGCGCGGCATGGGCGTGGGCGTGCCCAGGTCCGTCGCGTGGCGCGAGACCAGGGCCAGCAGTTCGTCGAGCTGGGCTTCCATGGCCGCAAGATCGGATCGTTACAGCCCCGGCGCAAGGCGGCGTCACGCCCGTGACACGCGCCTTGAGAGGATCAGGCAAGAAGTCGAGGCGATCGGGGGCGCGCCCCGCAGCCCCGGCCCCCAGATTGGAGCCGAACCGAAGCCGCCCGAGACGGAGCACGACCATGACCAAGACATTCGGAGCCACTTCCACCACCGACGAGGTCCTCGACGGCGTCGACCTCAGCGGCCAGCGCATCCTCGTCACCGGCGTCTCCGCCGGCCTCGGCGTCGAAACCGCCCGGGTCCTCGCCGCCCACGGCGCGCAGGTCGTCGGCGCCGCGCGCGACCTCGAAAAGGCCAAGGCGGCCACCCAATCCGTGCGCGCCGATGCGAAGAACGGCGGCGGGCTGGAGCTGATCGAGCTGGACCTCGCGTCCCTGGCCAGCGTCCGCGCCGCCGCCGACGCCCTGGTCGCGGACGGACGCCAATTCGACCTGGTGATCGCCAACGCTGGCGTCATGGCCACGCCGTTCGGCAAGACCGCCGACGGCTTCGAGATCCAGTTCGGCACCAACCATCTGGGCCACTTTGTGTTCGTGAACCGCATCGCCTCGCTGATGAAGCCGGGTTCGCGGCTGGTGAACCTGGCCTCCGCCGGCCATCGGTTCTCGGACGTGAACCTGGACGACCCGAACTTCGAGACCACGGAGTACACGCCCTTCGGCGCCTACGGCCGTTCCAAGACCGCCAACGTCCTGTTCGCGGTCGAGTTCGATCGCCGCCACCAGGACCGCGGCGTCCGCGCCGTCGCCGTCCACCCGGGCGGCATCCAGACCGAGCTCGGCCGCCACATGACTCCGGCGGACATGGAGGCGCTGGTGAAGAACATCGCCGAGGCCAACGAAAAGGCCGGCGCCCCGCCGTTCGAGTTCAAGACCATCCCGCAGGGCGCGGCCACCTCGGTCTGGGCCGGCGTCGTGGCGCCTGCCGACGCCGTGGGCGGTCGCTACTGCGAGGACTGCCACGTGGCCGAGATCGTCGACGGCGAGGGCATCCGCGGCGGCGTCCGCTCCTATGCCCTCGACCCCGACAACGCCAAGGCCCTCTGGGCCAAGAGCGAGCAGATGGTCGGCGAGACCTTCTAGCCGCCACCCCCAACAGTCAGCTTTTCCGGCCTCCGCCCTCGCGGCGGAGGCCGCCCATCGACCAGGACCTCCCCATGCACGCCCACGCTTACGCCGCGCAAAGCGGCTCCACCCCCCTCGCCCCGTTCAGCTTCGAGCGCCGCGATCCCGGCCCCAATGACGTGGCCATCGACATCCTCTTCTGCGGCGTCTGCCACTCCGACCTGCACACCGCGCGCGGCGAGTGGGGCGGCGTGATGTTCCCTTCCGTGCCGGGTCACGAGATCGTCGGTCGGGTCATGGCCGTCGGCGCCCAGGTCTCGAAGTTCAAGGAAGGCGACCTGGTCGGCGTCGGCTGCATGGTCGACAGCTGCCAGCACTGCGATCCCTGCAAACGGGGCCTGGAGCAGTACTGCGAGGTCGGCATGACCGGGACGTACAATGGCCCCGAGCAGGGCACGGGCGCCAATACCTACGGCGGCTACTCGGACAAGATCGTCGTGCGCCAGGAGTTCGTCCTGCGCCTCCCGGAGGGACTGGACCCGGCGGCCGCCGCACCGCTGCTCTGCGCCGGGATCACCACCTATTCGCCGCTGCGGCGCTGGAACGCCGGGCCGGGCAAGAAGGTGGGCGTCGTCGGCCTGGGCGGCCTGGGCCACATGGCGGTCAAGCTGGCCCACGCCATGGGCGCGGAGGTCACCCTCTTCACCACCTCGCCCGGCAAGGAGGAGGACGCGCGTCGCCTCGGCGCGAGCCACGTCGTGCTGTCCCGTGACCCGGCGGCCATGGCGGCCCAGGCCCGAACCTTCGACCTGATCGTCAACACCGTGGCGGTCCCCATGGATCTCGACCCCTACATCGCGGCCCTGAACCTCGACGGGACCATGGTGCTGGTCGGCGCCCCGCCGGAGGCCCACAAGAGCCCGGCCATCTTCCCGATGCTGCTGGCCCGGCGCGCCATCGCCGGCTCGGCCATCGGCGGTATCGCCGAGACCCAGGAGATGCTGGACTTCTGCGCCGCCAACGGCGTGGCCTCCGACATCGAGATCATCCCGATGCAGGACATCGAGACGGCCTACGCCCGCATGCTGAAGAGCGACGTGAAGTACCGCTTCGTCATCGACATGCAGTCCCTGAAGGACGAAGCCAGGGCCGCCTGACCGCCGGGAATCCGCCCCTCTCCCACGCCCAAGGGAGAGGGGAACCGCGGCGCCGCTTCGCGTGGCGGGTGGTCCGTGCTAGGTGCGGCGCCTTCTCTCTAGGAACCGCACCTTCCATGGCTCTGAAAGTCGCCATCGTCGGCTTGCCGAACGTCGGCAAATCGACCCTGTTCAACGCGCTGACCCAGACCGCGGCCGCCCAGGCCGCGAACTATCCGTTCTGCACCATCGAGCCGAACACCGGCGACGTGGCGGTGCCGGAACCGCGCCTGGAGGCGCTGGCCGGGGTCATCCCGTCCAAGGAGATCATCCCGGCGCGGATCAACTTCGTGGACATCGCCGGCCTGGTGCGCGGCGCGTCCAAGGGCGAGGGCCTGGGCAACCAGTTCCTGGCCAATATCCGCGACTGCGACGCCGTGGCCTTCGTGGCCCGCTGCTTCATCGACGACGACATCACCCATGTCGAGGGCAAGGTGGATCCCATCGCGGACCTCGAGACCATCGAGACCGAGCTGATGCTGGCCGACCTCGAGAGCCTGGAGAAGCGGGTCACCAATCTGGAGAAGCGCGCCAAGGCCGGCGACAAGGAAAGCGCCCAGACGCTGAAGCTGGTGCAACTGGCCCTGACCGAGCTCAACGCCGGCCGTCCGGCCCGCAAGGCCCAGGTCTCCGCCGAGGACGCCAAGGCCTGGCAGATGCTGCAGCTGCTGACTTCCAAGCCCGCCCTCTATGTGTCGAACGTCGACGAGGGCTCGGCCGCGACCGGCAACGAGATGTCCAGGCTGGTGGCCGAGCGCGCGACCCGCGACGGCGCCGACCACGTCGCGATCTCGGCCCAGATCGAGAGCGAGATCGCCATGCTGGACCGGGCCGAGCGCGCCGAATTCCTGGAGACCCTGGGCCTCACCGAACCCGGCCTGAACAAGCTGATCCGCGAGGCCTATCACCTGCTGGGCCTGCAGACCTATTTCACGGTCGGGCCCAAGGAGGCGCGCGCCTGGACGATCCATAAGGGCGACACCGCACCGCAGGCCGCCGGCGTGATCCACACCGACTTCGAAAAGGGCTTCATCCGGGCCGAGACCATCGCCTACGAGGACTATGTGAACCTCAAGGGCGAGGCCGGCGCGCGCGAGGCCGGGAAGTTCCGCCAGGAGGGCAAGGAGTATGTTGTCCGCGACGGCGACGTGATGAACTTCCGCTTCAACGTCTAGGCGATGCTGCGCGGGCCGGGTTGTTTGAGGGACGCCTCATGAATGGCGACGGCGAACTGTTGAAGGCCTTTGTGATGACCCGTGGCCGGACGGGCTCCACGGCGATCGTGCAGGAGTTGGGAGCCGTCGATGGCGCGCGCTCGGAGCAGGAGATCTTCAGCGCCGAGCCCGGCCCCCACGGCTTCCCGGCGCTCAAGGTCTGGCTGGAGGGCCAGCGCGAACACGAGGACGCGGACGACCTCGCCAAGCTCACCGAACGATATCTGCGCGAGATGGAAAGCGACGCGTTGGCGCGGGGATGCGCGGCCCTGTTCTGGAAGGCGCTGAGCCACCACGTCACGGAGCGGCCCTACCTGGCCGAACTGCTCCTTCGGCAAGGCTACAAGGCGCTATACCTCACGCGCGGTCAGGTCAGGCAGGTTCTATCCGGCATGGTCGCCACGCAGCGGAACCGCTTCAACACGCGGGAGAAGTTCCAGGACGATCGCAGCTATCGCATCGACGTCGCGGAGTTGCGTCGGCAGGTGGCCCTGGAGCGCCAATGCGTGCGCATGGACCTGGGCCTCCTGTACCGCCAGGGCTTCGAGGTCCTCGAGATCCGCTACGAGGACTACCTCGCCGATCGCGCGGCCTTCTTCGGCCGCATCTTCGACGTCCTGGGATTGCCCTACGCGCTCCCCGTCGCCAGTGATTTCGTGGTGATGATCGAGGATCTGCGCGCGACTATCGAGAACTATGACGAAGTCCGGGTGGCGGCCGTCGAGCTCGGCGAGCCGTTGGAGCCCGGGGACGCGCCGCCGCATATGGAATCGAACGTCGTGATTGTTTGAGGAGGATAGGTTGATGGGCGAGACGATCACCCTGGCCGGGACCGACGGCTTCGAGGTCACCGCCTATCACGAGCCCGCCTTCACGCCGCGCAAGGGCGGGGTGATCGTGCTGCAGGAGATCTTCGGCATCGACCGCCACGTGCGCGCCGACGTCGAGCGCTGGGCGAAGATGGGCTACGAGGCGATCGCGCCGTCGCTGTTCGACCGCCGCGAACGCAACTTCATCGCGGAACACGATGCGCCGGGCCTGCAGGCCGGCATCGCGCACGCCCGCGCCACGCCGCTGGACCAGGCGCTGGGCGACATCGCCGCCTGCCGCGACTTCCTGAACAAGCACGGCGGCAAGGTGCATGTGGTGGGCTATTGCTACGGCGGCTCGCTGGCCTGGCTGTCGGCGGCCAAGGTCGAGGGCCTCGCGGCCGCCTCCAGCTACTACGGCAGCCTGGTGCAGGCGAACGCCGCCCTGAAGCCCCTGTGCCCGGCGATCGTCCACCTGGGCCGCACAGACCCCGGCATCCCGGCGGACGAGGTGGCCGCCGCGCTGGCGCAGCACAATCCGGACGTCCCGGTCTACATCTACGAGGGCGCCGGCCACGGCTTCAACAACCAGAGCCCCGAGCGCTACAATGCCGAGGCCGCCGACCTGGCCCGCCACCGCACGCTCGAGCTGTTCGACAATGCCTGAAGGCCCGAGGGCCTGATGGGCGAGACCATCCATCTTCGAAGTGCGAAGGACGACTTCCAGTTCGACGCCTATCGCGCGGTTCCGACCGATGCGCGCCGGGGCGGATTGGTGATCTGCCACGCCATCTGGGGGGTCACCCCGCACCTGCGCGAGCTGGCCGACGGCTTCGCCGAGGACGGCTACGAGACGCTGGTTCCCAGCCTGTTCGACCGCCTGGGCAAGGGCTTCGCCGAGCAGAACACCGACCCGGCCCTCTATCCGCGCCAGAACGGCTTCGCCGAGGCCACGCACTGGGGCGCCGAGGTGCTGGACCTGGTGCAGGCGGCGATCGACGCGCTGCAGCCGCCGGTGTTCCTGATGGGCTTCTGTTTCGGCGGCACGACGGCCTGGCTGGCGGCCTCGCGGTGCGCCGGCCTCTCGGCCGTGGCCGCCTTCTACGGCGGCCAGATCACGGATTGTCTGGACGAGACGCCCAAGGTCCCCACGATCCTGCATGTGGGCAAGGCCGACGAGTTGATCCCGCCGGCCGACGTGGAGCGGATCCGCGAGGCCCATCCCGACCTGCCGGTCTATATGTACGAGGCTGGCCACGCCTTCGTGGCGCCCAACGGTTTTCACGCCGACAGCGCCCGGCTGTCGCGCCTGCGCACCCTGGCCCTTTTCGCCCGCAACGGCGCCGGCCGCGGCGGCGACGTCTAGGTCTGGAAGATTCTCCTCACCCATAGGGGGAGGGGGACCGGCCGAAGGACGGTGGAGGGGGAAGCCCGCCGCCGAGACCTATCCTGCAAACCCCCTCCACCATGCTGCGCATGGTCCCCCTCCCCCTACGGAGGAGGAGAAGGGGCTGACTAGCTCTCGACGTCGATCTGCTTCTTCACGTCGGGGTGCTTCTCCAGCACCCGCACCAGCGCCGCCTGGGCGGCGAGGATGCCGATGCCGGCGGCGTAGCCGGAGAACACGCCAGCCGGATAGCGGCCGCCGCCCGCCGCGTTCGAGATCTGCCAGTAGATCAGCGCCGCCGCGCCGCCCAGCAGCGCCACGCCGGAGAGGATCGAGCGCACGTTCTGGCCGAAGCCGGCCTGGAAGCTCATCCAGACATAGCGGGCGAGCGGCCGGCGCACGGCGCCGATCAGCAGCGGCAGGGTGAAGGACAGGCTCAGGAACACCGCCGGCCAGATCAGGGTGCGTTGGGCGATCAGCTCCGACCCGCCCGGCAGGCGGTCGAAGGCGTGGACCACGGCGCCGGCGTAGATCAGGCCCGCGGTGGCGACCGTCAGGTCCTGGGTGCGCTTGAAATTCCGCCAGGCGGGCGTGTGGGGCATTCCCCCAATGTAGGAGGCAAGACGGGGCGGCGGTAAGGCCGAAACTCGCGCTATGGTCGGCTGTGCCCCGGTTGAGTCCCCTTCCCCTTGGCGTCCTGGCTGTCCTCGTCGCGGGCCCGGCCCGCGCGGGCGAGATCGCCTGCCGGTTCGAGCGCGGCGTGGTGGTCGTCCCGGCGATGGTGGCCGGGATCGCCGGCGACTACATCGTCGATACGGGCGCGGCGCAGAGCGCGCTGCACGAAACCAAGGCCCAGGCCGAGGGCGTCGCGGAGACCGATCTCACCGGCGACGTCCGGGTGGCGGGCATCACCGTGAAGGCCTTGCCCCTGAAGGTGGTCGATTTCGACGGGCGCACCTGGAACCTGCCCACGCCCGTGGCCGGGGTGATCGGAGCCGACGCGCTGAAGGGCTTCGTGCTGGATGTCGCCTACGAACCCTGCCGCCTGCGCCTGTCCACGCCCGCCGCGGCGGCGCGGTTCCGCGGCCGGACCCTGGCCCTGGGCTGGGACCTGGGGCGGCCCACGGTGAAGGCCTCGGTGTCGGACGACGCGCACCGGATCGCCGGCCGCTTCGTGGTCGCCACGGGGGCCAATGCGCCGGTCCGTCTGGCCGACGATCTGGCCCAGACGCCGGGGGCGACGGAGACGAAGGAGCTCTATCCCGAGGGCGTCTGGCTGGCCCGCCTGCCGCAGGTGGACTTCGCCGGCGCCGTCGGGCGCGACGTGGCGGCCGGGCTGATGAAGCCGGAAGGCGATGTGGTCGGGGTTCTGGGCGGCCCGGTGCTGGCCCACTTCCGCCTGCGCTTCGACTTTCCCCGCAATCGTCTCGTCGTGGCGCCGGTCCGCTAGAGCGCGTCAGGCGAAAGTGGATACCGGTTTCGCCGCCCGACGCGCTCTAAAGCTTTGAAGATCGAGCCTTTTTATCTGGTTCAGGTGATTCCACCTGGACCAGAAAGGCTCTAGGCCCAGACTTCCAGGAACTCCGGGAGGTTGGGCAGGAAGTCCACCGCCGCGTGCAGCAGGACCACCAGCAGCAGGCTGCGGGTGCGGGTCCAAAGCACGCCGAACAGGATGGCCAGCGGCGACAGGGCGGCCACGGTGTAGGCCGCCACCTGCAGGATATCGGTGGAATAGCCATCCACCCCCGGCGCGCCGCGCAGATAGAGACCCGGCACGTGGGCCACGGCGAAGACCACCGCCCCGATCGCCACCGCGCCCACCTCGCTGCGCAGGACGGCCGCCAGGCGGGTCTGCAGGACCGCACGGAACAGGAACTCCTCGGAAAGGCCGGCTTCGAGCGCGACCCAGATGAAGCTGAGCGGCGCGGCCCAGGCCAGGGTCACCACGGTGGGATGGAGGTTCGCGATCTGCTGCAGGCTGGGGCTCACCACCGCCAGCAGACCGATCAGGATTGCGCCCAGGACCAGCAGCGGCGGCCAGAAGCCGGGCCTGTTGGCGCGGGCCGCGAACAGGGGGCCCAGGCGCGCGCCCAGGGCCGCCAGCAGCAGGGCCGGCAGGGCCACGTGGACGATGAGCTTGGCGCCCAGGACCAGCACATCCTGCTGTGGCCCCGGCGGGAAGACGCCGCGCACAAAGCTCATGCCGTAGCCCAGGAAGCCCACGGCATAGACCGCGAGAAAGACCAGCACCGCGCCCAGCTCGACCTCCGGGCGCTGGACCAGGAGCGCGGGGGGCCGCGCGCTTCGGGTCAGCACCCAGGCCACGCCCGACAGCCCCACGCCGAAGACGCCCAGCGAGATCAGCGGGAACGTCCAGTCCGCGCCCTTCACCGCCAGATAGGCCGTCGAGCCGCCCCACAGCGCAAGATAGAGGCCGGCGAAGGCCATCGGCGGCAGAACGGCGGGGCGGGTCATGGTGGAGCTTCTCTCGGTGCGGCGTCGCTTTCGCCCGCCCGGGAGGTCCCATGCAACTTATCGATTGTTCATGCGAAAAGGGCCCCGGAGCGATCCGGGGCCCTTCGAACGCGTGCCGGCGTCGCGCCTAGTGGGCGACGTTCTTCCAGATCCGGCGATAGCTGAAGTACAGCAGCACCGTGAAGATCAGCAGGTAGATCATGGCGCCCAGGCCGAACTGCTTGCGCTCCATCATCTTGGGCTCGGCGGCCCAGTAGAGGAAGGCGGCGACGTCCTTGGCCTGTTGGTCCACCGTCGACGGCGTGCCGTCATCGAAGGTCACCTTGCCGTCCGCCAGCGGCGGGGGCATGGCGACAACGCCGCCGTTCGGGACCTTGTGGTGGTCGCCGGTCCAGGCGCTGGTCAGGTCGCCGGTCATGGACTGGTTGTAGTACTGGCCCGCGCTGACGGTCAGGCCGGCGGGCGTCGCCTTGTAGCCCGTCATCAGCGAGTAGATGTAGTTCGGCCCGCCCGTGCGGCCCTTGGCGATCACCGAGAGGTCCGGCGGCAGGGCGCCGCCGTTGGAGGCCTTGGCGGCCGCTTCGTTCGGGAATGGCGACGGGAACCGGTCGGCCGGCGTGGCCGGACGCTGGATCGCGTCGCCCGTGTCGCTGTCGATGTCCGGGACCTGGATGTCCTTGGCCAGCGACTTCACATACGGATTGTCGTTCGGGTTCTTGTACTCGGGATCGTAGAACGGACCGCCCTTGTCGCCCAGGTTCCGGAACGAGACCAGGTGCATCGCGTGGCAGGCCGCGCAGACCTCGCGATAGACCTTGTAGCCCCGCTGGAGCTGGGCGGTGTCGAACTTGCCGAACGGGCCGTCGAACGACCACGCGACCTCTTTCATCACCGGCTTGGGGTGGGCCGCGAGCGCAGGGGTTCCCAGAAGGGCGAGCCCCAGCGCCGCGAGCGCGATACCTTTGCGCAGCATCTTAGGCTCAGCCCCTCTTTTCAGGCGACGCCGTGGCGCCCGCAGGCGTCGTGGCGGGATGCGACAGGACAGGTTCCGAGATCGATTCCGGCACCGGCAGCGGCTTTTCCGTCAGGCCGAGGACCGGGAGGATGATCCAGAAGTAGGCGAAGAAGTAGAGCGTGGCCACGCGGCTCAGCCAGACGAAGCTGTTGATGTCCGCGTCCAGCAGCATGAGGCCGCTGGGCGCGCCGAGCACCGGGTCGTCGGGCAGCTTGCCGCCGCACCAGCCGAGGATCAGCGCGAAGAACACGAAGATGAAGAAGTACAGCCGCGCCGTCGGACGGTAGCGCATGGAGCGCACCTTGGAGGTGTCCAGCCAGGGCAGGACGAACAGGGTGGCGATGGCGCCGAACATCAGCAGCACGCCGCCCAGCTTGTCCGGGACCGCCCGCAGGATCGCGTAGAACGGCAGGAAGTACCATTCGGGCACGATGTGCGCCGGCGTCACCAGCGGGTTGGCCGGGATGTAGTTGTCGGCGTGGCCCAGGACGTTCGGGTTGTAGAACACGAAGCTGGCGTACAGCAGCAGGAAGACCCCGATCGCGAAGCCGTCCTTCACCGTGTAGTACGGGTGGAAGGGCACGGTGTCGTTCTCGGACTTCACGTTCACGCCGGTCGGGTTGTTGTTCCCCGGCACGTGCAGCGCCCAGACGTGCAGGACCACGAGGCCCGCGATCACGAAGGGCAGCAGGTAGTGCAGCGAGAAGAAGCGGTTCAGCGTCGGATTGTCGACCGCGAACCCGCCCCACAGCCAGGTGGTGATCGGCGTGCCGATGATCGGCAGCGCGCCGAA
>Ga0255338_1002569_pt1 | contig 25671 bp, 23 predicted proteins | sample MeOH1_35cm_T4_19_FD_203715 | JGI IMG/M metagenome (GOLD analysis project Ga0255338, IMG submission 203715) | Sandy soil microbial communities from University of British Columbia, Vancouver, Canada - MeOH1_35cm_T4_195 | ecosystem: Engineered > Artificial ecosystem > Sand microcosm > Unclassified ...
ACGATGTTGCTTACAGTGAGGCCGGCCTTGAGCAGGGCATAGGCGGCTTCCACCGAGACAAAGCTTCCCTCTACCACCACTGCCCGTCTCCCGGGCTTTGCATATTCCCTGATATTTTTGGCATCCTCCAGGGTGCGCAGGCCAAAGACTCCTTTTGTCTTAATTCCGGGTATATCGGGCATGAAGGGTGAAGACCCCGTGGCGATAAGCAGCTTATCGTAATCATAACTTTGCCCCTTGCCGCTAACTACCTTTTTCTCAGCAGGGTCTATTCGGACAACTTTCTCGCCGTTATGCAGTGTCAGGTTATTTCGGGCATAAAAATCAGCCGGGCGGATAAACATCTTTTCGTCGCTGATTCCGCCGCTTAGGTAATAGGATGTAAGGCAGCGGGCATAGGCCGGATAAGTTTCATCACTGATAATTTCAATCTGCCCTTCCCGGTCCAGCCTGCGAATCTCTTCCGCGGCGAAAATCCCCGCCGCGCTGTTGCCGATTATCACATAGCGCATATTTCTCCCCACCTCTGTCTATATGCCGAGGGCTTTGCGCTTGGATTTGATATGCTCGATGAGTCCCTGTGCAGCCTGCAGTGGATCAGTTTCCACATAAAACTTGCCGCCGAAAAGGCTTTCTGCCGTTTCCCCGGTTAGAATCCCGGTAACCTTTGCACTACCAAGAACCTGAGGTACAACTCCCAGGTGGGTGAGAAGTCCCAGTGCTACGGCCCAAGTGCCGATGGCCAGGGCCTTCTCGTGCTGGTGCTCCGGTGCAGAAGCTGCTACTGGCAGGTCCTTAATGGCTACTCCTAGGTAACCCGCCAGGGCATTTAACAAGTCACCAATACGGGAATTGTCCACACAGCTGCCCATGTGCAGAACCGGAGGCAGGGGGGCATTCAAGCCTGCGGCATTGCCCACTGCGCTAAGCACCGCTTTCAGGCTGTCGCCGGCATATTTTTCCGTGGCTTCCGGGGTGAGCAGACCCGCCTTGGCCAGAGCCTGAGCGGAGCAGCCCGTGGTCACCACCAGAACATTGTTCTTAATCAGTTCCTTGACCAGGGTCACATGGAAAGAATCGTGTTTGACTTTAACGTTGTTGCAGCCTACTGTCCCCACTGCTCCGAGGATATTGCCGTTGGCGATGTTGTCCACTAGAGGCTTTAAGGGATTGTCGGGATCAAGCTTGGACAGGGCGCCGACGATGGCTTCCACGCTGAACCCGGCTAGCATCTTGGTCTTTTCCTGGGGGATCTCCACCCGACTCTTGTCGCGGTGACCGAAGTTTTCGATCCCCTTGCGCACTATTTTCTGGGCCTTGTCGTCCGCTTCCAGCAGGGTAAAGCCCACATGCTCGGCGCCGGGCAGCTTAACGATAGGTGAGGTTGTGAAAATCTTGGTATGGTAACAGGAAGCCACCCGGCTTAGGGAGGGCATAATACACTGGACGTCCACCACCATGGCGTCCACGGCTCCGGTGATGATGGCCAGTTCCTGGGCCAGAAAGTTCGTAGCTACAGGCACACCCTGGCGCATCAAGGCTTCGTTCCCGGTGCAGCAGATACCTGCCAGTTGGATACCCTTAGCGCCCTTGGCCCGGGCCTCTCCTTCCAGCTTGCGGGCCCACTCCACAATCTTTTCCGACAAGATAGGTTCGTGGCCGTGGACGATAATGTTTACGTGGTCCTCCTTCAGCACTCCAAGGTTAGCCTCAGTAGCAACCGGTGAGGGTGTGCCAAAGAGAATATCTTGGATATCGGTTGCCAGGTGAAGTCCAGCGTAGGCGTCCACCAGGCCCTGTTTAACGGTGGAAAGGATCAAATTCACCGGGTCTGCATCCATGCCCATGCTGGTCTGATGCATGGCCTCTCTTATTTCCCGGTCTGGATTTCGGGGAAGGATCCCGAGCTTCTGCCAGGTTTCAACCCGCTCTTTGGGAGCGGTGGCTGTTAAGTATTTCATAGGTTTGCTGCTGTGATTGCCAAAGTCGGCGAAGACCGCGTCTACTACTTCCCTTCCCAGGGCCGCATCGCCCTTACCCTCTGAATCAATCCCAAGTTTTGCGGCCACAGCCTTAAGCTTGGTCCGATCCTTGATAATGTAGGGGGTATTTTCCTCTATAGCTACGGCCAGGGTCTCGACTGCTGCATAAGCGTGGTCAACATGGGCAGCAGTTCCACCAGCCACTTGGCGAAGTAGGTTTCTGGCTACAATCAAGTCGGCATCCGCTCCGCACACCCCGTATTTAGCTCCTTCTCCAAAAGGGTCTATGCGGCAGGGCCCCTGGTTGCAGTGGCGGCAGCAAATCCCCAGCAAACCAAAACCACACTGGGGCTGTTGAGCCTCAAAACGGTCCCACACTGTCTCCACTTGATCCTTTTGCGCTTTGGCAAGCATCTGACCCGCGGCCGGATCAATCGTCTTGTTAGAGTTAACCATCGCTAATTAAGCCTCCTCTCCCATCAAAAACCTCGACAGGAATTCTCTTTTTACACTTTTATTAAACTCGCTGATTTCTACAAATTTAAGGGCCTTGGTGGGACAAGCCTTGGCACAAGCAGGATCGTGGTCTTCCGACAGGCACTGGTCGCACTTGGAGGCTGTCTTTTCGGCGCTGGCGCTGATAGCCCCATAGGGGCAAACCATAACACACATCCAGCACCCCACACATTTTTCCTCCCGGTTTAAAACCAGGCCTGTGCTTTCATCTAGGTGCATGGCTCCCGTCATACAGGCGCTGACGCATCGAGGCTCGCGGCACTGCCTGCACTGGATAGGCAGGTTGGCAGATCTGTCCGCGCTATTTTCCACGCTGACCCGCCGTACCGGTTGTTCCCCGCTCAAAACGGCAGAAAACAGGTTCTTACCGGCCGAATGAACGACGCTGCAGGCCAACTCGCAGCTCTTACAGCCCACGCACCGTTCAGTTCTCACCAAAATTTGCTTCAATTGGCTACACCTCTCTCCTTATACAATATTTACCTCTATAATAGAACAAAAACTGCGGGGAATGGAAGTACCCCGCAGACATTTTACTAAAAATTTTTCAATTTACCCTTTGCCTTAAAGCCTTGTATGTTAGTCGGGCAAAAGTTCCCTCCATAAAATTTTCTACTCTCGTTAGAGTGGGCCTGGACCAGATTGCTCCTATTTTGTTCCCGTAGATTTACAGGCCCGTCGCCTTCATGGGGATTCCTTGGCTTACGGTCAGCACGGCGACTCGGACTACCAGAGCCGGGAGAAAGTTTTATTCCGAAAATTTTTGCCCTCTCTAAAGCAGCTGAGTGCTTACGGGAAACACTTTTTCTTGAGCGACTGCTCTGGTTAGAAAAGCCTTCGAAGTAGGCTCCAGCACCAGTAGCGGATGAAAATTCCCCACATCTCAAGGGTGAATTGACTTACCACGGAGTGAAGCATGACGCAGGAGCCGATAGCATTCCCCGCGAGCGACCGAACGAGAGCACGAATGCTCGCGCCCGATTTAAGTCTACGTTCGCGGTAGTGAGGGAGCGAGCGGTAGGAATGCTCGGCGACGGAGGTTGCGGAACGAAGGGGTAAGTCAATTCGACCCCAGATACCGTATTTTCAGAGTGGTTTAAGAGCTACTGAACGAGCCTGTTCTTCACCATTACCAAAGGCAGTCGTATGGTCAGCACAATGAAGATCGCTAGCCAGAGCAGGTGTCCCATACTGGCAAGCTTAAGCCCGCCGAGGACCATGGGCCGGATCACCTGCACCGCATGGTAAAGCGGGGTGAGCCAGGGCAAAAACCTGATTCCCTGCGGCAGGTTGTCGATGGGAAAGAATATGCCGGAAAACAGGAACATAGGGGAAATGAAAATGGTAAAGAAGTAACCAAAGGAATCATAATTGGGGGCCACACTGGTCCAGATCAAGGACATGATCGAAAACACCACAGACATCAGAGCCAAGGGTATAAGAATCAGGAAAAACAGCGGGGACTGTACTATTCCGAACAAGCCCACAACCAAAAGAAACACCGTTCCGTAAAGTACCCCCTTAAAGGTTCCGTAGAGAATTTCACCCATCACCACATCGTCCATGCTCACCGGAGTTGCAGCCATGGCATGAAAGGTCTTTTGAAAGCTCATGCGGGTGTACGAACCGTAAGTTTCCTCGTAAGTAGTGGAAAACATGGCAGAGGAGGCGATCAGCCCCGGGGCCAGGAAACTTAGATAGGACAAGCCTTGAATCTGGGTTACATAGGCCCCGAGCCCAAAACCCATGGCCCACAAATAGAGCAAGGGTTCCAGGAAATTAAACATGAGCTGGGCCTTCCAGGTCTTGCGAAAAACCAGGAGGTTGCGGTAGAAAACCTTCCAGATCAGGACAGGGGAAAGCTCTGGCCAGGTAAAGAGCCCTTTGAATAACCTGCTTGTTTTAGCCATGACTATCCCCTTCCCAGGTGTGTTCTTCCACGCCCTCTTTCAGGGTCTCTCCGGTCAGCTTTAAAAACACATCCTCCAGGTTAGCGGGGCGCAGGCGGCGGTAGGAGAGTGCGATACCAAGTCTTTGAGCCTCGGCTGCGATCCTCTCCTCCAGCCTCCTGCCCTGGTCGCTGAACAGGATCAGGCTTTCCTCCAGCCTATGCTCTGCCTTGAGCAGTTCTCCTGCGCATTCAATCAAGGCCTGGGAATCCTCCGGTTTGACTCCTAGCTCCAAAGCCTCAGCGCCCACATGGCTTTCAATCAAGTCCACGGGAGTTCCCTGCTCCAGAATTTGGCCGCGGTGCAGAATTACCAGCCGGTCACACAGCTGGCTCGCCTCCTCCAGATAATGCGTGGTCAACAGCAGTGTGGTTCCGGACTCTTTGAGTTTTCTCAGTCGTCCCCATACCTGGTGGCGCGCATATGGATCAAGTCCAGTTGTAGGCTCATCCAGGAGTAAAAGTTCCGGCTGATTGATTAAAGCCCTGCCGATCGTCAGGCGGCGTTTCAGTCCCCCTGAGAGGTGCTCCACCACTTCCCCGGATTTTTCCCTAAGCTCCATAAACTCGAGAATCTCCTCCGCCCTTTGGCGGGCGGTATGCTTGTCAATACGAAAATACCCGGCGTAAACCAGCAGGTTATCAAAAACGGACAGATCCGGGTCGAGATTATCCTCCTGAGGAACCACTCCTAGCTTGGCCTTTACCTCTCTTGAGTGCCGGGTGACGTCCATGCCAAACACCTCAAGCCTGCCTGCACTAACCGGCGAAAAACCCTGAACCATGCGCACGAAGGAGGTCTTGCCCGCTCCATTCGGCCCGAGCAAACCGAAGCACTCCCCGCGGCATACACTAAGAGTCAACCCACTTACCGCTTCAAACTTGTCAAACCTTTTCACCAATTCCGTTGCCTCTATCACCTTTTCGCAAGCTATTACCATCTTATTCCCCATTTCTGTACACATCGCTATCCTCAAGTGTATCAACTTTGTTCAGCTTCAATTACCCTGCCAACCTTGTTGTTCTGAAACCCTCCAGGCAAAACGGCAACAATACAAGGAGTAACAGATGGCATACTCAAGTGGGGTATCAGGGTGAACAGCTTTACCTCCCACCGTGCTGAGCCAGGACCTGGAACAGGGGATTATAGACAAAGTTTAATAACAGAAAAAGCAGAAGGCCAATTGCACCGCCGACGATTGATCCGTTCACCCTGATCCACTGCAGGTCATTGCCCGCCTTTCCCTCAATAAAGCCATTTAGTTCTACATCGCTTAAGGAATTCAAGGTCTCTCTCACAGCACTTCCAATCAGGTAATGTTCGGACTGAAGCAAGCGCACGAGTGCTTCCTTTAGATAACGTTCAAGCCAGTCCTGCAGAGCTCGATTCAGCTTAAACTGGTCCCAGTACTTCTGAAGTTGTTCCTCTAACCAACTTGTCAGCGGAGCTCCGGACGCAACTTTATCCATAACCGCCTGGATGAGCCCTGTCATGATTTCTTCCAGTGGTACATCTGCAAGGACATCCTGCTTCCAGGCTGCCAAAGAGTTTTGCCAGTTAAGATCATTTTCGAGCTGGACCACACCTTCCCGCAGCATCTGTTTGATTTTGAGACGCAGAGGATGTCCAGGCTCTTTGAGTTCTGTCAGCCTTTTTACCAATTCACTGTGCAAAGCAGCCGATGCTTCTTCCAGATTCAGACTATTGGTGGCTTCCAGGAGGTCAGCCAAGAGGCTCATAAAAAACTTGCCCTTAGTTTTCTCGGTCTCCTTTTTTTTGACCAGCTGCTGTATTTTACGTCTGGCAGCAGGAGAGCGAGCTAAAGCGATCATCCTACCCAGGATAACATTCAGGGTCTTGTCATCCTCCCCTCCAGTCGAGGCCCAGCGCCCTAGCCTTATCAAGGCCTGCGGCAAATTGAGTTTGCCCAGTTCCTGCCTTACCAAGCCATCCAGTTTGGCAGACAATTCTGCAGGATCCAGACTGAGCAGATAATCACCCAGCAGTGTTGAGACAAGCTGTGCGAAATGTTCTGGCCCCCTGTTCCTATCCACCCAGGTGGTCAGGGGCCGAATAATGTCCGCCTCGACCATTTTGGCCTGAATTACCTCTGGACTGAGAAGGTCCTCCTCAACCAATTGGACCACTGCCTCTATCAGCTTTCCCCGGTTGCGGGGAATTAAAGCAGTATGATAAGAAATACCCAGCGGCTTGCGAAACAGCGCAGAAACTGCAAACCAATCCGCGATTCCACCAACAAGGGCGGCTTCCAGGACGGAAAACATTAACTTGTAGGCAAAAACCTCCCGATAGTAAGTGCGCAGGAGTGCGGAAAGCCCAAAGAGCAGAAACACCCCTCCCAGAATAAGATTAGCCCTGTACCTGTAATTCATTCGTCCACCCCCTACCTAAGCCAGTAGGTCATAATATATAACAATATTCCGGAGAGTCCACCTACCACCGACCCATTGATGCGAATCATCTGCAGGTCATTCCCGGCCTTCTCCTCTATCAGCTCAACTAACATCTGATTATCCAGCCTCTCCAGGCTGGTCTGAACCAGTTTGCCTATCTCTCCGTGCCGTGCCTCTATAGACTTGAGCAGGAAATTCTTCACAACACTATCCAACTGCCTGCGTAAGTCTTGCTCATGCTCAAGACGGGCGGTAAACTGCCGCAGTTTATTGTCCACAAGCTCCAGAATTCTCTCTCCAAGCACGGTCCTGCTCTCCGAAGCATAGGCCCGGACAATGGTGGTGACTGCCTGTCCTACCTCTAACTTTTCTCCTGCCAGCCGATGCATCCAGTGCTCCAGGCGCCGCTGCCACTCCGGGTTAGACCTCAATTCCCGGGCCACACTCCTGATCCATTCCTTAAGCCTCTGTCTGGCCGAATAGGATGTCGAATTTTCCAGGTCGCCAAGGAATTCGGCAAGCCAGGTTTGAATTTCTTCCGTCAACTGGACCGGTGATATCCCGATGAGGCTGTTAGCCAGTTTTCGTCTATCCATTCCACGCTCATAAACCAGGATGGACTCCCTCACCAGTTCATAAATAAGCCGTCCGGTCTGGGGGAGCCGGACAAAACTTGCCAGCTGGCCTGTTGCGAAGGTTATCAGCCTGTCCACGTAGCCCATTTTGCTTGAGAATTCGATTATCTCAGCAACCAAGGGCGCAGCAGCCAGCTTAAAAGCGTTTTCCTTCACCAAGCTGTTAGCCAGTTCCCCAACAGCCTTGGGATCAAGCCTGTTCATACTATCCTCGATCAGCCTGGCTGCCAGTTCGCGCAGATCCTGAGAACCTCCATGTTCGCTCAAATTGCGCAATATGAGATCCGCGACATCATAAGAGTCAAGGCGATGTTTTAGTGTTTCCTTGCTCAGCAGCTCATTTTGCACCATATCCGTCAGGGCAGCAAAAATCCTCTCCCGATTGCGCGGAATAATTTCCGTGCGGATCACCCTGCCCGGTCTCAGCCCGAGCGGCCTGCGAAACAAGGCGGTAACCGCAAACCAGTCCGCCAGTCCGCCGACCATGGCAGCACTGAAGCCACTTGCCAGCAGCCCTCCATAGAAGGTGCTGTGAAACGGGTAGCTGATTAAAAAACCGGCGCTGACCGCAATTAAGGTGAGAGAAGCTATGCGGTAATTACTCGTTCTCAAGGCTTTTCACCTACTCCATACAGACACGTATCGTTCTTTTTCATCATTGCCAATGTTTCAATATTATAACATGGGACACTCCGTTAAAGCCTTAATTTTCAGGAATTGGGCTATTTGGACTCATTTTCGCTCTTTCAACATAAGATTCTAAACAAGCTGATGATAGCACCTAATTACTCTTCATGGCTGTTCAATGTCAAGTTTGATGGGACTTGCAGTCCATGCTATACTTTTAAATAAACAAACAATTCTAGGAGGTTGATGTCCTTAAATGGACCCCCACAGTAGTCGCAAGGCAGTTTGGATAGCGCTAGCTGCCAATTTATCCATCTTTTTGATTAAAGCCTTGGGAGCATGGTACAGCGGCAGCGCAGTAATGTTCTCCGAAGCACTTCACTCCATGGCAGATATGTTCAACAGTATTTTTTTATTGGTCGGTCTTTATTTGTCTATTAGACCAGCGGATGATGAACACCCCTTTGGTTATGGTAAAGAAGTGTATTTTTGGTCTTTCATGGCATCAATATTTATGCTGGGCATCACCAGCATGGGGTCTATATATAGAGGCTATGAAACTCTTTTAAACCCACACAGCATTAATGATTTGGGTTTGACCCTGACGTTACTTGGGTTAACCATTTTGTTTGAGAGTTACGCCGTGTATGCTGCAATGAACGGAGTTGTGAAAGACGTTGGAATTGCAGCGAAGGGTTTTGGCATAATCCCCCAGGCTTTGCAGAACATTGGAAAGGTCTCCAACCCGGCCGTCAAGTTTATATTTTTTGAAGACCTGATCGCCTTAACCGGTGTAATACTGGCGGCTTTGGCTCTCGTATTAGTTTGGTTAACTGGCTCAATCGTTTTTGACGCAGCTATCTCTATTTTCATCGGCGTGCTGCTTGGTATAATGGCCTTGATTCTGGCTAAACAAAACAAGGGAATGATCATCGGGCAGGCTGCCTCGGACTCCTTGGAACAAACTATTGGTGATACCGCTTTAGATGTATACATGGTTTCAGATGTACATGACCTGAAAACAATGTATGTTGGTCCTCAAGACTTGCTGGTTAACATGGAAATCGAAGTACCTCCCGATAAAACTGCTGAAGAAATAGATGACATTGTTGACGATGTAGAGGAAAGAATTCGCCTTAAAGTCCCTTCCGTTAAACATATTTCAATTGAAGTAACTCCTGACGACCAAATCCAGGACTGGAAAAAAGCCCATGCAAAATAAGAGTAATGCTAAGACAAGAAACAGGATGAATCTCATCCTGTTTCTTGCGTTAGAAAGACCGCAGCTACAATGATATCCACAGCATTGCGGAGCAGGTGAAAGGCTATACTTCGTGCCGCAACCTATTGGTGAGCCTACCTAACTTTTCGATCTCCACGCTTACCTCGTCCCCGTCTTTCAGCCACACCCTGCTCTCCCTGGGATACCCCAGAATCACTCCTTCAGGCGTACCGGTGAAAATAACATCACCCGGTTCCAAAGTCATATGTTGCGAGATGTAACTGATTAATTCCGCACAGGAGAATATCATGTCCCCGGTATTGGAACCTTGCTTTCTTTCTCCGTTTACGAAACAAGCAATCTCAAGGGAATTTGGATCTTCCACTTCGTCTGCAGTTACTAAGTATGGGCCTAATGGACTAAACCCGTCACAACTCTTTCCCAACAGCCATTGGCTGGTCCTGCGCTGCAGATCCCGGGCAGATAGGTCATTGCCGCAGGTATAGCCAAGAACATAGTCAAGCGCATCCTCTTTCGCTACTCTTTTCGCCCTTTTTCCCATAACAATGACCAGCTCCGCCTCATAATCCACTTGCTTAGTCACAGGGGGGATGAGAATATCTTCCCCATGAGCTGCAACCGCATTGGAAAATTTACTAAACAAAATAGGAAATTGCGGAATCTCAGCTTTAGTCTCCTCAGCATGTTTGCGATAATTTAGACCGATGCAGATTATCTTCCCCGGGGCGGGCACAGCGGGTCCAAACTTGAGGGCGTCCTCAGTGATCAAACGGCACTTTCCGATGTCAAGCCCTTTAAGGTAGTTCTTAAGCTGCGTTACTACCTCATTTCCCCCTTGCATCACCTCATCCGGAGTTTCGGGAAGCTCCAATATGCCGTCAGCAAGCTTTACTCCAAGACGCAGTCCTTTAGCCGACTTAAAGGTAAGTAATTTCAAGCCGATCCCCCCTGCCATAGTTGTCTGACTCACGGTCAGGCTAGGTTAGAATTCTGTATTTCTTTCTCTTTTCCTCCCTACCGGGAAATACTATTGCGCTTTCCATTGACAAGCAATGTTTAGCCTAATTATAATTGATTGAATAATTTCGTTTGCCCGGCTTTTGAGGTGTGGAATGGAAGCAACCAGGCCATTATTTTGGAATGTAGACGGCAAGAGCATAATGTATGTTCTTACTTTCCTTACGCTATGCATCTTCACTCTGGGTATGCGTAAAAAAATACTCATCTGGACCCAGGGTAAACCTGGTACTAACCAGAACGCCAGGGCAGCGGACTTAGAGAATCTCTTCTCTTATCTTACTCTGCATAACAAAAGAGTCTTTAAGAGCAGTTTTCGCCGCCGTATCCACCTCTTGGTTTTTTACGGTTTTTTCGTGCTGCTTATCGGCACGGTTATCGTAGGCCTGCAGTACGATTTCAATCTGCGCCTGTTTTACGGCCCCTTCTACCTGATTCTGAGTTTTTGCCTCGACCTGTTCGGACTTGCGGCCCTGGCAGGGGTGCTGATGTCCGGCTACAAGAGATACATCAGCAAAAAGGAGAGTCTTTCAAGTTCTCCAGACAGGGTGATTACCCTAAGCCTGATGTTTATAATCCTGTTCTCCGGTTTCATACTGGAGGGCTTGCGAATTTATGCAACCAACGATATTTGGGCAGCCTGGAGCCCTGTAGGGCTCTTGTTTGCGGCACCCTTCCGTTTTCTTGGTCTGTCTTTGAATTCAGCCCGTTCTGCTCATGCAGTATTTTGGTATGTCCATATGGTTTTGGCCCTGGGGTTTATTGCCTACATTCCCTATTCCAATCTGCTGCATATGTTTGCCTCTCCCCTTAACCTCTTGCTCAGCTGCTCCCCCGCAAACACGCCTATTGTCCCAACACCTAAGGGAGATCAGAAAGTATTACGCCTCGGGGATTTGACCAGACAACAACTTATCGAGCTGGATGCCTGCGTCTCCTGCCTCAGATGTGAAAAGCATTGTCCAGCCAATGAAAGCGGCTCCCCCCTCTCCCCGCAGGAATTGGTTCAGACCCTGAAACAGCATGCAAACAGGCAATTTTCCTGGTGGGGAAAGCGGACTAACGCCTTCGACAGCCGGGTGCTTGGCCCGGTAATCTCCGAGGAGACCATCTACTCCTGCACCATGTGCGGGCGCTGCCACGAGAGGTGTCCCGTACAGATCGGGCATGTAAACATAATGCTGGCAATGAGAAGGGGTATGTTGGACCAGGATTACCCCGAGCCTGTCAAAGCGGTACTGGGAAAAATCCGGCACACGGGAAATCCTTTGGGGTTAGACTCCGGTCACAGGAATCACTGGACTGAATTAGCGGTGCCCCTCATGGCCGAGAAACAGCAGAGCGAGGTGTTATATTGGGTCGGTTGTTACGGAGCGTTTGACAGCAGACAGCAGCAGGTCGCCCGATCCATGTTCCGGATTTTCGCACAAGCAGGGATTGATTATGCCATCCTGGGCCAGGAGGAAAAATGCTGCGGCGACCCCGCTAGAATCCTGGGGGATGAGCGGATGTTCCGACACCTAGCAGCCGAAAACGTTCAAGTTTTAAACAAATATAAGTTTAAAACTATAGTGACTCACTGTCCCCACTGCTTCCACACCCTTAAAAACCTATACCCTGAATTTGGCCGCCATTACCAGGTGCTGCACCACTCAGAGTTTATTTTGCAGTTGATTGAAGCGGGCAAGATCAGACCTGAGGGTAAGGCCAATGTTAAAGTAACCTTTCATGACTCCTGTTACCTGGGAAGGTACAACAGTATCTATGATGCCCAGCGACAAGTCCTGTCATCAATTCCGGGCCTGGAACTGGTGGAAATGAACCAAAACCGCTCCAAAAGCCTTTGCTGTGGAGCAGGCGGCGGCCGAATATTTCTGGCGGATCAACAGAATCTAGAGATCAGCAGACTGCGGATCAGGGAAGCTGCCGAAACCGATTCAGCCATTTTGGCCAGCGCCTGTCCCTTATGCCTTTCAAACTTGACAGCTGGGATACAAAGCTTGGGTTCGGAACTGATAAACCTTGATATTGCTGAAATTATTCACGATCTAATATAGCCGCAGAACTCTAGCTGCTGTCAAGGCATTTCAACAGTCTCGAGGATTAGCAGCAGATGGTATCGTAGGACCAAAAACCTGGAACGCTCTGTTTGCAAATTAACCGGCATTTCAAACGAGAAATCAATAAAGTGGCAGTCTCAAGTAGAGGCTGCCACTCTTGCTCTTTCCGGTGGCTAATACAACTATCCTCGAAGATGTATTCCCCAAATGACCGGCTGAGATAGCTTCATTGAGCTCCATTTGATGCACTTGTGGCCCACTGCCAAGGGTTCACTCAACTTGTCCAGGAGCAAAACCAGAGCCTGTCCATAAGTCGAAGCGTCTCCTGCGTCGATGGAATAGGACCGGGCCAGCTCCAGTTTTTCCAAGGCCGTTGAAGTCTTGCCGCAAAGATGGATGAGCGCTTTCCCCCTTGCTGCTTTCAGCCCGTTTATAACCCGCAAGCTTGATGGGCCGCTAAAGTCACGGTAGACCTTAGGTCCCACAATATCCATAGCTCCAACGGGGTCACCATAGGAAATGATTGAGGCTCCCCTTTTAATACCTTCAAGACCATAGCCGATGATACCATCTTCAATAACAGCCAGGATTTCCCGAAGGCGTTGGGGGTCCTTGCGCAGACCTTTGTAGAAATTCATAGGGTCTATCAAGGATGAAATAATTGTAAATGGACCTTCGACACTAAGAGCCACCTTCTCCCCTGCCCCTGCCAAGATTTCTACTGCATCCAGTACTTCTTTGATGCGGCCTTGGGTTAAGTCCAGTCTCCGGAGAGAAGACATTTCTTCGATAGAGGAAAATACATAGTTCTCCACCCTGGGTCCGGCCAAGGCATTGCCCAGCTTTATATGAGCTCCCAGGGCTTCCGCTTCTACCGTTACACAGAAGGGCACCCGGGCTATGACATCCTCCCGGTGTTTTCTTAGGGCCACTGCTAGGGCTGCCATGCTGTTTTTATCCGTATGAGCTCCCGGGAAGGTTGTCCCCTGGAGGAGTAATTATCCGACTGTAAAGAAAAACAACTCCCCCACGATTATGCTGACAGCCAGTAGTGTCAGGATGATCATTAGAGCTTTCTTTAGGGGGAGTTCCCGGAAGAGAACCAGGATACCATAGCCTGTATTGGCGCTTAGTCCGGCTATCATGGAGCCAAAACCCAGGGCCCCTTTGATGTAGCCCTTGGCGATGAGGACTGAGGACAGACAGTTAGGAATCATTCCGATCAAAGCCGCCAGCACTGGTTGGAGAAAGGTCTTGCGTCCTAGAATTGCGTAGATTCCCTCTTCGCCATACCGGTCTGGTCTGATTTGCATCCTAAGCCCTCCCCATCAGTTCTTTGGCTTTTCTCACTGCTGAGCTGGCATCCTTGACATAAAGATCAGCTCCGATGAGGTCGCAGAAATTCTGGGAAATGGGGCCGCCGCCGATCAGAACCTTGTATTTGTCCCTGATCCCCTTCTCTTTCAGCTTTTCAATCACGGTTTTCATCCCGTCCATGGTGGTGGTCATCAAGGTTGACATGCAAATCATGTGGCTTCCAACTTCTTCAGCTTTGTCAACGAAGCGGTCAAGCGGTACGTCCCGGCCCAGGTCGTATACCTCAAACCCGGAAGCATCGGTGAGAATCCGGACCAGGTTTTTACCAATACCATGGGTGTCTCCCTCAACAACCCCGATAACCATCTTAATAGGCTCTTCCTGAGAGCTTTTGTCTAGATGAGGCTTCACTACTTCCAGGCCGGCATTGAAGGCATCGGAGCAGATCAAAACTTCGGGCAGGAAGTATTCTTCTTCCTCATAGAGCCTGCTTACCTCATTCATTCCGGGGACTAATCCACCGGTTATAGTTTCATAAGCGGGAATGTTTTGCTTAAGGGTTTCTTCTGCAAGTTCAGCTACCTTTTCTACTTCCATCTCTACTAAAGCGCCTGAGATTTCCTGAAACAGTTGTTCTTTGTCCACGACTTTCCCCTCCAAGTGCTCAATACCTTTATTATATATTTACTAAAGGGGAAATGTATAGACCTTATTTATATTATTTATATTATTTATAGTTATTAACGATATTACTCCGGGTCATTATCTATCCATATAGAACCTTGCCGCCCTTGACACTCTCCACTCTCATTTTCTGGCCATCCCATACAAAACTTCATACGATGCATAAACCTGGTTTTCATAACCATACCTGGTGTTGTACAAACCGGTCAGTTTAAAAACCTCCCCCTCTTTAAGCGAAAAACCCATACTATGGGCACCGATTTTCTTTATTGTGAATTGGGAGTTACTCAGGTTCTCGTGCAGGTACAGTCCGCCTGCGGCTGAACATATCACATCCCTTTCACCATGGACGATTAAGACAGGCAGATCTATATCCTTAAGGCAGCAGCGCAAGTCCCGTACCAGCAAGTAATTAAGACCCGCTGCCAATTCCTCCTTGGACCAGTTTAGTCCTTGGGATAAGACCCCTTGCCGGAACCGTTCCTCAAACCCTGTCTGCCGCTCTTCAGCAGTAAACATCAAGGAGTAGAACCCGTCCAAGGTCTGGTCAACATTTTTAGAGAGCCTTTTTTGCATCCTCTCCACGACTACACGGGGCAGCCCGGCGGAATAACCCGGAGCCTGGGTAAAGCAGCCGGTTCCTCCTGCAAGAACCAGGCTTTTTATCTTTTCCGGAAAATAAAGCGCCAGTTCCAAGGCAACTAAAGCCCCTAAAGACCACCCTAGCAGCACCGCTTTTCTGTCTGTTGCCCTATCGATAAGCTCCATGGCTGCAGTCGCATACAAAGATAGACAATGATCAATCCGGGCATCTTTTACACCCTTATGATAATTGACCTTAACAATCCGCTCCTCCGAAAAGTATTTTTCCTGGCAAGCCCATACCTCTGGCCCGGCCGCCCAGCCATGTAACAAGACCAAATCAGTCATGTTTCTTCCCTCAAATAACCCCATGTTTTCGGCCTGCCTGCACTAAATTTTCCAAAGCCATCTCCAGATCCTCATCACTGTGGGTAGCCATAAGGGTAACCCTTAGCCTCGCAGTATTTACCGGTACGGTAGGAGGCCTGATGGCGCTTACCATTAGGTTTTCTTCCAAAAGCCCCCGGCTAAGTTCCACAGCTTTCCAGGCTGAGCCGATGACTAACGGAATAATCTGAGATTCACTTTCCAAAGTATTAAAGCCCTTTTCTGCCAGAGCCATTCTAAAATCTGCAGCCTTGGTCAAGAGCCTCTCCCGCCGCCAGGGTTCTTCCCGAACAATCCTTAAGGCTTCTAGCAGCCCGCCAACAACGGCTGGGGGCAAACCCGTTGTGTAGATTAAGCTGCGGCACCTATTCCTCAGGTAATCGATGAGCACCTTACTTCCTGCCACATAAGCTCCAAGTCCTCCAAAAGCCTTACTGAAGGTGCCCATATTGATGTCCACATCCTGGCATACCCCTTCTGCTTCCGCCAAACCCTTCCCTGCAGAGCCGAAAACACCCCCGGCGTGAGCCTCATCCACCATCAGGATAGCTCCGTATTTCTGCTTCAGCTCAACTATTTCCCTAAGGGGAGCCAGGTCGCCGTCCATACTAAAGACGGTATCAGTTATAATTAATTTCTTGCGGTAGTGTCCGCACTCCTTAAGAGTTTTCTCTAGTGAATCCAGATCCCTATGCCGAAACCTCCGGTTCTCAGCCCTGCTCAAGATAACCCCGTCAATTATGCTGGCATGGTTCAGCTTATCGCAGATCACCACATCTCCCCGTCCCACCAGGGCAGGAATTATTCCCACATTGGCGGTAAAACCGCTGGCGAAAACCAGCGCTGCTTCCGTCCCCTTGAAATCCGCCATTTTCCTTTCCAGCCGGTCATACAATTCATAATTGCCAACTACCAGCCTGGAAGCAGTAGCCCCGAAGCCATAAGCTTCCAAAGCGGCTGAAGCTGCCCGTTTAACCCTGGGATCATCTGCGAGACCGAGATAATTGTTCGAGCAAAGGTTTAGCAGTTTTTGCCCATTTACCTCCACCCACTCCCGCGGGCACGATGTAATAGTTCCAAATTCACGCAAGAGACCCTTGTCTGTTATTTCCCTTAACTCCTCTGCCAGGAAACTTAAACCCATTACCACTGCTCCCTTGCCTCAATATTTGAACCCTAAATCTTCTAGCATAGCCAGGTCCGCTTCCATACCCTGGCCCTTGGTGGTAAGGTAGTTCCCGGTAAGAAAACCGTTGATGCCTGCCACAAGACCCAGGGGTTGCAGGCTGCGAAGGTTGACTTCCCGTCCCCCCGCCAGCCTGATAATCTGGTGGGGTAAAACGAACCTGAACATGGCCAGGTTCTTTATAATTTCCAGTGGGGACATGCGGCTCATTCCAGCTAAAGGGGTTCCTGCAATGGGGTTAAGGATGTTGAGCGGGACCGTATCAACTTGCAGCTCCTTTAGGGCAAAGGCGAATTCTACCCTTTGGGCGTAGCTTTCACCCAAACCCAGGATTCCGCCACAGCACACTTCCATCCCAAGTTTTTTTACGGCTGAAATGGTTGTTTCTCTTTCCTTGTAACTATGGGTAGTCACTATTTGTGAAAAGAAACTTTCGGCGGTTTCCAAGTTATGGTTATACCTGGTAACACCCACTTCTCTAAGGGCTCTGGCTTCCGCCTCTCCGATCACCCCTAAACAAGCACACAATTGAATACTTAACTCCCGGCACAGGCGTTTAAAGATATGTAGGATTTTTTGAAATTCGGGGTCATTTATGCTGTACCCCCTGCCGCTGGTGACAATATCAAAGTGGTGTATCCCGGATGCTTCTACAAGTTTGGCCCTTGCCACAATGTCTTCCTCATCCAGGTTAATTTCTACTCCGATCCCTGTATTGTGATGAGCGGACTGGGCACAAAACGCGCAGTTCTCCCGGCATCCCCCAGTCCGGGCGCTGGTAATAGAACATAAATCGAACTTATTGCCATGGACGGCCTCTCTGATTTTTGTCGCATAGGCCGTCAGAAAATAGAGGTCGGCCCCTTGAACCTTATCCAGGGCCAAAACCTCTTCACGGTTTATCTGTTCTCCGGCAAGAACTTTCTCCCCCAGTGCTGCAACGAAATGACGCATTGCTATTCCCTCCTTACCCTCTGCAAGCTTTTTCAATCGAAGCGTAGGTTATGCCCAAAACCTCGCTCAGCTCGGCTTTACTCATGGAAAGCACTGGCATCAACACAATCACATCTCCCAAGGGTCTGATAATAAGGCCTCTTTTTCTGGCTTCCAGAACAACCTGGTGTCCTATGTTTAAATCGCAAGAAAACGGCTCCCTGCTCTCCTTGTCTTGCACCAGTTCTATCCCTATCATCATTCCCTTTTGCCTTACGTTCCCGACCTGTGGTAGAGCCGTAAAACTTGCCAACCCCGTTTCCAGGAGCTTTATCTTTGGCTGCAAACCGGCGATCACTTGGTCCTTTTCAAAAAGTTCTAAACTAGCAAGAGCCGCTGCACAAGCTACAGGATTGCCTGTATAGGTATGACCATGATAAAAGGTTTTCTGTTCCTCATCAGAACCTAAAAAAGCTTCAAAGATCTTATCGGTTGTCAAAGTTGCAGCCAATGGGAGATAGCCCCCGGTAATCCCTTTAGCCAGGCACATGAGGTCAGGAACTACCTCTTCCTGTTGACAGGCAAACATGCTGCCTGTGCGGCCAAAACCCACCGCAACCTCATCCGCTATCATCAAAACGTTGTATTTACTGCTGAGCTCTCTGACCCGTTTCAAGTAGCCAGGAGGACTAACCAGCATTCCGGCGGCCCCTTGCACCAATGGTTCAATGATCAAAGCCCCTATCTCATCGCCCTTGGCCGCTAAAATCTCCTCCAAAGGTTTGAGGCATTCCATAGTACAAGATTCTTTTGCTTGACCCATAGGGCAGCGGTAACAATAGGGAGATGGAATCTTAAACCCTTCGAACAGTAAAGGCTTGTACAGACTGTGGAAAAGTTCCATCCCCCCCACGCTTACAGAGCCTATAGTGTCGCCATGGTAGGAGTTTTCCAGGTAGATAAACTTTTGTTTCTGTTTATCCTTGCCGCCTCTTGCCTGCTGCCAGTACTGAAAGGATATTTTCAGGGCGATTTCCACAGATGTAGCCCCCGCGTCGGAATAAAAGACTTTATTCAAACCCGGTGGTGTAATCTCAACCAGCTTTTTGGCTAGGAGTATGGAAGGAACATTGGCTAAACCTAAAAGGGTAGAGTGGCTGACTTTGTTTACCTGGCTGACAATTGCATCATTAATTTCTTTCCGGCAGTGGCCATGGACGGTTACCCAAAGGGAGGATATGCCGTCAAGGTACCTCCTCCCTGTGGTATCGTAAAGATAGCTGCCTTCGCCCCGTTCGATGATAGGAATCTCCTCGGTACGGTACTGCTGCATTTGGGTAAATGGGTGCCATAAGTATTCCTTGTCCCAAAGTTCAAGATTTTCCAAAAATCGTCTCCTCCAGTTTGCTTATGTCTAAGTGTTTCTCAACAAGCTCCGCAAGGTTACCCATCTTCCCAGCTTCCACATCGATTTCCGGTGAAAAAGGAAGTGTCCCCAGCAACGGCACACCTGAAAGTTCCTTGATTACCCAAGGGTTGAGGGATTCAACAGGATCAGCATCTTTCCTAAGACCGTTTACTACTACTCCCGATATAGGAATGCCCTTGGCCCTGGCAAGGTTAACTGTAAGTAAAGTATGGTTTATGGTTCCCAGGGAACTTCTTGCCACGATCAAGAGCGGACATTTCAACTCTCTAACGAAGTCGGCTATCAAGAAGTTTTTGTGAATAGGAACACACAGTCCTCCGGCTCCCTCAAGGATTATTAGGTCATACCTTGAACTAAACTCTTCAATGGTGCAGCATACTTTTGTGAGGTCAACAACGGTTTTAGAAAGCATAGCTGCTACCCAGGGGGAAGCCGGCGGTTCAAGTGCGACCGGGTTCAAGAGAGATTCAGGCTCATCAAGCAAGGCTGTTTTGCGGTAAAACATTACATCGGAAAAGTAAGCCTCCCCTGAATTAGCTTGGATTCCAGTTTGAAAAGGTTTAATGGCAACGGTTCTATAGCCTTGTTGGGAAAAAACAGCTAATAAGCCTGCGGTAATAACGGTCTTACCCACTCCCGTATCTGTTCCGGTGACAAAGAGTAACTTTCCTGACTTTGAACCTTTGTTCATCTCCACCCTCCAAGTTTTACAGTCTAACAAGTTAGGGTCATTATAATAGGGGATTCGCCCAATTGTCAACCTCTTCTTGATATGAGGTTTACAATTGACCAACAATCGTATCCTCGTCCTGGCAGCGGATTGTCGGGCTATAAAGAAAGCGTGCCCTATTCGTACTCGGGCACGCTTTTTTATTCGGTCTTTATTATCCGTTTAGGACCTTGCCGCCGTTGACATGCAGGATTTGCCCTGACATGTTCGATGAATCATCCGAGGCGAGAAAAACGTAGCTTGGGGCCAATTCTTCCGGCTGGGCAGCTCTTCTCATGGGAGTGGTTGTACCAAAAGTGACCACATCGTTGGCTGGAAATGATGCCGGAATTAGGGGGGTCCAGACCGGACCGGGGGCGACTCCGTTGACACGGACACCTTGTTTAACCAGCGACTGGGACAGCGAGCGGGTAAAAGTAACTACTGCGCCCTTCGAGGAAGAGTAATCTATCAACTGCTCATCCCCTTCGTAAGCGGTTATGGAAGCAGTATTAATTATGGCGCTGCCTGGTTTTAAGTGGGGAACGGCAGCCTTGGTTAGGTAGAAAAGGCTGAAAATATTGGTTTTAAATGTCTGCTGGAGCTGTTCAGCTGTTATATCCAAAATACTGTTTTGTACGTGCTGCTCCCCGGCATTGTTTACAAGGATGTCCAGCTTGCCAAACAACCGGACAGTTTCCTCCACAACGTACCGGCAGAAGGCCTCGTCTCCTAAATCGCCGGGTATCAGATGGCAGCGCCTTCCCAACCCTTCAATTACGGACTTGGTTTCTTGGGCGTCCATGTGTTCATTAAGATAGACGATGACACAATCCGCCCCTTCTTTGGCGTAAGCTGTGGCCACTGCCCGGCCAATCCCACTGTCACCACCTGTGACGATGGCAACTTTGTCCTTCAATTTTGCACTGCCTTGGTAATTGACGTCCTCGAAAACCGGCCTTGGGTTCATGACTGTCTCGATTCCGGGCTGCTGATCCTGGTGCTGGGGAGGAAAAGCAGGCAAGGGAGAAAGGGTTTGGGTCATAGGATTTTTCTCCTTTCTTAAATAACCTTCACCCAGTAATATTCCCACCTTGAAAGCTTTTAACAATTCCCGGACTAGCGCTCAATATTTGTTATCAAACTGAAAAGTCCTTTTACCCGGTTCAAGGGAAGATACGTTCTCTAAACCCCGGCACAGGGAATACAGACAGGCTTGCCGTCCTTAACTCTGGCCCTGGTCTCCATGACCGGCTCCCCGCACTCAGAGCATTCCACGGATTTATGGATACGAGCTAAGGCGGGGAATTCAAGGTTTACCTTGGTAAAGGTACAAAACTCTTCTTGCGGCAAACTTAACAGCCGTTGTATTCTTTCCAGCTTATCCTCCGGTCCATGTTTCAGTTCTGCGCCTTTAACTGCTATTCGAACTGCTTGCCCATTCTTACGGCTGCCAATGGTATATACCTGCTTCCCGTGATCACGAAAGAAGAAATTACCTTTACCGAAGGTACATCCGGTAAGTGATTGGATGGCATCCACTGCACATGAATCGTTTTCCACGATGGCTACAAGCTCTTCGTCGCCTGACCGGTTCACGCCCAACTCCCTCAGAGCGATTTCAGCTGCACGATAACCGATCGCCAGACCAGGGCAGGAATGTCCATGAAATTTAACCGCTTCATCCCAAGGGGTTAATTCAGTACACATAAATTTTGACCTCCCTCATGTATAACCTTGGAATCTATTATACCCCCCATGGGTATGATAATGCAATAAAAAATGCGCGCTTCGTTATCCCTGTCGCGCACATTTCAGTGCTGTTTTCCACCATCCAAATTAGACCTTAGTTAGAGCCTACTTTTACTACAAAAGATTTTCACTGGTTTTCAAATTCCCCATCCGTCCATGCCTGACTCCAATACCCTGGGGAATATCCTGCCCATGTCTACTTTGATATTCACCCTGTCCCCGGCTTGAAGCCTATCAAAATCAGGATTGCTACGGGATAAATGGGCCGTAAGGCAGTGACCGCTGTCTGTTTCGATATCCGCCTTGACCATATCCCCTAGGAATACCAGGCGTTTGACCTCCCCGGTCCCATACTCCCATTCCTCAGCGCTCTCTAGAACCACATCGCCCGGACGGATAACCAAGTTGACCCGGTCTCCGTTCTGAAAGCCCGGGGCCTTAATCTTAAGCGGCCCGGCCTGGGCCTTTCCTTCCACAACCTCTGCAGCCAGGACATTAACGGGGCCAACAAAATTAGCTACAAATTCAGTCTCGGGATGATCATAGATTTCCTTGGGCGTACCGACCTGCTCCACCCTACCCTGATTAATAATCACTATCCGGTCCGCCACTTCCAGGGCTTCTTCCTGGTCATGGGTGACAAAGATACTGGTCATGTGCATTTCATCGTGCAATTTGCGCAGCCATTCTCTGAGCTCCCGCCTGATCTTGGCATCCACCGCTCCGAAGGGTTCGTCCAGCAGCAGGATACCCGGCCGTGGGGCCAGTGACCTGGCCAGTGCCACTCTTTGCCGCTGGCCCCCGGAAAGCTGGTGCGGATAACGGTTATCCAGGCCTTCTAAGCCTACCAGGGCCAGGAGTTCCCGTACTCTTTCTTTCATGGCCGCCTTTGGACTTTTCCTTACTTCCAGTCCAAAGGCTATATTTTCTGCAACAGTCATGTGCTTAAACAAGGCGTAATGCTGAAAAACCATGCCTACCCCCCTGTCCTGGGGCGGCAGGTTATTTACCGATTGACCATTGAGAAATATATCCCCACCAGTCGGACGCTCAAGTCCGGCAATCATCCGCAGGATGGTGCTCTTCCCACCACCGCTCGGTCCCAGAAGGCCGACCAGCTCACCCTGTTTCACCTGAAAACTTACTGTATCAACTGCTCCTTGGCCCCCAAACTTTTTTGTCAGGTTTTGCAGCCTAATTGCCATTAGAAGCGGCCTCCTTTTTCTTCTTGATTAATTCCAGGGAAAACAGGATTGCGAAGGAGATAATAGCTAATAAAGCCGCGACGGCATAGGAACCAAGTTCGTTATAATCAGAATAAGCCTGATAGATATCCATTGTTGCTGTCTGGGTCCGGTTAATTATGTTCCCGGATACCACCAGAACTGCTCCAAATTCACCCAGTGACCGGGCAACGGTAAGTGTGATTCCATACAATAGCCCCCAACGAATCCCAGGCAGGGTAATTCTCCAAAAAGTACGCCAGGGACCTGCCCCCAAAATAGTAGCGGCCTGCTCCTGTTCTGTGCCAATTTCCTGTAGAACCAGACTTACTTCCTTAACAACAAAGGGCAGGGTTACAAATAGAGTAGCCAAGATCATTCCCGGTAAAGCGTACACTATCTTAATACCCCAGGCGTCAAAAAAGACACCCAAGAGTCCCTTGGGGCCGTACAGCAGGATAAGCATAAAACCGGCTATGACCGGTGAGACCGCAAAGGGCAGGTCCACAATTCCCTTCAGCAGAGCCGCACCTGGAAAATGGTGGCGAACCAAAAGGATGGCCAGCACTGTGCCGAAGACGGCGTTAAGGACGGTAACAATCGCTGTTATGATAAAAGTCAAGGAGATAGCATGCACGGCCTCCGGACGAGTCAGTTCACGCCAGAAAGCGGGCAAGCCTTTGGCAAAGGCGCCGGCAAACATGCCGCCAATCGGGAGAATGATGAACACTGTAAAATAGAGAAACACAATACCAATCATGGTAAATTTAGCGGTCTTGGACTGGTATGACGGGGTTGCCATGCTCCTTCACCTCCCCTTTGACAAAGATCTTTCGCAGTAATCCAAACCGGGGTATGGTCAAACGTTGTTTACTTGAAACTAAATTAAGCAAAACCAAAAGAACAATGGCTGCAGCTACAAGGACAATCGAGATGCTCGTAGCCCCACGGGCATTATAGCTTTCCATTTCACCATAGATATACACAGCTGCCAGTTGGGTCTTCATCGGAATGTTCCCTGCTACGACAACTACAGCTCCGAACTCTGCCAAGCCCCGTGAAAAGGCCAAAGTTACACCGGACAAAACTCCTGGCAAGAGGGAGGGAAATGTAACTTTCCAAAAGGTTTTCCACCTGCTGGCCCCAAGGATGTATGCAGCCGCTTCAATGTCAGGGTCTAGTTCCTCCAGTAAAGGCTGGAGGGCCCGAATGGTAAAGGGAAAGGTTACTAAAATAACAGCAACAACCACCCCAGGTATGGAGTAAGCCAGCGGCAGCCCAAGTCCTTCGAGTACCTTGCCGAGGGGACTGCCTCCTCCATAAACCGCCAGCAGCATAAGACCACTGACGTTGGTGGGTATAGCGAAGGGCAGGTCAACCAGGGCGTTGAGCAGCCCCTTTCCAGGAAACTCAAATCTCACCAGTACATAAGCAGTAAGCAGACCAAAAACGCCGTTGACCAGCGCTCCAATTAGGGCAACTTCGAAGGTGAGCTGAAGCGCTTTACGGGCAACAGGCTGGGAAAGATCCTCAAGGAATCCTCCCCAACCCCCAGCCATGGAGTTGCTGAGCAGGGCACCCATGGGCAGCAGTACCAGAACAAATATATAGGATACAACTATTGTCGCCAGTAACCGCCACGACAAATGCGCTATTTTCAAGTGCCCCACTCTGCCCCCTCCTAACCTTGTCCCAGTTCAACAACAATCTTGGTCCACACTCCGTCAGCGCCGTAGATCTCTTTTACGACCTTGCTCCAGCCACCGAGGTAGTCAATACTAAACAGCTGTGCCGGAATTGGGAAATTAGCTGAAAACTCCTTGGCTACTTCCTGGTCGACCGGACGGAAACCGTTTTTACCAAGGATCCGCTGGGCATCTTTGGTGTAGAGGAAATTGACAAAAGCTTCAACCACTTCTTTGTTGCCATGTTTCTCCACGTTCTTATCAACAATGGCGATAGGATTTTGGATTAAGATAGTGCTCTTGGGATAAATCAAATCGTATTTGGCGCCTCCAGCGATCGCCCTAAGCACTTCGTTTTCATATGTAACCACAGCATCCCCGGTTCCTTTTTCGAAGGTGGTAAAGGATTCGCGGCCACTTTTATCCATGACTTTTACGTTTTTCTGTATTCCTTTAAGCAATTCTTTGGCAAAGGCGGGATCCTGTTTGCCATTTTTCTGTTCACTGATTTTTAACCCCGCACCATAAATGGCGTTTACGTCCCACATGGCCCCACCGGAGGTTTTGGGGTTGGGATAGAGGACGCCGATTCCCGGTTTTGCCAAGTCCTCCCAGTCTTTTATGTTCTTGGGATTGCCAGGTCTTACTGCGATCACTGCGATGGAATTGGTGACAAAGCCGTCCGCTTGCTTGGACTTCCAGTTGTTAGTGATTAGTCCTGCCTTGACGATTTGATCGATGTCACCTTCCAAAGAAAGGGCTGCAACGTCGGCTTCAAAGCCGCCGACGATGGCCTTGGCTTGAGCCCCTGAAGCTACAAAGGAGGTCTCAAATTTGACGTCTTCCCCGCTTTTTTGCTTCCAGTACTTTTGAAACGCCGGGATAAGCTCTTTCTCATACGGTTCCTTGTTGACCGTGTAGGAACCCAGGATGATGGTTCGGGTCTTTCCTGCTGGAGCCTTGGTGTCAGCTGACTTATTGTCAGCCTTTGCCCCGCACCCTGCCAGGATAGACATACTGAACAGGGCCAGAAATGCGATGGTAAAGACTCTCTTCTTGCTGGTTTTAGCCAATTTCATTGAACACACTCCTTTTAATTTAAATATAAAAGGCCGAACAGACCCAGTCCTCGAGGCAAGAGCTTCCCGTTTCCAAGGAAGCCTTTGCGGAAGAAAGGTTTGTCCGGCCTCCAATCTCTTCGGTCAGCTCGGAATTCACACTATTTCAATCGGAATTGTCATCTTAATCTGGGCTTAGTATATCCTACACTTAAATCAGAGTCAATAATTTTTTTACATTCCAATAAATTTTTTGGGTTGACACGGTTTTCCAGTTGTTGTA
>Ga0255338_1002570_pt1 | contig 25664 bp, 18 predicted proteins | sample MeOH1_35cm_T4_19_FD_203715 | JGI IMG/M metagenome (GOLD analysis project Ga0255338, IMG submission 203715) | Sandy soil microbial communities from University of British Columbia, Vancouver, Canada - MeOH1_35cm_T4_195 | ecosystem: Engineered > Artificial ecosystem > Sand microcosm > Unclassified ...
CAGCAACCTCTATCACGATGTTGAGAAACCAGCTCCCGCGCGAATCCTGCGCAAAGTTTGTGCCGTCCTTGATCTTGCCTTCGGGCAACAGGCGGCTGTTGAACACGCGAAAGGTATTTCCGGCAAAACGAAACGCCTCGCCCTCTCGTTTCAGATCGCGGCCTTTCAGGGGCACCCATCCGAGGCACTTCCTGCCGCGGTATCGCAGGTAAGGACGGCGATGCTGGCTGCGCGATTTCGCGTACTGCTCGCACGTCGCGTTGACCGTGCCGGAATGGATGCCGAGCGCCTTGCTGCTGCCGGTGGTCAGCACGTTCAGATCGAACCCGCTCGGCCACTTCTTACCCCATTTGAGCGCGTGCTTCTGCGTGTCATTGCAGAAATTCCAGACGTAGTTCACCGCTCGGCTCTGCTTGTTGAGCAGGCCGTTGAGCGACTTCACCCGGTAGCGGTAGACAAGAATCATGCCGCACATTCTAACGTGGGAATGCCGCCTGGCGGCGGCGCTCCTTTCACTCCCCGCCATGAATGGCGAGGTTTCTCGGAGCAAATCTGATGAAAAAAGTGATTGGCATCGGCGTATCGCTGACGGTATTGGCTGCCGCGGCATGGTCCTTCTCGCCGCGGCCGCTGCCTGCCTTCGCAGCCACCGCGCTGCGGGCGGATCGGCTGCAGCTCAATGGCATCGCCCGGTCCGGCGACCGCCTGGTGGCGGTCGGCGAGCGCGGCGCGATCTTGCTCAGCGACGACGAAGGCGCACACTGGCGGCTCGCCAGCGTGACGCCGGAGCAAGGCGCCGCGCTCACGCAGCTTGTCTTTGCCGGCGGCAAGGACGATAAGGTCGGCGTGGCGGTCGGCCACAGCGGCTGGATCCTGCGCACCACCGACGGCGGTGAGCATTGGCAGCAAGTGGCCTTCGATGCGGCGCAGTCGGACCCCCTGTTGGGTGTCTGGGGCCAGGCGGCGGGCCCGTGGTTCGCCATCGGCAGCTTCGGGCGCTTCCTGGTGTCGCACGACCAGGGCGGGCACTGGCAGTCCGCAGCCACGCCGCTGATGCAGGACAAGCACCTGAATGGCATTGCCGGTGATCATCAGGGCCGGCTGATGCTGGTGGGCGAGAGCGGCCTGGTACTGCGCTCCGCCGATGGCGGCGGCACCTGGGAAGCGGTCAAGATGCCCTACGAGGGCTCGCTCTACGGCGTGCTGCCGCTGCGCGACGGCGCCTGGCTGGTCTATGGCATGCGCGGCAACGTGCTGCGCAGCGCCGACTTCGGCGCGAGCTGGGAGGCCGCCGAGGTGGGGCTCAAGACCTCGTTCTTCGGTGGCGCGCAACTGGCCGACGGCCGCATCGCGGTGGCCGGCCAGGGCGGCATGCTGGCCGTCTCGGCGGACGGCGGGCGCCATTTCAAGCCGGTGGCGGGCGGCAGCGCGCAGACGCTGGCGGCGCTCATTCCGGCCGCAGGGAGGAATGCCCTGACGCTGGCCGGCAACGCGGGGATTGCGCGCATCACCCTCGCCCCGCATGCCGCGCCCTGATCTTCCTCCTGCCGCAGCTCTCAGCACCACACCGCATTGCATAGAAGCGAGAACGCCATGACCCGCCCCGAAATCTCCGGCCCCCGGGCCACCACCACCCGCCTGAGCCGCTTCGTCGCGCATTGCGCGGACCTGCTGATACGGCGCCGCCGCCTGTTGCTGGTGCTGTGCCTGGCGATGACCGTGGCGATGGGCTTGTCCGCCACGCGTCTGCGGCTCGATCCGGGCTTCAACAAGATGATCCCGCTGCAGCATCCCTATATGCAGGTGTTCACCAAGTACGCCGGCACGTTCTCCGGGGCCAATACCGTGCTGATCAGCCTGCGCTGGAAGGGCGAAGGCGATATCTACAACCCGGCCTTCATGGACAAGCTGCGTCGTGCTACCGACGATGTGTTCTTCATTCCAGGCGTGCGCCGTTCACATGTGTTCTCGCTGTTTACCCCGAATGTGCGCTACACCGAGGTGACCGAGGTGGGATTCCGGGGGGATGTGGTGGTGCCGGGCCGATACTCCGGTACCCCGGAGCAGCTCGACCAGGTACGCCGCAACGCGGCGCGCTCAGGCCAGATTGGCCGGCTGGTAAGCAATGACCTGAAGTCCGCGCTGATCCGCGCCGATCTGAGCGATGTGGATCCCGTTACGGGCAAGGCGCTCGACTACGGCAAGGTGGCACGCCAGTTGGAGCAAATCCGAACCGGCCTGGGCGGCGCGGATGTGGAAGTGAGCATTATCGGCTTTGCCAAGCTTGTCGGCGATGTGGAAGACGGCATTGCCGGGGTGATGGTGTTCTTCGCGCTGGCCTTTGCGGTGACGGCGCTGATGCTGTTTTTCTACACGCGCTCGCTGCGCATTACCCTGCTGGCGCTGGTGGTGGCGCTGCTGCCGGTGGGCTGGCTGCTCGGCTTGCTGCCGCTGCTGGGCTACGGCATCGACCCAATGTCCATTCTGGTGCCGTTCCTGATCTTTTCCATCGGCGTCTCGCATGCGGTGCAGATGACCAACGCCTGGAAACAGGAAGTTGTGTTGGGCAATGACCCGGTCGAGAGCGCGCGCGCGGCCTTCTGCAAGCTGTTCATCCCCGGTACGGTGGCCTTGCTGACCAATGCACTGGGTTTCATGGTCATCATGCGCATCGAAATCGAGATCGTGCGTGAGCTGGGCATTACCGCATGCCTCGGCGTATTGCTGATGATCGTTACCAACAAGGTGTTCCTGCCGCTGCTGCTGTCATACACGCGCCTGGAGCCGCGCGTGGTGGCGGCCGCCAGGGCGCGTGCCGGGCGGCATGGTGCCTTCTGGAACCGGTTCGGCCACTTTGCCCGCCCGGGGCCGGCACTGGTGGTGTTCGGCGTGTCGCTGGCGCTGTTGGCGTTCGGTGCGGTGCAGTCACGGGGACTAAGGGTCGGCGATATCGGCAACGGTGCCCCGGAGCTGCGCGCCGACTCGCGCTATAACCGCGATAACGCGCAGATCGTCGGCCAGTACAACATCGGCGTGGACGTGCTCACGGTGGTGGTGGAACCCAAAGGCTTTGACGACGCCTGCCTGCACTATCCGGTGATGAGCGCGGTGGAGCGCTTCGAGATGAACCTGCGCGGCGTGGCGGGTGTGCAATCGGTGGTGAGCGTGCCGTCGCTCGCCAAGGTGATGATCGGCGCCTTCAATGAAGGCAATCCACGCTGGGAGGCGCTGCCGCGCAATAGCGATGGCCTGACCCAGGGCGCCAAAGCCTTCAATCCGGAGAACGGCATGAACACCGCGAACTGCCAGGCCATCCAGGTGCTGATCTACACAGCCAATCACGAAGGCGCCACCATTGCCCATATCGTCAAGGAGATCCAGCTCCTTATCGCCGCAGACAAGACGCCGAACGTGGCATTCCGCCTCGCCGGCGGCAATATCGGCGTGATGGCAGCCACCAACGAAGCGGTGGACGAAGCCGAGGTAACCATGCTGCTGGCGATCTTCGGCGCCATCACGCTGCTGTGCCTGCTGACCTTCCGTTCCTGGCGGGCCGTGCTGTGCATCATCGTGCCGCTGACGCTGGTGTCCGTCCTTTGCAGTGCGCTGATGGCGTGGCTGGGGATCGGCCTGAAGGTCTCGACACTGCCGGTGATCACGCTGGGCGTAGGGGTTGGCGTGGACTACGGCATCTATCTCTATGAGCGCATGCAGCACCAGTTGCGCCATGAAGGGCAGAGCCTGCCGCAGGCGTTTGCCGAGGCCATGCGCCAGCGTGGCAACGCCGCCTTGTTCACCGCCATGACGATGTGCGTCGGGGTGGGTACGTGGGCCTTCGCGGCGCTCAAGTTCCAGGCGGACATGGGCATCCTTCTGGCCTTCATGTTTATGGTCAACCTGTTCGGCGCCGTCTTCCTGTTGCCGGCGCTGGCGAGCTGGCTGGGCGTGGAAGAGGAGGAACGCCGGCCGGCCGGCAACAAAGCCCGCGGCGCGGAGGCACGCGTGGGCAAGATGGCCGGTAGCGAAGGGCGCCCGCTCAAGTCCGACGCGGCCTGAACCGCAGGGCCTTCGCGCGGCTGGCCCGTCATCATTTGAAGAATCTGCTGCAATTCGGAGGGGGCGGACGCTCACAATTCACATTTCGATCTGGACATCGCGAGTGCACTCCTCGCGATTCCACATAGCGTCCCGCGGATGGCCGGGCCGGGCCGTGGGGCAGTAAGCAAACGATAGTAGCCGGCTGCCCTGCTGCATGAGGCAGGGCGTGGCGTGCCAGGCGCGACATAGAATCGCGCAGGAAGGAGAATAAGATGTCGCAGCAGGCCCCTACTGATGGATCGCCGTTCTCAACGATCCGGATCGGCCCCCTTGCGTTGCGCAACCGCCTGATCAAGGCAGGTGCGAACGAGGGCATGACACCGCAAGGATTGCCGACACAGGCGCTGGTCAAGCATCACCGGGATATCGCGGCCGGCGGTATCGGCATGACGGTGGTCGCGTATGCTGCCGTCGCACAGGAGGGACTGACCTTCTCGCATCAGCTCTTCCTGACCCGCGAGGCCATACCGCATCTGCGGGTGCTGACCGACGCGGTGCATCGTGAGGGTGCCGCGGCTTGCCTGCAGATTACGCATGCGGGCTCGTTTACGATGATGCGGCATGGCGGGAGCCGCGCGCCGCTGACCGCATCGGCTGGCCTGAATGCCTTCGGCATGATGTATGGCGTGTATTTCCAGCGCGCCATGCGCGAGAGCGATATGTTCCGGGTCGCCATGCAATTCGCCGATGCTGCGCGCCTCGCGCGGGAGGCGGGTTTTGACGCGGTCGAGATCCACATGGGGCACGGCTACCTGCTCAATCAGTTCCTGTCTCCACTGAGCAACCGGCGGCACGACCGTTTTGGCGGTGAAGTGGCAAACCGCACGCGCTTCCCGGCGATGGTGCTGCGCCACGTCAAGGACGCCGTCGGGGCGGAGCTGGCGGTGTGCTGCAAACTGAGTGTGGTTGACGGTGTGCCCGGTGGCAACGTGGCGGCGGATTCCGCCATCACGGCGCGCATCCTGGAAAGGGAGGGCGCTGACCTGCTGACGCTGAGTGGCGGACGTAATGTCGAAAGCCCGTGGGTGTTGTTTGGCAGTGCGATGCCGACGGCCCAGATGAAAGCCACGGCGCCGCACGCGCTGGCAAGGCTCGGCATCTCGATTCTGGAGAAGCGTACCCCGCGCGAGCTGAAGTTCCGTGAACTGTATTTCCTCGAGGCCTCCCGGGTGATCCGCCAGGCGGTGCGGATGCCGCTGGCCTATATCGGCGGCGTGAAGTCGCTGGACAATGCGCGGCAATTGTTGGGCGAGGGCTTTGACTGCGTTGCCCTGGCGCGGGCGCTGATCCATGATCCGGCCCTGGCCGATCACTGGCGAACCGGCGCGGTGACACGTTCGGCATGCGACAGCTGCAATGCTTGCGTTGCAAAAATCTATGATCCCGCCGGCGTTTCCTGCATTTACGGGCCACCGGCCGATCCCAGGCTGACCACGATACTGGCGGCCGGGCAGGCGGATTGAGACTTGCGTGACTTCTGACCACCGATGCCGGGCCGATTTCGCCCGGCTTCTCGACGCCACGCCCGGACCGACGCGCTGTCAGCCGGTACTTGATTTCCTGGCAAGCCAGTCCTGTTGGGTCATGATCGTGCGGAAGCCCAGATGCGACATGGCGCTGAACGGGTCCGACCCCCGCCTGGCGCTGACCCGGTAGCTGGTGCAATAAGTCTCGCTGCACAAAAAAGAGCCGCCCCGTATGACTCGCTTGGGAGCGTCGACGGGTGCCCCTGCATCGTCGGGGTCGTATGAGTCGATAGGGCCTTGGGGATCGGACACCTGTCCTTTGCGGGCCTCGATGGCGAACGCGTCGGAGCGATACCAGTCAGCCGTCCATTGCCAGACATTGCCGGCCATATCGTAGATGCCATAGCCGTTCGGCGCGAATTTGCCAACCGGCAATGTGCCGACCTGGATCTTTTCGTTGCGGCTGACGACCGGAAATTGACGCGCCCGGTCGTCCCACGTATTGGCCATCTTCTTGCCATTGGGAGTGAGTTCGTTTCCCCAGGCGTAGTCCGCTTGTTCGAGGCCGCCGCGCGCGGCGAACTCCCACTGCACTTCAGTCGGCAGGCGCTTTCCGGCCCAACGGGCGTAGTTCAGCGCGTCAACGTACGACACCTGCACCACAGGATGATTCTCCTTATCGGCCAGATTGCTATGGGGGCCAAGCGGATGCTGCCAATTAGCCCCAGGCACATACCTCCGCCAGCGCGACCAATCGCCCAGTTCGACGGGTTCGCTCGTGCCGACAAATACCATGCTGCCGGGGACAAGCGTCCCGGGATCTGGCTCTGGCGTGCCGGGCGGCAGTTGCGGGCGTATGTCTTCCCACCTCGGTTTTTGCTCAGATGTTGTGACGTACCGCGTGGCTTCGGTGAAGCGTCTGAAATCGGCGTTTGTCACATCGAAACTGTCCATCCAGAATCCGCTGACTTGAACGCGGTGGGCCGGTCCTTCGCTGGGAAGCGCCCTCGTGGATGAACTGCCCATCAGGAATGTTCCCCCTGGGACCCAGACCATGCCTCTGGGGCCTGTCACCCCGTCGCCTATCACGGGGCCCTTGAACTGGCCTGCTGAAGAAAATCCCCTGAAGTATTTTGCGCTCAGCAGTCCTGCCGCGCCGGCAACTCCAGTTGCCAGTAATCCCGAGATAAGCGCTCGGCGTTTCATGGTCTTTCCTAATTTTGGTCGCAGCGTCCCGCAGTCGGTTTGGGCGTACGATGAATTCACTGGGTTGATTCCTGGCCTGGCTCATCGATGTCGTCCACGTTGAGCGACAGAGGAGGAGCCGCCGATTATCCGATGATCGCGATGATACAGCTGCCTGGCATCGTCTTTCCGGACTACCGAAGCATTTATGCGTGCCATCTCGGGACCCCGCTTTGATCGGCACCCACCGCGTGCGTCTTTCGCTGTCTAGTCTGAAGAGACGATGAGGCATGGCCCTGAGCTATGTACTGTGGAACGTGCCAAATCAAAAGGAGGGGACATGCCTGCACCTGGCTACAAAATTGAATCCCGGCCGCTGGAATTGCGGTATGCGCGCGGCTGGCATTGCCTCGGGCCGGCCGCGGATTACCGCGACGGGAAGCCGCACACACTGAACATTTTCGGCCGCCGCCTTGCAGCCTTCGCCGATTCCGTCGGCACCATTCGTATCATTGATGGCTATTGCCCGCATATGGGCGCGGACCTTAGTACCGGTACCGTGCAAGGCGACCAGTTGGTGTGCCCCTTCCATGGTTGGCAGTGGGGTGGCGATGGCGCTTGCAAGTCGATCCCTTACTGCAAGCGAGTGCCGCCGAAGGCGCGCATTGACAGCTGGGATACGTGTGAGCAGAACAATCTGCTCTTCATCTGGCACGATCCCCAGGGCCACGCGCCCCCACCTGAGGTGGCGATCCCGCGCATCGAGGCATGCTTTTCGGAGCAATGGTCCACGTGGGCAATCGACAAGATGGTGATTCAAACGAATTGCCGGGAATTGGTCGACAACATCTCCGATATGGCTCACTTCGACACCGTGCACGGTGCGCCGGTCGACTACTTCGCCAATCTGTTCGAGGGCCACAAGGCCACGCAAGTGCTGGTCGGCCGCAGCGCCCGGCTTTCCGCCGGAGATTGCCTGACCGCGTTGTCCACCTATTTCGGCCCGGCGTACCACATTACGGAAATGCGTGGCCAGATGGACGGTCAGCCGATCCATTCGATTCTGCTCAACTGCCATGTGCCCATCGACGTGAACAGTTTCGAACTGCGCTATGGTGTCTTGGTAAAGAAAGTCCCCGGCCTTTCCGACGAGCAGAATGAGGCAATTGCGCAAGCCTATGTGGAACAGGCGCGCAATGCTTTCTACGAGGATGTGGCGATCTGGGATTCCAAGATCCGCACCGACAATCCGCTTTTATGCGAGGGAGATGGGCCCATCTACCAGATGCGGGACTGGTATAGCCAGTTCTATGTAGACGCGGAGGATGTACGGCCGGCCAGTGTCGGGCGCAAGGTGATCGAGATGAACATAGCGGGAATCGATGCGCCAAAACTGCATCATGTATTTGAGGGGTAGGAAGAAGGGGACGCTGCCGCCTCCGGTCCGGAGGCAGCAGCAGCGTTCTTGACGCCGGGCGTCGCACAGAGGCATGTTGCGTACGCCGATGACTTAAGATGCCGTTTCCAGCCTTTCAGAAGGTACTGTCACGCTGCGGCGCATCGGCCGCAGGCTACATCCGAGCGCAGGCAGGTCAGCATGACAGTCGCTGCGAGCCTATGAAGGCCCCTCTCGGGATTCTCCTTTGCAGCGACCGATGCGGAGCGGCGCACGACGCCATGTAGAGTCATTGGCGCCGCGCTCACGTTGCCGCTACTTCCCGTCTCCAACGTTTACCCGCTTCGTGGTGAAGATGCCGCCGATCAGCAGATCCCCATCCTCGAGCAATGCGGTAATGCCGCCCCAGGCGTTCCATTTGCGGCTGTCGTCCGGGAACGGCCAGCGGGCCTTGATGGCGCCGGTATTCCAGTCAAGGCCTACATATTCGTAGTTTCCGTTTTCCTTGTTGGCGAGGTAGATCATGTTGCTCTTGGCGGAAATGACAGGGACCATCACATCCGTGTTGTCGATCTCCTTGTTCACCCAGGCCTTCTCGAATGACTTAGTTCGAGTGTTCCAGTTGAATTTGACTACCCCACGCGGGGCGGGCCGGGTCACGCCGGGCGTTACCGCGTTGCCCCATATGTCGGGCGCGGGCTTCGGGTAGGAGTTATTCAGCAGGGCGACGCCATAGCCCAGCACCTCGGGTGACGGCTCGACCGTGGCCTTGGAAATTTCCAGCGGAATCTGATCAGCGATGCGTGCGGACTTGGTGCCCGGCTTCTGCTTGAATCCGGGCGGAATCCGGTCGCGCCAGAAGGCCACGAGGTTGGCTCCCTTTTCATCGCCGTCGGCAATCACAACCAGCTTGTCGGGGTCGTTGCCGAAGCCCATCAGCGTCGGCGTGGTGCCGGATCCGCCGGAAGTCGTCAGAGCGCCGGCAGCGATGGCCTGCGCCCTGCTCATGGTGTTGTAGTCGGACTGCCAGCCACCATCTGCTTCATCATAGGACAGCCTGGTGCCGGTCCAGACGATCTTCAGCATGCGCTTGGAGGTGACCACATAGATGCCACTATTCTCGTCAATGCAGATGCTGTTTTCGACCGCCTCGCCCGGCAGCAGCAGCGTGCTCTTGAGATTGAGGTCGCGGTCCAGCAGGAGCACTGCGCCATGCGCGGCGGCAACGACATCGCCGGAATAGGTCATGCCCATGCCGATGATGACAGATTTGCGCATGTCTTCAGGTAATGCCTCCGAGAAGTCCCGGAATTTGACGACGCGCAGCGGTTTCTTCGGATCATTGTCGTCGGTGGACTTGAGGATCTTCAGGCCACCAAAGGCTGCATAGTGAACGCCGTCCTTGTCAATCATGTTGTAGGCGCCGTTGGCCAGCATCTGGCGCTTGAAGCCCAGTTCCTCCATCTTCCCCGACAGTGCCAGCAGCTTCGTGTCATCGTTCGCGCGCCGGGCGGCGTCGACTTCTTCAAGTGCCGCCTGGATCTTCTCGCGATTGCCGTTCGCTGCCAGACTCTCCAGTCCGGGGTAGGGCAGGAGCGAGACCAGGTCATAGGCCTCGCCGGTCGCGTCGATCTTGCTGATGCCCTCGACGCCGGCAGCGAAGATGATCGTCTTGTCACCGATCTTCTTGACTGTGGGATTCGAGGTAAAGACGGTTGGCACGGTTTTCACATCGTTTGCCGACAGCCTGCGGCCCTTGGTTGGGCCGGCATGCGGGACGGAATCGGTCGCGGCCGGATTGTCGTGCGAAATGGGATAGACGCTGTCGGTCAGCCAGGGGTTGCGCCCCGGGAAGGTGCCGTTCTCTTGCTGGGCGGCTTGCGCGCACGTAAGGCTTGCTGTCGCAAGCGCAACCGCGGTCGACGCGAAGACCAATGCTCTCATGGGTGACTCCGTGGATAAGTATGGCTGTGATTGTGAGGTGAGGCTGGCGAATTGAGGTTGTTCGGCGGAGCAATTCAATCAGCGGAGTGCACGATGCGCTCACGCGGGCGTGCCGCCCGGGAAGCCTTGGTGCTGTACCTGGATGAGAAGAGCCCGTGCCAGGCACTCAAGCGCATCCGGTCGATGCTGACCGCATCGTTGCTATATGGCCGCCAGCCGTATGGACGACGGATAGGAACGCGCTTGAGTACGGCTCCGAGTGTCTTGTTTTGAATCCCTTGGATACATTTTCGCCGCGCTGGATGCTCGAATGGCTGGATCCAGTTGCGGCTTGCTTCGGCCACCAACGCCAGTGTGAAAGTGGCGGGGACATCAGGGCGCAGCATCTTGCCGGCATTGCGGCACGGATCTGACCAGGCCGGTCGGCATGGAACGTACACTATGGGACGCTGCGGTGATTCAGGAGGGCAACCGCGGCAACCCCGATGCTCTGCCGGCAGGTGTCATCGCAAGACGCCTGCATGATAGCCGCGCCATTGGTTTCTTCGCCGGCCAGGTGTCCGTCGCGGCTGATCGCGCTCTCCGGATCAAAACCAAACCGGGCAGACGGCAGGCCCTCAGCAAACGCAAGACGCAGGGCCACGGCCGCACCGGCCCCAAACAGACTACCCGCCCGCAACCATGCTCTCATCGCTGTCTCCTCTTGCATCTGCCCACCATGGGCAGATGCTGACTCCTGTTGTACCGTTAGGGCCGGTCTCTTGATCGAAGCATATTTGCGGAATCTGGAGTCAACATCGTCCAATCGGACTACACACATATGTGCGTCATGGTTGGCTTTAAGGGGGGCTTTGCAAAGCCGTTCAGCCAACCGCGGCTCGGCAGTGTCTTTGTGGCAGCGAGAGGAGGGTAAGCCCGGATTGCGTATAGATCCCGCGGGGTAAACGTTCCCGTTTCCCTCTGGTCGTTAAGCTCAGGGCAACGGCGGACTTCACGGTTTCCTGCCCGTCTCAATCTACTTATGGGCGGGGATCGCCTCCGTTGACTTTCTCTGCCGCGATCTGATTCGCGGCGATGTAGCCAAAGGTCATCGCCGGCCCGATAGTCGAGCCTGGTCCGGGATAGGTTTTTCCCATGACCGCGGCCGAGGTATTGCCGATCGCATAGCAACCCTCGATTACGCTGCCATCGGGACGGAGGACGCGGGCGCAGGCGTCAGTGCTCAATCCGCCCTTGGTGCCAATCTCGCCGGGATCGATCCGCAGCGCATAGAAAGGGGCGCGGTCGATCGGGCCCAGGCACGGGTTCGGCTTGGAGGAGATGTCGCCATAGTAGCGGTCGAAGATATTGCTTCCCTTGCCGAATTCGAGGTCGGTACCATTCGACGCATAGGCGTTCATTTGAGCGACAGTCGTGGCAAGGCCGCGTGGATCGACGCCGATTTTTGTGGCCAGTTCGGTCAGCGTCCCGGCGCGATAGATGACATTGTCCAGCCAGCCATGCGGAATCCGGGAGTCAGGCTGTATGCTGCCGGGAAGCAGCACGCCGCACGGATAGCGTTTTCTATACTCTGCGTCGAACACGAGCCATGCCGGCACATTCGCATTTGTTTGCGCGTGGTCGGCATACATGGCGTGGATGATGTCCGGGTACGGCGCTGCTTCGTTGACGAAGCGTCGACCGAGCCGATTGACCAGCACGCATCGCGGCAATGAGCGCTCCACGAAAAGCCCGCGTTGTTTTTCCTCCCCTGGAACCCGTACCGTCGGCACACCCCATGTGTATCCCATCAGCGAAACGTTCGCGCCGAGCTTGAGACCGGCCCGAATTCCATCTCCGGTATTGATGGGCGGGGCGGCTGTCCATTCGGCTTGCGTGGGCTTCGGGAGGTATTGGTCGCGCATTTCCTGGCTGGATTCAAAGCCTCCACAGGCGAGCACCACCGCGCATCGCGCGCGAATGTTGTACTCGCGTCCCTGTCGCTCCACCGCCACGCCGGTCACGCGGCCATCGTGCGCGTGGAGCGTGCGCATCGGGGTGTCGAGCCACAGCGGTATGGACCGATGCGCGAGTGCCGCGCGCAGGCTCGCGACCAAGGCGTTGCCAAGCGTCAGCCGGCGGTCCCGGTGCGTTCGACAGCGCCAGCGCAAATCCGTTGCGTACCGGAACGTGAGGCGTGCCAACAAGCCGAGCCAGCCGGACTCCTTCGCTACGATGGTGTGGGCTTCGATCTGCGTCAGCGAAATGCGCCCACCGACCAGGGTGGCGGGCGATGGGGCGCGGAGTTCGTCAAATGCATCGCCGAGCCGGCGCGCGTCGAATGCCGCTGGCTCCATGGTGCGGTAACCCGGTTTTCCTCCCGTGCGGTCCGGATAGTAGTCGGGATAGCGGGGCACCGCGTGGAAATGCGTCTGCGCCTGCGTGGCGAGATATTGGACCATCTCCGGCCCGTTTTTGAGATAGGCATTGATTCTGTTCAGATCGAAATCTTCCCCTATGACATCCCGGAGATACGCCACCGCTTCCTCATAGGAGTCGTTGCCGCCGAGAGATTGGATCTGACCATTGCAAGGGATCCAGATTCCGCCGCCGGAAATAGCCGTCGTGCCCCCATAGTGCGGGCTTTTCTCGACGAGGAGCACGGTCAAGCCGAGATCGTATGCGCGCAGCGCGGTCGTCATCGCGCCTGCCCCGGAACCGACGACCACCACGTCGTACGATGTATTCCAATTCACGGCCGGATTGCTGTTGTTCATTGGCTTGCCTCCAACGTTAAGTGTTTTCCAGGCGACCGGTTGCCTTGGGCAGCACTTCATTCGGGGTTGCGCCATCCCTCCCTATTCTGGTGAACCGCCTGGGTAAGTTGCGGTGCGGGCGGGGTGGCATATCTGTGTAGCACTGCTTGTACCGGTCAGTGGTAAGCCAGGCCGAATTACGCCGGGCCAAAGGCCAACAACCTGCCCGTTGCCGAGCGCGACACAAGCGCATCGGGTGCGGCCACTATGACACAAAAATATAAAAATGAGTCATCGCAATGGCACAAAAAATATTCTTTGTGCAATACTGGGAGAAGGCACCCGGCAATGCCGGGATCACACTGCGATCAAGAGTGCATCACGCTGCAAGAGGCAGAGTTCTGAATGAATAGGCAACTTCGCTGGGGAGACGCCAGCCGAATAGACTGTCCCGAGCAAGGGCGCGTCTTGATTTTGAGGTCCACGCTCGACTGCATGGCTGAGATGGGTATCGAGGGTTTCACCGTGGATGATGTGGCCAAGCGCGCCAACATTTCACGCAGAACCCTTTACCGCTACTACAGCACCCGGAATGAGTTGATCCAAGCCGCGATTGGCGCGGAGAATGGCGTCTTTTTCGAGGAGATGCAGCGCAGCTTGTCGGGCTACGAGGGGGATTTCGAGGCGTATCTCGAAGAGTGTGTGTGTTTCGCCGTGAAGTATCGGCAACGTCTCGCCGGGCTTCGTCAGGACTACCTGGCAAGAAGCGTTACGGCGGAGGTGTTTCCCTACATCCTCGAGAACATCAAGCCCATGTGGCACAAGGTGCTGGCTGAACGCTACCGCGATTACGTAGAGAAGTCAGGCGCGACGGCCGCGTCGCTGGACGACATCATTGCGCTGGCTAGCCGCATTGGACTTGCCTATAGCCTGGTTCCTGCAGACGAGGGTGCGATTCGACGGCAGATGCGAATTCTCCGCGGCGTCCGGCATGGCACGTCTGCGTGACTTTGCACGGCATTCGGCGCGCATGACAGATTCACATGTGAACGAATGAAGTTTCCCCCACTGCCCGCTTGTCAGTGTGCTACTGGCGCCGATCGGATGATCGATGCGGAGCGACAAATGGCACGCCTTGCGCTCCCGTAGCGCTGGTGTGTCTATCAAGACGCAATCACAGGAGCCAGTCAATGAGTCGCACATCGTATCGCCACCTGTTGGCGCCTGGCCGAATCGGCACGATGACACTACGCAACCGCATCGTCGTCACCGCGATGGGTGCGAGCCTTGCCGAGCCAGATGGTCATTGCGGTGAGCGCATCGTCCGCTATCACGAATCGCAGGCCAAAGGGGGGGCGGGCCTGATCATCACCGGCGTCGCCGGCGTGGCTTGGCCGACCGGTGCCAATCAGGTGAACCAGATCGCCATTTCGGACGATCGCTTTCTTCCCGGCCTGACCGCGCTGACCGAAGCCGTCCACGCGCACGGCGCAAAGATCGCCGCGCAGCTGCACCATGGAGGGTTGATCGGCGTGGAGGATATGCTTGCGGGGCGGCCGGTGTGGGCGCCCTCCCTGCCTGAACCTCCCACTGGCGATTTCACCGAGGCGTTCTTGCTCGAAGAGTTGGCCGAGGCGCCGTTCGGCCGCATCACCAGCGTGACGATTCAGGTCATGACGAAGGCCGACATCGACACGCTGATCGCGCAATTTGCCGCGGCTGCGAGCCGGGCGCGGCGGGCCGGCTTTGACGGCGTCGAGATCCATGGCGGGCACGGCTATCTCCTGTCTTCGTTCATCTCGCCCACGACGAACCGGCGTACCGATGAATATGGAGGCACTCTGGAAAATCGCGTCCGTCTCCTGGTCGAGGTGATTCGGGCCGTGCGTACGGCGGTTGGTGCCGATTTTCCTGTGTGGTGCAAACTCGACTCGCGCGAGGAAGGCATTCCGGGCGGCATCACGATTGACGAGGCGGTGCGCACCGCGCAGATCGTCGAGGGGGAGGGGGTCAACGCGATCACCGTGAGCGCCTATCATGACGCGGGCAAGCCAAAGTTGCATTCGGCGTCGCATACCCCGCATGAGCCCGGGCTCAATCTTCCGTTTGCGGCGCGGATCAAGGCCGAGGTCAGCATTCCGGTCATCGCATCGGGCCGGATCGAGCCCGCGCTGGGCGACGAAAAGATTGCCGATGGCTCGATCGATTTCGTCTCAATGGGGAGGAAGTTACTAGCCGACCCGTATCTGCCGCGAAAGCTCACCGAAGGGCGGCCCAATGACGTGCTGCCCTGCATCTATTGCTACACATGCATTAGCGCGATCTACGTTGGCAAGCCGCTGCGCTGTGCGGTCAACCCCGAAATCGGTTTCGAGTATTTGCATCGTCAATTACCGAAGGGTGGCAAGCGAGTCGTGGTTATCGGCGGAGGCCCCGGGGGCATGGAGTCGGCGCGGCGGCTACGGGCAGACGGGCATCAAGTAACGTTGCTGGAGCAGGCAAACCAACTGGGCGGCACGCTGCGCATTGCCGCGCTCGCCTATGAGGCCAACGAGCCACTGCTCGACTGGCTCCGGCACCAGGTTGAATCGTCACGAATTGACGTGCGCCTGCGCACATGGGCGACGCCTGAGCTGCTGCGCACGCTATCCCCGGACGTCGTCGTCGTTGCAACCGGCGCGGTGCGCGGATTGTCGCCGATACCAGGAAACGACCTGCCGCACGTCATGAGCGGGGACGACATGCGCCGCTTGATGCTCGGTGAAGGCTCGCAGGAACTTGCGCGCAAGGTCGGGTGGGCGACACGCATGGCATCAAGGATTGGTGCGGCGAGCGGACTGACCTCGAATCTCGATTTCGTTCGGCAGGCGACCCGTCAATGGATGCCGTTGGGCAAGCGCGTCGCGATTATCGGTGGCGAACTGGTCGGCCTTGAACTGGCCGAGTTCCTGTCCCAGCGCGGACGATTGGTGACAGTCGTCGATGAGGCGCCGCGGTTCGGCGCGGGACTGACGATAGTCCGCCGGATGCGGCTGCTTGCGGAGCTTAAGGAGCACGGCCTCGGTCTCTTTCCGGGGGCCTCGGACATCCGGATCGAACCTGACAGGGTTTGCTTCACCGACCAGGCAGGCAATGCGCAGGCAGTCGATGCGAATAGCGTCATCGTGGCCAAAGGTGCGGCAGGTGACTTGACGCTTGCCAGGCAGTTGGAGACCGAAGGCTTTAAGGTCCATGAAGTCGGCGATTGCACCGGCATCGGCTATATCGAAGGTGCTATGCGCGGTGCGGCGAGAGCGGCGAAGGAAATCTCGCAAATATGACTCCCCGCCTCAGGGAGGTGCCCCGGCCGGGCGCGGTTTCCCGGCGACTAGCCAGTGGATCGGCCGGTCGCCGGCGCTGCCGCCCTTGAATGCTGGATGCTGAATTACAAAGATGGACCCGACGCACCCACCGGTCGGCGACACTGAGGGGTTCACCACCCTCAGGCACGGAGGTTCATCATGAATATCGCCATTCGCGGGATTCCCCTTAGTCCGCTCAGACGAAGCGGCTTGCCGGACCGGTGACTAACATCCAGTCAGAAGCAAAAAAAAGCGGTCGGGAGACAGCGATGAAGCGGACTCGGTGGTTGTGGGCGACCGGACTGGTCGCCGCGGGTGTGATGGCCGGAGTGTTGCTGACCCTGGCAATGGGCAGAGCCACCGCGCTTGCCGGCCACGGTGGCGACGACGATGCCGGCACCGGCATTGTCGTTTCCGCCGACGCGGCGCGAGAGTGGCCTGTCTGCGACGATGATTGCCTGCGTAGCCGCGGCGCGGCGGTGCTGATGGAGCTCAGCCAGCGGCCGTTACGCTGACGCCGCCTGGTTTGTCTCGATTCTCTCCTTTCCGCCTTTCGCCTTTTTCTTTGGTTCATCCGACTTTCGTGTGGGTCGATTCATTGCTGGGCTAATTCCAGCACTGCCGTAGCTCCCTCTCTCCCGCGCATGGCGGGAGAGGTTGGGGGAGAGGGCAGGCCTGCGCAAGAGTGAGGCGCATCGCGTTGAGCGAGCGCCCGCCATCTCCCCGGGCTTGCTCTCCCATTTCATGGGAGAGGGGGAGCAACCCAGCGTTTTACTTCCGGCCACTCGCACCCACATGCAGTATCCACGCGAACGTCCGAAGCACTTCATCTTTTTCCTCTTTTCACTCACAGAACGAACACCATGACTACTACTATCATCACTGGCTCGGCCTCCGGCATGGGCGCGGCCGTACGCCGGCGCCTGCTGGCCGACGGCGAAAGGGTCATCGGCATCGACCTGCGCGATGCCGAGATCCACGCCGACCTCTCCACCCGGCACGGCCGGGAGGCCGCTATCGATGGCGCGCTGTCGCAGTCCGGCGGCAGGATCGACAAGCTGATCTGTTGCGCTGGTTTGGGCCCGCATGTCGATCCTGCGACGCTGGTTGCTTCGGTCAACTACTTCGGCGTGGTAACCCTGCTGGACGGCTTGTTCGAGGCATTGCGGCAAGGCAAGGCGCCGTGCGCCGTGGTGGTGTCGTCCAATTCGGCCACGCTGCAGTCCTGGGCAGGCAGCCCGCTGCGCGACGCCTACCTGGCGGGCGATGAGGACGGCGTGCACGCCCTGGTGCGCGCGGCGCAGGAGGCGGGGGGGGAGCAGGCCGCCCAGGCGGGCTATCTGGCGTATGCGAGCGCGAAGAACGCCGTCGCGGCAGCGGCACGGCAACGCGCCGCCAACTGGGGGCGGGCCGGGGTGCGCCTGAATGTGGTAGCGCCCGGCGCGGTGGAAACGCCTATGCTGCAGGCCGGCCTGCGGGATCCGCGCTATGGCGATGCCATCCGCGACTTTCTGCCTCCCCTTGGGCGGCGCGCGCAGCCCGATGAGGTAGCCGCGCTGATCGCGTTCCTGTGCCGACCCGAGGCAGCATATCTGCACGGCAATGTCGTGTTCATCGACGGTGGCGTCGACGCTGCGCAAAGGCCGCTGGAGTTCTGATCCGCACGGTCGCGCCGGGCCGGCATCCAAATTGTGGAGGGGCGGCCCGGCCGATTGTCGGAAAAGTCAGTCGAGTTGGCGGGTGGCACAGCTTATCCGCGGCGTGATGACGGCGCACTCGGCAAGCCGAAGTCGCTCATCGCACTGCGGACAACAGAAACTCCACCGCCTTGTCATGGGCCTCCGGCGCGCCGGCACAGTTGATCTTGTCATCCCCGCCTTGCTTTTCGCTGTAGCGCTGGATGGTGGCGTGCACGTAGGGCCCGCTGCGCCCACATTCGCAAGGGGCATCCCAGCCGCTCAAGGTAACTTCGTCGCCAGTGATCAAGCCTCCCCAGTAAGAATCAGGCAGCAGATCCACAAAGGCAAATCGGCCCGTGTGAGTACCTTCTCGCGGAAACGGATGGCCGTTCTCGGGGTCGAGGACAAAAGGTACCAACACCGGTGGCACATGAAAGTGCCCTTGGCTGCAGCGAGGAAGGCTCACCATCAGCTCGCTCATGCCGTAGAACTCGAATACCCGGTCGAAGCCTAGAAATTCGAATATTCTCTCGCGATAGTTGTCCGCCAGCGCGCGCCCTTTGTTGCCCCCGCCACTCATCAGCACGCTACCGGCGCCAAAGGCGTTGCGCGTACCATTGGCCAGAGCTTCCTCGGCCCATTCGTACAGGATTGGCCATACCGCGAACAGGCAAATATCCTGCTTCCCGAATCGCTGGACTGCCGTTTCCAGGAACCGCTTCATCTGTTCCGGGCGCTGCTGTTCCCGTGCGGCGAACTCCTCGCGGCGGGACAGCAGCGCTGGCGATATCTCCAGCGTACCCTGTTCGCCCCGCGCTTCGGCTGCACGCAAGCGACCTGCCAGGGAGGCGATATCAGCACTGAAATAATCATCCGGATAGAGAAACAGCGCATTCTCATCGCCTCCAGCCCACCGTCTGACCATCTCTTCCACGCCCCGGTACGTTGCGCCTGCGCCGAAGCGGTAGCCCGGTTGCACCATTGGCATTCGTGCGCGCAGCAGGTCTGGCCCGCTGCCGGCGCCGTGCCAGTCACGCACGCAGTGCGCGGTGAGCGTATTCGATATTGCCCACTCTCTCGCAGTGCGCGGCACGAACGAAAGCTTGCCGCTCGTGCCAAACGTATGCAGTATTCGCAATTCGCTGGAGTCATCAAGCCGTTTCACCCACGCATCAATGGTATGGATGTCTTGGGTATCCAGTTTGCTGAGATCCTGTCTTGTCAATCCGTTCAGCCAACGCGTCAGGCGATCGAACTGACCCCGCTCCAGTAGCGACAGCGGGTAGGATTTGTAGGTTGTGTGGGGAAAGAGCAGGGGCACTACATCATTCAACCGTTCGATCTTTTCTATGCCCTGTTCGTCCGCCAGCCTTCTGAGCACTGGTATCTCATCGCGCATGGTGTCAAACCTCTGCTGCACGCCACGCAGGTGAACCTGTTCGAGTTGTTCTCGCGACAGGCGAAATCCTTCGTCGTAGCGAGCGTTAACATAACTCGAGGCGTCGTCGAGTAACTGTTCATGGATACGGGACATCGAACTGCTCCTTGAAAATCACGATCAATGCGGCGCGCCCGCGGCCAGCGCTTCCAGGGCGTTGCCGTCCGAGGTCTGCTCCACAATCCACTTGCACATCCGCCGTACCGGCTCGATGCCGTCCTGTGGAATTGCCGCATCCTCGAAAAGCGCCGCGGCGCCGAGCGAAACGAGACGTTGTCCACCTTGATAGGCGAGCCGGTCGCGCAGGCTATCCTTGAGCGATTCCGGGTAGAGGCCGATCGTCTGGGTATAGGCGCTGACGGACATCACTGCGGTATCCATGGAATCGATCGGCACGATATTGGCGACCCGGCAGGCGAGCTGCCGGGCGAAATCCACAGGGGTGTCGTTTTGCGAAACAAGGATTGCGCCCTCATTGGATCTGCCCCCGTACACCCGGTATTCGTCACCGGCAAGCCGCAGCCCGTCGATTTCATCCTTGAGCTCGCGACTGAAGGATTTGTGAGGTGTACTCAATGTGGCCGGCAGCTTCTGCAAGGCATCGAAGGTCAGCTTGCCCAACTGATTGGCATTTTCAAGGCCGGCCTCGTCAGTGCCGCACGCCACATAGACAACCCTCGCGTTTACGCAGCCTTCCTGGTTCATCACGCCGATGTCGAGTGCGAGCCTGCGTGCGACCGAGTGCATGGTATCTGCATCTGCAAAGGCTTCCGGGCCAATGATGGTGGCGCTGTGTTTCGGGTCAAGGGTGATCAGATCCAAGCCTGGCTGCAAGTATTGGGTAATGTGCCGGATGCTGGCGAAGCCACCCCAGGCGACGACCTTTTCCACCAGACGCGGGTCATAGATATGTCTTTCGATGGACTCGTCGCCACCTTTCCAATACACCACGCTCAGGTGCCTTGTCAGAGGGTGGTCAGGGTCCAGCTCGAGCATGGTGCGGGCGATGGCTGTAGCGGTAAGCGGGTCGTTCGAGGGGGTCTTGATGACGGCATCCGAGCGTGTAAAGGCGTTGCGGATAACCGTACCAACGCCCACCATCGGCACATTTCCTGCAATGACATGGACGCAGCGAGCACCGAAGGCGCGAATGCGGCTGGGTTTTCCCGTATGCACACGGGAGGGCTGCTCGACCCATTTTTCAAGATAATCAATGCCTACCAGGCGTTCTGCCGTTTCGCGCACAACGGCGGGCGAGAACATCTCCGGTATTGCCTCATAGAGATGCCGCAGGATGGAATCGGAGATTCCCGATGTCTGGCAGGAGAGATCGTAGGCGGCCTGTAGGTGAGGGTTTTCCGAAAGGACCAGTTTCTTTCCCACTTGCGCCAGGAAGTCCACGATATCGTCAAAGGTCAACGCATAGAGGTCCGCCATCTTCGATGGCGCGTTTAGTGTGAGCCTATCCAGATAATTGTTTAGATCCGGCGTGGAGAATGCGATATTTCCTCCACGCCCGCCAAATTCCAGTGTGCAGTTGTCAATCAGTTCACCGCGAATAATGAATGGTATCTGTAGTGGGGATCGCACGGGCAACTCTCCTGCCGTCGAGGCATCAGGAAGAAGGGAGAATAACTACTGGTATAGCGGGTGGGGCAATGCGGACGCTCGTGGGGCGCAAGACGTTGCCTGGACAATGGCTTGCGCGTCGTTGCGTGGGTTCGCCTCCGCCATTGCCCGCCCAGGAAAGGCAAGCGTCTTCGCATGCGTCCACGCAACGGTGGCGGGCCTCGCCTTACCCATGACGGGGTCGGCGAGACCGGGGTGGCGGGGATGCTCAGCGCAGACGGATATCCACCCGCTCGATGCCGCCGCTAAACGGATAACCCGCGTGGTAATGTCCGGCCGGTGAGCCGGTATCCATGCCAACATCAAAGGTCTCGTCAGCGGAGAAGAAGCCTGGCGTGGTGACCGGCAGATGGCCACTGCCTATCGCCTTGCCGTTCACCTGAAGCGTGCCGGTGCCGCCCTTGGCATAACCTGGTCCCTCGTAGGTGAAGTCAAACTGCAACACGTTCCTACCCGGTTGTAGCGGCTTGCTGCCCGTAATCTCCATGCGTGCCGCATTGAACACTTTCTGCACGTAGACCGGCTTGCCCTCATCGTCAAGGTAAAGGGACCAGCCCGCGGAAGTGCCACCCATGGTGGCAATGACACCATGGGCGCCGCCCTTGGGAATATCCACCGTAGCCACGATGCTGTACGAGCGGTTCTTGATCGCTGGCGCTTCAGCCTCGGGGATGGCCACCGCTCCCGCGAAGTAGCTGAACTCTGTGCGCTTGCCAGTCAGTTTGGGGAGAGGCGTGCGGGAGCAGGCCGTGTCCTGCAGGGGCAATACTTGATTCTTTGCCGCCTCCGCCAGGAACAGCGCCTGCATCTCCTTGAGTTTCTCCGGCAATTTGGCTGCCAGATCGGTGGACTGGCTGAAGTCCTCATTCAGGTTGAAGAGGGCCCAGGTGTCGTCTGCGAGCCGTTTTCCCTGGCATGTGATTGCCCAGGGGTCTCGGTCCTTGTGCCGGGCCGAGGCCAACCAGCCTTCGTGATAGATCGAACGGTTGCCGAATACTTCGAAGTACTGCGTGGTGTGCTTCTCCGGCGCGTCCTTGTCAGCGAAGCTATAGATCAGGCTCGTGCCGTCCATCGGACGTTGCTTTACGCCGTTGACATCTGCGGGGGCTTTCAGTCCCGCCGCCTCAAGGATGGTTGGCGCCAGATCGTTCACGTGAGAGAACTGCCTGCGCAGACCACCGTGATCCTGGATTCGTGCAGGCCAGGAAACCACCATGCCGTTGCGAATTCCGCCCAGGTGCGAAGCAACCGTCTTGGCCCATGGCAGGGGAGAACTCATGGCCCAGGCCCAGCCGGCCGGATACTGCGCATAGCTGTTGGGGCCGCCCAGGCTGTCAAGGCGCTTCACCAGATCGGCAGCCGGTGTCTCAGGCATGCCTTGCAAATTGCCCATGTAGCTATCCGCGCCGTGGATGCCGCCTTCAAGGCTGCCCCCGTTGTCGCCCATCACGTAGATAAATAGTGTGTTGTCAAATTGACCGCTCTCCTTCAATGATTGCACCAGGCGGCCAATTTGCGCGTCGGTATGCGCGAGGTACCCCGCGTAGATTTCCATTAGCCGTGCGGCAACCCGCTTCTGGTCTGTATTAAGGCTGTCCCAGGCGGGGAGTTCATCCGGCCGCGGTGTCAGCTTTGTATCCTGGGGCACGACGCCAAGGGATTTTTGTCGGGCCAGAATTTCTAGCCGCATATCGTCCCAGCCCTTGTCAAACCTGCCACGGTACTTCTCGATCCATGCCTTGGGTGCCTGGAGCGGAGCGTGGGTGCCGCCCGGGGCGAAGTACACGAAGAACGGCTTGTCAGGTGCGATCGAGTGTTGCGCGCGCATCCAGTTGACGGCGCGTGTCGACAGATCTTCGTTCAGGGTGTAGTCCTTCGAGGCCGTCCTTAGTACTGGCGCGGTGCCATCGTATAGCGAAGGATTGAACTGATCGGTTTCGGCGCCGATAAACCCATAGAATTTTTCAAAGCCCTGGCCGGTCGGCCAGCGGTCAAAAGGACCGATCTGCGACGCTTCCCAATCCGGTGTCAGATGCCACTTGCCAAAGGCCGCAGTGCTATAGCCCTGTTGACGCAACAGTTCGGCAATCGTGGCGGAGTCCTTTTGCAGCATCCCCCGGTAACCCGGATAACTGCTTGGCGAGTTCAGCACTGCGCCGACACCTGCTGCGTGTGGATTGCGGCCTGTGAGTAGCGAGGCGCGTGTCGGCGAACACACTGCGGTGGTATGAAACCGGTTATACCTCAAGCCCTCACTGGCCAAGCCATCCATCGCAGGCGTCCTGACCGGTCCGCCGAAGGTGCCGGCCGCCCCGAAACCTACGTCGTCCAGCAAGACCACTACCACATTTGGCGCACCGGCCGGCGCGCGCAGCAGCTGCACTACCGGCGGTGTATCGCCAGGTTGCACCTCGTTGCTGGCGGCCCAGCCGAAGCCGGTCGCGGCGCAACTCAGGGCCAGGCACAACGCCGTGGCCAAACGCTTGCGTAGTCTGTTCATGATGGTCTCCCACATCTCCTGTTGTTTTCGTTCTGACCGATGCTTATTGCGCTTTCGCGTGGGCGTGTGCCAGAATGTCTAAGCATTCGATTGAATCAAATGTTCGAATGGAATGTAGCAAGCGCCATGGATCGTCGTCAAGACAATATTTCACCGGCGACCGCTGTCGGTTGCACGCTGCCCGGAGCCTGTCGTAGCCTTGCGCACAGGCGTCCTCGTTGCCAGGTTCATTCGATCACTCAAACCATCTTGACAGGAGACACCAAATGAAATCGTTACTCGCGTCGCCCAATACAGCCGTGATCGTCACTGGTGGGGCTTCCGGGCTTGGGCTTGCCTCGGCGCGCGCACTAGCCGCGGTAGGTCGCGATGTCGCGCTGTGGGACATCCAGGCTGAGAAGGCGCAAAGCCGGGCAGCAGAGATTGCCAAGGAATTCGGCGTTGCGGCACTCGGCGTTGGCGTCGACCTGTGCGATCCCGGCGCGCTGCGGACTGCGCTGAGCGCAACCCGCGCGGTATTGCCCAGAATTGGTGGCTTGCTCCATGCCGCGGGTACGGTCGATACCGGGTCGCTCGAGGGCATCACTCCGGAAAAATGGGATGCCGGCATCAATGTCCACCTCCGCTCATTCGCACTCCTGGTGCAGGCGTTGTTGCCGGACCTCCGCGCCAATCCGGGCTCTGCGGTGGTCGGCATCGCGTCAATCAACGCTACCTTGGGCAATCATATCAACCCCATCTACAGCGCAGCGAAAGGCGGCATGTTGTCACTGATCCGGTCGCTGGCGGACGGCCTTGGGCGCGATAACATCCGTATCAACGCGATTTCCCCGGGCCAGATCCTGACGCCAATGCTCCAGCCCGCCGTGGACAGTTTGCCGGCAGGCACCTTCGAGCGCCGTATTCTCCTCGGCCGACTGGGTCAGCCGGAGGAAATTGGCCGCGTTGCGCGCTTCCTTTTGTCGGACGAGGCGAGTTACATTACTGCCGCGGAGATTGTTGTGGATGGCGGCAACATCTCATCGCAGCGCATGTGATTCGGCAGTAGTGCTGAACGCATTGCCAGGCGCGACAGGGCATTGAGCCGCATTGCTGCCCAATGCCCTGTCGCACTGTCTCAACGACCGCACGGAATACGGGGTGATTGGCGTCATTGGCCAATTGCCTCGGAGGGGGAGGCGGCGCCCGTCCTATCTGTATTCGATGACATTACCCACTGTAAAAGGCGAGGCCCGGGAACGCATTCTGCTGGCGGCCGAAGAACTGATGGCCAAGCACGGCGTGGACGGTGTATCTGCGCGCAGCATCAACGCGGCGGCCGGCGTTAGCGCTGGTATTCTCCACTATCACTTCGGCGGGCTGGATAAGGTCGTGGACGCGCTGCTGGAGCGCCATATGATGCCGTTGATGGCGCAACGCCGCGCAATGTACGATTCCCTTCAGGCGCAGCCGCAGGTCACGCTCCGCGCCGTCGTGGAAATACTTGTCATCCCGCTTGCCAGGAAGATCATTGAAGAAGGCAGCGCAGGTGCGCGCTATGTTCAATTCCTGGCGCGCCTTCATACGGACCGCAACCCGAAGATCGCCCGGATATTCGAACAGTCGTTTGGGGGGAACTCTTCCGCCCTGGTGGAAATGCTCCAGCGCATCCTGCCCGAAATTCCCATGCGAGTGCTCTGGCTGCGCCTGATCGTCTGTTCCCATGCGATGCTCCAGAGTCTCGCCGAAATATCCGCTCGTTCCCAATTGCCGATACCTCCGGGGAACCCTCCGCGGGAACAGGTACTGTGGGATCAGGTGGAGATTCTGATCGAGTTTCTTTGCGGCGGGCTGGCGGCGCCGACCAACTTGCACAGCTAATTCAGCGACCAGGGGAATGGCGTAGCCAACGCAGCGGCATCCTGCCTCACGAGTCAAGCCGGCGCACAGGGTTCTGTCCGACATGGCAGGCAACGGCGGCGGCGGCCAAATACGGTAGTACCGTATGCGAGCGTGCCGCCGGCAAGGGCGTGCGTTTCAGACTAGTCTGCCTGATAGCAGGCCGCGCGAGCGTGCCAAGGTCATTGCGGTGTCTTCAATCATGTCTTCCTGACCTCCCACCAGCCGTTGCCGCCCCAACTCGACCAGGATCTCGCGCGCCGGAATGCCGTACTTGGCCTGGGCGCGCTTGGCGAACAGCAGGAAGGACGAGTACACGCCGGCGTAGCCCAGCGTGAGCGCATCGCGGTCGATGCGGATCGGCTGGTCCATGAT
>Ga0255338_1002571_pt1 | contig 25648 bp, 16 predicted proteins | sample MeOH1_35cm_T4_19_FD_203715 | JGI IMG/M metagenome (GOLD analysis project Ga0255338, IMG submission 203715) | Sandy soil microbial communities from University of British Columbia, Vancouver, Canada - MeOH1_35cm_T4_195 | ecosystem: Engineered > Artificial ecosystem > Sand microcosm > Unclassified ...
TTGTCCACCATGCTAAGGCCATGGCGAACCTGCTGCGAAAACACGGAGATGCCTGATTTTGCGACCTAGCCCATGGGCGCGGCTGCACGTCGCCGTCCTGCTCTTCGGTCTGGCAGGTCTCTTCGGGAAGGCGGTACGCCTCCCGCCGGTGGTGCTGGTGTTCGGCCGGACGGCCTTCGCCGCGGCGACGCTGTTCGGGCTCGTCTGGCTTACACGTCGACGCGGAACGGATCTGCTGACCCCGCCGGCCACTGCAGTGTTTCTCTCGGGTGCACTGCTCGCCTTTCACTGGGTGGCGTTCTTTCAGGCCATCCAGGTCTCCAGCGTGGCCATCGCCCTCCTGACCTTTTCCAGCTTCCCGCTATTCGTAACACTGCTCGAGCCGCTCTGCTTCCGAGAGCCGCTGCGTCGTTCGGATCTCCTCACCGCGTTCGGCGTGGCGTGCGGGCTCGTATTGATCGTGCCCCGTTTCGACCTGGGATTACAGAGCACACAAGGCGCGTTGTGGGGACTACTCTCCGGCCTCTCGTTTGCAGTGCTGGCGTTAGTCAATCGGCGCCTGGCCGGCCGGCATTCACCAGTGAGCATAGCGGCAGGTCAAAACCTGTGCGCCGCTTGCGTGTTGCTCCCGCTGGTGGTGCCCAGTGGCGCGCGGCCAAGCATTACGGACCTCTGGCTGCTGGGCGTGCTCGGCGTCTTCTGCACCGCGGTGGCGCACGTCCTGTTCATCGGCAGCCTCTCCCAGCTTCGCGCGCAGGTAGCGAGCGTAGTGACGGGCCTCGAAGCGGTCTACGGCATCCTGTTCGCCTTCCTACTCCTCGGCGAGCGACCTGCGCTGCGCACTCTGGCGGGCGGTGCCTTGGTGTTAGGAACGGTATTGCTCGCCGGGAAGGGGGAGGCGACCCGCGGAAAGGCCGCTCCGTAGTTCCCGGGCGCAAGGCGCTTGTTCCTCGAGCGCACTAGGCGCTTCCTCCCGCCACGCAGGCGAATTGCCTTCAGTGTAGAAAGAGATCGAACGGATTACGGCGCCCCCTGCCACGAGGTAGGCGCGTCAATGCGCCCAATGCTCCTGAAGGAACGCTTCCTGGCGGCGGGTAAACCGTGGATCCACGGCGTGGCCCATCAGCGGCGACGTGACGATCTCCTTCGGACCGCGGAGGACGTTGTAGGCGGCGTAAACGGAGGTGGGCGGGCAGGTGCGGTCGATGAAGCCGACGCCGACCAGCGCCGGGCCGCGGAAGCCGCGGGCGAAGTTGACGGCGTCGTAATAGGCCGACGTACGCGTAACTGCGTCCTTCTGCGCCGCGTTGCCCTGCTCACCCAATTGCGGCCAGCCGGAGACGCGCCCGAGGGTGTAGCCGGTGTGGTCGCACATCGCGGGGACATTGGCGCAGATTGCAGTCACCCGGCGGTCTACTCCACCGGTGATGAGGGAGAGCGCGCCCCCCTGGCTGCTGCCTACCACCGCAAGGTGTTGCGAATCCCAGTCGGGCCGGCTGGTGAGGTAGTCCAGGGCGCGAACGCATCCGAGAACCACCCGCCGATAGTAGAATTTGTCCCGGTCCGTCTTTCCCTGGTGCGGGTAGCCCTTCAGCGCTCCGGCGTTCGCTTCGGCATACGCCGCGGCGGGGAGATCGACGTCCAGGTCGTGGACCGAGATGCTCAGGGTGAGCGCTCCCAGCCGGGCATACTGCGTAGCCGGGCCCTGGGCGTAGACCCCGGCGCCGGGAACCACGAGCACCGCCGGATGGGCACCGCGCTTCTTCGGCACGCTCAGCCAGCCATAGACGCGGGACTGGTTCACATTGGCCAGATTGATTTTGTAGCTGCTGATATCCGGTTCGTTGGGCCGCTCGACGGGGGTTAGTTTCGCATCCAGCGGTATGCCTGCCAATTCTCCCTTGGCATTGTTCCAAAAGCTGTCGAAGTCTCCAGGCAGCTTCGCCGCGGGCACGATCTTCTCTGGCGAGAATCCGGCGGCCACGAGTCCGGACACCGATTTTTCGCCGCTCTTCACGGTGACCCGGCATTGCAGGAATCCAGGATCGGGGAGTGTACTGGAGAGTGAAGCGCGTCCCTGATCGTCTAATGGGATGGAGCGTGCCGGTCCCACGGGTTTGAAGCCGTCGTTGGAAAGCTCCACCGAAACGGAGCCGCTGGCAAGCCGCGTGCCGCCCTGGCGTACCTGGATGAGGAACTCCGCCGGCTCGTTTGGTGCGTAGAGCGCCTCCGGGCGGTCGGTTCGCAGTGTCAACTCCAGAGGCGAGGCTGGTTGCTGCGCTCCGGCGACGGCGGAAATGGAGAGCAAGAGGAGAAACAGACCGGCGCGGTGCGGGCGAAAGCGCATGAGCGGGGCTCCAGGCAACAGTTATAAGCACCGTTTCGGCTGGCGGCCCGAATGATCCTGCGCTCGCGCTATGGGGAGCAGAGTGGGGTAGATCACCAGAGAGTGCCCCTTGTGCTCCGGTTACCTGATACGCTTGTTAAATGGAAGGCGGCGTCCACATGTGGACGCGCAGCGACGCGAGCGGAGACGGCCCCGGGGAATCGGGTGACCTTGACCGCTAGACACGAGAAACGAGACCCCTTTGAGCGACTACCCCGATCTTTCCACGGACGAGCCGGTTAACCCCCTCCCGGAGGTGACCGTCGAGCAGCTTCCCGACCGGCTGCGCGAAGCCGTGGGCCGGGCCGGCTGGCCGTCGCTGATGCCGGTGCAGGCGCGGGCAATCCCGTACCTGCTGGATCGCCGGGACATGATCGTCCAGGCGCGCACCGGCAGCGGGAAGACGGGCGCGTTCCTCTTACCCATGCTGGAGCGCCTCGATCCGAACCTCCACAAGTGCCAGGCGCTCGTACTGGTGCCGACCCGCGAGCTAGCCCGCCAGGTGGCCGAAGACGCGGAACTACTTTGCACGGCGGCCGGCTTCCGCAGCGTGGTGGTCTACGGCGGGGTAGGTTACGGCGAACAGGTGGATGCCCTCAAGGGCGGAGCGCAGATCGTCATCGGGACGCCGGGGCGGGTGCTCGACCACCTGCTGAAGCGAAATATGTCGCTGGAGCACTTGAAGCTGCTGGTTTTCGACGAAGCGGACCGGATGCTTTCGATGGGCTTCTACCCGGACATGAAGGCCCTGCAGCGCTATCTTCCCAAGCGCAACTTCCAGGCGTGCATGTTTTCCGCCACGTTCCCGACCCACGTGCTGCGGACCGCCCGGGAGTTCATCCCGGAGCCGACCTTCCTCACTCTCAGCCGGGAGCAGGTGCACGTCACCGATATCGAGCACCTTTATTACGTCATTCCCGGGATGGACAAGGACCGGGCGCTGGTGCGGATCATCGAGCTGGAGAATCCCACTTCCGCCATCATCTTCTGCAACACCAAAGTCCGGGTGCATTACGTTACCGCCGTGCTGCAGCGGTTCGGCTACGATGCTGACGAGTTCAGCGCGGACCTGAGCCAGCGCGACCGGGAGCAGGTGCTCTACCGCGTGCGACAGGGAGGACTTCGCTTCCTGGTTGCGACCGACGTTGCGGCGCGGGGCCTTGACGTGCCGGAGCTCTCGCACGTGATCCAGTATGAGCCTCCGGAAGACCAGGAGGCTTACATCCACCGCGCCGGACGCACCGGCCGCGCGGGCGCGACCGGGGTAGCCATCGCGTTGGTGAGCGCCATCGAGAAGCTGGAGCTCAACCGGATCGGGAAGCGATACGGCATCAACCTGCAAGAGCGCCCGCTTCCCACCGACGCCGACGTGGCGGACGTGGTCGGCCAACGCGTGACCCTGCTGCTTGAGGCGCGCCTCCGGCAGCGTGATGGCCTGCACACAGAGCGGAGTAAGCGCTTCGTGCCGCTCGCCCGCAGCCTTGCGGAGAGTGAAGAAGAGTCCGCCATCATCGCGATGCTGCTGGACGATTACTATCAAGAGACGCTGCACGCGCCGGTTACGCAGCCCACGGGTATCCCCGCACGGAAGGCTCCGCCGAAGCCCGAGCCGCGCAAAGAAGCCGCAGCGCCGAAGGAACCGTCCACTCGCGCCGGTCGTCGCGAGAAGCGCGCCCAGCGCCAGTCCGGGCCGACCGACGCATCCGCGCCTGTGCCGTCTACGGAAACGGTGGCCATGGAAGGCGCCGCGCCACGTGCCGAGCCCGAGGAGCGCCAGATCGCCCCAGTCGCTACCGCGCCGCCGGAGGTAGTGGCGCCGGTGGCGGCCGCGCCGGAGGCCGACTCAATTGCCCCGGCCGGCGAATCGCCTAAGCCCGCACGGAGCCGGAGCGGTCGAGGTCGGAAGCGCGACCGGGACGTCGTGGAAGCTCCAGTCAAGACGTCTACGGTGGAAGTCGCAGCCGCGCCGGTAGTGGAGCCGGCTCCGGAGGCGGTCTCAGCACCGGAGCCTGCACCGGCGGCCGAACCGGCCCCGGCACCCGCGCCGGTAGTGAAGGGGCGCTGGCGACCGCTGAGGGGCTGAGTATAGCGGCAATGAGCGGCGGGTGAGTGAGCTTAAAGAAAGCCAACAACTCGCCGCTCGCAACCGCTCGTTTTGTGGCTCGGAATGCGGAAACGCGGGTTCCGACCAGCCAGAACTCAGCACGACCAGACTCGGGTCACCGCACCTTGGCACGATTTCCCGAGTCGTAGTCCCACGATGCCGCGTTAGCTCCCGATCCGATCCGGCGGGCGCTGCTGGCTGTTCATCCCGCCGCCGCTGCGGCGACCCTGGGCACCCACGTTTCCAGCCCCGCTGGTGCCGCGCTTGCTGGCGCCGCCCGGCTGGGCCGCGTCCACGAGGCCCAGCACCCGGTCCGCTTCGGCAAGTGCCGCGGTTACGGCCTCGGAAGGCTCTCCCTCTCCTTCAGCTTCTCCACGTCGGGCGCGCAGCTCCGCCGCAGCTTTGCTCGCCTTGGTCGCGAGGCTCTGGCGCTCCGCGAAGGAGATGGTGGAGGGACGCTTCAGCGCCTTCTCCGCAGCGCTCAGTGCGGACAGGTGCGCGTCGATCTGCGTCAGGATGCTTTCGGTTTCAGTTTCGCTCATAGCTTCGTGCCCCCTCAGGCTGATCCGCTGGGGATCTTTGTTACCATCACTCTATCGCGAAAGAGGCCCCGCCTCCGAGTGGGAGGTGGGGCCTCGGGCTCACGAAGTTCGGTGCGAAGGCGAAGCTACAGTGGTCGGTACGACCGCTAATGAACCTTAGCGATGAGAGTATCAGCAGGTGTGGCGGCGTCATCCAGACGCTTTCCGGTGAGCCGCCGGCACAATGTCTTTCAGCAACCGAGTGCAAGTTGTGGAAGCTGCTTTCCTTTCCGGAACGGAGCGAGAGGTGGCCCAGACGGGCCCTACTTTCCTGGTTTGCCAGTCACCACAGCAGCGGGAACCTCGTGGTCGATCACCTTTACCGGCATCCCTTCAACCAACTCGTCGCCCGGGTTCTCGATGAGTTCTTCGTCGCCGCGGAGACCGCTGCGGATTTCGACTTCGGTGCCGAAGTCCTGTCCCAGCTCCACCTTTCGGAACTGGAGCTTGTGATCCGCGGTGACCACGGCGACCCGCGTGCCTTCAGCATCGATGAGTAGGGTAGTGGACGGTACTCGCAGCGCGCGGGTGGCTCCGGCGGGCGCCAGTTTCACTTCCGCGTACATGCCCGGTACGAGCAGCGCGTTCGGATTCGGCAGCCGCACCTCGACCAGCATAGTCCGAGAACTCGGGTCAAGCGCTCCGGCGATGCGGGCTACCTGGCCGGCGAACTCCCGCTGCGGGAACTCGCGCACGAGCACACTAGCGTGCTGGCCGGTCTTGATCTCTCGCACGAACGTCTGGGGCACGTTCACCTGGATCCGGAGCACGTCGCTGCGGGCAATCCCGAACAGGCCCGCTCGGAGGGTGCTGGAGGTAGGCGTGTTGTCTCCCTTCCCGCTCGTCACCGCCGGGCCGGACCCTGCATTCACCAGCGCGCCGGTGTCTATGTTACGGGCAGTGATGACGCCGTCGAACGGCGCAGTCACCTGTTGGAACGACTGCAGCACCGTGAAGCGCTGCACGTTCGCCCGCGCGGAGCGCACAGCCGCTTCCGCCGAGCGCACCTCGGACGAGGCGGCGTCCACCCGCTGCTGCGCGGCGCGGATACTGGCAAGACTGGATCGCCACGCAGCCTTTGAGGCCTCCACGTTGGCCTGACTGGACTGCACGCCCGCCTGTACCGCGTCTACGTTCGCGCTGCCGGAATTGGCTCCCGCTTCCGCGGCCTGCACGTTTGCCTCGCTCGAACCGATGCTGGCCTGGGCCGCTTCCACATCGGAGCGGCTCGCCTCCACGGCGGCCAGAGCGGCTTCTACGTTCGCTTCACTCGAGCTTACCGCGGCCTGTGCGGCCTGGAGGTCCGAGACGCGCCCATCGAAGAGAGCCTTCTTCTCATCCGCTTCCTGGCCAGACACCGCGCCCGCGTCCACGAGCTGCTTCCAACGTTCCCAGGTCTTGCGTGCGATCTCTACGTCCGTCTGTGCCTTCGCCTGCGCGGCCTTCTTTTCGGCGAGGTTCTGCCGGGCCTGCGCCACCGCCGCCTGCTGCCGGGAGAGGGCGGCTTTCGCCTGGCCCAGGTTGGCGCCGGTTTTGGAGACCTCGGCTTTGCCGAAGGTCACGCCGGCCTGGGCTCGCTGCGCGTCGGCCCGGGCGCCCTGGTAGCTCGCCTCCGCCTTAGCGGAGTCGGCTTTCGCCTGGGAGATAGCGGCCTCGAACCGGGCGGAGTCGGCTCGCGCCTGCTCCACGGCAGCGCGCTGGGTGCCGAGGTTGGCCTTCGACTGGTCCAGGTTTGCCTGTGCCTTCGCCACGTCGGCCTGCGCCTGGGCGACTTGCTGATCAACTTCCGGCGACTGGATGGTCGCCAGGACCTGCCCGGCCTTTACCTTTGCGCCGATGTCCACGTACCATCGCTGTACGTAGCCACTGGTGCGCGCGTTGACTGCGGCTTGCTCCACCGGCTCGATGCTGCCGGGAAGGGTGAGATCGGCGTCGCCCGTCGCATGGGTCGGCGTCGCGACCGTCACTCCGGATGGGGCGGTGGCGGCCTACTTCTCATCGGCGTGCAGCGCCTGGGCGTGCTGCAGCCGCGGAATGATCCCGGCAGCGAGGAGGACACCCAGCAAACCAGTTACTCCGATGAAGGATGTCCAGCCGCGGGGTTTGCGCGCGACTGCCGGAGCGCTACTAGTCGGCGCGGCGGTCGTCTTCTCCAGCTTGAGGGACGCGGGGTCAATGGCACGATCTGAATTCATCATGGTCTCCAGGGGGATCTCTAGACGGCCGGTGCGGCCACCAGACCCGATTCGAGAGGGAGCTCGTCTTCCTCGGTCACCGGTTGCGCACCGCGCAGCACGCTGTAGACCACGGGGACGAAGAAGAGTGTGAAAACGGTGGCGAGGATCAATCCGCCAATAACGGCACGTCCGAGCGGCGCGTTCTGCTCGCCGCCTTCACCCAGCCCGAGTGACATCGGCAGCATCCCGATGATCATGGCGAGGGCCGTCATCATGACCGGCCGGAGCCGGGTGCGGCCGGCTTCCAGGGCGGCTTCGAGGGCGCTGCAGCCCTCGGCCCGCACCTCGTTCGCGAAGGTGACCAGCAGAATCGAGTTGGCAGTGGCGACCCCGACGGACATGATGGTGCCCATCAGGGCGGGGACGCTGACGGTGGTCTGCGAAACGAACAGCATCCAGACGATGCCTGCCAGTGCTCCGGGCAGCGCCATCATGATGATCAGCGGGTCTACCCAGCTCTGGAAATTCACGACCATCAGGAAGTAGACCAGCACGATCGCGAAGATGAGCCCCATTCCCAAACCGGTGAAGGAAGAGCGCATGCTGTCTACCTGCCCCCGCATGATCGTGGTGGTGCCGCGGGGCAGCTTCGGCTGCATCTCGGCCAGCACCTGGTCCACCTGTGCGGCGACGCCTCCCAGGTCGCGACCCTGGATGTTGGCGTAGATGTCGTAGACCGGCTGGACGTTGTAGTGGTTGATGACCGCCTTCGTGTCCTTCCGCTCGATGTTCGAGAGGTTGCTCAGCAACTGCGGGGCGCCGCCGGTTCCTGACGGAAGCGGGGTGCTTTGGATGGCGCTGAGGGAATCGATCCGGTGCTGCGGCGTCTGCACCGCCACCAGGTAGTTGACGCCGTTCTTCGGATTGATCCAATAGTTCGGTGACACCGTGCCGCTGGAGCTGAGGGAGACGAGGAGGTTGTTCGCCACGTCCCGCTGCGTCAATCCGAGCTGCCCCGCGCGGGTGCGGTCCACGTTCACCCGCAGCTCCGGCGAGTCCACCACCTGGTGGAGGTGCACGTCTACGGCGCCCGGAATGCGGGCCACCTTCTGCTGGATCTCGCGGGCGAGCTGGTAATTGTCTTTGCTGCGGCCCACCACCTGGATGTCCAGCGGTGCGGGCAGGCCGAAGTTGAGAATCTGGCTCACGATGTCCGCGGGCTGGAAGAAGAACGTCTCTTGCGGGAACCGCTCGTGCAGCACCTTGCGCAGTCGCACCAGGTAGTCGGCGGTCGGCTTGTGTTTGCCTTCCTTCAGCGCGATCAGGATCTCGCCGTCGGCCGAACCTACGGTGGCGCTGTCGCTAAAGGCGAGGTTGGTGCCGCCGACACCGAGGCCGATGTTATCCAGGATCAGCTCTAATTCGTCCGCGGGAATGATCTCGCGGATGGTGGCTTCCACCTTGCCGAAGGTGCGCTCCGTCTCCTCGATGCGCGTCCCCGCCGCCGACCGGACGTGGAGACGGATCTTACCGGCGTCCACCTGCGGGAAGAAGTCTTGTCCCAGGAACGGCATCAGCAGCATGGTAGCGGCGCAGAAGGCCAGCCCGCCCAGGATCACCACCTTCCGGCGGCTCAGCGCCCAGGTGAGGCGCTGCGTATAGCCGTCGCGGATCCGCTCAAAAAAGACGTTGAACCGCTGGTGCATGCGCCACACCCAGTCGCCGCCTCCGGCGTGGTGGCCGTGCTCGTCCACGCGGTACAGGTGCAGCTCTTTCTTCAGCAGTCCCACCGCCAGGGTGGGGATGAGCGTCCGGGAGAGCACGTAGGAGGCCAGCATCGCGAAGACCACCGCCATGCCCAGCGGCGTGAACAGCGACTTCGCCGCGCCCGTGAGGAAAACCACGGGTACGAACACGATGCAGATGCAGAGCGTGGAGACGAGAGTTGGCATCGCGATCTGCGCCGCGCCGTCCAGGATCGCCTGCTTCAGCGGTTTGCCCATCGCCAGGTTGCGGTGGATGTTCTCGATCTCCACCGTTGCGTCGTCCACCAGGATACCGACCGCGAGCGCCAGCCCGCCGAGCGTCATGACGTTCAGCGTCTGGTGCATCAGGCTGAGCGCGATGATGGAGCAAAGGATGGAGAGGGGGATGGAGACCGCCACGATGAGCGTGCTGCGCCAGCTACCCAGGAAGAGCAGGATCATCGCGGCTGTGAGACACGCGGCGATGAGGCCTTCGGTCAATACCCCATGGATGGCGTTGGAAACGAAGCCGGACTGGTCGAACAGCAGCGTCAGCTTCAACTCGGGCGGCAGCGTCGCCTCGATCTTCGGCATCGCCTTCTTCACGCGGTCCACGATGTCGAGCGTGGACGCGCCGCCGCTCTTCAGGATCGTCAGCAGGCTGGAGCGTCGCCCCTCGGAGCGGACAATGTTGGTCTGCACGGCGTAGCCGTCGTGGACGTTGGCTACATCCCGGACGTAGACCATCGTGCCGTTCACCATCTTGATCGGGAGGTCGTTCAGCGCGTCCAGCGCGTCCGGGCTGCTGTTCAGGCGCACCGTGTACTCCTGCTTGCCGATCTTCGCGCTCCCGGAGGGGAGGATCAGGTTCTGCGCGTTGATCGCCGTGCTCACGTCGGCAGGAGAAAGCCCCTTGCTGAACAGGGACTGCGGGTCGATATCCACCATGATCTGGCGCGGCTTACCTCCGTACGGCAGCGGCACGGAAGCACCCTGCACCGTGGCCAGCTGCGTGCGGATGAAGTTGAGGCCGTAGTCGTACAGCTCCGACTCGGAAAGCGTGTTGCTTCCCACGGCGGCCTGCAGCACCGGCACGTTGGAGGCGCTGAACTGGATAACCAGCGGCGGGTTGATGCCCGCCGGGAGGACGCGGAGGATGGTCTGGTTGATGGCCGTGACCTGCGCCACGCCCGCCTCCACCTTGGCGCCCGGCTGGAAGAACACCTTGATGACGCTGACGCCGTTGAGCGACTGCGACTCGATGTGCTCGATGTCGTTCACGGTCGTCGTCATGGCGCGCTCGGAGATGGTGACGATGCGCCGCTCCATCTCCTCGGCCGGGACCCCGTTCAGGCTCCACACGACCGTAACGACCGGGATGTCGATCACGGGGAAGATATCCTTCGCCATCCGCGAGATCGTGACGATGCCGAGGAGCGCGACGAGGAGCGCGCCCACGATCATGGTGTAAGGACGGCGGAGGGCTAACTGGACTAACCACTGCATAGAACTGGATCTCCGATCGGCTCGGACCGCCCTGCAGCGAGGCGCGAATCCGGTGCTCTGGCGTGCGCAGCCGTCTCCCCTATCCTAAACGCGCGGACTGAACCCGTACTCCGCCTCCGGGGTGAACCTGATCTCTAACCCAGGGTGGAGAAAAGTCGCGCTCTCCCGGATTGATCGCCAGCACAAATCCGGAAGCCAGCGCGTAAACTACGCTCAAGCACATCAGGCGTTAGGCGCCGGGCGTTAAGCCCCGAGTGCCGAGCGACATCATGCCAATGGAACCGAGGACTGCCACGATATCGAGCGCTATGCTGGCGGCTATGCTCGATGCTGCTGCGGCCGGGGTGGTGCTCCTCGACGCGGAAGCGCGAGTCGTCTATGCGAATCGCCAGGCGGGTGACCTGCTGGGCGTTTCCGCCGGCGAGGTGCTGCCATTCGCTGTCTCGGCCCCCTCGGGAGGGGCGCACTATCATCGACCGGACGGTACGGAACTCGATCTGGAGTTTTCGGCTCAGCCGCTGCAGTTAGAAGGTGGGGCGCTGGGAACGGTCCTCACACTGACGGAGGTGACGGAGCGCAAGCGGTCGGAGCGAGTGAACCGGGCACAAGTGGCTGCGCTGCTGACCACGCTGCGGGGACTGGAGCACAGCGCCACGTTAGATGAGTACCTTCGGACTGTGATGAGCGCACTCGCCTCGCAGTTGGACGAGCCCTCCGCTTCCCTCTGGCTGCTGGACGAAGCGAGCGGCGAGCTACGTCTCTACCTGGACTACGCCGATGGCGACTTATCCGACGACACGGTGCGCAGGCGGCCCTGCGGCGCGCTCACCCTACCCGGCGAGACTTTCCAATTGGAGACGACGCGTGTTCCGGTGACCTACGACGTGGAGACCTCGCCGCAGATGGCAAAATACCGGGAGAACCTCCGCCTCCGGGGGATCCAGAGCATCCTCGTCGTCCCGATGCTGCTGGGGGATCGCGCCATTGGCACCTTTCACCTGCGCAGCACCCGCCGCCGGCAGTTCTCACCGGAAGAAGTGGAGCTGGCGCGCGCGCTGGGTCACCAGGCCACGCTGGCGCTGCAGCTTACTCGCCTCGCCGAGCAGGCCCGCAGTGCCGCCGTTGCCCGCGAGCGCGAGCGGGCCGCCCAAGAGCGGGCCGAAGCACTGACCCGCGCCAACGCGGCGCTCCAGAGCGAGATCCTGGAGCGCCGCCGCGTGGAAGAGACCCTGCGTCGAGGCGAGGAGCTGATCCGGCGCAACCTCTCCATCCTGGCGACAGAGCCGCCGCTCGATTCGTTTCTCGGGCACGTGCTCACGGCGGTTACGGAGCAGTTGGCGGGGCCGGCCTCCACTCTCTGGTTCTATGACCCAGAGGAAAACGTCTTCCGCATCCACATGCACTATGGCCGCGACGGGGTCCGCATGGGGCAGCTACGCTCCCAGGGGCTCCCCGGTCCCACGCGCCTGGACGGTAATCGCGCCGACCTCCGCGAGTTGCGCCAATCACTGCGGCCGGTGGTGCTGAACGACGTGAACGATCAGCCGCAGTTGGAGCCGCACCATGCCTGGCTCCGGTCGATGGGCGTCCAGGCGGTGCTGCTCGTGCCGCTGGCGGTGGGGGACAACCTGATCGGGCTGATCGCGGTGCACAGCCGCCAACGCGACCACTGGCGTGAGGACGAGACGGACCTGGCGCGAGCCCTGGCGGGACAGGCCAGCCTGGCGATCCAGCTCACGCGCCTCGCGGACCAGGCCCGGCGAGCAGCCATTGTGGAAGAGCGCAACCGGATGGCGCACGAGATCCACGACACACTGGCCCAGGGTTTTACCGGGATCCACATCCAGCTGGAAGCCGCCCAGGATGCGCTCGAGCAGTCTCCCGAGGAAGCGCACGCGCACCTGGTAACCGCCAAGGAACTGGCCCGCGAGAGCCTGATGGAAGCGCGGAGATCGGTCCATGCCCTCCGTCCGCTGGCTTTGGAAACCGCCGACCTGCCCGAAGCGCTGGAGCTAATGGCCGAACGCTTGGGCGCAGGAACCGGGTGTTCCGTTACCTTCGAAACTACCGGAGAGCGGAGACCGCTCAGCCCCGACGTAGCACACGACTTGCTGCGCGCCTGCCAGGAAGCACTCGCGAACGCCCTTCGCCATGCCGGAGCGACGGAGGTCCGCATCTTGCTGAAGTATTGCTTGGAGGGGGTTCGGGTAAGCATTACCGATAACGGCAAGGGGTTCGATCCCGAAGAAATGACCGCCACCCGTGGAGGCCTGGGCCTCCTGGGGCTGCAAGAGCGGGCACACCGGCTGCATGCAGACCTCCAGCTTCACAGCCGCCCGGGCGAGGGAACGACGGTGAGCTTGCGGGTGCCCGGAGGGGCAGTATGAGCGAAGACGCACGTATTCGCATCCTGGTCGTCGACGATCACTCGATCGTGCGGGCCGGCCTGGTGGCGCTGATCGGGCGCCGCCAGGACATGGAAGTGGTCGCCTCCGCCGCAAACGGGCGGGAAGCGGTGGAGCAGTTCGAGGCCCATCACCCGGACGTCACGCTGATGGATCTCCGCATGCCGGAGATGGATGGCGTCGCAGCCATCCGGACCATTCGCAAGCGCCATCCCCGCGCCCGCTTCATCCTGCTCACCACCTTCGACACGGACGCCGACATCACCCTCGGTATCGAGGCCGGAGCGATGGCCTACCTGCTGAAAGACACTCCCCGCGAGGTGCTGATGGACACCATCCGCTCGGTCAACGCCGGGCAGCGCTCCATCCCGCCGGAGGTAGCGGTGAAGCTCGCCGAGCATGCCAGCGCCCCCAAGCTAACCCCTCGGGAGCAGGAGATCCTGCAGCTTATGGCCGCCGGCAAGAGCAACCGCGAGATCGCCAGAGAGCTGTTTATTAGCGAGGGCACCATCAAGACCCACGTCAACCACATCTTCGACAAGCTGGGCGTCCAGGACCGCACCCAGGCGGTGTTGTTGGCGCTCAAGCGGGGGATTGCGCGGTTGGAATGACAGCGCAAGCCAAGAAGAGTCATTGCGAAGGAGCACAGCGACTGTGGCAATCCCCTCCGATTGCAGGTAACTCCGCACCCTCCGTTGCGGCGACCAACCAGAGGACGACCCCGCTCACACCCAAAGGCCCCGGGCTGCGACAGAGTCGCCCTCAGAGTTCTCCGAGAGCGGAGTGCCGTACTCAATGGCGTCGAGGCTCGGCCTGTTCGGGGTCGAATGGGGTCGTGCGGACGGTTTCGATCAAGAGTACACAATCGATACTTCAATCTCCGGTGCCGCTTCTGCCCAGGCCCCGTGCGGGTCGCAGAGGACAACCCGGAACAGTTGACCACTTTCGTAACTTAGATTGAGCGGGCGTTGGCCGCCTTGCCGCTGCAGGTCCGCCAGGCGTATCCGGACGCGAGGAGCGACTGCATCTTCCACGTAAAGCAGCAGCGTCAAGTCGGGGTCAAGTGAGGAGTTCGCGGAAAGCCCCGCTGGGAAACATACCGTGAGGAGCGTCAGGGTGCTAGTGCGGAAGGATTGCGCCGCGTCTTCAGGTCGATTGGTGTCGAAGAGAATTGCTTCGCCACCGGCCAGTTGTGGGGCACCGGACCAGAGCACGCATTCATTCGATGTGGCCGCCATTACGGGGCTTGCTCCTGTGGACTGGGATTGGTCCGGCGAGCGGCGCCCGCGGCGCAGGAAGGGTGGGACCGTCAAGTCATCCGGAATTGCCGAGGTATCTGCTATCGCCCGCGCCACTGGCATCGCGGCGGCAGCGGACATCGGCGCCGCCGCCGATCTCGCCATCTGACTTCTCGTGCCCATGACGGCGAAGCCGGCATCCCAGCCGTTGGCGAGGGCATTGGGGACGATCACCTGTTCCGAAGCCGCATGGCCCGCTTCCGAGCGGATTGCTACGAACGCCGTCTCGGCAGACGCGAGGCCGTATTCCAGCGCTTCTCGTACCAGCAGGGCGCGAAGCGCGGCCGCCAGTTCCTCCCGCGAGTTTTCTGCGTAGATCTTGCGCGGCTTCCCCGGACGCACGGTGCCCAACTCTTCCGGCCGGTAGCCGAGGCGCTCCAACTGCTCCCATACCTCGTCGTCGCCCAGGTAGGAGCTGCTCAAGTACTCCAGCGCCAGCACCTTCCGAGCGCCGAATAGTGCCTTCAACGCGGGGTTCTCCGCCGGGGAAGAAGCTGCCGTTTCGCTCGGCCCGAGGTCACCTTGCGCCGAGGTGAGGCGGATCGTCGCCGAACTTCCCTCCGGGTTCTTTAGACGCCCGCACACCCAGAGGGACCGTCCGGTGGTCAAATCACCCAGGTCGATCCTGCTGGTCGAGCCGCTGCTTTCCACTTCCCGTCCACCGGCTTCGACTCCGGCGTGATCGAGCTCCAGCCGCACGCGCGTGCAGACCGGAGCGGACCACTCCTGGAGGATCTCCTCGAGCGCAGTGGTGACGTCTTCTTCTTCGGGCCTGCTGGTGAGGAAGCGAGCCACACCGCCGCCTCGCTCCGCCAACTCGTGTGCCAGCAGCGAGTTGGGTGCGGCATCGATGCAGAGCACGCTGACGCGGCGGCGGTGTGCTTTCTTCCGCTCGTCCTCCACCAGGCGCAGAATGCGGCCGCTATCCGATACTTCCGCATCCGTAACGAGGAGCACGTGCCGCGACTGCGGCCCTACGGCCGGGCCGATCGCCAGCGCTTGCTCCAGTGCGACGCCCAAATTTGTGCCGCCACTGTCCTTGTGCTGGGTGAGGAAGGTGATCGCTCGCTCCCGGTTGCGCGCATCGGCCATCATCACGGTGCGGCTTAGCCAGCGCGTGGAGCTGTGGAAGAGCCCGAGCCCGAAGGCATCCCGCTCCGAGAGGCCGGAGAAGAAGCTGGTGACCGCCCAGTCGGCTGCGCTCCACTTGGCGCCCTCCATCGATCCGGAGTGATCGACCAGGAAGATCACTTCCCGGGCGAGGGAGGTCGCCGGAGCAGCAGGGGGCGTCACGAGGGCCAGGAAGTAGAGGTCCCGGCTCACCGGGTCACGGTGCCAGGTGACCTGGGTAACCGGTCGCGTCGTGTCCTGGACCGGAGCCCATGCCAGAACGCAGTCCCGATCCGGTAAGACATCGCCGCCCTGGAGCCGCACCCGCCGTCCACCGTCCACATCGGTGACATCCAGGGAATGCGTCGCGCTGCGGACCTCGGCTTCCCCAACAAGCGAGATGTCAAGCACGAAGCGGTGTCCCGGATCCCGGAGCAACGCCAGCGGTTGCCCGTCCGCATGCCGGCTGCCGCGCTCGTCTTCGCGGACGTAGCGGGGCGCGGTGGTCAGCGGGATCCGGAGCGTCCACCCGGTACCTTCCGGTTTCGCGAGTTGGACGTAAGACGTCACGACCCGAACGTCTTGATCCGGCTCGATCCCGGTCACGCGCAGCGTGAAAACGTCGGGAGATTCCCGCGTGGCGAGTGCCGCCTGCCGGCCCTGGACACGGGCTTCTTCGTAGTCCTGTTCTGCTTGCACACGCTCCTTCAACTCGGCCCGGATCACGACCTCGCCGAAGGAGATGTCGATTCCGGTGACCGCAGCGTCGCCGGGAAGGGGAAAGCGGTAGAGTGCCTCGATGGTGCGGTCGCACTCAGTACGCGAAAAGCTGAAGTGCTGGGTGAGGCGGAGGTCGGCTAGCGGTCCGGTGATGCGCCCGGTAAATTCCGTGCGCCGCAGCGGGACGAACCGCCACGGGCCGCCGCCGGGACCCTCCGAATCGACGATCTCCAGCACGGCAAACCCATCCGTCCGCGAGTTCTCAAACCGTTTCCGATCGAACATCACGCCCTCCATTCATCTGCATTAAGGAGAGTGTAGCGGCACGTACGGAAGAGCGCACGGGTGGTTGAAAGGGGTGGGCAAGGCTTCCCCGCGCTGCGTGGATGCGCGCGGAAATTCAGAAGCCTCGCCCGTGCGGTTCCGGGGGAATCGTGTCTACTTCTGCTCTCCGAGCCCCGCAAAGCCGGCGCCCAGTGTCAGCATTCCCATCGACCGGGTCTGAACCCGGATCGAGGGCGAGTTCGGGTTATCGAACGCCTGGCCCGGACCGTAGGCGGTGATCGTGACCATGGCGTTCGTGGCGCCTTCGAAGATGCCGGCCGGGATATTGCAGGCATTCACCGTGGGTGCAAGATAGACGCCGCGCTCCACGAGCTCCTTCACTTCGCTCATTTGTGGGAACTGCTGCCCGCCGTTCAGGCCCTCAGCGTTCTTGCCGGCGGACCACATGATCAGCAGTTTGCGGCCCTTGGGGCAGACGGCCATCACGTGATAACCCAAAACGTTCGGGATCGGCTTCCACGCGAGGCGGATGGAGCCCTTCAGGTCCGCCTTACCCGGCTCGGGACTGGTGAAGACCACGGGGTCCAGGAAGTCGACCGGGTCCGAGACGCGGAAGGCTGCATCCCCGAGATAGCTGGTCCGCAGCTTGTGCTCGCCCTTCAGTGAGCCCGGCTTGGCGGCGAGCGGGTTGCGTCCCGCGCCGCTCTTGGAATTCGGCCACACGGCCTCCGTCCAGTCCGGCTTTTCCAGCATCCCCACGCCGCCGCTGGAGAGGCGCTTCCACGCTTCGCGTTCGGTTACGGATAGGTCGCCGAGCTTCCAGATTTTCGGCTGCCCCGGGAGCACCGTCTCCGAGCAACCCCAGTACTGGCGGATCTCGAAATCGTCCGTGATCCGGTACTCCTTCGGGATTTCGATCTTCTCGGCCTGCGCCTTGCGGACTTCCGGCCGGTTGATCTCCAGCGGAAGCGTTGAGCCCAGGCTGAGGCCCGCGGGCACATCCAGGTTAGCCGTGGCCCCTGCCGGGGCCACTCCGGGGGACCAGAGGCGCACTTCCAACTCCTTCCGCCCCCCGGTGAGCGCGGCAAACGCTGCGGCTGCTTCCGGAGGGAGGTCCTCCAGCTTCAGGCCCTTGGGTAGTCCCGGCAGACCGGGAAGGCTCATGTTCTGCGTGGTCGCCCAGAGGGCGAGGTACGACTGGTCTCGCTTCTCCTGCGCGCGAACCGCGGTGGCAAGGACGGAGCCGCAAGCTCCGAGGAAGAGGGTACGTCGGTCTATCTTCATGGCGAATCCCACACATCGGGAGTGCGAGGCTATTTCCAACGAGCCCCGTCACTCCCCGTTGTAGCTCCAGGATGCCCGGTTCGCTGTGAAATGATTCACAGCCCGTTTGCCAACCGTCGCTGCCGGATCGATATCGACTCCGCGGCGCTACCAAGTTGTCACGTTGTCGCCGTACCGGTATGCTGCCGGGGCGCTTGGCCGTATTCCGTCTTCCGGCCGAGCGCGAGATTCGCTCCATGAAACGACCCTCCGGCCTCGGCTTCATCTTCCTGACCCTCCTCATCGACATCCTGGGAGGCGGGCTGCTGTTCCCGGTGCTTCCCAAGTTCATCGCCTCCATCTCGCATCTGAGCCCTGGCGACGCCTCCCGGCACTACGGGCTGCTGCTCTCGCTGTACGGGGCGATGCAGTTTCTATTCGCACCGCTCTTCGGTTCCCTGAGTGATCGCCTGGGGCGGCGGCCGGTACTGCTGATCTCGCTGTTCGTAACCGGCATCGACTACCTGATCATGGCGGTGGCGCCGAACCTGACGTGGCTTTACGTGGGGCGCATCCTGTCCGGGATCACCGGCGGCAGCATCACGGCGGCGAGTGCTTACATCGCGGACGTAAGCCCGCCGGAGAAGCGGTCGCAGAACTTCGGGCTCATCGGGGCGGCGTTCGGGTTGGGCTTCATCATTGGCCCCGCGCTCGGTGGCGTGCTCGGCGCGTGGGGAGAGCGGGTGCCGTTCTGGGGCGCAGCCGGGCTATCACTGGCCAACGTCCTGTACGGTTGGTTGGTCTTGCCCGAGTCACTGAGCGCGGAGAACCGGAGGGCATTCTCCTGGAAAGATGCTAACCCGGTAGGCTCGCTCCGAATGCTGGGGAAGTACCCGGTGGTGTGGGGGCTCACCGGGGCGCTGGCCGCCAGCAACCTGGCGATGCACTTCCTCAGCAGCACCTGGGTGTTGTACATGACCAGCCGCCTCGGTTGGGGCGTGCGGGAGAACGGCCTCTCCCTGGCCGCATTTGGGGTCGTGGCGCTGATCTATCAACTGGGTCTCGCCCGGGTGCTGCTGCCGTGGCTGGGCGAACGCCGGATGATGCTGACGGGCCTTGCATTCGGCGTGGCCGAGTACCTGCTTTACGGCCTCGCCAGCGCCGGTTGGATGATCTACGCGGTGATGCCCATCGGCGGACTGGGCGTCGTGTCCGGGCAAGCGACCCAGGGACTGCTTTCGCATCAGGTAGGGGCTGATGAGCAGGGTGCGCTGCAGGGTGCGCTCGCCAGCCTGACCAGCTTGACGGGGATCGTGGGTCCCGTGCTCGGGACGTCGCTGTTCGCCTACTTCACCGGCCCCGATGCGCCCGCCGAGGTGCCGGGTGCGGCGTTCTTCGCCGCGGCAGGGCTCAATGTCGTCGCTCTACTGATCGCCTTGCGCGCGCTTTCCGGACCAAACGCGGCCGGCCAAAAGAAGATTTCAGGTAGCATCGATGCGGCCGAATGCGCCTGACGAGGTAAAACGCCCTGCTCGGGCTCGGGCCGTCGTCGCCAGTTCAGCCGTCAATCATCCAGATCCATCGGGATGGGATCGGTGGCGTGGATCGGCTTGCCCTCCCAATAGGGAACGCCGTCTCGCAATTCGATGAGGCGCGTCTTGCTGCCGGGAGCCGGTAGGGAGTTCAACTTGGGCAGCCAGCGCGCCAGGTCGACTTTGATCCTCGTAGATGACGGCAAAGTGGCGACGTTGGTCCACTCGTTCGGGTCTGAGCGCTCGTCGTACAGCTCCTCGGAGCCGTCGGCGTAGCGAATGTAGCGCCAGTCTTCGGTCCGCACTGCGTGGTTGTTGGGACCGTGGGAAGTGAGCGCGGGCCACCGGCGGGAGGCGCTGGCGTCTTTCAGCAGGGGGCGCAGTGTATGCCCGTCCAGGTCCCTCTTGGGTGGAAGTCCCGTGAGGTCGGCCAGTGTGGGATACATGTCCAGCAACTCCGCGGGGCGGCTGCAGCGAGCACCGGGGGTGACCCCGGGACCGGCGAAGATGAGCGGCACGTGGGTCGAGCGCTCCCAGAGGGTGTTCTTGCCCGTGATCCCCTTCTCGCCGAGGTGGAAGCCGTGGTCAGACCAGAGCACCACGACGGTCCGGTCCGCCTGTCCGCTGGCGTCAAGGGCGTCCAGCACTCGCCCGACCTGGCTGTCTGCAAAGCTGATGCTGGCGAGGTAGGCGCGCACGAGGGGCCGCCACTGCCGGCTGCGGTCCAACCAGGCCTTGCGTGGCTCCGGCAGCTTCCAGTTCAGGTACCACGAGAAGTGTGGGGTGTCGTCGCGGTCGTCCGCCTTGAATGGCGGCATCCGGAGGGTGGCTTCCGGGTAGAGATCGAACCACTTCTGGGAGGCATAACACGGCACATGCGGCCGGCGGAAGCCGACCGATAGGAACATCGGCGCGTCCGTGGGAGGCGACTTCAGCCGCGCGATCGCCCAATCCGCAACCTTCCAGTCTTCCTGGTCCTCGTCCCGGGGCGGGTAGACACCCCAATCCACCAGCGGATTGGCGTCGGGCGTCTTGACGAACTTCTGGGCGGGGCGGGGACCCATGTCGCCGTGGTAGCCCCAGAGCGTGAACTCCCGCCCGGTCTGCCGCTCGGCGGGTGGCGGGTAGGCGTCGTGGAAGATCTTGCCGGTGGTGAGGGTCTGGTAACCGTGGGCCGCGAAGTACTGCGGCAGGGTAACGTGCGCCTTCCACGGCGCCGAGGTGCGGAACCAGGGATCAAGGGCGTAGACCCCAGTGGCGGAAGGCCGCTTGCCGGTGAGCATGCTGGTGCGCGAGGGGTTGCACAGCGGCGCCTGGCAGTGCGCATTGGTGAACAACGTACCGCGACGGGCGAGGCGATCGATGTTGGGAGTCTGCGCCTGCGGATGCCCGCCCAGGCAGCCCTCCCAATCGTTCAAGTCGTCGATGGCGATGAAGAGCACGTTGGGCCGGCGAATAATCGCCGCCCGTCCGGCCAGCGGCCGCGCTGCCGGCGTGACGCCGAGAAGGGCGGCGGGGAGGAGAAGGCGTGCGGCGCACCGGAATTGGAAAGGGTGGGTGGGCATAGTAAGGGGCGGTCGGGACTTGCCGAACCAGTGCGCCGTCTGCTGCCTCAATCCCTTCGCTCCTCGCATCGCCAGTTAGACCGCCCCCTTATGCCGCGTCGATCTCTCATTGTAGGTAGTCTGCTGGCTTCCGGGGTCGCCGTGCTGGCGGCTCAAGCGCAAACTCAGCGGCCCGATCCCCGCGAGTTCCAGACCCGCGTTCGTCCGGTACTGGCCACCGCGTGCCTCGGCTGCCACAACGCGGCGCGACAGGTGGGAGGGGTCGATCTTTCCGCGGTTGGTGAGCCCGCCGTGGCCTATCGCCAGCGGCGACTTTGGCGGCGGGTAGCGGCGCAGGTGGAAGCCGGAACGATGCCGCCCCGGGGCTCCAGGGAACTGTCCAAAGACGACCGTACGGCGCTGCTGAACTGGACCCGCCTGGCGGCCGACTACCTGGACCCGCAAGACCCGGCGAACCGAGACCCGGGACCATCTACCCTCCGCCGCCTCACGGTTACCGAGTATAACCGTACCGTGAAGGATCTCCTGGGCATCGATTACGACGCCAGCCAGGAAGTAGGGCTTACTGACGCAGACGTTCCGAACGGCTTTGACAACCTCGCGGCCGCGCTCACCCTCTCGCCGGCGTTGCTGGACAAGTACCTGCTGTCCGCGGATAGGATCCTGGACCGCGTCTTCAAGGACCGGCGGCGCCGGGAGTCACTGCTTACCCCGCCGCCCGAAAACGGCCTCTCCGATCGAGACGCGGCGCGCCAGTTGCTGCGGCGCATCGCCAGGCGCGCCTATCGCCGTCCGCTGCGAGACCTGGATGTGGAGCGTCTGCTCAAAGTCTACGACCGCGGCGCATCCGAGACGGGCACGGGAAGCTTCCCGGGCGTCACCGGCCCCTTCGAAACGGGCGTCCGCGCCGCCTTGAAGCCCGTGTTGGTCTCGCCGTACTTCCTGTTCCGGGTCGAAGCGAACCAGCCTTCCGCCCAACCGTCGCGCGTGAGCGATCACGAACTGGCCACTCGCTTGTCATACTTCCTCTGGGCCACGATGCCGGATGACACCCTCTCGGCGCTGGCAGATCAGGGGCGGCTTTCGGATCCGGAGGTGCTGGATGAGCAGGTGCTCCGGATGCTGAAAGACCCGAAGGCGAAGGTGCTTACGGAAAGCTTCGCGCGGCAGTGGCTCCAGTTGGACAAGCTAAGAACCGCCCGCCCCAGCACGGAATTCTTCCCGGCATTTACTGGTAACCTCCGCCGCGCCATGTACGACGAGACGACCACCTTTTTCGACCGGCTCCGGGTGGAGGATCGGAGCGTGCTGGAGTTACTGGACGCCGACTACACCTACGTGAACGCCGACTTGGCCAGGCACTACGGCATTCCCGGCGTAGAGGGCGATCAGGCGAAGCGCGTGGAGCTGAAGCCCGAGTACCACCGGGGCGGCCTGCTGGGAATGGGGAGCGTGCTGGCCATGACCTCGCACACGTTCCGGACCAGCCCCACGCTTCGAGGCAAGTACGTGCTGGAAGTGCTGCTGGGCACACCGCCGCCGCCGCCCCCGCCCAACGCCGCAGGCATGCTGAAAGAGGAGCGGGGCAAAGAGCCAAAGAGCTTTCGCGACCAACTTGCTCAGCATGCGGGCAACCCCGCTTGCTCCGGATGCCATGGTAAGCTGGACCCGCTCGGCTTCGCAATGGACAACTTCGACGCCGTGGGTGCCTGGCGGGAAAGTACCCCGGAGAAACCACTGGATACCTCCGGCGAACTCCCCACCGGCGAGAAGTTCAACGGCAATTCGGAGTTGAAGCAGGTGGTGCTCAAGCGCAAGGACCAGTATCTCCGAAACCTGACCGGCCAGCTCTTGTCCTACTCCCTGGGCCGCGAGCTCCAGGACAGCGACGACTGGACCCTCCGACAGGTCGCCACCGACACTGCCAAAGGCGGCTACCGTCTTTCCACCCTCGTCACTGGCATCGTCAAAAGTGTGCCCTTCCAGTACCGCCGGGGTGCCCAGCAGTAGTTTATTGACAGGATAGACAGGATCTAGAAAACACCTGAAAACGAGAGCGTTCGCATGTTGGCCGGGCGGCTTCCGTGGGTGGATGCACCCCGATCACACTAGGCCGGGTTGTGGTGTGACCCGCGCGGCAATGGTTGATTTCACATCCAATCCATCCCCGTCAATTCTGTCAAACCCCCTCTCCTTCTTCTCTGCGCTCTCCGCGGTTAATACCGTCGCCGCCTGAAGGAAGCACCCAGTATGCAGCACGGAAAGTCTCCTCTCTCCCGGCGCGTGGTCTTGCGCGGGGCCGGCGCGCTGATGGCGCTGCCGTTCCTGGAATCGCTGGTACCGCGGATGGCGCGGGCGGCGGACTTGCCGGTACCGAAGCAGGTGATGCCGCCGCGGCGGATGGGGATCTTCAGCGTAACCGGCGGCACGGTGATTGAGTCGTGGCGGGCGCCGCAGGCGGGGGCGCTGACGAAGCTGCCATCCATCCTGCGCCCGCTGGAATTCGCGAAGGACGACCTCCTGCTGCTTACGGGATTTTCGCAGTCCGGCCGGAGCGAGGGGCTCAACGCCCACGAGCACTGCGCGTTCCTGCACCTCACGTGCGCAGAGTCCGTCAAAAAGGAAGGCGGGAAGCCGGTGGCCGGCATGTCCGTCGACCAGGCCGCCGCGCGCGCCATCGGCGAGGAAACGTTCCTGCCGTCCCTGGAGTTGGGGCTGACCAACGGCGAGACGAAGTACTCCTTCCGCTCCGCCTACGAGCCGGTTCCGTACGAAGCGAACCCGCGGCTGGTGTTCGAGCGGATGTTCCGCGGCCGGAAACCCGTGGTGCCGAACTGGGCGCGCCGTGCGGCCGCGCATTCTCAGGCGGTGCAGAAGACCGCGAAACGGGACTCCTACGACCGGAGCGTGGTCGATCTGGTTCAGGCCGAGGCGTCTGAGCTTCGCGCGCAGCTTGGCCGCGGAGACCAGGAGAAGCTGGACGAGTACCTGCACTCGGTACGGTCGGTAGAGAAGCGCATCGAGTTTCTGGAAGCGCGGCTTCAGGAAGAACTAGCGGATGCGCTGGCCCCCGGGCCGTCGAAGCTGCTCCTGCCCACCAATCTCCCCGCGGAAGGCGTCCCCTTCTACAAGATCGAGGGAGAGATCGGGCGCGATCCCGACAAACACGGCGAGTACATCCGCCTGATGAGCGACCTCCTGGTGCTCGCCTTCCAGACGGACACCACGCGCGTGGCCACGCTCGCCCTCGGCAGCGACGGCGCCTACTTCCCCGGCGTAGTGACCGTGGGCTACGAGCGCCACTGCCACACGTTGGAGCACCAGGGCAATGCGTTCCCCGTGGACAGTGCCGACCCGATCGCCCGCGAGGCGTGCCGCCAGATCCACGCCTGGTACACCTCGCTTTTCGCTGAAATGATCGCGAAGATGAAGGCGATTGACGAGGGAGGCTCCACATTGTTGGACAACTCGCTGATCCTGTACACCTCCTACATGGCCGACGGCGGCCACGGCACCAACGACTACCCCGCCCTCCTCGTCGGCAACGCGCAAGGCACGCTCAAGACCGGCCGGCAACTCGAGTTTCAGAAGAAGACCCCGGTGGCCAACCTCTACGTCGAGATGCTCAACCGCGTGGGCGCCAGAGTCGACACCTTCGGCGATAGCAAAACCTCGAAGAACGCGGCCTACGACGGGCGCCTTCCGGGGCTGATCTGAACAACGTGTAAGGAAGCCAGGAATGGAGGGGGGCAGGAAGGGGTTGAAAGCAAACTCTTGAAATTTAAAGAGTGGCTCGATTCAGTCTCCGCGGTGTAATCTGAGTCCGCCCGCGGCATTCCGGTCTGTGACAGATCACGATCCCTCGCGCTTCCTGACCCTCTCAACCTTCCTGCTTTCCTCCATTCCCGGCTTCCACATTTGATCCGCAATGCCTGACCGTAATCCTGCTCTCTTCGCCGCCGCTGGTCATGACGGCCTACGCCTGATCTCCCATGATGGCGTGAAGTGGGAGAATGTCCAGACAGGTCGCGAAGGGGAGACTTACCGCACCGTCTGCTTCGGCGGGGGGCGCTGTATTGCCGTGGGGCATTTCGGCGGGTCGAACCTTTTCTCCGTGACGCAGGATGGGGTGAACTGGAAGACCTACACGCGCGATGCCCGCTATTCCAAGTATCTTCTCAGCGTGACCTATGCGAACGGGGAGTTCCTGGGCGCCGGCGGCGACCCCGGCGCGGTGGGTGCTTCGCAGCCGTTCGTGATGTCCAGCAAGGACGGCGAGAACTGGACCGACATGCGCCCGATCGAGGGGAAGAACGTCCTCCGGCGCATGGCCTGGGGTAAGGACCGCTTCGTGGCGGTGGGTGACCGCGGACGCCGCGCTACGTCTCCCAACGGTTCTACGTGGCAAGACGCCGCCAACGTGAAAGCGACCGACACGCTGGTGGACGTGGCGTACGGGTCTGGTCTCTTCGTGGGTGTCGGGTTGCACGGGCTCCGCATGACGAGCGCAGACGGGCTTACCTGGGATCATCGGTTTCCCGGCGAAGAAGGGGAACACCTGAACTCCATTCTATGGACCGGTGACCGCCTCGTGGCGGTGGGGATGGGAGCGACGTACTTTTCGAGCAATGGGCTCGACTGGGAACGCCGAACTAATCAGAACGCGCCACTGGCCGCCGTATTTGGCAACGGGAGTTTCGTCGGCTGTGCCTGGAAAGGGCGCCTGCTCCGCTCGGCCGACGCCGTGAAGTGGGAGCAGGTATTTAAGTCCGATCAGCACGTTGAAGCGGTGAGCTTTGGTGCGCTCGGCGGATGATCCAGGCGGGAGGAGTCGAACCTCCATCCTACTGCTTATGAAACAGTCGCTCTAACCATTGAGCCGCGCCTGGTGAAGCCGCAGTCAGGAATCGAACCTGATCCCTTCTGTGTGAAACACAGTTGCTCGACCATTGAGCTCCCGCGGCAGGGAAT
>Ga0255338_1002572_pt1 | contig 25647 bp, 23 predicted proteins | sample MeOH1_35cm_T4_19_FD_203715 | JGI IMG/M metagenome (GOLD analysis project Ga0255338, IMG submission 203715) | Sandy soil microbial communities from University of British Columbia, Vancouver, Canada - MeOH1_35cm_T4_195 | ecosystem: Engineered > Artificial ecosystem > Sand microcosm > Unclassified ...
AGTTCGCCCGCGCCGACGCATCGCCTCGGCCAGGGACTGCTCGGATTCGCCCTCGCCGCGCCCCAGCTCGGCGTCAGCCGTCGTCAGCTGTCGAACTGCTGCCTCGTCGGACAGGATCGCGATGGTCTCCTCAAGCGCCTCGAGGTCGTCCGGTGACAGCAAGACCGCCGACGGCCGTCCGTGCACGGTCACCGTGATCCGGTCGTGCTGCCGGTCGACGCGGCCCACGAGCTCGGACAGGTGGGCCTTGACCTCGGCCAGGGACTGGGTCTCACTCATGGTCATAAGTATGACTAGTGCGCACCGGGAACCACAAGGGGGCGACCCGATCCATGCCTGGTCAGGCAATCGCCGGCGCCGCCTACGGGCTGTGGTCGGTCGTCGACGACCGCTGGGTGAGCCAGCCGGGAAGATCGCCGACCGGTCGGTCTCCGGCCACCTCGGCGAGCGTCGCGACCATCGCGTCGAAGCTGGCGGCGCCGACCTGGTGCCGCCAACGGTCCATGACGTGCTCGAAGCCCGCCGCGCTGGTTGCCAGGAGATCCTCGGCGCTGGGTGTGCGGCGCAGCAGGACGGCCCTCCGGTCCCCGGGGACCGAGTCCCGGGCGACGTACCCGGCCCTCTCGAGGCCGGCCGCGGTCTTGGCGGCGGCCTGCTTGGAGACGCCGAGACGTTGCCCGAGCTCGTTGATCGTGCACCCGTCCGGACCGATGGCCCGGAGCGCGAACCCGTGCAGCGGGCGGGCCTCGGGATGACCACGCTCGGCGAGCTCCCGGTGGAGCTCGTCGACGGCATCCCGGAACGCTCCGGCCAGGAGCAGCACGACGCGCCAACCAGGTTCGCTCATGAAGGCACCTCCAGATCGTCAATTGGGTTGACGATATCGGGCCACGCTGTCACGGTAATAGACAATGACGTTGTCTACCACTGGGAGCCCCGCATGCGCGTCACCAGGATCGCTCGCTCGGACACTCGCGTCACCGAGACGCCGAACGCCCTCATGACCACCCTCGCCTCGCCAACGCAGGGCGGCACGACGACGCTGAGCCTGTGGCGCGTGACCATGCGCAGCGGCCAGCGAGGCCCGGAGCACACCTTCGACGGCGAGCAGGCGTGGCACCTGCTCGACGGCACGGCGACCGTCGCGGCCGGCGCCGAGATCATCGACCTCGCGGCCGGCGACACCCTGGTCCTTCCTGCCGGCACCCATCGACAGGTCAGCACCGAGTCCGGGGCCGTGTTCGTCGTCACGGGCCCGCCCGGCGCCGTCGCGACCCCGATGACCCCGGATGGTCCCGGCGAGCCTGTCGCGCCGGCCTGGATCGCGTGATCCGGAGGTCAGCGGATCCGCCTGAACCGGTACGTCGCGCCCGGCGCGAGGCTCCGGTCTCAGAGGTGCTCCGGTCGGATCTGGTCGCGCCGGCTGACGTCGAGCTTGCGGTAGACCGCCGAGAGGTGGGTCTCGACGGTCTTCCGGGTGATGTGGAGCCGAAGCGCGATCTCCCGGTTGCCGAGCCCGAGGACGGCGAGCTCGGCAACCCGGCGCTCACTCGGTGTCAGCCGGCGCGGGTCCGCCCGGACCAGGCGCACGCCCGTGGCCGCCAGCTCGTCGGCCGCGACGTCCGCAGCGCCGTCGGCTCCACACTCGGTGAGCACCGTGATCGCGGTCCGCAGGTGCTCGCGGGCCTCGGCCTTGCGACCCGCCCGGCGCAGCATCGACCCGAGCGTCAGTGAGCCCGCCCCGAGGCGGTACCGACTCCCCGTGCCCGCGAGCAGCGCCACACCCCGGTGCGCGAGGTCGAGGCCCTCAGCCGGATCCTCGGTGACGCTGCCGAGGATGCAGAGGGCCTCGCCGACCAGGTGCGGGACCTCGCTGCGCTCGCACAGGGCCAGGTGCTCGGCGGCCAGCGCGCGAGCCTCGTCGATGCGGCCCAGCGAACGCAACGGATCGACCGCGAGCGGTCGCCAGGACACCCAGGTCGGTGAGTCGGTGCCGAGTCCGGACAGCAAGGCGCGGAGCTGCTCGGTGGCCGCGACGGCGCTCTGGTGGTCGCCCTCGGAGTGCCCCAACACGGCGCGTGCGTGCCAGATCAGGGCTGCGCCGCTGGACGGCGTACCCGGGGCCAGCTGCTCGGGGAACTGCGACAGGACGTCGCGGGCCTCCTGGTGCCGACCCTGTCGGCAGAGCGTCTGCGCGAGTCCGCTGTGGCCCAGGAGCTGGATCAGCAGGCCTCCGTCGTGGTGATCGAGCATGGCCCGGTAGTGCTGCTCGGCGATCGCGAACGACCCTGCGTCGAACTCGGTGAAGGCGCGGACGAAGCTCGCCGCGATCATGCCGACGACCGAGCCGCTGGCCGCGGCGTGCTCGAACCCGGCGTCGGTGAGTCGTCGCACGGCCTCGTAGTCGCCGATCCGGCCGACGAACAGCCGTGGCCAGACCCAGTCCCCGGACTCGGGGTGCTGCTCGGCGGAGTCCCAGTCGCCGATGACGCGCGCGGCGAGAGCTCGGATCACCGGCGCCGGCTGGTTGGTGCTGGCGGCCACGTAGAGCTGCTGGATGATCACCAGGCGCTCCCCTGCCGTCGCTCCCTGGAGGTCGCCGACCTCGGCCAGGCGTCGGGTGGCTTCCGCGACGCGGTCCGGGAGCAGGAGCGCGACGGCAGCCCACGCGGCGAACAGGGTCAGCTCGACCTCGCGATCCTGACCGGCGACCTCCGCGCCGGCGTCGGCCAGCACGTCCGCCGCCTCGGCGTGCCGACCGGCGAACCCGTACGCCGCGGCGAGCGTCAGGGCACGGGCAGCCCGGTCCAACGGGGTGGCGGCCAACGCGTAGGAGCGGGCGAGGGTGCCGGCGCACGCGGGGTCGAAGGTGCGCAGCTGGGCCTGACCGAGCTCGAAGGTCACCCCGGCGAGCTCGCTGTCGTCGGCGGGCTCGTCGACCGCCCGAGCCAGGAGCGCGACGGCGGACTGCGGAGCGCCCAGGGCGACGGCCTCGGCGGCCGCCGCGCGGAGCAGCTCGACCGTCCACGGGTCGCCGACACCGGGCGCGGAGAGCAGGTGCGCCGCGGCACCGGCGGGGTCCGGCTCGGCCGCCGATGCGAGCAGGTGGGCGGCGGCGCGGTGCAGGTGGTCCCGGGTCTGCGGTCCGAGGGCGGCGTACACCGCCGACCTGACCAGGGCGTGCGGGAACTGCAGGGTGCCCTCGCCCGCGAGAAGACCTGCGCGGCGCAGGCTGTCCGCGGCACTCGCGGCCGCGACGCGGTCGAGATCGGCCAGAGCGGCCGCCTTCGGCAGCGACCCGGAGTCGAGGACGGCGACCGCGCCGGCCAGCGCCTGGGCGTCCTCGGGGAGCGCGGCCAGCCGCGCAAGCATGAGATCGACGACCGACTCCGGTACGACCGAGCGCACGAGGGCGGCGTCGGGCGTGCCGGGGACGTCGGTCAGCGCGTCGGCCAGGGCATGCACCAGGAAGGGGTTGCCGCCGGTCACCTCGCTGACGGCGGCCGCCGCGTCGACCGGGACACCGGCCCAGGTCTGGCTCAGGACGGAGTCGACACCACGGGGCGTCAGCGGCTCCAGCCGGAGCACCGTCGCATCGCTGACCGCGATCGACGTCGCCAGAGCCGGTGACCGGTCGGCCGCGTCGTCACGGGCCGAGATCACCACGGCAGCCGCCAGCCCGGCCAGTCGCTCGTGCAGCAGCCCGAGGAACAGCAGCGACTCCTCGTCGGCCCACTGGGCGTCGTCGACCACGACGACCACGGGCGGACCGGCCTCCACGAGCTCCTCGACGAGCCAGCCGAGGCTGTGCGTCATGTCCCCGGGCCCCGGGACCTCGTCGGCGCCGGTCACCGAGCCCGACCACAGGTGCGCCAGCGCCAGTCTGGCCGGACCCCGCTCGAGCCCGGTCCGCGACTCCTCGCTCAGTGCGCGCACCGGCCGGTCGAGGAGCCGTCGTACGACGCCGAACGGGATCCGCGACTCCAGGTGTCCCGCGGAGGTCATCCAGACCCGCGCACCTCGCTCGGTCGCGTACGGCTCCAGCGACCGAACCATCGCGGTCTTGCCGAGCCCGGCCGCGCCGAGCACGCGAGCGGCTCCCGCGCGGCCGCTGAGGGCCGCATCGACCAGCGATTCGAGCGCCTCGCGCTCGGCGTCGCGCTCGACCAGGGTGGAAGCCGTGGGAACCCGAGGTGTCGACAGCACGGTGAAACGGTAGAACGCCTCCGGTGGGTCTGGCAGCAGATCTCGACACGGCGCCCCGATGACGTGCCTGCGGCGGTGGTCGGCGCGCTACCGTGCCCGGCCGAACGAGATCGTGCGGCTCCGTGGTTCGTAGCCGTCGCTGACGACGGTGACGCGCACGGTCACCAGCCGGCCCCGCTGGGACCTGCGGACGACGAACCTCCGACCGGTGGCGCGTGGCACCGGAGTGCCGGCGACGAACCACTGGTACCCGAAGCGCGCGTGCTGGGCCACCCCCGCAGCCGTGAGCACCGGCTGGGTCAACGCCAGCCGCACTCCGACCCGTGCGGACCGGGCCGGCCCCGTCTTGGCCGGCCAGCGCTTCACCCACGACCCCGGCAGCACCGGTCGCACGGGTGGGGCCGTCGGTGCCGGCGACGCCACCGTGATGGTGATGACCCGGGTGGCCGACATCGCGATCCCGCTCACCGTCGCACGAGCGGCGAGGGTCACCGTCGAGGCGCCCGGCTCGGTCGGCGTGCCGCTGATCGATCCGTCCGGCGCGAGGGCCAGGCCGGCCGGGAGCGACCCGGCGGCCACCGCGAACTGCGGCGCCGGCGACCCGGTCGCGGCGAAGGACGCGGTGTACGGGGTTCCGACCCGGCCGGCCGGCAGCGGCCCGGCGGGCGTGGTGATCCTCGGCGGCACGTCCAGGGAGATGTCGGCGAGCATCCCGTCCGCGGCCTGGCCCGCGAAGAGGCGCTGGCCGGTGGGCGACATCGCGAGTTCGGTCGGGCCACCGCCCACGACGACCGAACCACCGACCGCCCCGCCGACCAGGTCGAGGGCGACGACTGAGCCGGTCGCCGCGCTGGCCACGTAGGCGCGGGTCCCGTCCGGGGTGATCGCGATCGCGCGGGGATCGGTCACGGGGAGCGTCTTGACCACCTGCCGGGTCGCGGTGTCGACCACGCTCACCGTGTTGTCGCCGGTGCTGCCGACCAGGAGCGTGCCGCCGTCGGCGGTCAGCGCGAGCGCCGCGGGATGGGCGCCGACGGTGATCGTGCCGTCCGTCTGCCCGAGCGGCTGCATCTGCCAGGTGCTCCCCTTGGTGAGGTCGAGCACGATGACGTCGGAGCCGGCGTCGTCGGCGACGTAGCCACGAGTCTCGTCCGGCGAGATCGCCACCGCGACGGGCGAGCCGCCCGTGCTGATCGTGCCGGCCTCCAGGATGTTCTCGTTGCGGACCGTGATCGCCCCGGCCCCGGGAACGGGCACGTAGAGCAGGTCGAGCGAGCTGCGCAGCGCCGCGCGGCCCGTGCTGCTGTCGGCCACCTTCGTCGGCCCGGAGAAGCGGCTGCCGTTGCTGTACAGGAGCGTGAGGTTGCTGCCGAGGCCGTTGAGTGCCCAGATCCTGTCGTGAGCCTCGTCGGGGACCAGCTGGGTGATGCCCTGGGAGCCCGAGCCGGCGTAGGCCCAGTCGGCGAAGGCGTTGCAGGCGCTCGGGGACATCGAGACGATTGAACTGCCGCTCGCGAAGTAGAGGTGCGACCCGTCTGCGCTGAGCGCCGGAGCGCGCCGCGGGAGCGGGCCACCGGCGGCGACCGTGGGGCAGATCCCGGTCTGCGTGTCGGCGTGCGCCAGTGGCGAGCCGGTGAGGCACAGCAGGAGGACGAGGCAGGCAAGGGTCGGTCGACGGATCACCGCGCCATCCTCGACCGGCGCCCGGTCGAAGTCCTCAGGGAGCCTCCCTGAACTCTCGGACCAGCAGCCGCTCAGCGCACCTGCGTCAGCACCGGTTTGAGGTCGAGGATCGGCGTGCCGTCGATCGCCTCGAGGTGGCGCACCCGGACGCGGGTCCCGAGGATCTCCTCGATCTCGACGTCGTGCAGGCCGATCGGGTTGGGCCGGTCCGGGGACCGGGTGGCGAACACGCCGGCCGGCGGCCGGGTGACGTCACCGCGCGGGTGCACGGTGAGCGTGTCGCGATCCGCCCGGTCCAGCCAGGTGACCAGGACGAGGTCGTCGCCGGGGGCTAGGCCGTCGAGCGCTGCGGCGTACCGGTCCTCGAGCACCAGCCAGGCCTCCGGAGCGCCCTCGTCGGGCTGGCGCGGCGCGGCCGAGCGGTCGGTGAGCGTCGACTCGACGTGCCCGACCGGCCGCACGGTGTAGCCGGTCATCGGCCGCGTCCCCCGTCGCCGACGTACGCCGCCAGGTGCTCGCCGGTGAGCGTGGAACGGGCGGCGACGAGGTCGGCGGGTGTGCCCTCGAAGACCACCCGGCCGCCGTCGTGACCGGCGCCCGGGCCGAGGTCGATGATCCAGTCGGCGTGCGCCATCACGGCCTGGTGGTGCTCGATGACGATGACCGACAGGCCGTTGTCGACGAGCCGGTCGAGCAGGCCGAGCAGCTGCTCGACGTCGGCGAGGTGCAGCCCGGAGGTCGGCTCGTCGAGCACGTAGACCTCGCCCTTCTCCGCCATCTGGGCGGCGAGCTTGAGCCGCTGCCGCTCCCCTCCCGACAGCGTCGTCAGCGGCTGACCCAGACTGACATAACCGAGGCCCACGCTCGCGAGTCGCTCGAGGATCCGGTGGGCGGCGGGGATCCGGCCATCGCCGCCGCCGAAGAACGCCTCGGCCTCCGTCACCGACATCGCGAGCACGTCGACGATGGTGCGGCCGGCCAGGGTGTGGTCCAGCACCGCGGCCTGGAACCGTCTCCCCTCGCAGTCCTCGCAGACCGACTCCACCGTGGCCATCACGCCCAGCTCGGTGAAGATGACGCCGGCGCCGTTGCAGGTGGGGCAGGCGCCCTCCGAGTTCGCGCTGAACAGCGAGGCGTTGACCCCGTTGGCCTTGGCGAACGCCTTGCGGATCGGGTCAAGCAGGCCGGTGTACGTCGCCGGGTTGCTGCGCCGCGACCCCTTGATCGCCCCCTGGTCGATCGTCACGACCCCGTCACGACCGGCCACCGACCCGTCGATCAGGGAGCTCTTCCCCGAGCCGGCGACTCCGGTCATCACGCAGAGGACCCCGAGCGGGATGTCGACGTCGACGCCGCGCAGGTTGTTGGTGTGGGCGCCGCGGACCTCGAGGGCACCGGTCGGGGTGCGCGTCGCCGGCTTCACGGTCGCGCGGTCGTCGAGGTGCCGGCCGGTGATGGTGTCGCTGGCGCGCAGCCCGTCGACGGTGCCCTCGAACACCACCTCCCCGCCCTCGCTGCCGGCGCGCGGGCCGAGGTCGACGACGTGGTCGGCGATGGCGATGGTCTCGGGCTTGTGCTCCACGACCAGCACGGTGTTGCCCTTGTCCCGCAGCTGCAGGAGCAGGCCGTTCATCTGCTCGATGTCGTGCGGGTGCAGCCCGACCGTGGGCTCGTCGAAGACGTAGGTGACGTCGGTGAGGGACGACCCGAGGTGCCGGATCATCTTCGTGCGCTGCGCCTCTCCCCCGCTCAGCGTGCCGGCGGGGCGCTCGAGGCTGAGGTAGCCCAGCCCGATCTCGACGAACGAGTCGAGCAGGTGCCGGAGCCCGTCCAGCAACGGAGCCACCGCCGGCTCGTCGAGGTCGCGCACCCACGCAGCCAGGTCGCTGATCTGCATCGCGCACAGGTCGGCGATGCTGCTGCCGGCGATCTTCGAGGCCCTGGCCTCCTTCGTGAGCCGGGTGCCCTCGCACTCCGGGCACCGGTCGAAGGTGATCGCGCGCTCGACGAAGCGGCGGACGTGCGGCTGCATGGCCTCGACGTCCTTGGACAGCATCGACTTCTGGATCTTCGGGATCAGGCCCTCGAAGGTGAGGTTGACCCCCTCGACCTTGATCCTCTCCGGCGCGCTGTAGAGGAGCTTCTCGCGCTCCTTGTTCGTGTACTTCGCGATCGGCTTGTCCATCGGCAGGCCGGCACCGCTGAAGACCCGGCCGTACCAGCCGTCCATGCTGTAGCCGGGCACGAGGAGCGCACCCTCGGACAGCGACTTCGTCTCGTCGTAGAGCGCGGTCAGGTCGAAGTCCGAGACGTTGCCCATGCCCTCGCAGCGCGGACACATGCCGCCGAGGTAGACCGCGTCCTTGACGACCTTCTTCTCGACCCGGCCCGCCTTCTCGGTGCTGAGCACTCCCCCGGCCCGACGGGTGGGCACGTTGAAGGAGAAGGCGGTCGGCGGCCCGACGTACGGCGTGCCGAGTCGGCTGAACAGGATGCGCAGCAGCGCGTTGGCGTCGGTGGCGGTGCCGACCGTGGACCGCGGGTTGGCTCCCATCCGCTCCTGGTCGACGATGATCGCCGTGGTCAGCCCCTCGAGCCGGTCGACCTCGGGCCGGGCCAGGGTGGGCATGAAGCCCTGCACGAAGGCGCTGTAGGTCTCGTTGATCAGTCGTTGCGACTCTGCGGCGATCGTGTCGAACACCAGCGAGCTCTTGCCCGACCCGGAGAGCCCCGTGAACACCGTCAGCCGCCGCTTCGGGATCTCGACGGTGACGTCCTTGAGGTTGTTCACGCGCGCGCCCTGCACGCGGATCAGGTCGTGGCTGTCGGCGGGGTGCACCGTCAGGGAGTCCTTGCCGTTCGGGGCCATCGTGCTCCTGTCCTGCTCGGGTGGGACGCCGGTGCCGGTCAGGACACCTGCTGGATGCGGACCTGGTTGCCCGCCGGGTCGCGGAAGGCGCAGTCGCGGGCGCCGTACGGCTGCTGGGTGGGCTCCTGGACGACCTCGGCGTCGCTGGCCTGGACGCGCTCGAAGGTGCCGTCGAGGTCGTTGGTCGCCAGCAGGATCCAGCCGTAGGTGCCCTTGGCCATCATCTCGACGATCGTGCGGCGCTCGTCCTCGGTGACGCCCGGGTCGGCGCCCGGCGGGGCCAGCAGGATCGAGGTGTCGGGCTGGTCGGCGGGCCCGACGACGATCCAGCGCATCCGGCCCTCGCCGAAGTCGCTGCGCACCTCGAAGCCGAGGACGTCGCGGTAGAAGGCGACCGAGGCGTCCGGGTCGTCGTGCGGGAGGACGGTGGTGTGGATGCTGAGGTTCATGCCGGTCACGCTAGTTGCCGCCGTGGGTCGGCTGCTTCTCCATTCCTGATCGATGCAGCCCTGATCGGCCTGGTGACCTGTTTCGCCACGCACGGCGGCATTCCCTCCGTCGTGCGCGCCCCGTCGCGCCGGTAGACGCTCGGCGGCACGCCGACGAGCTCGGTGAAACGCGTGCTGAACGTTCCGAGGGACGCACAGCCGACGGCGAAGCAGACCTCGGTGACGCTCAGGTCACCGACGCGCAGCAGCGCCATCGCCCGCTCGATCCGGCGGGTCATCAGGTAGGCGTACGGCGACTCGCCGTACGCGAGCCGGAACTGGCGGCTCAGGTGCCCGGCGGACATGTGCACGCCGCGGGCGAGCGCCTCGACGTCCAGCGGCTGCGCGTACTCACGGTCGATCCGGTCGCGGACGCGGCGCAGCAGCGCGAGATCACGCAGCTGCTGCCCCGAGGAGGATCTGCTGGCCACGTCCCGGATCGTAGCGCCGCGCCGGCCGGCGGTGGCCCGGGTGCAGACGGGACCGCGGGCGACGACCTATGGTCGGAGCGTGCCGGCGCCCGGGCAGCTCTCCGGAAGGAGTCGTCTCGTGGGGATCACCTTCCTGGACTCCATGCTGCCCCGCGACCACCGTGCGGCGGCACGATCCATCGCAGTCCTGTGCGCCGTGGGCGCCTTCGTGAGCCTGGTGTTCGCACCGCTCCAGCCGGCGGAGCACCACGCGGGGACCACCGGGCTGCTGGTCGGCGGCGGTGTGATCGCGCTGGTCGTGCTGCTCGCCGTGCTGGCCCGGTTCTTCAAGGAGGCCAACGGGTTCGCGTGGGCCGCAGGACCGCTGCTCGCGGTCGCGGCGATCACGGTGGTCGACCTGCTCACCCGCGACTCGTCGGTGTCGGCGCAGATCTTCTTCATCTTCCCCACGCTGTACGGGGCCTCGCAGCTCCGGGTCGTGGGTTCGGTGGTGATGACGACGGCCTCACTCGTCGGCGAGATCGTCGTCGTCGCCCAGCTGCCGACCCGGGAGGCGGTCGTCGATGCCGGCTATGTCGCGGCCGCGTTGGTCACCACGGCGGTCCTGCTCACCGTCGGCGCCGGGCGTCAGGCGCGGCTGGTGGCCCGGCTCGAGGCACTGGCGGCGGTCGACCCGCTCACCGGTCTGGTCACCCGGCGGGTCCTCGACGAGGCGGCGGCCTCGGCGCTCTCCGGCGCCACCAGCAGCGAGGGCACGTCGCTGATCCTGCTCGACGTCGACAACTTCAAGACGATCAACGATCGGCACGGCCACCCGGCCGGCGACGCGGTCCTGGTCGAGCTGGCCACGATGATCGTGTCCCGCACCCGGAGCGAGGACGTCGTCTGCCGGCTCGGGGGCGACGAGGTCGCCGTGCTGCTCCCGGCGTGCTCCCGCGACGCGGTGCGGCGCCGCGCGGAGGAGCTGCTCGCCGACGTGGACGCCCACGTGTTCCCCGTCGACGGGCACGACGGCCTGACGGTGTCGGTCAGTGTCGGGGTGGCCCACGCGCCCAGCGCCGCCGACGACCTGCGCAGCCTGTACGCCGCCGCGGACGCCGCCCTCTACGAGGCGAAGCGGGGTGGACGCGCCCGCGTCGTGATCGCGGCCGAGACCGCCGTGGCAGGGGCCGTCGACCGTCGCCGGGACGAGAGCCCACCGTCCGGCTGAGCCGGTTGCCCGCGGTGCTGTCCGGCGACCGGGTCGGTCAGCTCGGCCGCTCGGCGGGGGTCGAGGTCTGCGTCGACTCCTCCCCAGTCTCCTCGGGGTGCTCGGTGCGGCCGGGCACAATCGGACGACCGCAGCCGGACGACCGCAGCCGGGCGACCACGGTCAGGCGACCAGCTGTCGATTCGGGTCATGCTGGTTCGTTCCCCCTGTGCTGACGGCGATCGAGAGGAACCCTGCATGAGCGAGCCCCGAACCATCCTCGACGGCCGCGGGCTGCTCGAGTCGCCCCGGTGGCACGGCGACCGGCTGTACGTCTCGGACTGGTCCTCCGGCGAGGTGCTCGCCGTGGCCCCGGACGGACGTGTCGAGGCCGTCGTACGGGAGGCGTCGTTGCCGTTGTGCACCGCATGGACCCCCGACGACGCCCTCCTCGTGGTGTCCTCGTCCGGGGGTCGCCTGGTCCGCCTCGGGCAAGACGGCACCGTCATGCCGTACGCCGACCTCGGCCGGCCGGGCTGGAACGACGTCGTCGTCGACGGCCGCGGGAACGCCTACGTCAACCGGCCCGGCTTCGACCCGATCGCCCGGGAGGCCGTCGCGCCCGGTGGGATCGTCCTGGTCACGCCTGACGGTGAGGTCCGCGCCGTGGCCGACGACCTCGCCTTCCCGAACGGGATGGCGGTGACCGCCGACAACGCGACGCTGGTCGTGGCCGACTCGTACCGCCACTGCCTCGTCGGGTTCGACATCGACGGCGACGGCTCCCTGTCCGGTCGACGCGTCTGGGCGGACCTGGGCGACGGCGTGCCGGACGGGATCTGCCTCGACGCCGAGGGCGCCGCCTGGTACGCCGACGTGCCGCACCAGCGCTGTGTCCGCGTCGCACCGGGCGGCGCCGTCCTGGCGACGGTGGGTCTCGACCGCGGCGGGTTCGCCTGCGTGCTGGGCGGGCCGGACGGGCGGACCCTGTTCGTCGCCACGGCGCAGTGGCTCGGGATGGACGTCCCCGGTCTGGTCACTCCCGGCAGCGGCCGGGTGGTCGCGGTCGAGGTCGACGTCCCGGGCGCCGGCTGGCCGTGAGCTCAGGCCGGCCGCGGCGTCGCCGCCGTGCTCCGGGGGTCGATGAGGATCTTCGCGTGCACCTCGGGGTCGGCGAGGGCGTCGAACGCGGTCGCCACCCCGTCGAGGCCGACGACGCCGGTGATCATCGGGGCGGCGTCGACCTTGCCGTCGGCGAGAAGGTGGAGGGCATCGCGGAACTCCAGCGGCGTGTAGCCGAGCACGAAGCGCAGGTCGACCTCCTTGTTGATCGCCATCGCCGGGCGGAACCGGTCGGGCTCCATGCAGACCCCGACGACCACGACCCGCGAGTAGAGCGGCGCGCCGCTGATGATCTCCTCCAGCACGCCGGGCACCCCGACGCACTCGAACACCACCGGGTGCTTCGGGGTGGCTGCGCCGAGCCGGTCGGCGACCCGCCAGACCTGGTGCCACGGCAGCACCGGCAGCCGGCGGAGCTTCTCGACGGTGCCGACCCCGAGCTCGAAGACCTCGGGTCCGGTGGTCAGGTGGCCGTGACCCGCCGCGGCCGAGTACGGCGACTCGACGGCCGGGTCGACCACGACATCGGCCCCCATCGTCGTGGCGAGCGCGCGTCGGCCCGGTGAGTAGTCGCTGGCGACCACCGTCCGCACCCCCGCGGCCTTGAGCATCCCGATCACGGCCAGACCGACAGGCCCGCAGCCGATCACGACGGCGACCTGGCCCTTGCCGACCTCGCCGCGACGGACCGCGTGCAGCCCGACGGCGAGCGGCTCGGTCAGAGCGGCGACGTCGGTCGGCAGCCCGTTGGGCACCGCGAAGGTGAGCGCGTCCTGGACCAGCACCTGCTCGGCGTACGCACCGGGAGCGAGGGCGGAGAGCCCGGTCGGGTGCACGCCCCCGTGGGCGCGTAGCAGCAGGAACGACACCACCGCGGTGCCCTCGGCCAGCGTGTTGCCCTGACCACGGGCCGCGACGATGCCGGAGAACTCGTGGCCGAGGACGACGTCCTGGTCCGAGCGCATCAGGTCGGCGTACCCGACCTCGGCCGCGACCTCGGCGACGGCGTCCGCGTGCCGGCGGGAGTGCAGGTCCGAGCCGCAGATGCCGCAGCGGACCACGTCGAGGACGAGCTGCCCGGCGCCCGGAGCCGGAGCCGCGACCTCCGCGACCTCGAGCTCACTCTGCCGGCAGACCACTGCCCTCACGGGCTCACTCCCTCCGCGACCGCCTTGATCCGCTCGAGCGTCTGGCGCATCCCGCGCTCGTTGGTCCGTCCGCGCAGCGCGCCGAGAAGGCTCCAGTAGAGCCTCATCAGCCCCGTGGCGGGGAGCTCGAAGGACTCGGTGACCTCGGTGCCGCCGTCGACCTCGCGCAGCTGGTAGCGCCAGTGGTTGAGGTCGGCACCGTTCATCTCGACGACGAACCCGAAGTCCCGCTCCGGCTCGCACTCGACGACCCGGCACAGCGTCCAGTAGACCGGGCCGACGCCGTTGCGCTTCACGTGGCCCTTGAAGTACGCACCCACCTCGGGCCCGGTGGAACCGCGGGTCCAGCGCGCCTCGAACGTCTCCGGGCTGAACTCGCCGATCCGGGTCACGTCGGAGACCAGGTCCCACACGACTCCGGGGTTCGCCGCCATCCGCACTGTCACCGATCCGCGCATGCAGCGGAACCTAGCAGCGCCGGTCTGCGGGCGCCCTACGATGGCGACGTGGTCGACCAGGACGGTACGCCGGTGCCGTACTGGACGACGACCGTGGACGACGTCCTGGCCGGTCTCGGGTCCGCGCGGACCGGGCTGTCCACGACCGAGGCCGCCCGCCGGCTGTCGGCCGCTCCGGCGGCGCCGGGGCACCCACCGTCCCACTGGCTGCGGGTGCTGGCCGGACAGTTCACCAGCCCGATCGTGCTGATCCTGCTGACGGCGACGGTGATCGCCATGCTGGTCGGCGACCTGGTCGACGGCACCATCATCATCGCGATCATCGTGGCGTCCGGCCTGCTCGGGTTCTTCCAGGAGTTCCGGGCCGGCCGCGACGTCGCAGCGCTCCTCGCCCGGGTCCAGGTGGAAGCGACCGTGCTGCGCGACGGCGTGCCCACCGAGGTGCCCGTCGCGCGCGTGGTGCCCGGCGACGTCGTGGTCCTGTCCGCGGGGAGCGTCATCCCCGCCGACTGCCGGCTGATCGAGGCCGACGAGCTGCTCGTCGACGAGTCCAGCCTCACCGGCGAGTCGTTCCCGGCCGAGAAGGATGCGGCCGGGTCGGTCGCCGCTTCCGCCGCGCTGGCCGACCGATGCGACACGGTGCACTTCGGCACCCACGTGCTGAGCGGCACGGCGCTCGCGGTCGCCGCGGTGGTGGGACACGACACCGAGCTCGGCCGGATCACTCGCGACCTGCGCTCCACGGTCCCGAAGACGGCGTACGAGAAGGGCATCTCGCGGTTCGGCTATCTCCTGGTGCGGGTGATGCTCGTCCTCACCGTCCTGATCTTCGCTGCGAACGCGCTCCTCGGGCGGCCGGTCCTGGACTCCCTGCTGTTCTCGCTGGCGCTGGCGGTGGGGCTCACGCCGCAGATGCTGCCCGCGATCGTGACGATCAGCCTGACGCAGGGCGCGCGTCGGATGGCGGCCCGGAAGGTGATCGTCAAGCGGCTCGAGGTGATCGAGGACCTGGGGGCGATGACGGTCCTGTGCACCGACAAGACCGGGACGCTCACGCAGGGCGCGCCGCGGCTGGACCTCGCGGTGGACCTGGCCGGTGCCGAGTCCGATCACGTGCTGGCCCTTGCGGTGCTCAACGCCGGGCTGCAGCAGGGCTTCGTGAACCCGATGGACGCCGCCGTCCTGGCCCGCAGTCCGCTGCCACCCGGGGCCGTGGCGCTGGGACAGGTCCCCTACGACTTCGGCCGCAAGCGGGTGTCGGTGCTGACCCCGGTCGACGGGACGCCCACGCTGGTGGTGAAGGGCGCGCTGCCCAGCGTGCTGGCCGCCTCCACGACGGTCCTCGAGTCCGGCACGGCGCACCCGCTCGACGAGGCCCGGCGGGCCGCGGTGACCGGGCGGTTCGAGCAGCTGAGCTCCGACGGGTACCGCGTCCTCGCGGTCGCCGTCGGTTCGTACGACGGGCCTGGTGGCACCGCCCTGTCACCCTCGGACGAGCGCGACCTCTGCCTCGTCGGCCTGCTCGCCTTCCACGACGCCGTCAAGGACTCCGCCACCCGTGCCGTCGCGGATCTGGAGGCCGTGGGGGTCACGTTGCGCCTGGTCACCGGCGACCACGCCCTCGCCGCTCGCGCGACCGCCTCGGTCGTGGGTCTGGACGCCACGACCATCCTGACCGGCGCGGACATCGAGGGCCTGGACGACCAGGCGCTGGCCGCCCGGGCCGCGACCGTCCGGGTGTTCGCCGAGGTCGAGCCGCACCACAAGCGCCGGATCGTGCTGGCGCTGCGCCACGGGGGCAACGCGGTCGGGTTTCTCGGCGACGGCATCAACGACGCGCCCGCGCTGCACGCGGCGGACGTGGGCATCTCCGTGGACACCGCGGTCGACGTCGCTCGCGAGGCCGCTGCGGTGGTGCTGCTCGAGAAGGACCTGGGCGCCGTGATGGCCGGGGTGCGCCTGGGCCGCGAGACGTTCGCGAACACCTTGAAGTACACCCGGCTCACGATCAGTGCGAACTTCGGCAACATGATCTCGATGGCGGCGGCGAGCGTCGTGCTGCCGTTCCTGCCCCTCCTCCCCCGGCAGATCCTGCTGCTGAACTTCCTCAGCGACGTGCCGTCGACGGCGATCGCCGGCGATGCGGTGGACCCGGAGCAGACCGAGCGGCCGGCGACCTGGGACCTGGTCGCGATCCGGCGGTTCATGGTCGTCTTCGGCATCGTGTCGACGGCGTTCGACCTGCTCACCTTCGCGGTCCTGCTCCTGCTGCTGGACGCCTCGGCGGTCGAGTTCCGCAGCGCGTGGTTCATCGAGTCGACCATCTCCGAGCTGCTCGTGCTGTTCTCGCTGCGCACGAACCGGCTGATGGTGACCTCCCGGCCGGGGCGCGTGCTGCTGGTGCTGAGCGTCGCCGTGGGCGCCATCGTGTTCGCGATCCCGTTCGTCCCGCCGGTCGCGGACGTCCTGGGTCTCGATCGCCCCGGGCTCGACCTGCTGCTGGCGATCGGCGGCATCGTCGTCGCCTACGTGGCCACCAACGAGGTCGTGAAGTGGTTCGTGCTGCGCAGGCCGGCGCTGCGGCGGCCGGTCAGCGCGGGCGCCACCGCTTCCACAGGGCGGTGACCTCGGCCCGGGGCTTGCCCTCCCACTCGAGCCAGACATGGGCCGTCATCTCCGACTCGGACGCGGCGGTCACCTCGGCGTACAGGACGACGGTGTCGCCGAGCGGTGCCGGGCGCAGGTAGCGCACGTCCAGGCCGGCCGTGACGTAGGGCAGTGCCGCGCCCGGGAGCGACGGCCAGCCACGGGAGAACGCCTCGTGGGTCACCGCGGCCGCGCTGTGGCAGTCCAGGACGGTCGCGATGATCCCGCCGTTGAGGTAGCCCAGGCCGTTGTCGTGCTCGGGCCACGGCGTGAACTCAGCGCGGACGAGCCCGTCCTCGCCGGCGAAGCTGCGCAGCCGCAGGCCCTTCTCGTTGGCCGGGCCGCACCCGAAGCAGGGCAGGTCGGGGAAGTAGCGCTCCTGGAGGCTCTCGTCGACTGGCTTCACGCGACCCGGAGGACCTTCTCGATCTCCTCGACGAGCTCGCGCATGCTGCCGCCCTTGACGATGTACCGGTCGGCGCCGGCGGCGAGCGCTTCCTGCTCGAGGGTGCCCTGGTTGAAGCCGGAAAGCACGATCACGCGTACGTCGGGCACCGCGGCCCGGATCAGCGGCAGCGCCTGGAGGCCGTCCATCCGCGGCATCGCCATGTCCAGGAGCACCAGGTGCGGCTGCAGCGCCCTGGCCTGGTCGACGGCGTCCATGCCGTCGACCGCCTCGCCCACCACGTCGAGGTTCTCCTGGCGGTCGAGCCGCATCCGCAGCAGGGTCCGGATGTCCTCGGCGTCGTCGACGATGAGGATCCGGTGGGTCATGGGTCCCGCCGGCCCGGCCGCATCGGGCGCCGCGTCGGGGCTGGACGCCTTCTCGGTGAGCCGGGCGGCCGAGCTGCGGACCAGGTCGCCGGGGTGGAGCTCCTCCCCGCTCGGCTCGAGCAGGTCGTCCATCATGTCGCGAGCCGCGGCGAGCGTGCGCTCGATGAACGAGCTGGCCTGCCGGATGTCCTCCTGCTCGAGGGAGTACACCGCCGAGGTCAGGCCCTGGACGACGTTGTCGTTGATCTCGAGGGCCTGCCGGCGGCGCTGCTGGGACTGGCCGAGCCGGGTGGCCATGGCTTCGCGCTCGAGCCTGGCGGAGGCGTCCTTGAGGAACACCGCGGTGCGCCCCTGGTGGCTGCTCTCGGTCAGGCCGGCGGTGGTCAGGTCGAGGACCAGCGGCTGACCGTCGAGGGTCTTGGCCTCGACGCCTTCTCCGCCCGTCCAGCTCTCGGGAGGCAGGATCTCGTCGAGCGCGTGGCCGGCCGGGTCGGCGCCGAGCAGCTCGGCGGCCCGGCCGTTGGCCTGCAGGATCGTGCCGCGCGAGTCCAGCACCAGGATCGCGTCCGGCGAGGACTCCACCAGCCCGCGGAACCGCTCGGCGGCCCGCTCGGTCTCCTGCTCGGCGAGCACCCGTTCGGTGATGTCGATGCACGTGCCCCGCATCCGGACCGGCGTGCCCTCGGCGTTCATGATCACCTCGCCGTTGGAGGACAGGTAGCGCACCTCGCCGTCGGGCCGGACGATGCGCTCGATCATCTGGTAGGGCTCGCCGGTGGCGTAGGCCTGCTGGTGGATCCCCTGGATCCGCTCGCGGTCGTCGGGGTGGATGTTGGCGAGGAACCGGTCGTACGACGCGTTGAAGCTCTGCGGTTCGTACCCGTAGATGCGGTACAGCTGGTCGGACCACCGGTTGGTGTCGGTCGGGATGTGCCAGTCGTAGTCGCCCATGCCGGCGAGGTGCTGGGCACTGTCGACCCGGGTGACCAGGTCGGCGAGGCGGGCCTCGGCGTCGAGCCGGGCCAGGGCACCGTCGACGACGGCGACGGCGGCCTCGGCGAGGGACGGGTCCACCGGGCCGTCGGTCGCGGTCCAGGCGAGCACCAGCACGCCGGCGTGCCCGGGAAGGACCTGCGCCCGGGCCGTGCGGACACCCGCGTCGGTCCAGGACTGCGGCGCCGCCACCGGTTCGAGCCCGGCCCGCTCGGCCGGCAGCGGCAGCGCGCCGACGGGCAGGTCGGGACCGGACGAGGTGAGCACGACCGGGCCGTCAGCCGTGCGCGAGACCACCATCACGGTGTCCGCCCCGGTGAGGTCGTGGAGGGCAGGGAGCGCGGCGTCGATCAGGGGCTCCTGGCGGGTCGCGGTCGACCCCAGCAGGGTCAGCGCAAGCAACTGCCCGGGTTCGCGTTGCGGCTGCATGGCCGTCCCTCCTCCGCCTGGAACTGCTCGACGTGTCGTCGTGCCCGATCCACCACCCTCCCCGTGCTCTGCATCGTATTCCTCACGATGCCCCGGCAGACAAGAATCGCTAGACCGGCCCGGGACCGGAACCGCCGCTGCTCCAGCGCGCCAGCCACTCGCCGGACACCCGGCCCAGTGCCATCTGCCAGAGCGGTCCGAAGCTGATCCGGCCCGCGCCGGCGCGCCGGTAGGTCGCCAGGTCGTCGACGTCGGGTCGCGCGATCGCGTTGACCGGGAGCGGCAGCGCGGCGGTGATCCTGGCCAGGGTGGCCTCGTCGTGGAAGGCGACCGGGTAGAGGCAGTCGGCGCCGGCCTCGGCGCACAGTCGCAGCCGGTCGATGGCCAGGTCGACGCGCTCGTCGTCGTCGCCGAGCCGGGCCTTGAAGGCGTCGGTGCGCGCGTTGATCACCAGGTGCACGCCGGCCGCGTCGGCCGCCTGCCGCAGCCGGCCGACGAGATCGGCGTGCTCCTCGGCGGACCGGATCCGGCCGCCCTCGCGGTGCACCGTGTCCTCGATGTTGAACCCGACGGCGCCGGCCCCGAGCAGCCCGTCGACCAGGTGGGCCGGCTCGAGCCCGTAGCCGGACTCGACGTCGACGGACACCGGTACGTCGACCGCGCCGGTGATCTGCGCGACCCGATCGGTCAGCTCGGTGAAGGCCATCTGCTCGCCGTCCGCCCGGCCGATCGACTCGGCAGCGGGATGGCTGCCGACCGTGAGCCCGGCGAAGCCGGCGGCGACGGCGACCTTGGCCGACCAGGCGTCCCACACGGTCGGCAGCACACCCGGGTCACCCGGGCGGTGCAGCGCGAGCAGGGCGGCCGCACGATCGGCGAGCACCTCGGTGGCGACACTCATGGCTGCAGCAGCACCTTGATCGCGGTGCGCTCGTCCATCGCCCGGTAGCCCGCGGCGACCTCGGCCAGCGGCAGCACGGTGTCGAAGACCAGTCCGGGGTTGACGACGCCGGAGGTCACCAGGTCGAGCAGCTCGGGGAGGTAGCGGCGTACCGGTGCCACGCCCCCGGCGAGGCCGACGTTCTTGGCGAACATGCGACCCACGGGCAGGTCCACGCCGTGGGGTACGCCGACGAAGCCGACCATCGAGCCGGGCCGGGCGACGGCGAAGGCCTGCTGGATCGCGTCGTTGGTGCCCACGCACTCGAGCACGGCGTCGGCGCCGACCCCGTCGGTGAGCTCCTTGATCGCCGCTGCTCCATCCTTGCCGCGCTCGGCGACGACGTGCGTCGCGCCGAACTGGCGGGCGATGTCCTGGCGCGGCTCGTGCCGCGACATCGCGATGACCCGCTCGGCCCCCAGCTGGGCGGCGGCGAGGACCCCGCAAAGCCCGACCGCACCGTCACCGACCACGACGACGGTGTCGCCCTTCTTGACGCCCGCGGACACCGCGCAGTGCCATCCCGTCGGGAAGACGTCCGCCAGGGTGAGCAGCGACGGGATCATCGCCGGGTCCGGCGTCCCGTCGGTCTTGACGAGGCTGCCCTCGGCCTGGGTCACCAGGCCGTACTCCCCCTGGCCCCCGGTGACGAAGCCGCCGTTACGACAGGCCGAGTGGGCGCCGTTGCGGCAGTGCGGGCAGGTGTTGTCGCAGGTGCAGAACGGGACGATCACGAAGTCGCCGGGAGCGAAGGAGGTGACCTCGGAGCCGGTCTCCTCGACCACTCCGACCATCTCGTGCCCGATCGTCGCGCCGGGCGTGATGTCGTTCTCGCCGCGGTAGGGCCACAGGTCGGAGCCGCAGATGCAGCCCGCGGTGATCTTGATGACGGCGTCGGTGGGGGCGGCGATCTCGGGACGGGGACGCTCCTCGAGGCGGATGTCGCCCGGGGCGTGGATGGTGGTGACACGCATGCGTCGATCCTGCCAGCGCACCGGTGATGGGCCTCATCTCATATCTGAGATACAGTCCAGGAGTGACGGACTACCTGACTCAGATCGGCACCCTGATCCGCAGTGCCCGCCAGCACCGCGGCTGGACCCAGCAGCAGCTGGCCGACGTGCTCAACACCAGCCAGAGCGCGGTGAACCGGATCGAGCGCGGCCACCAGAACGTCTCCCTGGAGATGCTCGCGCGGATCGGCGAGGCGCTGGACGAGCCACTGGTGAGCATCGGCGGTGGTCCGATGCACCTGCGCGTCACGGGCCCGACCACGCTGTCGGGCAGCATCGACGTGAAGACCTCCAAGAACGCCGGCGTCGCGCTGCTCTGCGCGTCGCTGCTGAACCGCGGGCGCACCACGCTGCGCCGGGTCGCGCGGATCGAGGAGGTCAACCGGCTGCTCGAGGTCCTCGACAGCATGGGTGTGAAGACCCGCTGGCTCAACGCCGAGAACGACCTGGAGATCACCCCTCCCCCGAACCTCGACCTCGCCGGCATCAACGCCGAGGCGGCCCGGCGTACCCGCTCGATCATCATGTTCCTCGGCCCGCTGCTGCACCGGGCCGACACCTTCCAGCTGCCCTACGCCGGCGGTTGCGACCTGGGCACGCGCACGGTCGAGCCACACCTCAGCGCGCTGCGCCCGTTCGGGCTCGAGGTGAAGGCCACCGAGGGCAGCTACCACGCCGCGGTCTCCCGCGAGACCTCTCCGACCCGGCCGATCGTGCTCACCGAGCGCGGCGACACGGTCACCGAGAACGCCCTGATGGCGGCCGCGCTGCACGACGGGGTCACCGTGATCCGCAACGCGAGCTCGAACTACATGGTCCAGGACCTCTGCTTCTACCTCCAGGAGCTCGGGGTCGGCGTCGAGGGCATCGGCACGACCACCCTGACGGTCACCGGCCGCCCGCGGATCGAGGTCGACGTCGAGTACTCCCCCAGCGAGGACCCGATCGAGGCGATGTCGTTGCTCGCGGCGGCCATCGTGACCGACTCGGAGATCACCATCTGCCGGGTCCCGATCGAGTTCCTGGAGATCGAGCTGGCGCACCTCGAGGAGATGGGCTTCCACTACCGACGTTCGGAGGAGTACGTCGCGGCGAACGGCCGGACCCGGCTGGTGGACCTGACCACCCAGCACTCGGTGCTGAAGGCGCCGCTGGACAAGATCCACCCGATGCCCTTCCCCGGGCTGAACATCGACAACCTGCCGTTCTTCGCGGTGATCGCGGCGACCGCCACCGGCAAGACCATGCTCCACGACTGGGTCTACGAGAACCGCGCGATCTACCTCACCGAGCTGAACAAGCTCGGTGGCCGGGTCACGCTGCTCGACCCGCACCGGGTGATGATCGACGGCCCCACGCACTGGTCGGGCGCCGAGGTGGTCTGCCCCCCGGCGCTGCGGCCCGCGGTCGTGATCCTGCTCGCGATGCTCGCGTCGAAGGGCACCTCGGTGCTGCGGTCGGTCTACGTGATCAACCGGGGGTACGAGGACCTCGCCGAGCGGCTCAACCAGCTCGGCGCCCGGATCGAGACCTTCCGCGACCTCGGCTGACCGGCGTCGTCAGGCCTTGAAGAGGGTCTCGACGAAGGCGCGGCTGCGGGGCTGGGCGGCGGGCGGCGTCGCCATGTCCGGGGTGATCCGCGGCAGCGCGGCGGTGTTCGCGGACTGGTGGGCGTGCCAGTCGTTCTCGGCCTCGATCAGCGCCCCGAGTGCGGACTCCTCCAGGAACACGGCGTGGCAGCCGTCGCAGCGGCGTACCGAGACGTGCCCGAAGGCCCTCGGCACCAACGATCCCTGGCAGTTGGGGCAGGTCAGCTCGTCCACGACCCGACCGTACCGCTGATCGGATCGGGTGCCCGGTCACGCAACGCCGGGTGGCAGTCCGGCCGTGTCGGTCCCGGCCGGCCCTTCCGCGGTGAATACTGCTGCCGTGGGAGTCGAGGAGGGACGTCCGGTGACCGGCCATGCCTATCTGGACGCCGTGCTCGCCCCGCCGGGCTCGGTGCTCGCCATCGCCCACCGCGGCGGGGCCGGTCATCCTGAGCTGTCCGGGATCGAGAACACGCTGCGCGCCTTCCGGCATGCGGCGGCCCTCGGGTACCGCTACCTCGAGACCGACGTGCACGTGACCCGCGACGGCCACCTGGTCGCCTTCCACGACGACGTGCTCGACCGGATGACCGACCGCCCCGGCGTCCTCGCCAGCCTGCTCGCCGAGGAGCTCGCCGAGGCCCGCATCGCCGGGGAGCACGCCGTCCCGTCGATGGCCGAGCTGCTGGAGGAGCTCCCGGAGTGCCGGTTCAACATCGACCTGAAGGCACCCGGCTCGCCGGCTCCGCTCGTCGACCTGCTCGACCGCACCGGCGCCCACGACCGCGTCTGCGTCGGCTCCTTCTCCGGGCGCACCCTGCGGGAGTTCCGGCGGCTGACCGGCGGGCGCGTGGCCACCTCGGCCTCACCGGGCGAGGTCGCCTGGTTCCTGGCCTCGTCGTGGCCGGGCGTGGCGCGTCTGGTCCGCCGCCGGCGGTTCGCCGCACTCCAGGTGCCGCACCGGCGAGGCCCGGTGCCGCTGGTCACGCGCTCGCTGGTACGCCGCGCGCACGCCGCCGGCGTCCACGTGCACGTGTGGACCGTCGACGACCCGGCCGAGATGGAGGAGCTCCTCGACCTCGGGGTCGACGGCCTGATCACCGACCGCACCGACCTGCTCAAGGACGTACTCACCGCGCGAGGACTGTGGAGGGACCCGCAATGACCGCAGCACCCACCGGGATCGGGGACTCCGCCGCGCTCGAGCGGCAGAGGGAGCAGAAGGCCTGGTACTGGTACGACTGGGCCAACTCCGCCTACGTGACGACGATCGCGACGGTGCTGTTCTCGCCGTACCTGACCTCGGTGGCCGAGAAGTCGGCCTGCGGGTTCTCCGGCACCGACACGCACAAGTGCCGGACGAACCTCGACGTCCTGGGCCTGAGCGTCTCGCCGGGATCGCTGGTCTTCTACGTCGTCACGCTCTCGACGATCTTCTCCGCGCTGGTGCTCCCGATCGTCGGCGCCCATGCCGACCGCAGCCCGCACAAGCGGGTGCTGATGGGGCGCTACGCCTGGATCGGCTCGGCGTTCGCCGCGGGGATGTTCTTCGTCACCGGGTCGAACTGGCAGCTCGGGGCGTTGCTGCTGTTCGGCGCGAACATCATGCTCGGGGCTTCCCTGGTGGTCTACGACGCGATCCTGGTCGACATCTCGGCCGAGAACGAGCGGGACCGGGTGTCGTCGCGGGGCTGGGCCCTCGGCTACCTCGGCGGCGGGCTGCTGCTCGCGGTGAATCTCGCCATCGTGACGCTGCACGACAGCCTCGGCCTGTCCACGGGCGTCGCGGTGCGGGTGAGCATGCTGTCCGCGGCGGTGTGGTGGGCGGCGTTCACGATCATCCCCTACCGCGGCATCCGGGACCGGGCCCCGCTCGGCCGGGTGCCCGAGCAGGGCAACCTCGTCCGGCAGAGCTTCGGGCAGCTCGCGGCAACCCTGCGCGACATGCGCCACTACCCGATGACGATGACGTTCCTGTTCGCGTACCTGTTCTACAACGACGGCATCCAGACGGTGATCGCCTCGTCGTCGGTGTACGGCGAGAAGCAGCTCGGGTTCGAGACGTCGGTGCTGATCGCCACGATCCTGCTGGTGCAGTTCGTCGCGTTCGGCGGTGCGCTGCTGTTCGGCCGGCTGGCGGCGGCCTACGGGAGCCGCCGGATCATCCTCGGCGGGCTCGGCGTGTGGATGCTCGTGGTCACCACCGGCTACTTCCTGCCGGCGCACAACGTGGCGCTCTTCTTGTGCCTCGCGGTCGGCATCGGTCTGGTCATGGGCGGCACCCAGGCGCTGTCCAGGTCCTTCTTCAGCCTGCTCATCCCCCGCGGCCGCGAGGCGGAGTACTTCAGCCTGTACCAGGCCTGCGAGCGCGGCACCAGCTGGCTCGGGACCCTGGTCTTCGGGGTCGTGCACCAGGTCACCGACTCGTACCGGCCGGCGATCTTCGCGCTGATCGTGTTCTTCCTCGTCGGCGGCGTGCTCCTGTCGAGGGTCGATCCCCGCCGGGGCATCCTCGAGGCCGGGAACGAGGTCCCGGCGGTCGTGTGAGTCTCGTCTCGGACCGTCCGGACGGGAATCCTCGGTGGGGCCCGCTCGTTGAGGACGAGTGTGGGGCGCGTCTGCCCCGAACGACGTCATGATCGCCTTGCCTGAGCGTCCCTGAGGTTGTACGCATGAGGTAGGGCCACGATCTGGCCGGCCGAGACACTGGAGGATGCCATGGGAGACCGAACGCTACGAGGAGCCCGCCTCGGCGGACAGAGCTTCGAGGACGAGCGCGGCATCGAGTTCGCGGCCCGTCAGCAGGTCGGCTACAAGTGCACCCGCGGCCACACCTTCGAGATCACCATGTCCGTCGAGGCCGAGGTGCCGGCGACCTGGGAGTGCCCCCGCTGCGGCGCCGAGGCGCTGAGCGTCGACGGCATCCTGCCCGAGCAGAAGGTCGAGAAGCCGGTGCGCACGCACTGGGACATGCTGCTCGAGCGCCGCTCGATCAGTGAGCTCGAGGACATCCTCACCGAGCGCCTGGAGCTGCTCCGCGGCGGCGAGATCGGCCCGGCCCACCTGCACCGCCCGGCCTCGCGCTCGGGCAAGAAGAAGAAGGCGTCTGCCTGACGGCCCTGACCCTCAGGGATCCACGACCTCGCCCTGGACCACGTCATCTGGTGGTCCGGGGCGACGTGTTTCCCGGACCACGACGAGCCGACGGGCGACGAAGGCCGTGAGCAGGCGCCGGGCGACCGGCCGCGTGAACGGGAGGATCGCGACCAGCCCGAACGCATCGGTCACGAAACCCGGGGTGATCATCAGGGTGCCGCCGAACACGATCAGGGCGGCGTCGGCGAGCTCGCGTGCGGGCATCCGTCCCTCGGTGAGTGCCGCCTGCAGGGCCCGCCAGGCCCGGACCCCTTCGCGCCGGAGCAGCCAGGAGCCGAAGATGCTGTCCGCGATCAGCAGCAGCACGGTCCACCAGGCGCCGATGACCTGGCCGACCTGGATCAGCACGTAGATCTCGACGATGGGCACGACCAGGAACGCCAGGAACACCAGCGACCACGGGAACCGGCGACGCACGTCTACTCCCCGACCTCTCCGTCGACGGACTCGCGCAGCAGGTCGGCGTGACCGTTGTGGCGCGCGTACTCCTCGATCATGTGCAGCAGGATCCAG